>LNAP01001443.1_pt1 | contig 25249 bp, 29 predicted proteins | sample 602601 | NCBI WGS metagenome assembly LNAP01 (sample SAMN02440304, study PRJNA202911) | soil metagenome | biome: Subtropical and temperate rainforests or woodlands; isolation source: soil samples (1 kg each in a 20% v/v slurry with milli Q water) were... ...
TTGAACTCGGCGCAGTTGAGTGAAGAGCTTACTGTTACCGCCAATACCCAGTATTCGCTGGTAGAGCGTTTTAACCGTTAAACCGTTATCGGGGGCAAGTCGAATCGTCGCACCGCCCCTCCCACATTTAACCGCATACACCCCTTGGAATGCGGTCGAATGTGGGAGGGGCGGTGCGACGATTCGACTTGCCCCCGATAGGGCCCTAACAGGCACCGAGAAACCGAGCCACTTGCACCGCCGCAGCCTCCAAATGCTGCTCATGACTGCACCCCGACGCCTTCAACGGCTTCAAATCATGATCCCCCGCCGCCAGCCACATCACCGCCAGCCAAGCCACACGCACCGGCCGCATCAATTCCCCCCTCGCCCCAATCTGTCGCTCCGCCGGCTCGACGACCGCACCGGTCATGCCCGTGGCCGTACTCGGCCCGAGCCTAGTGGAGAGCGGCGGGGCCTGGCAAATCGCCGATGCGCGCGGTTCGTTCCCGCGCGGCCGCCTTCAGCGCATCACCACGCTTGGCTGGGCGGCCGGTATCGCCGCCGCATGTTGCGGCATCGGGCGGCCTGGAATCAGATGCAGGACGAACATGGCGAGCAGGTTGACGGCAAACCCGATCAGGGGAACAACGCCGGCGATCACCAGGAGATAACAGATCCGCTTGCCATAGCCGATATCGCGCAGGCGCTGCACCATCGCGCGCGGCGGAAAAAGATACAGAAAGGGGAGGACGATCAGGGCAGCGACAATTTGCTCCCTTTCATCTCCCAGTTTCCAGCCGGCCAGCTGCTCTGCCAGTCCGACGACCAGGCTGAGCAATAGAACCTGGCCGAGAATCGCCAGGTTGCGCTTGAGATATTGCAACCGCGTCAGTCTTTTCTGTGTCTGCTCCGTGCAGACCGCCAGCGCCTCCACCACGACCAAGGCACCGGCAACCACCACTTTCCAGTCGATCCCCACGTGCGCTAAGGGCCCCCACCCCCAGTTGTTTTACCCCCTCGCCGTTCTAGCAAAACACCGCTTTTCTTTCTAGGACAATCCTCTTATTCAGCTTGGCGGGGGCAGGTGTGCCGCCCTAATATCGGCGGGCCGCGCGAGTCACGGGATCGAATAAACCTCGCGGCAAATTGGGGGATTTCATGAGACGATTTTTCGCGCCGGCCCCTCTGCTGCTCGGCGGGTTGCTGCTCGGCGGGTTGCCGCTGTCCGGCTGCGCGCCGCAAATGGACGAGCATATCATTGCCGAACATGACGCCGCCTTGACCGGGCTTAAAGGCAAGTCCGTGTCGATTGCGATCGACCCGTTCAAACCCGGCGACCCGACGGCGATTCCACTTTACATCGAGACGCTGCAAACGAAATTCGTCCAGCAGGGATATGTCATCAGCGACGATGGGAAGAAGGCCGATCTGGTCGTCATGGGCAATTACCACATCCAGTTCCGGCCGGGGGTGAAGGCGCCCTCCGGCAGGACGGCCTATGACCTCACGCTGTCGCTCGTCGTGTTCGACGATCGGCATCCCACGAAGGGCCCGGTCCTGTACAAGGGCATGGTGGTGTTGACCGGCGATTGCCCCAGCATGCCCGCGGTCTACCCCTATCTCGCCGATGCGCTGTTCAAGGACTGGCCAGGCCCCGGCGGCGGCCTGCACGAGATGAAGCTGCCGATGCCGGGCTTCCGATGCAGAGGATGATCGGCACCGGATGATCCGCAGCCGGCATCGTGGCCGGCCCGCGCCTCACGCTGCAACGCCGTCCAGCAGCTTCAGGAACGTCTCCGGCTCCGGCCTGACGCGGTAGTTATCCGTCTGGTCGCAGAAGATGATGCGCTTGCCGGCATCGGTCAGTATCACCGTCGGCATGGCCGTGTCATCGCCATAGCCGAGGACCTGCAGGCCCAGCGGCGTGCCGTTCTTGGCGAGGAGGCCGAGCTGCCGCGTGACGCGGTTATCCCGGTCCACCAGGAACAGGAAATCGACGTCGAATTTCCGCGCCAGCTTCGCCGTATGGCCGGGCGGCTGCGAGCTGATCAGCAGCACCTGCACGCCGCGCGCCGCAAGCTCGCGATACTGTTTTGCCACCTCACCGATCTGCGCCATGCAGAGCGGGCACCAGTTGCCGCGATAGAAAATCAGCAGCAGCGCCCCCGGCAACGCGTCCGTGCGGACGGGCCTGCCCTCGGCCGTCTCGAATGCCATCGGCGGCAGCGTCATGCCCTGGGCCAGCAGGCTGCTGGCCTGGCGGCCGAAGCGCGAATACCAGAATTGATAAACGAGGCTGCCGCCAAGACCGATACCGGCCGCGTAGAGCCAGGGCAAGGGCTGCCGGCTGCCCGACAGGACGAGCAGGCCGACACCGGCAACGGCCAGCACGAGGATCGGCCACATGACGGCCGAGGTCCGCGCGATCGGCCGCGCATAGACCCGCACGAAGAACAAGGCCGGCGGCGCGACGGCCAGCATGACCGCCCACCAGGCAGCGCTCGCCGGCTGCTGCAGCAGCATCCACGCGGCATGAATCAGCGCAACGGTCATCGCCACGAGAAAGAGACTGACGAAAGCGGATTTGAGCCTCATGCCGATGCCTCCTCCAGGCTCAGGCCCAACAGCCGCAAGGTCTGCCGCATGCCGTCGCGGATCTGCGGCGGATCCATCTGCAGCCGCGCGGTCACGCGCAGCCCGTTCATGTAGTTGAACAGCAGTTCCGCCATCAGCCGCGGATCGGCATCCCGCTGCGCCGAGAGCCCCGCCGCCGCGGCACGCTCCAGCGCCCGCACGAAAGCCTCACGCACGTTCTGCAGCAGCGCCAGCGCATGGCGCGCCAGCCGGGGATCGGTCTCGCCAAGTTCGGCGACGGTATTCACCAGCAGGCATCCCTTTTGCCGCATGTTCTCCGGCAGGGAGATGATGGTCAGCTCGAACACGTTGAGGATGCCCTGGACCGGATGCGGGCTCCGGTCGAGCAGCCCGATCACCAGGCTCGTCAGGCGCCTGAAATAGAGGTCGAGACAGGCATCGAACATGGCTTCCTTGTCGCCGAAGCTGTTATAGAAACTGCCCCGGTTCAACCCCGTGGCGTCCAGCAGCAGCTGCAGCGAACTGCGGTTGTAACCGCGCCGCCAAAAGGTCTCCAACGCCGCGGACATCACGGCATCGGCATCAAAATCGGGATTTCGCGACATCGGGGATGCGCCGCCATTCTGTTCGTTGTCGGCGCCGATTGTGCTTTATTTGGAATGATCGGTCAACAATAAGCATAAGATCCTATCCCACTCGTTCCCCCTTCACCAGCCATCCGGGCGGGGATCTGTGCTACAACTCCCTGAAGCGCATCCGGCCACCCGTGCCGGGATCGTCGGCCAGAGGGATGGCCGAGAGCTTTTGGCACCCAGGCATTCAGCGTCGCTCTCCATCAGCAGATGACATCAGCAGAGGGGGTTCAAACGCCGATGGATCGATCCGATGACCTATAGGCGGGAGATCGACGGCCTGCGCGCCGTGGCGGTGCTGCCGGTGATCTTCTTCCATGCCGGCTTCGCGACCTTCGGCGGCGGCTTCATCGGCGTCGATGTCTTCTTCGTCATCAGCGGCTATCTCATCACCTCGATCCTCCTCGCCGAACACCAGGCCGGCAATTTCTCCCTGCTGCGTTTCTACGAGCGCCGGGCGCGGCGCATCCTGCCGGCCTTGTTCCTGGTCATGGCGGCCTGCATCCCCTTCGCCTGGCTGTGGCTGCTGCCTTACGACCTGAAAAGTTTTTCGCAGAGCCTCGTCGCCGTCTCGACCTTCGTGTCGAACATCCTCTTCTGGCGCCAGGACGATTACTTCGCCGGCCCGGCCGAGCTGAAGCCCCTGCTCCACACCTGGAGCCTCGCCGTCGAAGAGCAGTTCTATCTCTTCTTCCCGCTCTTCCTCATGCTGACCTGGCGATGGCGCAAGAGCTGGGTGGTGGCACTCCTGGTGGCTGGCGCGATGATGAGCCTCGCGCTGGCGCAATGGGGCGTGCTGAACAAGCCCTCGGCCGCCTTCTTCCTGCTGCCGACACGCGGCTGGGAATTGCTGATGGGTTCCCTGATCGCCTTCCATGCCGCGAGACCGCGCAACTTCATCCATCCCCAGTCCGTCGATCACCCCCAGCGCGTCAATCAACCTCTCGCCCAGATCGGCAGCGCGCTCGGCCTGCTCCTCATTCTGATATCCGTCTTCGTCTTTTCGAAGAACACGCCCTTTCCCGGCCTCTATGCGCTGGTGCCGACCATCGGCACGGCCCTGATCATCCTCTGCGCCACGCCGGCCACCTTCGTCGGGCGGGCGCTGGGCGGCAAGATCCCGGTCGGCCTCGGGCTGATCAGCTACAGCGCCTATCTGTGGCATCAGCCGCTCTTCGCCTTCGCGAAAATCAGAAGCCGCGCGCCACCCGGCATATCCGTCTTCCTGGCGCTGACCCTCGCCGCCATCCTGCTGGCCTATTTGAGCTGGCGCTTCGTCGAGATGCCGGTGCGGCAGCGGCGGCGAATCAGCCGGCCGCAGATCTTCGCCTTCGCCGCGACGGCCTCCTGCCTGTTCGTGGCCCTCGGCATGGCCGGTTCAATGACGAAAGGCTTCCCCATCCGCTACGACCTCGCCGACCGTGATCTGGCGAGCGTCGATCCCACCGGCGGCCCCTATGTCGGCGCCCGGTTCGAGGCCTTGAAGGAACGCGATTTCGATCCGGCCGATAAACGGAAAAAGCTGCTGGTGATCGGCGACAGTTTCAGCATGGACCTGATCAATGCCATCGCCGAAGCGGGCCTCTTCGCGCAGTTGCAGGTCTCCACCCATTACATCGCGAAGATCTGCGGCAACCTCTATCTCGAAGAGGACTTCTCGAACCTGATTGCCGCCGAAGACCGGCAGAGCTGCAGGCTCAGCCGCTGGAACGGCCATTGGTACAAGGATGCGGACCTGAGAAAACGGATGGCGGAGGCCGACATGATCTGGCTCGCCTCCTTCTGGCTCGACTGGCAGGCGAAGCTGCTGCCGAAAAGTGTTGCGAACATCGAACGCGATTTCGGCCCCAAGGTCCTCGTCTTCGGCCGCAAGAGCTTCGGCCATATCGATCTGAAACAGCTCCTGGCCGTACCGGCCGCGACCCGCCCCCATCTCGCCAACGATCTGGACGCGGAGCATATCCAGACCAACCGCCTCCTGCGCGAAACCCTGGGCGACAGCCATTACATCGACGTCACGAGGCTGCTCTGCGACAGCGACACGTCGTGCCATTTATTCACGGCGGACGGCAAGCTGATCTCCTACGAAGGCATGCACCTCACCCTCGACGGCGCGAAATATTTCGGCGGCCGTCTGCTGACGCAGCCGCTGATCAGCGGGATGTTGGCCAGCGGGAATGCGCGAACGGATGCGGCTGTGCATCAGATAACGGAACGGCCCTAGGACGAAGGTAATCCCGCCCTGGTCGCGGTCGGTGCGTTTCGAACGCGGTCGGCGCCGGCCCCGGGCCGGGCGGTTCAGCGGTGGCCGCCGCCATGGCTGAAACCACCGTGGTTTAATCCACCATCGGCAAAATAGGGGGACGGGCCATGGCCGGGACCGCCGGCAAAGCCGCCCGGATGTCCGCGGTCGTCCCCATGATGAAAGTGATCGCGATCCCACCAACCGCCCCCGCCGTCATAGAAGCCATAAGCGTACGGGTACGGGTATGGGTAGGGATATGAACAGTTCCATCCGTCATCGTATGGCGGGCATGTGGGACCCGTGACCTCGGCATAGCCGCTGGTCGCGCAGCCGGATAAGGCAAGGGCCATTAGACCAAGGATCGAGAGAGCCTTGGTCAGAGCCCGACTGCTTTTCATGATGATCGTCCTCAAAATGGCGTCGTCGATCCGACGCCGCTGAGCCGCATGCGATCTTGACGAAGATGCAGCGGCTCCGCGGGCCATCAGGCCCGCGAAACTGAAAGGCCGGGATTGGCGCCGTTAGGCCTGATTGCCATGGCCATGCGACTGCGCGTGCCCGGCGACGGCATCATGGCGCCGCACCTGCTTGTCAAAATTGCAACCCATGCCGGTCGAAGCCAGAAATCCCGAATCGCAACTCTGCGCATCCCTGCTGAGAGATGTCTGTGCATAGCTGGACGATACGGACAGCAGGCTGCCGGCGGCAACGGTCGCCACGGCAAAACAAATGGCTGGAACGATTTTCATTTTAACTCTCTTCATTTCTGCTGAAGCCGTCTCACTGACGGCGTCGGATGACGCGGATCGATCTCCGCCAAGAGGACGTGGATACGTGACTTGCCCGGTTAAACTGCGTTGTCATCAAAAAATTGGGAAAATCGAGTGGCGAAGCCAGAATTTCAGCACCAGCTTGTCTAAATAGTAGGGCACTCAATAGCAATTGACTATTGACAACTGCACTAAATTTAGTACATATAAGTGACAGGTGAGGAAAGAAATGACCACCCATAAAAAGATTACAAAAGCCACACCGGCTACGACTAAGAAAGCCCAAGCTGTTTTTTACAGGCTGCCAGGCGGTAAAGAGCCGGTTCGGGAATGGTTGAGAGGCGACGAGCTAACGGACGATGATCGAAGCGTTGTTGGTGCCGACATTCGGAAAGTCGAATGGCGTCACCCTGTCGGAATGCCCCTCGTTAGGGCAATGGGCGGAGGCCTCTTTGAACTTCGGTCCAGCATTCCAAGTGGTAACGAAATTCGGTTGTTGTTCATCGTTCACAAGGCAGAGATGATCATTCTCCACGGGTTCATCAAGAAAACTCGGGTCACACCTAGAGGCGATCTAGATCTTGCTCTTGATCGCTTCAAAGACTGGAAAAAGCATATTCCCTGACCTGCGGTCGGGGAGCGTTTGTAATGCATAGGCGTATGCATAGAGTTGGGAGACTCATCATGACACGCAATCCCCGGACCGGCAGCACGGTCGATTCCCTCTGGGAAGAGCTCGGGCTTGCTGAAGACGTTCAAGAACTGGCAATCCGGCAAGTGCTCGCTTACGAGCTGGCGCAAGCCATGAAGCGGAAAAAGTGGAGTAAAGCGCAGATGGCGCGACAACTCGACACGTCGAGGCCGCAGCTTGATCGCCTACTAGACCCGCATTCCGATGGTGGCGTAACCGTCGGCACGCTTGCCAAAGCGGCACGCGCTATTGGAAAACGTGTAGAACTGAAACTAGTAGCCGCGTAATCGCGGCCACTAGTTTCGACTGCGGCAGATGATAAAAGCCCCCGGTTCATCACCGGGGGCTTTGCTGTTTAGGTGTACCAGGTTGGCCAGGTTGCCCGCCTGGTTTCTGCGGACCTGGCCGCTGTGGCTAACACAGACATGCCGGCGAGGACGTCAGGCACTCGTTAGTTTTCTTCCCGCCCGGACCTGGCGCCCTCATTCAGGGTGAGCATGTCAGGCCGGGTTCAGTGCATTTGCCGCATGCAGCGACACCGCGTAAATCTGCTTCGGTGGCATCGATTGGCGTCTGGCTTTCCGTCAGCGTCAGCTGATACCCGTGACATCGGCGACGGCAGGATCGGCATCGACAACCGGAAAAGCTGCCGGAAAGCGTCGCGAATATCGAACGCGATGTCGGCCCCAAGGTTCTCGTCTTCGGCCGCAAGAGCTTCGGCCATATCGATCTAAAACAGCTTCTGGCCGAACCGGCCGCGACCCGCCCCCATCTCGCCAACGATCTGGACGCGGAGCATATCCAGACCAACCGCCTGCTGCGCGACCCTGGGCGACAGCCATTACATCGACGTCACCAGATTGCTCTGCGACAGCGACACGTCCTGCCACCTGTTCACAGCGGACGGCAAGCTGATCTCCTACGAAGGCATGCACCTCACCCTCGACGGCGCGAAATATTTCGACCGTCGCCTGCTAACGCAGCCGCTGATCAACGGGTTCCTGGCCACCGGCGTTGCACGGACGGATGCCATGCATCAGGCGACGGAACGGCCTTGAGGCGTGTCGTTGGGCCAGAGGGAGCGCTGTGCGCCGACAGTGAAAGGACGCGTCACGCCCGTCCTTGGGCTAACGCGAGAGTTGCACGCTATGATGCGTAAGCCTGTTGGGCCTGCGGCTCAGCCAAATCGAGATATTCCTTCTCGCCATCTTCGCCATACCAGCCAGTATAAGTCTTAACAAGCCGCTTGTTCTCAAGATCCAGCGTTAGACTACCAGTGATAACAGCGTTTGCCACCGCCGGGCGACTCTGCTGCATTGCCAAGAAATGGTTCCTCGCCAGATTGAGGACCGCCTTGTGCAGCGGGTAATAAGGCTGTCCATATTTTTGCCGGCGTCGAAGCTGAAGTCCCATTACGTTAAGGCATATTCCGAGAATCCGTGCTGTTTTGAAGTTGGGTGAGTTGGTGATCACTTTAATTTCTTCGTAGAGCAGTCGACAAAGTTTGCGCCGAACGATTCGCCAAGAAGCGGAGTCATTAAAGGAGAAGAATCGGGCCCATGTATTACTATGTTGCAACTCCCAGCTAACCGTTACAGGACCACGGACTTTGGATGCATTGAAAAGGACGTCGAACATCGCTTTAGCGATTAGATCGAATATATCGTTATTTAATTGCTGCCTGCCTCTTGATCGTTGGATGGGGGGAAGTCGGTCCAGTTTTCCTAGTTTGTCGACCGCATCACAGAGGAATTGGACAGCAGTTTGAAGGTCTTTGGCCTGTTCGGATTCATATGCGCCTTCATCGACCCCATCGAGCTTATAGATGCTGAAGGTCCGTTGGGTAATCGCCCCAAAAGCTCGATACATCGTATATGAATGTGATCGTCCTCCTGATGCCTGAAGATAACTCTCCCAAGCAATCAGTGCGACACGAGCATAAGCCTCGAATTGCTTGTGATTCCACGAACTCTTTTGCTGATAGTCGATATCCAAAGGTGATCTATTGTCCTGCCCCATCGCTTCGACCAACGAGTAGTCACCATATAAAGCCATGCTGAAGGGGCGCCAATACCCCATCAGACCTTCGTAATATCCACTCTCCTCATGATAAAGCGGTGACTCTTCATATAATATTGCTTCGCTCGCAATATTCATAGCGAAGGGCCCGAGTGCGGTTACATACTTTTTGTGATCGCTCATCGCTTCAAACAGCGTGATTGCAGTCAGAGGAGAAGATCGAGCCATGTGGCGACAAAGCTTACGACTGCCGATAAGAAGGAGGATATTGAAAGCATAGTTTGCAGTGTCAGCACTGTGTTTCTTGTAGAGAGCAACTGGATCAGCATCTTCTTCCCGTTTCTCCCTTCTCCAAGAAAGGCGCACGAGTGCTTCGGCAGATCGGTGCAATTCGTGGGCTATCATCGTCAGTTCGTCATCTGCGCCGCGAACCATCCACGTGAACAAAACCTGGAAGTATTGCTTAGCATTACGATGTGAGAAAATTGGTGGATTTATAAAGCCGTGGTATATCCAAAGAAACACTACAGCCAAGAAAATGATCGCAAAAGCGCTTTGCCAGAAAACCTGATTATCGACAAAGACAGGCACGGCCCATCCCTCGGCAAACCACATGTCAGTAATAAGGCTAAGTAGTCCAATAGCACCCAGCGACCAAAACCCCAGCTTTGTGATTGGCAAGGGGGCAATGGCCATACGAAAACGGTATCGAGCATCGGAAATCGTATAGAAAACCATGAGGAGCGTAAGCGCCGTCATGACTTCAGCGAAGCCGAACACCGTTACCGGCGCTGCGGTCGGTGAAACCCAGCAAATTCCCCCAAGGACAAAATTACAGCTCATCTGTTCCCCCACAGTTGAGTCGCACGAACTTTGCTCTTATTAATGGTTCATTGCTAATAAAATTTGAACGAACCAATGGCCAGCCTTTATCTTCGTATTGGACCCTACGATTACGGCATGCTCGATGTCGGTGATGGGCATCTGGTCTATTGGGAGACCTGCGGCGATCCATTCGGCAAACCAGCACTCGTGCTAGATGGCGGACCTATACGCGCAGGCCAGCTTCCGACTGACTTTACGGGTTTGGTCATCTACTATTGGTATTATAACTGCTGGCTGGAAGACGGTGCACTGTTGCGGGACGCGAACCGCCGCCTTTCCGGTATCCTGGCGTCTTAGTTCACAGTCGCCTGGATATCTGCGATCCCCTCGTCACGCCGAGGCTCCTCAAGCAGAGCTGGCCTGGTAGCGAGCTGATCATTGTGGATGAAGCAGGGCACGATGTGACGGATCCCGCCAGGAGCGGGTGCATTGTCGCCGCTGCCAACCGCTTCGCGACGTGCAACCCCGTCTAGCGGTTTCGCGTTTGCTTAGGGACCGATAAACCGCGATTACATAGCTAGATATGTATGGATGGACGCCGCCTTATCACCCTCAACTCAACCTTCCCGCAATCCGCTTCGCTTCGACGAACACCTTGTCCGCCGGCATCTCGGCTTGTTCTGCATGGACATGGGTGACGAACCAGCCGAGGCCGCGTTTTTCGACTTCGACGCTATCGACCATTTCGCATCCCTTGATCTTGCGCAGGTCGGCGAGGATGCGGGCTTTGGCGTCGTCGATTGATTTGATGGGTTTGCTCATGTCAGCCTCCCTTGATGGTGCCCGCGCCGGCTCTGCGGCCGGTCTTCGGGCTTGCCCATCCTGCGCCCTGCCCGGTACGGATACAAGGCTGCAAGGATACAAGACCGCGCGGATACCTTGCGCCGCCGCAACCCTCACCCCAGCAGCGACACCTTGCCGTCGGCGAGGTTGTAATAGCCGGCGACGATCTTCAGCTTCTTTTCTTTGATGAGCCCGGCCAGGACCGGCGAGGCGGTGGCGAGCAGATGCGTCTGGATCTTGGCATTCTCCCGGATCGCCGCATCGAGATGGGGGCCCGCCGCATCCACCGCCGGGCGGAGGGCGGCGTAGAGTTCGCTGATCTGGCCCGGCACTTCCTTGCCCGCGATGGCCGCCTTCATCGCGCCGCAATCGGCATGGCCCAGCACCACGATCGCCTTGGTGCCCAGCACCGCCGCGCCATATTCCAGGCTGGCGATGTTGTCGGGCGAGGCGATATTGCCGGCAACCCGCGCGACGAAGAGATGCCCGATGCTCTGGTCGAAGACGATCTCCACCGGCACGCGGGAATCCGCGCAGGACAACACCGCCGCAAAGGGCTCCTGCTTCTCCGCCGTGTTCTGTTTCAGGATGGTGAGGTCTTCCGAGAACGAGATCATCTTCTTCTCGACAAAGCGCCGGTTGCCCTCCATCAGCGCCTGCAGCGCCTCATCCGGCGTCAGCTTGCTTTGCGCGAAAGCGGAACGCGGGGCGATCCAGCTTAAGCTGCCGCCGAGCGCCGCCCCGGCCATACCGGTCACCAGGCCGGTCATCAGCAGGCCGCGACGCGTGACGCCGGCTTGCTGCACGCAGCCGCAGGAACACCGCTTGCCATGCGCCGGCATCCGGCTCGTTTCGCCTGACGATTTCATCTTGTTCCTCCCCGAACTGATGGCGGTGCCACCATAGCACGAAATTCAACGATCGGCATGGACAGCCCATAAGGCTGCGCCTATTGCCGGCATGCCCCCCGGACTTGATGGTTAGCCCGGGGGTAAGGATGAACGGAAGCGAAGGAAGAAGTTTCTTCTTGAAAAAATATGGTAAAACTGCCATATTTTGGCCCAGACGGAAGGGGCGAGTATGCGGATTTTGATTTGGGTGGGTTCGAGTAAGAAAGACCTGATCAATTTCCCCGATAGTGTCGTCGATATCGTCGGGCATAGCTTGAACGAAGTGCAAAACGGGCGCGTGCCGCAGAACGCCAAGGCGATGAAAGGCTTTGGCGGGGCAAGCGTACAAGAGATCGTCGAGAACGACGACAACAGCACGTTTCGAGCGGTATACACGGTTGCCCTGAAACAGGGCGTTTACGTGTTGCACTGTTTCCAAAAAAAGAGCGTCAAGGGTATCAGGACGTCGCAACCCGATATCGAACTGATCAAGGCCCGCCTGAAACGGGCGAAAGAAATGGATGCGGAGCTGGAAAATGAAAAAGGAAATTGAATTTGAGATTGGCTCTGGCAACGTCTTTAAGGATCTTGGCCGGGAAAATGCCGATCAATTGTTGATCCGTTCTCACATGATCATGCAGATCAACGACATCGTTAAGGCACGCGGCTTGAAGCAGGCAGAGGTCGCCGAATTGGTCGGCATGGCACAGCCGGAGATTTCAAAGCTATTGCGTGGCGCTGTGAGGCAGTTCTCGACCGAGCGAATCATGCAGGTGCTTAATCGCCTTGGCCGTGACATCGAGATTGTTATTAAGCCGACGCCGAAACGCCGGCCCGCAGGTCGCACCACGGTGAAAGCGGCCTGACAACCGGGCGGGGCGCAGCCGGGGCGGGACGCGGGCCGGGGCCCTACCCATCACCGGTGCGACCCGTTAAAGTTGGGGCCTGTCGGATGTTGCGAGGGAGACCAGGATGCAACCGCCAGAACAGCCCGTCATCAAGATAGGTCAGCTCGAAATCCGCTATCTGGTGGATGGCCGCCTCGCCGGTGCCGGTATGGGCATGTTCGAACTGACGGTGCCGCCCGGCGCCCGCGTGCCGCCGGCCCACAGCCATCGCGATAACGAGGAGATCGTCTATGTCCTCGACGGCACCTTGCGCTACACGGTCGATGACGAGACCCGCGATCTGATAGCGGGCCAGCGCATGTACACGCCGCGCGGTTCCGTCCATGCCTTCAGCAATCCGCACGATGCCACCGCCCGCGCCCTCATCATGCTGACGCCGGATATCGGCGCCCAATATTTTCGCGACATCGCCGAAGTCGCCACTGCGCCCGGCGGGCCCGATCCGACGAAAATGGTCGAGGTGATGACCCGCTACGGGCTTGTCCTGGCGCCCGCGACACTATCCGCCGCCACGTGAGCGCGTCAAATCCGAGGTACCGCGCCTGACTCGGCGATATCAAATCCAGTCCTGTTTTTTGGCCGCGTCTATGAGCTGCTCCGCTATCTGGTCCGCAGTGCTTTCGGCCGCGCCTTCGATGGTGGTCGCGCCACTCGTTTCTCCGGTCACGTGCATTGTCCCACCGACAATCAGCCCGATGGGGCTTGCAGTCGCTGCCATGACCGCCAGCGGCAGGATGAGACCTGGCGTCTTGCCGCCCTCGTACTCGACCTTGCCACTACCTAGCAGGCGCGGACCTTGCGATGTCATCTGGTAACCTTCGACTGCAGTCATCATTTCGGTACTGCCGGAGCCAAATCCGATCACCATGCGCTTGGCTGTGCTGCCCTCGTCTGCCGAAACGAAATAGCCCCTGATCAGGACGTCATCGACCCGAGGCGCAGGTTGGCCCGCAGCCTGTACTGCGGGCAGACCCGCATCGCGAAGCTTTGCCGCAACCTGCCTCGCGATCTCCGCGCCTAGCTTGGAGGTCATGTCGAGTTCCTGTGTCGTCGGGACGGTATGCGCGACAGCATGTTCAGCGACGAATGCTGACTCGAGCGGTATGTCGGCGGGATTGGCGGTGAAGTCGTAGACCAGGATGCGATCGGGCCGCGCAAGCTTCTCGCCCTCATATGGTTGATGATCGCTCACTGTGGTCGACGAACAGCCGGATGCAACGAAAAGGATGAACAACCACGCGACGGAAGAACGAAGCACATTCATAGCGGACCTCCCCTGGCGATTAGCCCCTGAGGCCGTCATTCTAGCACACTTAGCTAGCACACTTAGGACCCCATTGCGCTGGCGTCGCCGAAAACCAATGTGTTGCGTCGCTTGGAACAACGGAACAGGCGTTCTTCTTATGGCACTGCAGCATTACTGGCGTTTAGGGCAACCAGCGTTTTACGTGACGCTGCCTCTTTATCTAAAACGGATCCCACTCGCTCTCCACCTTCCCGCCGCCGCTTCCCCCGCCCCAATGCCGCCCGGCCCCGGCGCCCGCCATCGCCGGATAGGCATAAGTGAGCGCCAGCGCATCGGCGAGATCGGGCGATGCGAGGCCGGCTTTCAATGCTTGTCTCAAGTGGCCGTACATCTCGGCACGCTTGTTCGCATAGCGCTCGACCTCGTCGCTGGGCGAGAGCCCGTCGGCCTTGGCGCCGAACTGCACGCCGATCACGCCGACATAGAGCTGCCGCAGGCGGTCGACCACGCCGGCCCCCACACCACCCTCATCGACGAAGATCGCATCGGCGCGCAGCCGCCGCGCGTTCCCTCGACACCGCGTCAGGTAACTTCTTCAGATAACTGCTTCAGCCCCTTGCGCAGGATCGGGTTGGCGCCGGATTCGAACGCGAACTCGGCCCGTTTGGAAATGAATTCGTCCACGGCCGTCCGCGCACCACCATAATCGTTATAGTCATCTATCAGGATGATGCCGCCCGGGCTGAGCTTATCCGCCACGCTTTCGAGGCAATATCTTACCGGATCATACCAATCGCAATCGATATGGGCGAACGCAATCCGGTCAACTGCAATCTCCGGCCACGTGTCTTCGAACAATCCCTTGTGCAATTGGATTGTGTGTCCATCGACCGGCCGATGATGTTTGGCAAAGCTCGCCTTGACGTCCTCATAAAGACGATCCCGGTAACCATAATATCCATCACCGCCAATCCCCGAAGATCGGCCGCTGCGAATGACTTCATAGCGTTCTTTTGACTTCTCATCGTCCTTTTCCGAGGTTGGGGGCGGAATCAATCCAAAGACGTCGAAGCCGTGGAAGTGGCGGCCGTTGCACGCATGCGCCGCCAGGATGATCGCCGATCCGCCGAGGGCAACCCCGAACTCCAGAACGTCCCCGGGCACCCGATCTCGATCAACGGTCGAGAGTGAATTTTCGAGACGGCGGAGCTTCTCCAATGACAAGTAGGTCAGGCGGTCCTTCAGAACGGCGCGCGTGTCGGTGCGCAACGATCGGTATCTCAGCCAGGATTTGATCCGATGAAATGCCGCCATGTCGATCTCGCTCCGCTGCATTGGGGGTACTGCCCGATGATCGTTATCGGGCGCTGCCCGTGCCGCCGGCGCTATTGGGCAGCGCTGGGGCTATCGGCTGATTTGAGCAGTGGCATTGGGCTTCCGGCAAAGTCCTTATGATTGTCCGCTGACGGATCTTTGACCTTTATCTCGATCTCGTGCTTCGGAGCAGAATGGACGCCCGCGAGAACCAACGCTCCTGCGACCATAGCAAAAGACAGGGCGTATCCAAGGCCAAACTGAATTCGGGTCATCGTGTGTCTCCGCAAATCTGCGAACACCCCCTCCTGCCGATCCTGCCCACCTTACCTTTATGGAGACTGACATGCGGACGCGTTTCTCCTCGCAGATGAATCCCGCGGCGGCGTCTTGCACGTATTCTGACGCGATTCCACCTGGCGCACAATTCGTGAGAGGAGAAGCAACATCGATGACGAAAGGGAGTCGTCAGGCGCGTTGCCGGTGAATCGCAGATGAGCAAATGGCCGCCTGCTATTTCGCTTCAGGAAGATGAAAGCGTCGACGATTTCATTCCCCGATTGCCAGAGCGGAATGGATAGCCATCGTCGCGCCGGATGTCATCGCACGGTCCGGACCGTGCGATGACGATGGAGGCGATCAGTCGCCAGGAACAGCAGCCCCGTGAAGAATGCCAGAACGCCCGTTAACGCCTCACCCAAACGGATCCCACTCACTCTCCACCCTGCCGCCACCGCTCCCCCCGCCCCAATGCCGGCCGCTTCCGGCGCCCGCCATCGCCGGATAGGCATAAGTGAGCGCCAGCGCATCGGCAAGATCGGGCGAGGCCAGGCCGCGTTCCTTCATATGCTCCTTGCGCTCCAGCTGGATCTCGTCTCTCGCGTTGAAGCCGTATTCGACGGCGGTGAGATCGGCGATCAGCTCCGCGTCGTCGGGCAGAGCGAGGCCGGCCTTCAATGCTTGTCTCAAGTGGCCGTACATCTCGGCGCGCTTGTTGGCATAGCGTTCGATCTCGTCGCTGGGCGAGAACCCGTCGGCCTTGGCGCCGAACTGCACACCGATCACGCCGACATTGAGTTGCCGCAGCCGGTCGACCACGCCGGCCCCGACGCCGCCTTCATCGACGAAGATCGCATCGGCGCGCAGCCGCCTTGCCTCTTCGGCGACGCGGCCGGCCAGGGTCATGGTATCGATATTGCGCAATCTGATCGGCGGAATGGTGCGGGCATCGCGGCCCTTGCGCGGGAAGATGACGCTCTGGTCGTCGCCGAACCGCGCCACATCGACGCCGATCACCAGCGCATCCGTGGCGAAGCTCCGCGCCTCGCGCAACGTCGCCGCCTGCACGAGATCGCCGGCGATGAACTGCATCGAGCCGGCGCGCGGGAACTGGCCCTTCACGCGCACGCGCACGAAATCGCTGTCCTCGCCGTAATCCGCCACCCATTGGCCGAGCTGCTTCTTGTTGGTGATGGCGACGGCGCGGCTGTCGATCTGCCGGTGGCGCCAGCGATGGCGGAAGCGCCCGAAGCATTCGCGGAAGCGCCCGGTATTGCGCGTGGGATTGCCGAAGGCCAGCCACAGGATCTGCGTGTCCTTGTCGGTCAGCGCGCCCTCGGTCGTCTCCCAGATGATATCGGGAATGGCAGAGGCCTCGTCGAACACGACGATCAGGCGCTTGCCCTGGTTATGCAGGCCGGCGAAAGCCTCCGTGTTGCGCTCCGACCACGGCACCATGTCGATGCGCCAGGTCTTCTCATGCCCGGCCTGCGCCGCATAGAGCGCCGTCGCCGAGAGCGTGAACCAGTGCTTGCACAGGCACAGGCGATGCCACTTCGCCAGCTCCGCCCAGGTCTTGGTGCGCAGCTGGCTCTCGGTATTCGCCGTGACGACGCCGCGCGTCTCCTCATGCGTCGCCAGCGCCCAGAGCAGCAGCCAGGCGACCAGCGCCGATTTGCCGATGCCATGGCCCGAGGCGACCGCGATCTGCACCGCCTGTTCCGGCGTCAGCAGCCCGTCGCGAATCCCGGCGAGGATCTCGCACTGCCACTGATCCGGCCCGCTGCGTCCCGCCAGCACGCCGCCGGCCATGTTCCAGGGAAAGGCATAGAGCACGAAGCCCAGGGGATCGCCGCTGAAGGAGGCGATATCGGCGACCAGCATCGCCTCGGTCTGTTGCGCGGTCTTGCTCTGTGTCATCTCTCTATCGCAAATTCATGGTGATGCCGTGCCGCTTGCCGCCATGGATTGCCGGGTCGAGCCCGGCAATGACGAGCGAATATGGTGCTCACAGCGTGCGTCATCGTCGCTCGCACAGCGCCAACGACTCCCACCCATCAACCGCCCCCTCACCCCGATCCTCTCCCGCCCATCGGCGAAGGCCGACATGCGTCGGCGGGGCGAGGGAGTCGTTCGGCGTGTCGTTTCACAAAAGTCACTCCCCACCTCTTCTCCTCCACACTCACTTCCCCAAGCCACGCACCACTTCCCCCTCTCCCCTCGCGGGAGAGGGTCGGGGTGAGGGGGCACGGCGATGACTCTCACCGACGATCATCCCGCGCTTGCCCCCTTGAGCCCATCGCCGCAGCCCCTTACGATGATTCCAGTCACGACCGATTGGGGGCGATCGTGTGGCAGACGGTTTTCGATCTACGCCGTGATGGGACCATCCCGTGGTGGGCGCTGCTTTCGCTCCTCTACTTTTTGCCGCTGGCGGTGCTCCTCTATCTGCCGTTCCGCCGGCCGTCCAAGACGAAGCGCAGGAAGAATCCCTTCTGGTGGCTGGATAGCCTGGCCTTTTCCGGCGGCCGGATCAGGGGTTTCGCGCTCTTGCTCGTGCTGCTCGTCGTCTATTTCTTCTGCGAATCCCTGAAGCTCTCCATTCATGCCTGGATGGCGTACGACGATCTACGCGCCGGGACCTATCAAGTGGTCGAAGGCCGCGTGCGTCACTATGTGCCCAAGCGGTTTGCCCAGGACCGGGATGAAAGCTTCGACGTCAATGGCGTCGCTTTCATCTATGCCGGCACCGATGACGCCATCGGCTATAACAGGACTTACTATCAAGGCAGCCCCATCCGCGAAGGCTCGCTGGTCCGCATCGCCTATACCGGCAATTTCATCCTACGCCTCCAAATCGCGCCCTGATCTCACGCATCAGAGTCACCGCCGCGTTTTCCTTTCCCTCGCGTCGCCCCACCTCTCCCGCGAGGGGAGAGGGAGTCAGTTGGCGGATCACTCACGTCAACCACATGCGCTTCTTCGGCCACCCGCGCCTCGCCCTCCACCACCTTCGCCTGTTCCAGCATCGGCGCGGCGCTGCGTTTGCGGGCGGCTTCGATGGCGGCGGCGAGGTCGTCGGCGGTGCCGAGTTCGAGCCTGTCCTTGAAAAGGCCGAGATAGCGGCCCAGAAGTTCCAGCGCCTTGGTCTTGTCCCAGCGTTTGATCTTGCGCAGCTCCAGCGTCACATCCCCCGGCGTCACATCCCTGGCCGCCTCCCCGGCCTCGCCCGACATCGCGCGCACTTTCTCCATTCCCGCTTTCGCCGCCGCGGAACGCGAACCGCCGCCCAGCACCAGCACTTCCAGCGAGGCGATGCCGGCGGCATTGGCGTCGTCCAGTTCGTGGATCGGTTTCATCCGTCCATCGGCGGTGAAGAGATCGCGCGGATCGGCGAAGGCCAGCTTCGCCAGTTCGGCGATGATGCGGTCGACGGTAACCGCGGCCCGCGCTTGCGCCGCCGCCTGGGCTTCGCGGATCGCCGCCGCCACATCCGGCCGACGCGTTAGCAGATAGGCTCTGCGCGCATAGCCCTTGCTGAAACCCGCTCGCCGCGCCGGGGACGGATCGAGCACATATTCCTCGACGAAGCGGCGCTGTCTGGCGCTCATTCGGTAATGGCGGCGCGGCGCCGGGACGGCGGGCGGGGATGGGTCTTCGGTCGGTTTCGGAGTCATGTCGCAAGGATATCAAGATATTGCGATTTTAGCAATATTCTTAGAACGATCCATCGGCGACACCTGACCGACACCCGTTGCGGCACCCACGCCGAAACCTCATCCATCCTCTTATATAATAATACTTATTTCAGAATAAGAATAAATAAGGTGACGCCGATTTCCGTTGTCATATACTCAATGAGAGAGGGCTTAGGGATCTCTCTACGTCTCTCTAACCGTCTCTGTTCTTTGTCGCCGTAACCCGCCACCCGGCGGATTCCCTGGCCTTGGCGGTTGCGCTGCCGCCCCCGGAACCCCGTCTGGAACCGGCGCGCGGCCCGTGTGTTTTAATCCTATGGGCCCCGAATGCCCGCCCTTCCCCATCATCAGGAGGCCGATATGCCCCGCATCGCGAAACAATCCGCCCGCCCGCAAGATGACGCCCCGCAAGAGGCGGCCCTGCACGGCGAGACCGACCGCGCCGAACTCATCCGCCAGCGCGCCCGCAAGATCTGGCAGGAACAGGGCAGCGATACCTATCGCCCGGAAGATTACGAGCTGCTCGCCGAACGCCTGATCCACGAGGAGGAAAAGCTCGGCCTCCCCGTCAATCCCTATCCCGTCAACCAGGAATCCGATCAGGAATCCGATCAGGAGTCCAACCGGCGCAAATAGCGCGGCTTTCCCGCGCGCTCCCCGTATCGGCCGCGCCGCATTTTTGGCATGATGGAGCTGCGGTCGAACCACCGGGCGCCCGGCTGCCGGGCGAGCGGAGCAGCGGATGGATACCTCTTCGTCAAGCTGGCGGGTGGCGATGCTGGCGGCTTTGGCCGCCGGGACGCCGGCCGCGATCGCGTTCCCCTCGCCCGCCGCGGCGATGCAAAGCTACAACGTCTCGCTGGTGGCGATCGAGCTGCGGCCGGGCGAGCGCATCTTCGGCTTCGAGATCGAGATCGCCGGCAGTGCCATGCAATCGCTGCGCTGGAACCACGGCAACTGGTCGGTCAGCTCGGTCAATGTCAATGGCACGGGCGAGATCAAGGGCATGACCGGCGACCGCAAGGCCGCCGTCCAGCCCGCCGCCTTCGGCGATTTCCTCACCATCGGCGTGATGCAGGGCGGCGTGATGCAGGGCGACATGATGAACGGCAAGCCGCGCCTGCAGGGCAATCTGCTGCTGCGCGACGCCAGCGACGCACCGCGCCGCATGAGCCTGACACCCGCGCAATTCCTGCTGCGTCCGTTGCCGTGATTGTTCATCGCACGCCGGCACCCCTGCCCCTTTTCTGCAAGGCTTGCGGCCTTACGGGGCGCTTTCGGCTGTATCACGCCGATCGTCAACCGGCTTGGACGCACTTCGCTGTTTCGTGACCGTCCGGCCCCCGCTGTCAATCGGCCCCGACGTTTGCCCCCACACAATCGAGTATTGTCAGACTGTTAGCATGCCGACCGGCGTCGAAATCCTGAGCCGGACAATACTGTGCTAAAGTGACGGTCGCTTGGGCTATCTCCAGAGGAGGCCTGCCATGAACCTGCTCCGTTCTTCCGTAGCGTGGGTATTCGTCCTTTTCATTGTATCCGGCTGCGCGTCGACCACAGTGACCGACCGTCAGCAATACGAGGGCGAGAAGCTGGCGCGGCCCGATCGCATCCTGGTCTACGACTTCACCGCCAATCCCGCCGACGTGCCGCCGGAATCAGCGTTCGCTGCTGAAAATGCCGTCGCGCAGACCGCCCCGACGGCACAGCAACTCGACTTGACCGCCAAGCTGGGCGCCGAGATTGCAAAGCAGGTTGCGGCACAGCTCCGCGATGCGGGTCTGCCCGCAATACAGGCCGCAGGCCAGCCTGCGCCGCAGGTCAATGACATCCTGATCAGGGGCTATTTCGTTTCAGAAGACACCGGTAGCGCCGCGAAACGCATGCTGGTCGGGTTTGGCTCCGGTGATGCCGCGTTGACGACTGCAGTCGAAGGATTCCAGATGACATCGCAGGGGCCGCGCCTGCTTGGTAGTGGCACGGTCAATTCCGCAGGCGACAAGACGCCGGGTATGATTCTGCCGCTGGCGGTCATGGCAGCCACCGCGAACCCCATCGGGCTTGTGGTCGGTGGAACACTGAAGGTGGCCGGGGAAGCGACCGGGGTGACCACCATCGAAGGTGCGGCCAAGAGGACCGCGGACGAGATATCGGAGCAGCTCATAGAAGCGGCCAAAAGGCAGGAGTGGATTTGATCTGTAACCGATGGGGGCGGAAAGCGATCCCGCATGTCGTCTCCACGTGCCTTTTCTTGCCGTACACTTTCCTGCCGTGTGATTTCTTGAAGCGCGGATGGCTGGCCGACAGGGCTGTCCGCCAGCGCAGTCACCTCCGCCATCGGCATGGAATAGCAGCCGAGCTTGTCTAACCGAAGATCATGAGGGGCATTCAGCGCCGGTTTCGATCCATGCATTGATAAGGGCGCCGAACTCGGCCTGGGTACCTGGCGCGGGGCGACGGCCGTCACCGGGATGCCATGCCCATTCCACGAGATGGTCCTCCGTCACATGACTATGGATCTTTGCCAGATCACGGTTGCCGTTCCGCTTAGGGTCCTTCAATTGTTGGCAGATCTCGCCGACGGATAATCCCTGCCACGCCATGCTGGACGGCGCCAGGGACCAATGAGCGTTTCCAGGTACCGAGCGGAGTCGACTGCCAACGATGGTTGTGTTCTGAGCCCGGTGGCACGTACTGCAAGCGATGCCCGCCGCACCGATGCGAGATTCGGTTGCGTTCATGAAGGGCATGTGAGGGTGCATATCGTCACCCTGGGTGGGCATTCGGGTAACAGGATGGCAGTTTATGCAACGCGGATGCGTCAGCACTTTGGCCGCCTCGGCAAACAAGGCGCGGGACCTGTCTCCGACATCACCGATCGATTGGAATTCAGACAGGCTCTTGAGGTCGGTCGCGAGTACCGGACCGTCCGGAACAGTGTCGGCTGCACCCCGGCCAAGGCTCAAGGCGAGACTGATCGTGCCGGCGATGAGAGCGATTGCGTAGATCTGACGTATCGGTCGGGAGAGTAAGCTCACCTCACACCCTCCGAAGCTGATTGTTGTCTATTGGCAACTGCCGCAACCGTTTTCCCGTCGCGGCAAAAATCGCGTTCATCAAAGCCGGTGCAACGCCCGGTGTCCCCAGCTCGCCGATGCCGCCTGGTGCCTCGCCGCTCGGTACGATATGGACCTCGATGGGGGGACATTTGTCGATCCGCAGGACCGGCTGATCATCGAAATTCCCTTCCACCACGGCCCCGTTCTCGACGGTAACCCGACCGTAGAACGCTGCGCTCAGGCCATAAACGATGCCGCTCTCGACCTGCTGCTTGAGGATCCCCGGATTGATCACGACGCCGCAATCGACCGCACAGACGATCCGCTCGACATCTATTCGGCCGCTGGCGTCGACATGTACTTGCATCACCAGACCCGCGAAGCTTCCAAAGTCGGCAAGGACGGCAATACCCCGGCCTCGGCCTGGGCCAAGCGGCTTTTTCCATTCGGCGCGTTCCGCGGCTACATCCAGGACTTTGAGCAGGCGTGGATTCTCTGTCAGCAAGGCGCGACGATATTCGACGGGGTCACGGCCAGCGAGGTGGGCCGCCTCATCAATGCCACCTTCGATGGCGGGCGCGCTGCGCGTGGGTCCGACACCCCGCCAATTTCCCGTCAACATCCCCTGGGGTGCCTCGTGTCGCGCAAACTCCACGCGCTTGTTCGGTATCCGATAGGGGCTCTCGGCACCGCCGGTAATGTCGAGGTCGATGCCGTCTTTGAACAGAATGGGCAGGAACCTGGCCATCACGGCGGGACCAGTCACTTTGTGTCGCCAGGAAATCGGCATGCCGTCAGAACCCAGCTTGACGGTGAGTTTGCTGAGATTCAGATAGCGGTAGGAATCGTGACGAATGTCCTCCTCACGGCTCCAGATTACCTGGACAGGTCCGTCCACTTTCTGTGCGACGCGGGTCGCCATCACCACGCCGTCGATATCAAGGCGGCGCCCGAATCCGCCGCCGAGCAGATGGTTGTGAACCGTCACTCTCTCGACGGGCAGTCCGGTGACACCCGCCGCGCCCTGGCGTGCCCGACCCGCGACCTGGGTGCCAACCCAAACGTCACATGAGTCCGGACGCACATGAACCGTGCAGTTCATCGGCTCCATTGTCGTGTGGGCCAGGATCGGAAGACGATACGTGACTTCAAATCCCTGGCCATGGCTCGCCTCTGCGCCGGCAACGTCACCATCTGCATGCGCCACAAGGGCATCGCCGTTCATGGCTTCATCGGCGCGGCGCTCAAGCTCGGCTTGGTTCAAGCTGCCATTTGCACCGGGATTCCATGTGATGCGGAGCGCGGCGAGCCCCTTTCGAGCGGCGCCCGTATGATCGGCGACGACAGCGACTGCATCGCTCAGCTTGACGACTTGTCTCACGCCTTTCACCTGCATCGCCGGACCGTCATCGACATCACCCAGCGTCCCACCGAAAGTCGGACAAAGCGCGATTGCCGCAAACTTGAGGCCGGCCGGGCGGGCATCAATCCCAAACACGGCTTTGCCATTTACTTTGTCCGGTGAGTCAATGCGCAGCGCCTGCTGGCCGATGAGGCTGAATTCCGGCGGCTGCTTCAGCCCAATGGTTTCCGGCACGTCTTCCAAGGCCGCTTTTGCGACGAGCATGCCATAGGCCAATCGTCGCCCGCTTTCTGGATGCACCACCTCACCGCGCTCGGCCTTGCATGAAGACGCCGCGACACCCCACTCCTTGGCAGCCGCACCGATCAACATGATCCTCGCTGCGGCACCAGAGCGACGCATCGGCTCCCAGAAGCCGCGGATGGTGACCGACCCACCTGTGATCTGGTCACCAAGGAAGGGATGGCTGTAACGTGATGGGTCTGCAGGCGCAGGGACGGCTCGGACCTGATCGAGGCCAACCTCAAGCTCCTCCGCGATCAAAGTCGCAATACCCATGTATACGCCCTGGCCCATCTCGGCGGACGGGATAATCAACTCGATCTGGCCACTTGGCGGAATCTTGATGAATGGATTCGGGGAAAAGCTGTCAGACGCCTCGGCGGAACCGATCAGGCGCGGGCCTATCACCAAACTTCCGGCAGCGAACGCTGCCGAGATCATGAAGGATCGCCGTGAGGTTCGGCGGCGGGAGATGTAATCGGAGAAGCTCATCTCACAGGTCTCCCTCGGTGATAGGAACTCCGGCGGCCCTCTTGATCGCTGCTCGAATCCGCGGATAGGTGCCGCAGCGGCAGATATTTCCGGCCATTACGGCATCAATATCATCATCCGTCGGGGCTGGGTTGGCGGCGAGCAACGCGGTTGCGGACATCACCTGTCCCGATTGGCAATAGCCACATTGCACGACTTCCCCTTGAAGCCATGCCTCCTGGATGCGCGCACCTTCCTTTGTGTTGGCGATTGCTTCAATGGTCGTGATCTGGAACGCGGCGGCGTCTTCAATCGACGTAACGCAAGACCGCACCGCTTGACCATCGAGATGTACCGTACACGCACCGCACATTGCTATGCCGCAACCGAACTTCGTTCCGGTCAGTCCAATGACGTCTCGCAGTACCCAGAGAAGAGGTACATCGCCATCCACATCAACCGAGTGTATTTCGCCATTGACGTTCAGAGAAATTGGCATCGCGAATGCTTCCCCTTTTTCAGTTTGTCCCCGTCTTCGAGGCGTCTATTCAACAAAAGGCCAGTGATCAACAAAAGGCCAGTGACCCACGAGCAGTCTCGGCGAGTTAAATTTTTTGCTACTTGTGACGCTTAACTCATGCCGGAAGAGACGATATCCGCCAGTTGCTGGCGTGTGTCCGTGGCCAATAGGTCAGCTTGTCCAGCGAAACACATGGATCACCCTCCGGTCACCGCAAAGAAAGAGTCTTACCTGCCGCTCTCGCGCATGAACTCAATGCAGATGGGGTAATTTTAGTTACAGGAACGCCGCCGCAGAAGGCATCCAGCACCGATGCCTCCAGAGTAGTGATTTATACAACCTGGAGTCAACCTATCCCATTGGATATATCCGGGAAAACTTGAGTAATATTATTCTTTTATTACACCAATATATAGGCATTACTCCATTTGAGACTCAATCAATGAGGGAATATAGAAGAATTCCCAGTAATTGAAATTTTTATGGGAGAACGCCCAAGTATCGGCGCGGTTTGGCGAGAAGCCGGGTTTCAAACCTGCCGGACGATGGTGCCGATCGCATTGACCAGAAGGCGCGCGGCGGTCAGGGCCGACAGGCCGTCAATATCGGCGGGAGGA
>LNAP01001909.1_pt1 | contig 25249 bp, 23 predicted proteins | sample 602601 | NCBI WGS metagenome assembly LNAP01 (sample SAMN02440304, study PRJNA202911) | soil metagenome | biome: Subtropical and temperate rainforests or woodlands; isolation source: soil samples (1 kg each in a 20% v/v slurry with milli Q water) were... ...
TGATAACGTATTTTATCAATAGTTTTGGTCCACGCTCATCCTTGCTATGGTTTACATCAAAATCCGCTACATTTAATTACGATTAATCACTACGATTAAGGTTTACTCACTATCAGGAGGAACGCATTATGACCGCTACTGCGAAAACCCGTTCAGTCACCGCCCACGTCCCAATCGAGCTCGCGGAGCGGATCGATGAAATCGCCGAACGTCTGGAGCGCTCGAAAAACTGGATCGTGAAACAAGCGTTGTTCGCGTGGCTAGACCAAGAAGAAGAACGCAGCCGACTCACCCGTGAAGCGCTGCTTGATGTCGATGCGGGTCGCGTCATTGATCACCAGGCGGTGCAGGCCTGGGCCGCGAGCCTGGATACTGAAACGCCGTTACCGGTACCGCGTTGATGCAGTTGCAGTGGACCAGCAAAGCGGTATCGGACCTCGCTCGGCTATACGACTTTCTTGCCCTAGTGAATCGCCCAGTGGCCGCGCGCACCGTGCAGCAGCTTACCGCTGCGCCGCTCACGCTTCTGACAAACCCACGGATTGGTGAGCGCCTGGATGAGTTCGAGCCGCGCGACGTGCGCCGGCTGTTGGTAGCTCATTATGAGATTCGGTATGAGATAGCAGGTGACACTATTTTCCTTTTACGGCTGTGGCACAGTCGTGAAGATCGCTAATGATAATGATCATTTACCTGAATTTTTCGGGGAGAGATTATGCAAGGTGGTATTAGGTCTTCATGACACCCTGCTGATGCCCATACGGCTACACAGACGTTTATATAGGCTACCACCATAGCAAGGCTCGAGGTTCTGCTGCTGGATCTGCGCCACTTGGGGAGTACACCGGTGACCTGTTTGCACAGACGCAAACGGAGAAGTGCGGGTCGCGGGCGTGCGATGGAGTCGACCATCCAGGTGTCGGGTCAATAAGCTCATGATTCAATCGAACGTGCAATCAATCAGTACTCGGTCAGACGTCTACCTTCGGCTGGCACACCCGGCCATCCCGAACTACCATAGAATCAGTTGAAGGATCCGCGCACTGCGCACTGGTTGTCATGGTTTATAGCCCGGTCCAGCGTTGGGCTTTTTTTCGCTTACTTTCCGCCTCCGTAGCATGTCTACCGTGCGTCCATTATGCCCCGGGCTCGCTTGGCACCCCTGCCCTCCAGGTCTAAACTGAACTTGGCTGAGGGATCAGCACCAGTGTGGAGCAATACGATTAGCCCGGCAATGTGTCGGGCTTTTTGTTTCTGGTCTGTCCTCCTAACGCCTAGCTTTGGGCGATTCCAGAAAGCGCTTCGAACGTAGATTCGGAAACATGCAGCCCGCAACTTAGTGGGCTTTTTGTGCGGCAAATAGTCTCCTTGGTCTGTGCCAAGCGGTGCCTGCGGTATTACTTTTCATACAGTACCTAGCATTGGCGCTTAACAGTACTACTGGCAAAGCGGGAACTCTCTTACCGCCAGCTGAATGCTGCTAGCCAGAGAGGCCCTGTCCCCTCCAGGCTGACGCCAAGCGCGCCAAGGCTTTCCCTATGTCAGGCTGCATAAGAACCCGTCATAAGTTAATACTCCCATGTGAGGTCTCACTAGTCTGTCGGATCTTGTTCGTCAGCCGCATAACCGTGCCGTCTTTGACCTGCACCACCTCATCAGCGATCTCAATCAGGTGAGGCCGGTGAGAAACAGCAATGATGGTGATGTCAGGCGTGAGGGCTTTCAAGGATGCGCAGATGTCCCTTTCCGCTTCAGAGTCGAGAGCACTGGTAGCTTCATCAAGGATGAGCAGTTGAGGACAATGGGCCAATGCGCGAGCGATCACGATGCGCTGGCGCTGACCGCCAGAGAGCAAGCCGCCGCGCTCGCCTACAACCGAGAGCATGCCACCCTGGAGTTTTTCAACGAACTCCCAGGCCCCGGCTTGGCGCAAGGCTCGCTCGGCGTCGGCCGCCGTTAAAGCGGGCTCACCCAAGGTAACATTGGCCAGAATACTGTCATGCAGCAATAGGGTTTCTTGCGTCACGTAACCGATCATTCGCCGCCAGCGGCGCCGGTCGAGGTTGGCCAACGGCACACCATCCACGCTTATTTGCCCTCCCTGGGGGCTGAGCAGTGCGCAAAGCAGATCGAGAATGGTGGTCTTGCCAGCACCGGAAGGACCAATCAACGTAGTCATGGTGCCAACTTCGAAAGCAAAAGAAACGCCATCGAGCACTGTGCGTCCGTCGTACGAAAATGACACTTTGTTAAAGCCGATACGCTGAATCAAGGTCGGCTGCACACTGCCGCCCCTGGGCTCAGCCTCAGCGCTGGCCTTCTCGACGGCTTCGTGCAGCGCCCAGAATGCGCTTTCTTGAGCTGCCATTCGGTGGTAACGCTGCTGGGCCTTATGCATCAAGCCGAGCACCCGTACTACCATGAAGATCAGTACCATCACCGAAGACAACGGCAGCGCCCAGACTACCAGCCCTGCGTACAGACCCGCTGCTGCGAGGATAGCCAATAGCGGTTCCTGCAGCGCTCGCAGCGTTTCACGACTGGTCACTTCCTTTTCCATCGCAGCGTTAAGTTCCGTGGCCTGATGACGCAGCAAGGAATCGGCAATATCCTCTCGGGCCATCGCCTTCAACGGTTTGACCGACCCAAGGGTATCGCTCAGGCTGACCAGCAAATCTCGCATAAGGCTAGTCTGACTTTTGCCCGCTCGGCGAGAGGTCTTCACCAGACCACGCAGGGCAAGGAGTATCGCCAGGCCTACCAAGAGGCCTACCAGCGCCGCTTGCCAGGACACGATCAGCGCAATTATTCCATAGGCGGCCGCCTGAATAGATAGCGCGACCATGTTGGCCGCGTGTTCGTAGGCTGTTGAAGCGCGGTAGGCCTCGGTGGCCACTGCATTGGCCAAAGCGCCACCGGGCTGGCGCAGGTAGTATTCCCAGCGACTGCCGAGGGTGGCGTTGATCAAATCAACGCGCAAATCAGTGGCCACATGCGCTACGGTATAGCCCACCTGACGGTTAGCAGCGAGAATCAATAGGCTGCTTAGCACCATGCCGACCACGATGATCATCAGCAGTACAAGGATGGTCGGCTGCAGGCCAAACAGCTGCAAGGCGTTGACGATATGCATGCCGAAGGTCGACTGGACATTGTCCCCGACCATCACCGAAACCAGCGGCAGCATGGTGGTCAGGCTAACGCCCTCTACTAGCCCTGACACTATCAGGCTCAATAGCATCAGGACGGTACGGATAGGGTAGGAGCGACCAAAAGCAAAGATAATTCGCATCACACTCACTTCGAAATCAACTGTGTGCCACTCTAAAGCTCAACACATGGCGTTTGCTGCGCCTATGACCAAGCGCCGGTCACAGGCGTCCGGTATTGCGTGTTCTGTCAATCAGTCAGACCTGCCAAGGGGCGCAGCACTGAAAATGCCTGAATAATCTGCCCGATCTGCTCAGGTGTATGCGCCGCGCTTACGCTGCAGCGCACCAGTGTAACGCCGGCCGGTGTGGCGGGTGGCAGTACCAGATTGACGTAAACCCCCTGGCCGATAAGCGCTCGCCAGAAGTGCAGGCCTTGCTCCTTCGTGCCCACCATCACTGGGACCACTGGACTGGCATGTGGCCCGAGGGAATAACCTAGTCTCGCCAGGCCGTCGTAGAGACGATTGGCATTGTTCCATAGGCGCTCGCGCAATTCCGGCCGCGTGGCTATTGCCTGCAATGCCGAACGCACCGACGCCACGACTGAGGGTGATGGCGACGCGGTGAAGATGTAGGGGCGGCTCGCATAGCGCAAGACTTCCATGTCGCTACTTCGGCCAGCGGCAAAACCGCCGATCGCGGCCAGGCTTTTGCTGAAGGTTCCCAGGATGATGTCGACATCGGCCTCTACTCCGAGGGCTTCGGACAGCCCTCTACCGTTAGGCCCCATCACGCCGAATGAATGGGCCTCGTCCACCAACAAGTAGCCGCCCAAGCGACGTTTGATCTCGACGATTTCCTTGAGGGGTGCCGTATCCCCCAGCATGCTGTAAATGCCTTCGACGATGATCAGTGCATCCTTGGCACGCTCTCCCAGGCGCAACATGCGGCGTTCGAGGTCCATAGCATCGTTGTGGTGAAAACGGATAATCTGTGCCCCCCCCAGGGCGCACGCGTCATAGATGCTTGCATGGCAATCGGCGTCTAGCAGGACGACTTCACGCGGGCCCGCCAGCGACCCTATGATGCCCAGGTTCGCCACGTAGCCCGTAGAAAACACCATCACCGAAGGGCGATCCAGGAATGCGGCGATTTCGGACTCGAGTGCCGTGTGGCCGCCGTAGCTCCCGTTAGCCATCCGCGACCCGGTGGTACCGGTGCCCTCGGCAGCCAACGCTTGTTGCGCCGCTTCGATTGCCTGCGCGTCGAAGGTTAGACCCAGATAGTTATTGGTGCCCGCGAGGATGACGTCCTTATCGCCTATACGCCCCTCTGTCGGCGAGTAGATAGCATCCATACGGGTGCCGAACGGGCTGGGACCGGAATCTTGAAAATTGTTGCGCTCAGCGGCCAGCCGGCTGAATTTGTCATATAGCCCCATGGCTTTTCTCCACGTACGCCACCAGAGAACTGGCGAGCTGGCGGGGGGTTCTGACATCCATCAAGATGTTAATCGGAATTGAAATATCGTATTCATCTTCCAATTTCATCAACAGGTCCATCATTTTCACTGACTCCAGGCCAAGGTCATTGACCATGTCGCTGTCTGCAGAGATGTGCTCCTGTAAGGGGACCATCTCTAACAGACAGGCCAGAATATTCTCTACGATAGTATCTTGGATAAGCATGGTTGACCTCTTCGACATTCGAATTGCCGCACGCTCAGAACAGGCCATCCTGCAGGGCGCGGTGTAACTTTATCTGGGGCGCCCAGCCAATGGAGGCGGTGATTTCCGTGTTGCTGCAGGTCCAGTCGTGGTGGGTCAGTTCGTTGACCTTGCTAGTCGTCAGCATCGGTGCGCGTGGCAGTAGGTACGACAGCGCCAGATTGGCCTTGGCAATGGCTTTCAGCAGCCTGACTGATACCTGAATCTGCCGGACTGGCTTCTGGCGGAGATCTACACCGATACTCGCCAGGCTCTCCCAGCTGTACCCACCTGGAGTGCCGTCACTGATTTCATAGGTAGCCGACTTAGCTACGGGCGAAGTGATCCACTGTATGACGGCAGCTGTCAGGTCGAACACATGCACGAAACTCAGGTGCGCTTCTCCTGACCCCAGCCGTACCAAAAGACCCCGCATCAGCCAAGCGAACAGCGGTTGCAGTTCACGATCTCCTGGTCCGTACACTGCCGTAGGTCTGAAAATGCCGACGCTGACGGTGCCGGCAGCGTCCATGACTTGCTGCTCTGCGTCGAACTTCGATCTGGAGTACCAAGACAAGTTGGGATAACGAGCCGCGAGGGAAGACATGTGCAAAAACCGCTCACAGGTTCCGGACTGCCGGGCGGCTTCCATTACGCGGCGACTACCGTCTACGTTGATGGCATGAAAACCTGTCGCATCGCGCCCTCTGACAGCCCCCGCGCAATGAATCACGGCCTGCGCTCCGGCGACCAATTCGGCGAGCGATCCTGCGTCCTCTAAGGAACCCCGCACCCATATAACTCCGCGATGCAGACCTGATTGGGTCCTGCTCAACGCACGAACACTTATGCCCTGAGCGACTAACATTCGCGCGATTTGACCGCCGATAAAACCGCTTCCTCCGGTTAGCGCAACGACCAGAGCCATCAAGCAGAACCTGCCGTCGTCAGCGTATGCGGCGCCATTGATAGCTGGCTCAGGAAGCGCTTACGCGCTTCGGCCCTGGCCGGCTTGCCTGAGGACGTACGCGGGATGCTATGGGGAGGTACCAAGTCGATCGTTGGGGATACACCGAATTCACTATGGATCTTCGAAAACAGCGTGTGCACCAGCCGCTCACGTTTGTCCAAGGACAAGATACGACATTGCACTTGCATCACCACCGCCGGTTCGCCGTCCTTGTCCACGATGAATACGATCACGTCTCCAGGCCTGACGTCGGCCTCGGTTTCGGCCACCAGCTCGATGTCCTGGGGCCAAATGTTACGCCCGCGTATGATGATGAGGTCTTTCTTGCGGCCAGTCACATACAGATTGCCGTTCAACAGATAGCCGAGGTCACCGGTGTCCAGCTGCTGGGTTTCGGCAAGCTGGCGTTTTGACTCAGGGTCGTGGAAATAGCCCTGCATCAGACTCGGACCGGAAATCACAATCCGTCCGACGCTGCGCTCCGGCAGCGGATTGCCGGCCTCATCGAGTACCTGAACCTGATGGCCCGGCAACGGGCCGCCACAATTGACGAAGGTGCTGATGGCCGTTGAGCGCTCGGTGGCCGGAATGGCTCTACTCTCGAGCTCAAGGATGTCACGATCCACGCGATCGGTCTGGCCGCCTAGATCAGGGGCAGCGAAGCTTACGGCCAAGGTATTTTCGGCAAGGCCGTAGCACGGCATGAATGCACTGGCTTTAAAACCTGCGGGCGCGAAGTGCTCTGCGAAACGATCAAGGGTGGTCATTGCAATAGGCTCCGCCCCTACCCCAGCCACGCGCCAATGGGAGAGGTCAAGGTTCTGCACCTCGGTCGAACTGCAGCGACGTACGCACAGGTCATAACCAAACGGCGGTGCTACGGACACCGTGCCCCAATTACGGCTCATCAGGTTAAGCCACTGCTTGGGGCGCATGGCAAAATCTTGGGTCTGTAGATAATCTACTGACAACTGTGTGGCAACCGGCGTCAGGACGAAGCCGACCAATCCCATGTCGTGGTAGAAGGGCAGCCAGGAGATGCAACGGTCTCCGGGCCGCAACCGAATGCCAGCAAGGCTTATACCGTGCAGATTCGCCATCACCGAGCGCTGAGTGACGACTACCCCGCGAGGAAATCGCGTGCTGCCAGAGGTATATTGCAGATAGGCAATGTCATCCGGTTGAGGACGCGCCAACTCGACATCTGCCACCGGCAGCACTTCAAGCTGCTCGGCGGTACCGATGAAAGCCTGGGTCGCCGGATCAATGGCTTCGCGCACGAAAGATAGCCATTCTTCACTGCCCAGCACCGCTGAAGGCGAGCAGCTTGCCAGCAAGCCGCGGAGCTTTTCAACGTAGGACTGATGGTGACCTACGCCCATGGGGATCGGCAGGGGAACCGGTACCAACCCTGCGTACTGGCAGGCAAAGAAAATTTCCACAAACTTGGGCGTCGTATCAGCGATCAGCGCCACCCGGTCGCCCTTTGCCAAGCCAAGGCCCAGCAGCCGTTTCGCTGCGCTGATAGCGCGCATTCTCAATGCGGAATATTCCATGACCGCAGTCAGGTGACAGCGCCGGTCATAAAAATTCATGCCTGTTTGCCCGAGCGCGGCATAATCCAATGCGTCCGCGAGAGAGGAAAAGTCTGCAAGGCGCTGCTTAAGTGAATGCTCAGCGCTTGTCTCTGACAGGTAAAGAACAGCCATTGATTTGAGCTCATTCAGGGAGGTGGAAAACAGTCACGCTGGACGTCGTGCGAGAGCTGCTGAGCGAAATCCTCAAACACACGCCGAAGGCGATTTATCTCAAAGCCATTAGGTGGATTCCTGAAAGATGGCAAATGTTAGTACGATGAGAGACAATGCAACAAAGTATTTCATACAGGCTGGGAACATTATTCGCAACCTCCCAGAGGATCGCAGGGCTCTAGAGCCAGATGCCTTGCACCCGACACGCGATGAGGGAAACGCTATTACATGAACAAAATGCTTTCTCCGATCGTCACGGAAATGGTGAAGTCTCGCAGCGGCCTGGACAGCTTCATTTCGCTACCAGGTAAGCTTTTTCAGAATGACCCCCATTGGGTCGAGCCGTTGCATATGGAGCGTCGTGAACACCTGTCCGGTAAGAACCCCACCTCTCCGCACGTCACGTGGCAAGCATGGGTGGCGAAGCGCGGCAACATTCCGGTAGGCCGAATCCTGGCCCAGATCGATACGCTTCACCGTGAGCTCCACGGTGCAGACACAGGGCATTTCGGGATGCTCGACGCCATCGATGATGCCGAGGTTTTTCAGAGCCTGATAACGACGGCCGAGGCGTGGCTGCGTGAACATGGTGCGCGGAGGATCACTGGCCCGTTCAGCCTGAACATCAATCAGGAAAGCGGATTGCTCGTCGAAGGATTCGACACGCCACCCTCCGCGTTCATGAACCACAATCATCCCTATTACCCAGCACAGCTGACGGCGCTGGGTTACCAGCCGGCGATGGATCTGCTTGCCTACTGGATGCGCACCGATGAGCTGAACTTCCCTGCCCCGCTGCAGCGGATGATGGACCGCGAACGTGGGCGGGTCTGCATCCGCGCGCTCGACCGAAGCCGGTTCGAAGCCGAAATGCAGACGCTTCGAGACATATTCAACGATGCGTGGGCGAAAAACTGGGGGTTTGTACCCTTCACCGAAAAAGAATTCAGTGAGCTGGGCGCGCAGATGAAAATGCTGGTGCCCGAGGACCTCATCTACATTGCTGAGATCGACCAGCACCCGTGTGCCTTTATCGTCGCGATGCCGAACATCCATGAAGCCATAGCCCCCTTGAAAGGTCGACTGCTGCCGTTTGGCTGGCTGCGCTTGCTGTGGAAACTGAAGGTCACAGGCACGCGCACTGCTCGCGTGCCACTAATGGGGGTGCGGCAACACTATCAATTCAGCCGGCAAGGCCCCGTGCTGGCGCTGTTGCTGATCGAGGCGCTGAAGCAACCTTTTGTCCAGCGCAAGATTGATGCCTTGGAAATGTCCTGGATTCTTGAAACGAACACAGGCATGCGCACTATTCTGGAGCGCATCGGCGCGGCGGTCTACAAACGTTATCGCCTGTATGAAAAACGCATCTGACGTGACGCGCTTTTCAGCGCTGGTGCTAGCCGGAGATCGTCGACCTGGCGACCCGGTTGCAGCGCTTGGCGCGGCCGGGTGCAAAGCCTTGGCACCGGTCAACGGCATTCCTATGCTGCACCGGGTGTTGGCCACGCTGCAGGCCAGCGGGCAGATTGGCCAGATCACCCTGGTAGGGCCCCATCGACCCTTGCTCGAGGGCGATCCGTTCATGCACGCCTTGTTGAATTCCGGCGCAGTGACGGCGCTGGAACCGGCGGCATCTCCCAGTGCCAGCGCACTGATGGGGCTGCAACATATCACCGTGCGCCCAGTATTGGTCACCACGGCCGACCATGCGCTGCTGCGACCTGAGATGGTCGACTACTTCCTTGAGCACTCGCGTTCGAGCGGCTATGACGTCACCGTTGCGGTAACGCCACTCAAGACCGTCTTAGCAATGTTTCCGGAGAATCGACGCACGGCCATCAAACTGCACGGCGGGCCTTACTGTGGCAGTAACCTGTTCACCTTCATGACCCCTGAAAGCGAAAGACTGGCGGCGTTCTGGAGAAATATCGAACAGCAGCGCAAGGACCCGAGAAAGGTCATTGCCAAGGCCTTGGGGCTTGCTGCCACACTTAGGTACCTGTTAGGCACATTGTCCCTGGATGGGGCGATGCAGCGTATTTCCGCAGCTGTCGGGATGCGCGTAGGGGCGGTGGTCATGCCCTTCGCCGAAGCCGCTGTCGATGTCGACTCGCTCAGCGATCACCGACTCGTTGAAAAGATCCTGCGGCAGAGGACCGAGAGCTGACACGCTTGAGCCTGGCCTGCAATTGCCATTTACTGATGGATCAACACAGCGCACCCGGGGTGCGCTGTGTTCCTGTGCGCCCAATCCTGAGTCCAAGGTGTGCCGAATGCTGCTGATCGAGCGCTACATCATCGCCGAAATTCGGCGCCCCGTTTCAGTGATGGTCGGTATTCTGACCTTCGTCTTCGCCAGCTATTCGGCTGAACGCTACCTCACGCAAGCCGTCAACGGCACCTTGGCATTGCAGTCGGTGCTGGACATGGTCGTATACAAGGTGGTCATTGCGCTCGAAATGTTAGTACCGGTGGCGCTGTATGCCTCAGTAGCGATCGCCCTTGGCAGGCTTTACCACGACTCGGAAATCACCGCCATCCTGGCGTCTGGCGTCAGCCCGCTGCGGCTGTATCGGGCAGTAGCCTTGATTACCTTACCAATAGCCATTGGCGTCGGCGTGCTTTCGGTCTACGGCCGCCCTTGGGCGTATACGCAGACGTATCTCCTGGAGCAAGCATCACGCGCCGACCTGGATGTCAGTCATCTCTTGCCACAACGATTCAACCTTAACCAGGACAACGGCCGGATGATTCTTGCCGAACGTATCGACCAGGCGACCGGTAACCTTGAAAACGCGCTTATCTACGACCCTGGAGAGGGCAAGAGCCGGGTCTTCCGCTCCAATGTGGCCCAGGTGGTCGATCCCAACCCGGCCGACCCGATCGTGGCACTGACCCGAGGCACGTCATATTCCCTGGAGCACACCGGCACTCAGGATGTGGTCAGCGTGTTTGAAAACCTGTTATTGCACCTCAAGCCGATCGAACCCGAGCCGGACAATAAACGGAAATCCACCGCTACTGGTTTGCTCAGCGTGTCCCCGCTGCCCCAGGACCAGGCGGAGTTACAATGGCGCGAGACGCGTGGTGTAAGCGCGCTCTTGCTCGCGCTGCTGGCGGTCCCGTTAAGCAGGACCGCGCCGCGCAAGGGCCGCTTCTCGACCCTGCTGCCAATTGCGATGCTCTTCGCGGTAATCTTCTACGCGGGCAATATCTGCCGGACACTGGTTGCCAATATGGCCCTGCCACTCACCCCCGGTGTGTGGCTGGTGCCCTTGTCAATGGGGGCGGTGGTACTGATATTCATCGCCCGGGACATGGCTGTCCTGCGGTTGCGTTCCACATGAGAATCACCAGCCTCTACCTGATTCGTAACGTGCTGATTGGTTTCGCCGCGGCGGCCGCCCTGCTGCTGCCTCTGTTCACCACCTTTGACCTGATCAGCGAACTCGACGATGTGACCACCGGTGGCTATCGCTGGACCCAGGCATTGGAAGTGGTGCTGATGACACTGCCACGCCGCGCCGTGGACCTCGGGCCCTTTATCGCGCTGTTGGGTGGCATCGTCGGGCTGGGGCAACTGGCCTCCACCCAGGAATTGACCGCCATGCGCACAGCGGGCATTTCCATTGTGCGCATCGCCATTACCACTGTAATGGCAGGCCTGATCCTGGTAGTGCTGTTAGGGACAATTGATGAATGGGTAGCGTCCCCCTTGCAGCAACGAGGCGTGCAGCTGCGCAACGCTGCCTTGGCCATCTCCGGAGAAGCGGCCAGCCCGTCCGGGAGCATCTGGGCCAGGCGCGGTGACGAAATAGCTCGGATCGGCGCGTTGTCGCGCGATAACACCCCAGTCAATGTCGAGATATTCCAGTACACCTCTGACATGTTCCTGAAGTCGTACGTGTTTGCCGAGAGCGCGGAAATCGGCGCGGGTGGCACCTGGGTGCTGAAGAACGCCCACATCAAGGAGTGGAACCATATCGATGAAAGTATTCGCCAGCAGGACAGCCTGGTTTGGCAGTCGGTGTTCTCCGACCGACGCTTGAAGGAGCTGACGCTGCCAACCGACAGTTTCTCGATTAGACAACTGCGTCGCTACATCCAGTTTCTCGATGCCTCTCATCAGCCGTCTGCCGAGTATGAGATGGCGATGTGGCAGAAGCTCGGCCGCCCCTTGCTGACGCTGGCGATGATCCTCTTCGCGGTGCCCTTCACCTTCGCGCAGCCACGCTCGCCGGGGCTGGGCGGTCGGCTGGCCGTTGGCGCGGTGATAGGCCTGCTGATCTACGTGGGCAACCAGATCATCGCCAACCTTGGCCTGCTGCTGGCCGGCAACGTCATGCTGACTACCTTGCTGCCATCGGGTGTGTTACTGGGGATCGCCTTGTGGCTTATCTACCGTTTTGACCGAGTCCGATAAATGAGCGGCAGCCAACATGACTAAGTTGACACCCCGCCCCGAGCGGATTGGTATTCTCCTCAACCCCGCCAGTGGATACGTGCGGCGCCATTTGCCAAGCCTGCGCCGACGCGTGGCTGGGATAGCGAACGCCAGGGTGGTCGAGGCCTCCTCGGCTGAGCAGATCAAGGGCGCGGTCGAGTCGTTACAGTTAGGGCCCTCGGACCTGCTGGTGGTCATAGGCGGCGACGGTACCCTGCAAGCGGCGCTCACGGCGACCCTAATTCAGGGGCCATCGGCCACTCCGTACGTGCTTGCCTTACCCGCGGGCACGACCAACATGAGCGCTAGAGATCTGGGCATACGCGTGAATCCCACCGTCGCCTTGCAGGAGCTGGATAACTGGCTTAGCGGCAAGACCTCGGCACCTGCCGTCCGTGCCCGGGCTGTGCTGCGGGTCTCTGACGCGAGCCTGGCGCCGCCACAGTTCGGCATGTTTTTCGGGGCCGGCGCGATCATCAGCGGGGTCCGGTATTTCCACAGCAGCGTGCGGCCCAAAGGCGTGCGCGGTGCCCTGGGTCCGTCATTGGCTTTTGTGCGCATGTTGCTGTCGCTGCTTCGCCGCCGTGAGCACAGCCTGTTACCGGCTACCTCGGCGCGGCTGCACCTGGCCGCCGAGCCCCTCCTGGTCCCATGGTTACTTATTCTGGCGACCACGCTGGATACCTTGTTGCTCGGCAGCACCCCCTACTGGGGGGGCGAAAAAGCCCCCATGCATTTTACCGCCATCGCCCACCGGGCGCCGTGCCTGTTGCGCTCACTGGTATTCCTATTGCGGGGCAAATCCACTGCGACCATGAGCAACAACCCAGCATATGTGAGCCATAACCTGAGCCACACAGCGATCGATGACCTGACTGAATACCTGCTCGATGGCGAGATCTTTTCAAGCCACGGGCAACTCCAGCTAACGGCGACCCCCGCCATTCGTTTTATCGTGCTCTAGTGAAAGGCCAACCCATGCTCTGCTCCGCGCCCCCCCGTTTGCTGGCCACCGTGGCCCAGGCCTGTGCATTGCCGGTGGCTGATGAACTACAAGCGCTGGTACAGGTACTGCGCGCACGCTTGGGCGACGCCTTGAGCGGATTGCTGTTTTATGGTTCGTGCCTGCGCAGTGGCGATCCGACTCAAGGGCTGGTGGACCTCTACGTACTGGTCGATGACTATGCGAGCGTGCGCACCAGCCTGCTGCCCAGACTCGCAGACCAATGGCTGCCACCCACCGTGTTCCTGCTCAAGACCAAGATGCCAGACGGCCGGATGCTGCGCGCCAAGTGCGCCCTGATTTCCCTGAAGGATTTCGAGGAAGGCACGACCCGCTGGTTTCAGAGCTATCTCTGGGCGCGCTTTTCTCAACCGTCGCGCCTGGTGTATTACCGCAACACAGCCATCCGTGATCGTGTACACGCCTCAATCGCCAGTGCAGTGATCCGCATGATGTCGGAAACCCTCGCGGCACAGGACCAAACATTCTCCAGTATGGCCTTCTGGGAACGCGCGTTTTCCCTGACCTATAGCACCGAGCTGCGCCCGGAAAAAGCCAGCCGCCCCGCGGAAATCGTCGGCAATGACGCGGCTTATTACGCCCGGGTTACAGGCGAGGCGGCAGGCTCCGTGAAAGGCTTGAACCTCTCAGAGCATCAGAGTGGTGTATTTTCTCACCACTGCACCGCAGCCCAGCAAAGGAAGAGCCGCCGACGCTGGAAAGTCAGAAGAGTCCAAGGGCGCATGCTGAATGTGCTGCGCCTGATCAAATCGCTCTTCACCTTCGAAGATGGGGTCGACTATGTGATCTGGAAACTTGAGCGGCACCTCGGTGGGCCAGTGGAAGTCAGCCCGCACCTGCACCGCTATCCACTGATCTTTTGTTGGCCATTGCTATGGCGACTGCTCAAGAACCGTCGCCTGCGCTGAGCAATACGTTCTGTTTAAGCCACTGCTGGGTCGTCGAGCCAGCAACGGCCACGGGCGCGCTGTTCAATCGGTTTTTTTAGGGCTCGATGCGTTGCATTCAGGCTTGATTGTGTTGGTACGAGTCACATCTACTGCCCCCAGGTGTTGCAACGTGTTCCGCCCGAGTACGACCGTGTAATCCTTCTTGGCGCGACTCTTAAGCATTAGCTCCTCTTGGTAAGCCTGGTTACCGATGCACAGGGTCATTTTTATCACCTGCCGATGCCCGCCCCCACCGATCAGCCCCTTACCCTTTTCCGTGCGCACAATCTTGCGTTCAAATGGAATACCTACCGACGCACCGGTCAAACTCTTAGGCCCCTCCACCGAAAATCGCACCCACTTTTCACCGTCCTTGTCGAAAGGCTCGATGTTGGTTGCCGCCAAATAAGAATTTTCAGCCGAGGTATCCAACTCTATCTTGATCGACGTGTGTTCTGGCAATAACACCGCTTCCTCTTCCCAACCGAATACCTGAGCTGGCGATGCGGCGCACGCCAATTGTGGCAACATCAGGGCGAATGTGGTGCCGAGGATAAGTTTGCTGAGGGCCTGCATGAGGTTCTCCGGGGGCAAAGTTAGAGTCGCGGCGCCAGTTATCCGCATGGCCGGGCGCCTCTTCAGCCAGAGTTATAGCTTGACGATGTGGGGTCAGCCGGCCGGCCGCTCAAGTCGAAATGTGAGGCAAGCCGGAACTCATCCATTTGCGCTTGGTAATCCCAGCGTTCTACGCGCACCTGCTTTTGCGGATCGTTGGTGATGATAATTCGATTGAACGAATTAGGTGCATCGCCGCGCAGGCGACTGGACAGTGCTGTGCCAGCCTGCACGGTCCAGACCTCGCGCTTCAAGTGATACTGCTGGCTTAGCTGTAGCACGTAGGGCAGGTGAATGTGACCGCCCATGACGATATCCAGCCCAGCCTCCGCCCAACGCACAAGGGCTTCCTTGGCGCCGTGCTGCAGGTTGCGCTCATCCGAAGCGACCATTGCTCCAAAGGGCTGATGGGCCACTACCACCCGCACCTTGCTCGGGTCGCATCGCCGCAGCCGTTCGACGACCGCCGCCACTTGCGCCGGGGTGACTGCCCCATCCTTGCGGCGTCGGGGGTGGGTGGTGTTCAAGCCAATCATTAGCACCTGGTCATTTTCGAAGAGAGGCTCTAGTTCGTGGCCGAAGGCGCGGCTGTAATTGCGGTAAGGGCATAGAAAGCGTGTTGCCAGGTTGTACAGTGGCAGGTCGTGGTTGCCAGGGATTACCAGCCGGCCCGGGACGCCGAGCGCCTGCACGCTCTCTACGAAACGTTTCGCCGCCACGAACTGACTGGGCTTTGCCCGCTGGGTGATGTCGCCCGACAACACTAGCAGGTCCGCCGACTGTTCGCGCACATGGCGCAGCAGCGCTTCGACAACGGCGCTCTGCTCAGTACCGAAATGGGTGTCGGAAATATGCAGGATATGGGTCATGGGAACTGAGGGCGGTCCGGTAACAAGCCCTCGACCGGTAGAGGGCGATGGTGCAAGATTCGGGGCAAGGGCAGTCAGAACTGCGGACTATATACGTCGCAGCTGATCCGGCCAAGCGGGGCATGCTCGGACTACGAGGGGACACATGACGTTCGATTCAAACTCTGTGGATCGACCGGGAGATCCGGTCGCAGCGAGAAATTCATGTGCTATTGCCGGTGCTTTAGGAGAAGCCCTCTCCTGCGGCAAGGATGGCGCCGACCAAGGTGTGCCGTTCATCGTGCCCGTGGTGTTCGAGGCAGCAGTGGGCGCGCCGGTCAGGCCGCCGGTGCGCCTGTTCCTCGGAACGGAGCCTGCTCAGCACCGTGCCGAACGGGTCTTCTTCTACTCATTGGAGCGGGTGCGCGACCCGCTGCGACGTTACGAGATCTACCGAATGACCGGCCTGCCCGGTTTCAGGCAGGAAGGATGGCGTACCGGCTTCACTAACTATCGATTCGCCATCCCTGATCTGGCCGGCCGTCATGGTCGGGCCATCTACAACGATGTCGACCAAGTGTACACGGCCGACCCTGCGTTGTTGTTCGACCAGCCCATGAACGGCAGTGCCTACTTGGCTCTGTCTCCCCAGGACACCGCGGTCATGTTGATCGATTGTGAACGAATGGCGCATTGCTGGACCTTCAGCAAAGCCTGCCGGGAAAGCAAGAAGACGCTGCACAGGCAGGCTGCCGCCGAGCCGGGACTGTGGGGTGCCCTCGATTCTCTGTGGCATGCGCGTGATCTTGAATACCGCAATGGCCAGTCGCGGTTGCTGCACTACACGACGTTGCACCTGCAGCCGTGGCGCCCGACGCCGGAGCAGTACTCCTACCATATTCACCCCTACGCCGAATATTTCCTGGGGCTCGAGCAAGCGGCCGACGCGGCGGGTTATGAAATCTATACGGCGGCTCGTCCCAGCCCAGCTTTCGCCACGGCCTGCCAGCAACCGTGGGCACCGGTCCCGCTCACGGGTCTGCCTAGCAGGCTCGACGCTGATCTGCAGGCAAGCAGCGCAAACCATCTGGCGCTTGTAGGTTCGTGGGGCGACGGCCGGACTGAAGTCACGACGCTGCGCTGGTCGTTCGATCAACTGCGCCGGGACGACCTGCCGGCCTGCGAGGCGGTTGTCACTAGCGGCCTCGAGCGCCTACCGGTTGAGGACCTCCCTTGGGTACTGGCCCGACTGTTCGAACGCGCCAAAAAGTGGGTCTATATCAAGGTGGCGCTCGGGCCGCAGAGCAACAGCATGGCGGAGTGGCGCCGACTGCTACGGCGCGTCGCACTGCGCTATCCGGGACGTTGCTGGCAGCTCGACTGTATTGATAGTGAAGGCCACTTTCATCGGTTCCGTGCTGACTTCACGCAGCGCTGCGCAGAGCGCGGCGCACTCCCATCTGTCTGGGTGCTGCTAGGCAAGCATGCTGGTGACAACGCTCAGATGACGGACATTGCCAAGGCGCTCGGCTGGCCATACGCACTTAAGCAAGCAACGACAGACGAAGGTTCGCAGGCGCTTGTAGCGCCACCGTGGCCAGACCTGGTGATCAGTGCGGGACGGCGGACCGCGCCCCTGGCACGCAGTATTTGCGAACGCTCTGGCGGCTCGACCCGTTCAGTGGTGGTGGGCCGCCCGCGGGCGCCGTTAAGCAGCTTTGACCTGGTACTCACTACCCCGCAGTACGGCCTGCCACTGCGCGACAACGTGGTGGATATGCCGGCGCCCTTTATTGCCGAGCGATTGTTGGACGATGCAACGCTCGAGGCTTGGCGGCAGCGCTTTGCCAAACTGCCACGGCCTTGGGTCGCGCTCCTGGTTGGCGGCAACAGCATGCCTTATCGACTCGATGCCGCTATTGCAGCCGAGCTAGGGCGTCAAGCCAGTTCGGCCGTGGCTGCCCAGTGTGGGTCGCTACTGGTTTCGACCAGCCCGCGAACACCGACCGACGCCAGCCAGGCATTGCTGAAGGCGATCGATACGCCAGTGCTCAGCTACAACTTCGGCAGTGGTGAGGAGAATCCCTATGGGGCTCTGCTAGCCTTGGCCGATGCCTTCATCGTCACCGGTGAAAGCGTTTCCATGCTCACAGAGGCTTGCATGACCGGGCGTCCGGTGGCGGTCTTCCCACTGCCGGTCCGACGCCACATGAAGGCCCGACTACACCATGCGATTGAGCGCCGCCTGGGCATCATTGACCGGGCCGCGGGCAGTCGCGGCACGCCGCGGCAACAGAACAAGGTCGGGCGAGTGTACGACGAACTGGTCGCGGCTGGGCGGGTCAAGCGTGAGCGGCGCACCGAGGAGGTCCATCTGGCCCTTGGTGTATCGCCGCTGCCAGAGGGGCTGATACAGCTGCCGGGGCTGTCTCCCCCACAGCTGGCCGATGCACGGACACGGGCACTGGCGGCGATCCGGGCGCTCGTCGAAGGCGAGCGGCCCCTTTGACAGGCAGCGCTATCGTGGGGCTCTGCTAGCGGTTCAGCCCGCGCTCCCAGGCCCGATGGTTGCGCCGGGCATCCTGGATGAACGGTGACCAGCGGATCAATTGCAGGACGACCCGATTGAGCCAGGCGCCGGGCCACACCAGCGGCCGCTGTACATCAAGAAACAGCACCACCCGTGTGCCGTCTGTGTCGTTCCATACCTGATGACGGAAGGTGTCGTCGAAGATGACGAACTTCCCCTTTTCCCAATGGCGCGTTTGGTCCTCGACCTGGATGCGGCACTGCTCCTTGGGCTCGGGCACCATCAATCCCAGATGGGCGCGTAGCAAGCCGTTGTACGGACCGCGGTGTGGCGGAATGTGCTTGCCCGGCGCCAGGATCGAAAAGAATGCTGTGAACATGCCGGGGATGGACTCGACCAGCCGAGTCGTCTCCGGGCATCGCTCACAGTTGTTTTCCATCTTATAGCCGTACCCATACAGGAAAAACGTCTTCCACCGATCGTCCTGCGTGATGTTCAACTGGTCCTTGGAAATGTCCTGGAAGTTGGGGATATCGTCCTGGCGGGTGAGCACTTGTTCCAGTTCACCGCGTATCACCTGCCACTGGGCTTCCAGCGCGCCGGTCCAGGAGAACTGCGCCGGATCGAAGAAGGGCGTCACACCAACTTTTGAATAGCGGCGGATCGCGTTTTCCAGGCGTTTGATGACCCACAAGCCAATGGCCACGCTGGGCCGATGCTTGCGCTTGCGTTTGGGTCGGCCTGCATCGATCTTGTTGTTGCCTTGGCTCATGTTTCCTCCAAAAGACGTGTCGGATAGGGCACTCGGATCAGCCCAGGCGCCGGTGCCATCAAGCACCACCCTGCTCCCGAGCAACTGGACCTCCACGAGTCGTACGCCTGCAGGCCGGGCATCAGGCGTCGTGTAGCCCGGAGCGCGGCGCAAACAGGCGTACCACCGGCCTGTGCCTTTCAGCTTTCAGATCGACCTGAGTGAGCCAAGGCTGCAGCTCAGCGCCGCGCTTGCGCAGGCTGATCGCCCAGATGACCCGCACCGCCAGTACCAGCGTCGAGATCAGGGTCCAGAGCGCCACGAGTTGCAGGCCGATGTCATTGGCCTGTGCTATCCAGGCCAGGCTGAGCAACAGCAGGTTGGGATTACGCCGCGCGGTCACCAACCGGTTGACGGAATCGAACGGCCGCCAGAGAAACAACGAAAAAGGCGCCGCCAATTTGAACGCTCCTTCGCACAGGCGCCCGCCCAGGTAACCGAGGAAAATCACCCAGTACAGGGCGTCGAGCGGCATGGCATGGTTCCAGCTTGCTGCGAGCCCGACGCCCCAGGCGATGTACCACAGGGGCGGATGCACCAAGTCCAGGGCGTGGTCAAAGATATTGCCGAAACGCGTCGAGGTGACGGTCACCCGGGCCAGCTTGCCGTCAACGGTGTCGAGGAATGTCATCACCCAGCCCGCCAGCAGGCCGGAACCATAGTTGCCGTTCCAGAACCACCATCCAGCGAGAATCGCCAGTACGTAGCTCGCCGCCGTGACATGATTGGGGCTCAGCCCCAGGCGCACGCATACGCCGGTCACCCAACGCGCCGGCAGTGGCCATACCTTCAGGGTGATGAGGTCGGTGACGCCTTTGTAGGCACCGCTGAACAGCGCTTTTTCCAGTTGTGCCCGGTTGGAATCCGTTATGAAGGCGACCCAGGGCCGATCCAGTTTGCGCAATTGAGTCTGCAGTCCGGACGCTACAGTGTCGGGCCGAACCTTCTGCAAGCCGGCAATGACTGGGCCTTCGAGGCGGACGGCTCGCTCATCGAGTTGATCGGCACCAAGGCAGGCCGCCGCCACCGTGCCGTTACGCGGGTCCTGCAGGGCAACGCCTTCACTGGCCAGGAGGCCGCGTATGACGCGCTCGTCATACAAATAATCCTCGCGCAGTAACAACACAACGCCATCCTTGGGTAGCGGCTGGCCGGCCCCTAGCAAATGAACCTTGGGTAGCCTGCGCAACATTCGGTGCAGCCTTTCCCTGGAGCTTAACCCCCACAACGTCACCGTACATTGGCCTACTAGATAAACTTTCGTTGTCATAAATGCCATGCCTTTTTTTGCGAAAATCGTAGGCCGACCTAGCTCAGTTAGTGCGGCGGCGTAAATCATACGCTAGCATGGCGCGACGCGTGCATCGGCACGACTTATTGACTGGGCGGCTCTGTCCCAGTTTCAGTACCCTGCTTGGAGACGGCATGACGCAGAGCAACGGGCTTCATCGTGTAATCATTCTCAGTGCAGGCCAGGGCCGTCGCCTTCTTCCCTATACCGAGAGCAGCCCAAAATGTCTGATCGAACTCGGCGGCAAGACGGTCATCGAATGGCAGATAGACGCGCTTCGGGCAAGGGGCTTCGATGACATCAATGTCGTCGCCGGCTATGGAATTGACCAGGTTGAACACTTGCTTGAACAGCGTTATGGCCAAGGCAGCATTTCCATTCACTACAACCCGTTCTTCGAGGTGGCCGACAACCTTGCCAGTTGCTGGATGGCACGGCATTTAATGGATGGTGAATTTCTTTTGCTCAACGGCGACACCGTGTTTGATCTTCCGGTGCTTGACCGCCTGCTCAAGGCACCGGCTAGGCCGATTACGCTTGCCATAGACCACAAGCCCGGTTACGACAGCGATGACATGAAAGTCTGCTTGGACGGCGACCGGCTTGCCCGGGTGGGCAAGAACTTGCCGCTGGACAGCGTGGACGGCGAGTCGATCGGCATGATGCGCTTTCAACCCGAAGGCGCCCTGTTGTTCCGCTGTGCGCTGGAAGCCAGCATGCGCACCCCGGAAGCATTACAGCGGTGGTACTTGAGCATCATTGACCACTTGGCGCAAACCACAGGCCAAGTGTTCGTCCACTCCATTGCCGGCTTGAGTTGGGGAGAGTTAGACTTCCCACACGATCTCGAGGCAGCCACCCTTAAGGTTCGCTCATGGAGCCGGCCGGCGACCGGAGTGTATGACAAGCCGTTTCAGCCATGATCCTCTCTAGAAGCTTAGTTGGAAGTGGATCGCCACCGATGGTGCTTCGGCAGACGGACCGTCTACCGCATTTATCTTGCTTTAGCCACCCGTATAGATGTCTAGCGTCTCTACAGGGGTGAGGTGACTACACGGTGGCGGGGCACGCTATGGCCATACGCTTAGGCTCCTTCATTACGTCTACTACCCGATCAAAAAGTGCAACCATGACTTCATTCGGCCTGCCCTTCGAATTCGAAAGGCTCTAGTGGCCTTTAGATGATCCGTAATCATCTGCGTACAGAATTCCTATATGTCGGGGTTGCAGGAATGGTTGAGAAGTGAGCGCACTGCAGTTCGAGCAATTGCGTCCCGTATTTCGGCCATTCACTCGAAAGGCCGACCGAGTTTTCGATACCCCGGGCAAATAGCCGGTGATCAGAGAATCACATGGGGAGTTGCGATAGCGGGTGTTATGGTAAATCCGAGCATGATAAATCGCTTGTGGATTGAGCAATTCGCGACTAACGCACTAGGCTCCAAACAGGGCGGTTAACGCCGCAGGAATCCGAATCTCACCTCTTAGTTTTATATTACTAAACCTGCAAAATCCAGTGACTACGGGCTTAGAAAAATCGGGTCAATACTGGGAGCTGCAAAAATCACAGAGATGGCATGTATTATAATGGACATGAACGAAGTCCGATATTTTATCATAACCAACAGGGTGGCCCCAGCTCCGGGCAGCATCGAGAGCCCCTGCAATAACAGAAAGGTACGTCGCAAAGTACGTCCTTGCATATCGACTTGCTCAATTGTAGTTTTGAGTAGGCGCTGAAGCTTTGGAGGATAAGTTTTGATTTTATCTTTGAAGTCGTCAAAAACAACATTAAAGCTGTGTAATAGACGGTTGGTTTGAAGCGCTTGATTGTGTAAAATCGTGAGCAGTATCAGCGACACGACAATCAAGCCAAAAACTAAAACGAACCGTTCAAAATAGGAAGTGCTACTGTTCAGGGCTACCCATCCAGCAAATGAAATCGGGAGCGCCAGCATTTTTCCAGCAATGTCACCCAGCACACCACTTAGTTTGGTGCCATATTCAATTTCTGCCTGAGCTAATTCCCGTCTAGCTTTCTCAAAAGAGAAGCTATAGACGTATGTTTGCAAGTTTGCACGGTAGGTAGCTAAAATATCATTCCATTCGCGAACCACGATAAAAAATTGATTTTGCTCGCTTTCAAATTTCTCAATAATGCTGGCGATTGCCATGCGCATCATGAGCTTGCGTTCTGAAAGGTGGGCTTTGTTTTCATTTTTACGATTAAGAATCTCCTCAAGCAGACTCAAATGCCTGAGCTCATGTCCAATCACATGGTCATCAACCGTCGTTGGCAGAAGAAAAGTCCTAGGAGGCTTTGCGCCGTCCGGAGGTAGTGCAAAGAACAAATTATAGGTGTCTGGGCTGCTGTCTTTGTCCACCCCAATTGCTAGCAAAGCCAGAAGCTCAATCAGCCTGCAGATCTGTCTGAGCCTCTTAATCTGAATCGGCTCGCCATCGTCAAAGTCAGCCCAATCTAAATCAACTACATAAACATTTTTAGGAAATTGCCCTTTCCCCATCGATCCGTTACGAGCCAAGTCGCTAATATTAGCGTAAAACCGACCAAATTCGTTCGTAGGTAGGCGAAACTCAAGCTCTACTGCGCCATCTTCAAATATTTCATGATGTTGGATTTTACCAAATTCCGACTGAAGTTTTTTGCAGTCCTGCAACGCAGCTGTGATGTCGGGAGTGGACGGCCCCTCGTAGGAGAATACACCCCCTGCTATGGCCGGTGCGCCAATTGCTCGGTACAAGGTCACGACATTCGAAAACATAGCTTACCCAACCCTAGCCAGTAGCTCTTTCTCAATCAAATCAACCAATTCTTGGTTTAGGTTAGATAGCGTTAGCTTCTTACGAGCCTCATCATAATAAACGTCGGAGTTTGGCTCTCTACCTAGGGCGCCACGTTCGAATTGAAGTGACCAGCTTACCGCTTCGCCTTTGATCCTGGTTTTCTCTTTTAAAGATTTTTGATTGACAGTGAAGTCTTCAGGAACGCGATGTTTTTCGTCGTTTAAATATTCTTTCAGTCCTGCAATTTCGTCCACTAGATCAGGTGGGACCTGTTGAATTGCGGCATGACAGATCGCATCGAGCCGAGCGGATTTGCCATCCACTAGCCGATCTTGCAAGTACTTAACAACAGCTTCTTTTGCTTTGTAGGCAAAGGGTCTTAGTTGTTGATTGTTCCGGAAGAAACGGCCGACGTAATCAATAGCGTTTTTGGTTGCCCGGCCCGATGCCACGCCTTTGGCACATCCTAACGCAGAAATGAAATAGTCGGACGCCTGGCTGTCTCGACCACGGCTGATGAAGCACAGATAGGTTGTATCAACCTCTTCCGCGCTCTCAGCATCTACCACCGAATTACCCTCAGCAGCAAGGCCAGCGGCCGTTGTCACAGCCGTAAATTTTACCAAGTTTATCCTGGCTGCCTGCTGAACGGTCTTAAGGTCTACCTCTTGGATAGCTTTGGGCACATAATTTTCGTCGAGCTGAATGCCCCCACGCTGCTTGATACTAGCGACTAGAAAGAAGTCAGACGCCCCTGCGGTGTATCGCGCACATAGAATATGACCGCCGGTAGCTAACATTTGGTCACGCGCCTGCTCGACCAATTGATCCATAGCCAAATGCGTTAGCCCAATGAATTGGGACTCGTCGTCACGGACATCGACGAAAGCGCTAAATCGCCTAGGAAATGGGCCTTGGCGCCCGTCATCTGCAAATTGCCCGTAGACGACGCTATTTCCTTCTTTACCGATCAGGCCATTAATGCCTTCGACAAGGGATTCTAATGCAGGGTTTTGTATATCAAGAACAACGTCCTTCTTCACCACATCCGAAACAATGCCCGTATGAGCGATTTTCTTGAAACTGTGGATGATGGCGGTTTTCAGCGTGATCACGGGTGGCTTCCATTTCGGTAATATCAATGTGAGATTACGAGACCCAGAGCTGACTTGCAAAGGCCATTGGCTGGTCAGCGCATTTCCGAACTGGGTTTACATGGGCCTTACCGAGATGACCTCGACATACCGAAATTTCTTTCGCGCCGCTTTCACCGCTTCCTGCTGCGCCAGCAGGGTGCTCAGCGTATCCGCTTCATGCACAAGCTCCTCGGTCTCGCCTTCAAAGACATTCCCTACCCTGAGCGTGACCCTGAGCCTGGGCGTAAACGCCTTCTCAACCTTTCGTTTCTTCGCCACGGCCGCTGGCGGCAGGATGACTACGTCCGGAATGGCCTCCATGGGATCAGGGATGTGTACATGCGTGGGCGCCGGCGCCTCCGCGGCGCCAAACAGGGCGCGGCGCATTTCTTCTTCAGTCAGGTCGTTCATGGCTGTCTCAATGTGTTGAATCTTCAGCGTGGCGTAGCGCCGGCGCACATGCAGCGGCGGATCATAGACCACCTGCTTCAGGATCGGTTGTACGGTGCTTCAGCGAGCTGCTTCCTCATTTCACCGGTATCCAGGGTCATGCCCCGACTTCTTAGCTAACTCCTCTGCCCTTCCGCTTTCGCTTGCAACAGCGCCTCATAGCGCGCCTCGAGCCGCTCATGGGCTTTCTGCAGCTGCTGCAGCTGCGCGGCGGCACTGTCGGCCTGCGCGCGGAACCCCGCGCTTTCCTCCTTGGCCTCCGAGCGCTGCACCCGCAGCCGATCGACCAGGTCGCGACTCTGGGCCAGTTCGCGAGTCAGCCGTTCGGTCTCCAGCCGGGCGGCATCGCGCACCCGGCTGGTTTCCTTCATCAGGTGGTTGGAGGTGCTCTCGAAGATATCCGCCTGGCGGCTGACCTCGGCGCGCAGCGCGGCGTTTTCCTCCTGGTGCACCGCCTGCAACCGGGCCAGCTCCGCCGCATGGGTCGCTGCCAGCCGGTCCTGCTCGGCCTGGTGTGCCGCGTCGACGCGGTCCAGTGCATCGCGGTGGCGCTGGTCCTGTGTTTGATACTGCGCAGTCAGCTCGGCCAGCTCTGCTTGGGGAGCCCGCAGAATACGGAGTTTTTTGTACGCTAAGCCCCGCGTGATGGCTGTAAGCCGCAACGGGCATGGACTGCGTCCAGTTGAAGTATACCCTAACTGGATGTCAGGCAAGGCCGCACCGCGCCGTCAGAATAGAGTCCGCTTTCACATTCTTTGACACATGCTTGCCAAGGTCATAGATTTCA
>LNAP01009305.1_pt1 | contig 25245 bp, 32 predicted proteins | sample 602601 | NCBI WGS metagenome assembly LNAP01 (sample SAMN02440304, study PRJNA202911) | soil metagenome | biome: Subtropical and temperate rainforests or woodlands; isolation source: soil samples (1 kg each in a 20% v/v slurry with milli Q water) were... ...
TCGACGAGCTCTTGCCGCACCGCTGGCAGCCCACCGACATCTGATCGTCAGCCATGGTAGCCATCTGCGGTCAACATGGGTTTGCCGTGCGCTTACGCTCTGGTTACGCCACTTGTGACTGCACCCACTCGGCAATGAGGCATTGCGAACGCCCGAAAGAGGTCGCAACGGAGGGGGTTGGGATGGGGCTTCGTCCGGCCAGGAGCGGTCCGACGGATGGTTGCGAAAAAGTCCGCGCTGGAGTCCTTCAGGACTTCAATGGGCTAAAAAGTTAGTGACGCGTTGATGCCGCGCTTCGCAGAAGGAAACGGCCGACGGTAAATGTTCTGGTACAGAAAATCCAAGCAAGCGACTATCGCCGCAAGTGCTTTCTCAACCGCCACGATGTCAATAGCTACCTTCGACTTTGGGTGCACGAGCCGGTTCCTCAAGTCGATTCCATCTTTCAGATCACTCCACCAATATTCCTTCGTCCAAACCGGTATTGGTGGATTCGAAAAGTTAGCTATTAAGAACGACAGGCGATCTTCAAACCGATACATCTTCAATTTATTTGCGAGCTTGAATTCCCCTTTCTCCAAGATGTAGTCCTGCTCTAGAAGGACTGATTTCTCTAGAACACCTAAGCCGGAGCGAAGAGCCATTTCGTCGGCGACTGCATTTACGTGAGCTTCGAGTGAGCTAAACGCAAGGAGGATGGCGGCATGGAGGAATGCAACTTGCCCCTGAGATGCAGCAGACGACTGCGCGGACTTCTCAAAGAATCGGCGCGCCTCTTCCAACAACAAAGTTGCCTGTGCATCACTGTCGTTCATGCTCCTGCCTTCTGCTGGGCTCGAATGACCTCAAGCTGCGCTTCCTTTGCGTGATATTTCTTAATTGCAATGTCCACGAGGCTGGGAGAGATTCCGCCTCCCTTTTCGGCTTGTGCGAAGAAGAGTTCGGCAAGCCTGCCTCGCTCCTTTGCGTCGGTCCGATAGCCAAGGCCCCGATAGTTCTCTGAGTCACTTTTGTGTCGACCCTTGGCTAATGCAGCAGCGTTTAAAGGGTCCTTCCCGGATTGGTCCTTAAGTGCGTAATGCTTGGTCAACCTAACACTATTCGCTTTCAATACTCCAGCAGTGAACGCCCACGCACTAAGCACCGCAGTGTTGAGCGATTTATCAGCGAAGTCGCTGTTCATGCGTTTCTTACCTGGTTGCGGTGCGAACGCATTCCGTTGAGCAGCAATTAGTAGAGCATATGCCTTCCCGGCATCTCTGAGTTCAGTGTCGGACCATAGACCGGGGTTACTCGTCTTCAGGGCCTCCCAATCTGAGTCCGTCTCCCCGGATTTGCAGATGACCGGAGTGGTCTCAGACTGGTCAAACACCTCGCTCGATAGCTTTCGCCCCTTGAAGTAGTTGACGATGAACGTGCGAGCGGCACGTACCGTTACCGGACTAGCGCGATTTCTCTTGTCTGCAAAATCTTGGCCTCCCGCTAACAGGCCAACGTCTTGGCACCACTGGCGCAGTTGAGGGCCTGCTAGCGTTTCCTGCATCCGGTCGAAGAGATCGGTGGATACTGCGATGTTCGTATTCGATATCAGCTGAACATCGATGCGCTGTTCATTGTCCAGCGCAAAATAAACCTTGAGTCCGTGCCATTCATCGACGTCCGTCGCGAGCGCTCCAGAAATTGCGGTGAACCGGTGTTGCCCGCCGACGATCTTGATCGGATGACTTGAGTCGAATGCACGAGAAAACTCGCACACTATGTTGCTAAAGGATCTTCGTTGATTGGCATCTTCCTTCATCTGCTCAAACGCCACGTGATCCTCTACAAGTTCTCGATTGGCCCGGTACTCCGCTTGCTCTTCTGGGTCTAGCGGAACATCGACGGTGCCAAGGGAAATGAGTTTCGCGGCGCGAATGTGGCACTCGGTGAAGATCGCGCCTGTGCGGTAGTCCCGCAGAATCACAAGCTCGTGCCCCTCAAGAGGCTCGCTCGCGGTTGCGAATTCTTCGATTAGTGCCAACTCTTCAGCGCCGAGATTCTGGCCAGTGTGGTTCTTAACTGTAGCGCTCATACTTGGGTCTTTGTGGTGATCTGTTCTAAAGCATAGAGTACTTCAAGAGCACTTCTCGGCCACGGTGTGAATCGCAGGAAAGGCGGTTCCATGTTTCTACTTAGCCGAGTAGCTGCAATCGGTTGCGAAGCGCTCGCTGCGCCGCACGAAATGACCATCTGCAACGGTTCGTAAACCGTCATGCCAATGGGTGACCTCTATAAACTGCCCCCTGTGTGCACCAATTTCACGCCCACCCAACGGCCCCAGTGGTACCAACAGGAACTGGGGGTCGCGTTGCCAGTGGGCTATCCAGCAGAGTCCTACCCCAGCTTTCTGGCACCCATCGTGGTCAAGAGCCATCAATCCGGCCGGGTGGCCTGTGGGCTGGCCCGTTTCGGGTTGATTCCACCCTGGACGATTGCCCGGCACACATACAACGCCCGCAGCGAAACCGTGGCCGATAAGCCGAGTTTTCGGCATGCCTGGCGCCAGCGGCAATACGGCTTGGTGGTGGTCGATCACTTCTATGAGCCCAGTTACGAATCGGGCAAAGCGGTGCGCTGGAAGATTGCCCTTGCCTCGGGCGATCCGTTTGGTATTGCCTGCCTGTGGGAGCGCTGGACGGACCCAGCCTCTGGCGAGCTGGTGGTCAGCTTTGCCATGCTGACGGTGAATGCCGACGAGCATCCGGTGATGAAGCAGTTTCACAAGCCCCAGGATGAAAAACGCACCCCGGTGATCATCGCGCCCCAACGGCATGACGCCTGGCTGAGTGCCGATGTACCGCAAGCGGCCGCGCTGATGAACTGGCAGCTGATGCCTGAACTGGTGGCCAGCCCAGCCCCCCCATCATGACGAGACCGAAGACCCTGGCACCCTGATCCCGGCGGGTGCTTCAGGGGGATTCGTGGGCCTTTTTCGGGTGCTGGGTTTATATCCAGTATATTTGGGCATGCGAACCGACCTCGATGCCATTCCCTTGCCTGTGTGGGTGCCAGACACCCGTGTCTGGCTGGAGATGTGCGCCTGGAAGGTGCCTGCGGGGTTCCCATCACCGGCCGCCGACCACACGCGCAAGCGCATTGATCTCAACGAGCACCTGATTCTGAACCGGGAGGCCACCTTCATCTTCCGGGTCAAGGGGGACTCCATGACCGGTATCGGGATCTACGAGGGAGACGAATTGCTGGTGGACCGCTCGATTGAGGCGCGGCACGGCAACATTGTGCTGGCGGTGCTGAACGGCGACTTCACCGTCAAGCGGCTCCACCAACGTGGTGGCATCGTCAAGCTGTTGGCCGAGAACCCGCTTTACCCTCCGATCGTGATCAAGGAGGGTGAGGAGCTGGTGATTTGGGGCGTGGTGACCCGGAACTTGCACAAGCTGTATTGAGCTTCCCATGACGCAGCCCGCTGCTTTGACGCTGCCGCATTCGATAGACCCCGCATCGCTGGCGGCCTTGCCGTGCACCTCGGGGGTCTATGTGTTCAAGGGGGAGGGCGCATTGCCGATCTACATCGGCAAAAGCGTGGACATCCGCAGCCGTGTGCTGTCCCATTTGCGAGCGGCGGACGAGGCGGAGATGATCGCGCAGTGTCGGCGCGTGGAATACATCGAGACCGCCGGCGAGTTCGGGGCGCTGCTGCTGGAAGCCCGCTTGATCAAGCAACTGAGCCCGCTGTTCAACATTCGCCTGCGGCGGGTGAGAAACCTGTGTTCCATCCAGCTCTCGGACCTGTCGGGGGCTGTCACCCCTGAAATCGTCACCGGTAAGGATGTGGCCGTCGGGCAGACCGAGGGGCTGTATGGACTCTTCAGTTCCGTTCGTGCCGCCCAGAGCAAACTGCGTGAGCTGGCCGACCAGCACATGCTTTGCCAGGGTTTGCTGGGACTGGAGAAGATGGGCCAACGGGGCTGCTTTGGTCTGCAGGTCAGAACCTGCCTGGGGGCCTGTATCGGCAAAGAAGACCGCCACGCGCATGACCGCCGCCTGCTGTCAGCCTTGGTGGATTTGCAGGTTCATGCCTGGCCTTTCACTGGTGCGGTGGACTTGATCGAGCAACGCGGCGACTGGGTGGAACGGCACCGGATACAGGACTGGCGCTACCTGGGCACCTGGTGCTCCAGGACGCAGCAGCTCGCCCGGCACGAGCAACTGGCCTTTGATCTGGACACCTACAAGATCCTGGTCAAGCCAATCATGCTGGGCACGGCAAGGATCGAGCAGGTATGAAGCAGCAGTTGGCACTGGTTGACTGCAACAACTTCTATGTGAGTTGCGAGCGCCTGTTTCGGCCTGACCTGCTCAAGGTTCCCCTGGTGGTGCTTTCGAACAACGATGGCTGCGTGGTCTCACGCTCCAACGAGGCCAAGGCATTGGGCGTGAAGATGGGGCAGCCCTGGTTTGAATGCCAAGCGCTGGCCGAGCAGCATGGCATCCTGGCCCTGAGCAGCAACTATGCGCTGTATGCCGACATCTCCAACCGGGTGATGGCCATCGTGGCCGCCTTCTCGCCACGGCACGAGGTGTATTCGATAGATGAGTGCTTCGCGGACCTGACCGGCATCCCCAAGGTGCGGGACGTGAGCTACGCCATACGCGAACGGGTAGGGCGGTGGACAGGCATCCCCGTGTGTGTCGGAATCGGACCCACCAAGACCCTGGCCAAGCTGGCCAACCATGTGGCCAAGAAGCACCCGCGTTCCCAAGGGGTCTTCAACTACAACGCGCTGACCGAGGACCAGAAAACCCGGCTGCTGGAACGCATCCCGGTGCAAGACCTGTGGGGCGTGGGCCGCAAACTCACCCAGCGACTGGCCCTGCATGGGGTGCGCACCGTGCAGGACCTGCGGGTGGCGCATGTACCGACCCTGCGCGCCGAGTTCGGGGTGGTGATGGAAAAGACCCAGCGGGAATTGCAGGAAACGCCGTGCATTGAACTGCAGGAAGTGCAGCCCGACCGAAAGCAGATCATCTCCAGCCGGTCATTTGGCAGCATGGTGACCGAGCTGCCGGCGCTGAAAGACGCACTGTCCACCTTCGTGGCCAATGCCTGCGCCAAATTGCGGGCGCAAAACAGCCACGCCTCGGTGATTCAGGTCTTCCTGCAGACAAACCGTTTCCGCCAGGACTTGCCCCAGTACATGCCCTGCCTGGCCGTTCCCCTGACCTATCCGACCCATGACAGCCTGGAAGTCAACCGCTGGGCTGCTTTCTTGTGCGAGCGCATGTTCAAGCCGGGTTACCAGTACAAGAAGGCGGGCGTCATGCTCAGCGAGATCACCCCGGCCAGTCAACGCCAAGGCGACCTGCTGGAGCCAGGCCCCGCCATCAACGACCGATTGATGCAGGCGCTGGATACGCTGAACCAGCGGTATGGGCGCGGGACAGTGAAGGTCTCAACCCAGGGGGCCTGCCAGGGCTGGCAAATGCTGCAAGAGCGGAAATCGCCGAACTACACCACTTGCTGGGAGGAAATGCCGGGGGTGTGAGAGGGATTGGCGCGCGGGTATGAAGCTGTGTTTGGATTGCCTGTTTTTTGGGCAATTCGCTTAAAATATAGGCATGACTGCCCGCCAAACAGGCCCGATTCATTGACGAGTATCTCGTCGATGCGAACGGCACGCAGGCCGCCATTCGGGCTGGATATGGGGCTGCGGGCGCCCGGGTGGCGGCGCACCGGCTGCTAACGAATGTGGCCATTTCCAGCCTCATAGAGGCCCGTAGGCGGGCGGATGCTACCCGCCTATCTGTGGATCGAAATCGCGTCTTGACAGGGCTTCTGGAGGCCGTGGAGATGGCTCGGGAACAAGAAAACCCGGCGGGGATGATCGCCGGGTTGAGGGAAATAGCCAAGCTACAGGGGTACTACGCTCCGACCGCTGTAAAGGTGGATTTGGCCCCGACGGCGGTGGCAGAGCGGGGCCGGCTGGAGACGATGACGGATGCGGAGCTTCAGAGCTTGATCGCTGGTACGGGCCCCGCCGCATGAGCTGTTGCCGGCCCAGGTTCAGGGCGAATCGAGCCTCACGGCGGCTGCCGTCGTTTCGGGGGTGGGGCTGTTGTCGCTTTGGCTTTGGTGACTTTGGTGACTTGCTTGCAGCCCTTTCCTTTTATCTTTGGAGTGATGTTTGCTTTGGGGTTGGGCAAAGTTGACTCACCAGACTCACGGATTTCTTCAACCCACCACTGGATCGAACCCTGGTACGTCCCGCCCCGCCGCAGGGCGCGCCCCCGGAAGACGCGGTCTTCGTGCGAGGTAAAGTAGCTGCCAAGTTTCCTTGTACTGATCTCGCTGCTGCGAGGGACGCCGGCGATCTCGTACAGAACTTCCAATACGGATGGGCAGTCGTGATTGTTGCCAATCGGAAGGCTCTTGCCCATTCCATGTGTTTTGATCAGGTTCCCCACCGTAAACATAGTCGCAGCGCTCATGCCAGTGCCGATCTGATTTTCCCAAGCGTCCAGAAATCGCCCGAGTTGCAAGAGCGCCGGGTCTTCCTGGACAGCCTCATTGACAGCCTGCATGGGGTCAACCAAGTTGGGCAGCGCCAAGTCGCTGCCAACATCACCGACCGGCAAGACGCCCTGGGTCTGCAGATCTGCCAGCCAACAGACCGTCTGGCGAATCAGGACATCCCAGGCCTCGAAGCTGGCCATGCGCCCTTTCCCGTACTGTGCACCCTTACCCAAGGTCAAGTAGCCGAAGAACAATGTCAGCGCGGCGGCTACCATTTGCTGGCGTTGGGCGCGCACCAGTTCATCAGGGTTAAAAGCAAACTGGCGCTGGTGGGGGGTCTCGGACTTCGGATCAATGCGGCACTGAAGAATGCGGCGAGGCAAATCTCCTTTCAATGTCATGTTGTTGCCCGACAGCAGGACGAGGGCATTGGTAGGGACCTGTGGGCTGGATGAGGTTTGCAGGAGACGGTCGCTGTACGTCTTGCCGGTCAGCACGGCAGCGAGTGAGGCCGAATCGACATCGCCAATCACATTGTCAAAAACAATGACTCGGCGGCCCTCAAGCAGCTTTGCGAAAAGTGTCTTGCGCATTTCCTCATCGCTTTGGGAACCGGGATGTGGCGACATCACCGGCTCGGTGCCGCTGAGTTCTGCAAGAACCTTGGTCAGCAAGGACTTGCCGCTGCCCTGAACGGGAGCATCAAATGCGAAGCCCGGCGCGGTGGGCAGGAGGGGGCGTTCCACCGCAGTCAACATGGCGGTAAGCATCACGGTCTGGTCGATGGGGCCTACGAACGGAAACAAGCGCACGGATGACCACAGCAACCCCAAAGCCTGGACCACGTCTTCCAATGTTGGTTCTGTGACGGGTTGGCATATTTCATCCGGCAGCATCGCGTAAGTGCCGGAGTCCAAATCGAACCCTGTTGTGTCGATGAGCCAGTGTGTGCCAGGCACAAGGATGGGCGCAGTGACGACCGTGTTCACCAGCGGAAACTCAGGACCGAAGGAGCTCAGAATCTGCCTAGCAAGTTGCAAAGGCGCATTGCAAGCGTTGCTGGTTTTATTGGCACCGTTCAACGCTTCAAAACGAAAGCTGCGATCCAACAATGTCAACATCGTTTGATCGGTCTGCACTTCAAAAGTGCCATCGTGGCGAATGGCGACCATGCGTTCAGCCCGGCGGTACAGTTCCCCGCGCTGACGCAGTACCTCAACGATCCGACACATGTAGTTATAACGATCGCCCGCCACCAAGTGGATAGTGACATCCCTGTCGGTGAGCTCATACTTCATGCCCCCATGTGCGAAGCTGTGAATAGAGGGGCGACCAGGGCCCATGAGGTAAGCGCGCGCGATGCGGTGATCATTGTGATAATCCGGCTCAAGAGGGTCTGCAAAGCGCTGGCCATGCCAGAGCGTGCGATTCTCCAAGAGGGTCTTGACTGTCAACTGCTGGCCTTCTTCGGTGGTCAAAATAAAATCAGGACCGAGAACCTGGCCGTCAACAGCATCGGAAATGGTCTTTGTGGCCTCGGCTTCAGGTACGCCCCGTGCCACCAATTCTGCAGAGCGCTTCTGGATGTAGCTGGTCCGAATCTCTGCAGCCTTGTCTTTCATCGCAGCCTTGGCGAGGGTCACGAGCCGCTTGTACTCGGTCTCTTCTGCGGGCGTCAGTTCCGGTAATGCTACTTTCGTGTCCAAAAACAAGCGCGCATTGCCAAGCTGTTGCGGCTTGGGTTTCTTCTGTTTCAGGGGTTTTTCGCAAATGGCAGGCGCGCAGTAGTCAATGCGATTGGTTTGAAAGACTGCCGTGTCCAGAAAACACCTCACCAGCATCTGAGCAGATTTCGAGATCTTGATGTAGCCATAGCCCCCGAGCCAGGCGAGCTTGGCCAGCACGGCCGCCGCACGGGGGATATCGGACGCATCGGCGACAAAGATGTACAAACGCTGGCCGCTGATGCCCTTGATTTCCTTACCCTTTGCGTCGTAGAGGCAAGAGGATGTCGATGCGGCCCAGACATGTGCAGCACCCTTAATGGCCGGGCAGCACTCGTAGAGGGCGGAGCGCAGTTCTTCAGGCTTGAAAGCAACACCCTCAGGGTCGTAGTCGATCAGCATGATCCCTGGGCCCTCGGGCCAGCACATGGCTTCCGCTGTTCTGGGCATCATGTGGGCGGGTTTCCCAGCAGCCTGAAACTTGCGCTGGGTGGTAACCGCTGTTGCTTTCTCGTTCTTCGGAATGCCATAGCTGAGGCAGTCATTCAGTCCGATCTTGTTCAGGACGTCCGTGAATTGAGAGGGTGAGCATTCGATCAGGCTAACCTGGCCTTCGTACAACTGGGCGGCTGTAGAGACTTTTTCGACTTTGCCCTCCGGGGTCAAACGAATTTTCTTGGTGACAGGCTGGTTTGCGGTCCATTTGGTGAGCTGGACCTTTGCGTTTGTGGGCAGTGCAATCGTGCCTGTCACTTGCTTGGGGGACGAGGTTGCCATGTCAGACCCCCTTCCGGTTTGATGCCGTGACGCGTGCGTCAATCCAGGCATTCACGGAGGATTCGAGCCAGCCGACGGCACGCTTGCCAATCGAAACAGGCTTCGGAAACTTACCCTCCGCTATGAGTTGGTAGATGGTCGAACGCGACAAGCCCGTGCGAGCTTCAACTTTCGGGCGGCGCAGTACGGTGTGATTGATTTCAGTGGTGGTGGACATTTCTAGCTCCTATGAAACATCCCAGGAAAAGCCTGGGACTGAGCTGAAATTTAGATTTTTTGCTATCGAATAAATAGCATCTCTAACCACTGAAAAAACGATGAGGATTCAGTACCTATTCAGCCAACGGGCTCTATGGCAGGTCTGGGTCATTCAGGAGCCTCACGCCTTGCTTGATAAGTGGTCCAAGGGAAACAGAGCCCAAACCAGCGGCAAGGCATGCTTCATGGAGAATTCTTCCGTAGATTGCACCTCCACGTCGGCCAGTAATGGCCGGTGATGGCACTGTTGCGGCGACTGGTATACCGGCGCTTTGCAAAGCTTTGGCAACAGACCAAGCCAAGCCCGCCCGGTGCTCATCACTGCCCTTGTCGGGTTTGGCGTCCGCGTGTTGCTTGGCAGCTGAAATCGAGGCGCTGAACTGCCCAAAAGTCTGAGTTAGCATGCCAACGCTTATTTCGCCTGCCTGCCTCAGTATGGAGATGGTCTCAGGAGAGAGGTGCTCGAGCGTCTGCAGCAGCTTGCGATGCTGGTTGTAAATTGCATGGATCTCTTTGCGACTGGCGCTGATGCCAGATCGTGCCAGCACTGATCCTTCACGCATTGGGTAGGTCTGGCGAAAGAACTCGATTGCAGTCTTTATGTCCTCGAAGGCTTGTTCTTGCATTGCCGTGTCTGGACAGTTTGCTGCCAGGAGTTCCCGGATGGCATCTAAATGTTGGTGATTCGGCGATGCGCGAAGATTCATTGAGATACCTCAGAAGTAGGCTTTTGGGACATATCGCCCTCGGCAGTCAGTCTGGTGCTATCAACTGGAGATTCAATGTAGCCTTGCCACTGCTGCATCAGCTCAGCGCGCTTGGCCAGTTGATCGCCGCGCCGGTATGCGGCTTCTGCCTGATTCTTGATGGTGTGCGCCAAGGCGAGCTCAAGAGTTTCGTTTGCGACGTTGGTGGTCTCTGCAGCCCAGTCCCTAAAGGTGGACCGCAGTCCATGCGGGACGTAGTCACTGAAGTCTGGCATACCCCGCATGATGGCAAGCAAGGATGCGCTGGACAGACCTGTATTTGGCTTTGTGCCGGGAAAGACGAATGTGCTTTTCTTCGCCTGGACCATTCCCTGGAGGATGGTCTGCGCGCGCCGGTTCAATGGAATCCGATGCTCGCGTCCTGCCTTCATCCGGTCGGCGGGGATGGTCCAGACCGCATTTTGTAAGTCGATCTCGTCCCACTTGGCGCCCAGTACCTCACCAGATCGCGCTGCAGTGAGCATCAGAAATTCAAGGGCTCTGGCCGCCATTCCCTTTTTTGCCCGTAGCGCCTTAACAAACGCATGGGCTTTGACGTATGGGACGGCAGGGTGGTGAATAACCTTCACCAACTTGGATGCTTTGGGCAGTAATTGGCCCAGACCGCCCTTGAGACTCGCCGGGTTTTCCCCTTTGATCAGTTTGCGTGCCTTGCACCAGTCCAGAACAGACTCTATTCGCTGCCGTACGCGTGTCGCTGTTTCGGTTTTCTTCGTCCAGATTGGTTCGAGGACCTTGAGCACCAGGTCGGTGGTAATAATCTCGACCGGGACAGAACCCAGAATAGGGTAAGCGTATGTGGTCAGGGTTGCGGTCCACTGGGATGCGTGTTTGGCATTCTTCCACTCGTGTGTCTTCGTCTCGATGCACTTTTCGGCAGCTTGCTTGAAAGTGATCTTGTCGGCATGCGCTGTAGCACGCTCACGACGCTGCTGATCGCGGTACTCTTTGGGATCAGAGCCTTGAAGAACTTGAAGCCGCAAAGCGGCCGCCTGAGTTCGGGCTTCGGCAAGTGAGACCACATCGGTGGAGCCCAGTCCACACTCGCGACGTTTTTTGGATATGGGACTCGTGTAGCGAAATACCCAGGATCGAGTGACTCCATGGGCGCCCTCAGTGACTTGCAGGTTCAGGCCAGGCTGGTCACCGTCTGCGGTGTAGCCAGGTCGCTTCTCATTGGCGACCTGGCGCGCCGTGAGAGATTTGAGTGCTTTTCTACCCACCTTTTTACCCACCTTTGTTTGCTGGATATTATGATATCTCTTCGGACCGCTTTGGAATAGGGGTGGGTGTAAGGTATTGATTTGAAAAGGAAAATTAATTCCGTTATGTTCCTGGAAGGTCTGATTGCTGCGGACTCCGTTTCCGCCAACCATCAGGAAAAGCTGCAAGCATGGCCTTAAAGCCATCTGCAGCTTTTTTTTCGTCCTCGCGTTCGGACTGCTCCAAGTCCTCGGCCATTGCGGCCATGAACGCATGCGCAGGGTCTTCACCCACCATCGCGCGCAGCTTGCCCCTAACTCGCCAGTTCGCGGGCCTTTCTCCCTTTTTCATTTGGATCAGCGTCGGGGCTGTGGTGTCCAACAACGTGGCCAGCTTGTTTTGGCTACCTGCAACTTTCGACGCGGCTTCGATTAGATCTGCTATGTCACAGGTGCTTGCATTTTGCGAGTTGGTCATGTAGGCTCCGTGGTGTTTGCGTTTTGCAAGTGGTTGCGAAACGCTAATTTTCCCACAGGAGCCGCCATGACCCTCACACCGCCCGTTTGCTCATCCCCTGCCCACCAACGCCCCGGCGATAGCTTGGCGGCTCCCGCTGAGGCCGGGCAGGGGGTGAGCAGCCGCCCATTGAAGACGTCGTGGCTTGTCATCGTGACTTTTCCTGGCAAGCCTCCCGTTCAGTTCCGTTGGTACAAGCTCAACGACGCGCGGCGCTGCATGCGCGACTTCCGGTCGGCGCACAAAGAGCTGCGGGAGTGCCTGGGTCGGCACACGTTTGAAGGCTGGGTGGACGCATGAAGCCCGTCAACGGCCAGTCCGGCCTCATCCACATGATCGACCAGCCACGCGCCCCCGCGCGCTTTTGGCTCATCCAGTGCCCGCCGGGCATGTTGGTTCCTGGTTCAACCGTCGAGGTGTTCCAGGGCCACAGCATCAAGAGGTTCACCAGCGTGGAAGCGTTTGAAGGATATGTGCGCCAGGTGCGCGCCATCGGCATGACGGTTCGTTTTGACAACCCGTTCTCGGCGGTTGTGGAGGCATCGGCATGAGCGCGCATGGCTGGATGCTTCGGCGGTCTGCTGCTCGTTGCGCGCAAGCGCCTTCCCCCCGTCCTGTAACACGGGGGGAAAGTACCCCCCCGTCCTCTGAGGCCCAAAAAGCCAAGATCGATTGGCTCAACGCCACATTCCCGGCCCCTCAGATGACCGTGGCCGGAATGGTTGCCTTCATCGGCACCTGCTGCACCGGCAGCGGCATCAGCGCAAAGCTCGACGGCGGCCTGTTTGGCTTCTCGGAACGTCATCGCCTGTTCCTGCACCTGGACGGCACCAAGGTTGAAATCGGCGCGCTTGCCCTCGGCGGCGAATCACAGGGCGGCAAATGGCTGCTGCAACTCACGGGCAAAGGCTGCGGCGTGGTCGAAGACTGGCCCAGCCTGCGCGAACTTCTGGAGGGACTCGGGGCGACCATCACGCGCCTCGATCTGGCCCTCGACTTCCTCGAAGGAGAACACACAGTGGACGACGCAATGGACATGCTCGAGGACGGGCAATTCACCAGCAACGGGCGCACCCCCAGCAGCATGCAAATGGGCGACTGGCACAAAGGCCGCGACGGGCGCACCCTCTACGTAGGCAAGGCCAAGAACGGCAAGATGCTTCGCGTCTACGAGAAGGGCAAGCAGCTGCAAAGCGTTAACAGTGAATGGGTGCGCTTCGAGGTCCAGCTCGGCAACCGCGATCGCGTCATCCCCTTCGATGCGATGACAGAGCCCGACAGGTTCTTTGCGGGTGCATATCCGGCCCTTGAGGCCCTGATCGGTGCGGCCGCAGAAACCATCCCGACCACGCAGACCGAGACCCTGACGAACCTCGGGCATCTGCTCCATCACATGCGCCGCTGCTACGGCAAAGCACTGCACCAGGCACAGGAAACCTGTGCTGTCACACCAACCGAACTCATCGAGGAAATGCGCGTCATCGGCATGCCTCGGCGGGTAGACCCTGCCGGCGTGGTGGCCGGCCTGGAATGGCCCCAGCTACAGGCCCAACTCAGGAGCTACGCAACATGAACGCATCCCCAACACAGGGAACCCGCCCTCTTTACAACCAAACCACGGTGAAGGGCAAGATCGTGGAGCGCATCCGCCACGAGAAAACCACGTACACGCGCATCGTGACGCCTGCGCCCGATCCCTATAGCCGCCCCCAGACACTTGAGATTCGCAGCAAGGGCGCAATTGGCCAGGTTGGTGATGAAGTCATCGTCCCGGCCCAGCTCGGTGGCTACACGCGCAAGGCGTTTCGCGTTACCGACAAGGAAACAGGCGAGACCCGGATGGTGACGCCGGTGGACATGACCCTTGATGCGGTGGAGTGATGTTCGACGCATCGCTTTTTGCTGAGCGCGTGGCCATGCTCGCCATCTTGTCGGGCTTCCTCGGCGGCTGCCTGTTCATCCTGGTGCACGGCGCAGTAGTGGCCCTCTCTGACCGCCTGCGCGCCCGCTCCAGCCGCCTGGATCGTGTCGCTCAGGCACGCATCCGCCAGCAATCAATTTCGCGGGCCATGCCTCGTGGCTGATCCCGTTGTCATCGACTGCGCCACGGCCTGCACGGTCACCGTGGTTCACGAATTAAGCCTTCCTCCGCTGCAACTGGACGCAGCGGACGGAGCAAGCATTGCGAGCGCCATCCTCGCAATTTGGGCGGTCGGTTGGGCCTTTCGAGTCCTGATCCGCACGCTCAAAAATACCGATGGAAACTCAACCCAAGAGGAAAACTGAAATGAACGTTATCGAAAAAACCCGTGCTGCTGTGTCTACCGTTGGTAGCTGGGCTTCTGCCAAAACCGGTGCCGTGATCGCCCTGGCTACTGCTGGTGCTTCGTCCGTGCCTGCCCACGCCGCAGCCGTGGACGTGGCCGCAGTGGTTACCGACATTGGCGCTCAAGCTGTGCCTATCGGCCTGATCGGTGCCGCCGTGCTCCTGATCTTCGTGGGCGTCAAGGCCTTCCAGTGGGTGCGCAAGGCTCTGTCCTAAGCCATCGTTTCATGTGCTCCCTGACCGGCCGGCAGGGGCCTTGCAAAAGCCTACGCCGTGGGCTTCTTCAAGGGGGGAACCATGGGCCTTTTTGTCATCATCGCCATATTGGGGGCCGCATGGCTAATATTTTCCGCCTGATTGTTTGTTTTTTATTAAGTGCCTTTTTTTCTTCGGCTTTTGCATTAATTACCCCTAAACCTAGATACGGTTTGGTTTATTACGGTGCTGGAGCAACATTTGCTAGTCAGTCCGAAGCGTGCGCCGCTGCTGCTTCTAATAGAGGTTCGTCTGATCCTGGTTACACTGGACATACTGGTGTTTTCGTTCCTCCTAACAGTTGTCGTATCGACGCATATAACAGTAGTGGTGTGTTTGTTCAAAATCGGGCGGGCGATGTTATTTATGAAACTGATCCTATGTGTCCTTCAAATTCATCGTCTAATGGTTCCGGTGGTTGTTCTTGTTATTCTGGATATGTAGAAGAGGGCGGCGCCTGTGTAGAAAACAACCCTGACAAAAACCGGTGTTATATGGAATCCGGCCTAGGTACGTTGCCTGGTGGTTTTCTTGTCCAGAACTATAGGTATTCTGGCAATGTAGCGCACGGTACTACATTTTGTGTGCCGATGGACGATATGTCATCACCTAATAAAGGGTGCAAGGTTACTTTTCACCAATCCGCAGTTCTCGAATATGGTGGTGGCCAAGTTATAACTGAGGGGACTATTTCAATGTCTCCTGATAGTTTCACGGTCGATCAATCCTGCACTGTTGGAACTGGAGAAACTCCAGCTGAGCCAGCTAAAGAGACTTGCAAGGAAGGCTATTCAGGCACTGTGAATGGTGTCACGGTGTGCATTGCGAAGGTTCCAGATAATGGCGTTGACGGTGACAGTAAAACAGAAACTGTGAATGATGGAACGAACACCACCGAAACCACCAAGAAAACCGATACTGTATGCACTGACGGCAAGTGCACAACGACGACTACCACAACAACAAAAACTACCAATAATGAAACCGGCGGTGTAACAACCAATACAACCACCAGTTCTTCGACGTCTGATAAGGACGGTTTTTGTAAAGAGAAACCTGAATCCCAGTTATGCAAGGACGGCGGCGGTGAATTTGCTGGATCGTGTAAAGATGGTTTTACTTGCGAAGGTGACGCCATTCAGTGCGCCATTGCGCGAGAGCAGCACACCAGGTCGTGCAAGCTTTTCGAAGATGAAAGCCCTGAATCGAAGCTTTACGAGGACAACAAGGGCAAAGAAGGCAATCAAACTGACGATCTTGAAGGCAACGAAACCATTGATGTTCAAGGCCGCATAGATTCGTCAGATGCCCTCGGCGCTGGTGCTGCTGGTGTTTCTGATCTCACGGTCACAGTCTGGCGAAGCACTGTAACGTTGCCTTTCTCCATGATCAATCCGTACCTGGCCGCGCTCGGTAATGTGCTGCTGGCTGTGTCCTTCCTTCTCGCGCTGCGCATCGTCGCAAGGGGTTAAACATGCCTGTTTTCGTTGCTGCCATCGGCGGTATGTTGATCAACCTGGTGGGCACGCTCGTTGGTCGTGTGCTCATTGCCCTCGGCATTTCTGTTATTACGTACACCGGCATCACCGTCACTCTGGATGCCCTCAAGGCCCAGGCGATCAGTGCATTCACCGGCCTGCCGCCCGAAGTGTTTGGCCTGCTCGGTGTCCTCAAGGTTGGCCAATGCATCAGCATCGTCACCAGTGCTATTGCGGCCAAGCTGGTGCTCGATGGCCTGACCGGCGACACCTTCAAGAAGTGGGTTTTGAAATGATCTACCTGACCACCGGCGGCAACGGTGCAGGCAAGACCCTGCTGACCCTCAAGGACGTTCGCGAACAGCAGCTCAAAGAGAATCGCCCCGTCTACTTTCACGGCTTCAAGGCAAAGCAGGTTCTGTTCGATTGGGGTTGGCAAGAGTTCGACCCGAAGAAGTGGCAAGACCTGCCCGATGGCTCCATCTGCGTGATGGACGAATGCCAGAACGAATTTCCGGCCAAGGTGCAGGGCGAGCTGCCTGACTACGTCAACGCCGTGGCCCAGCACCGCCGCCGCCGTGGCTTCGACTTCTGGATGATCACGCCGCATCCATCGCTGATCAACGTCAACATCAGGCGCTTGATCGAGTCGCCCAGCTGGCACCGCCACTTGAAGCGCACCGCAGGCGCGGCCATGGTTAGCGAACTGAAATTCAATTTCGCTGAGATCAAGTGTGAGCAACCTGGCTCCGGCGCGCGCGGTGTGGTCAGCATGCGCGCTTACCCGAAAGAGGTTTACGACTGGTACGAATCGGCCAGCCTCCATACTGGCAAAGTGCGCGTTCCAAAACAGGTCTGGATGCTTGCCGCCTGTGCAGTGCTGGTGCCAACGCTTGGTTATTTTTCTGTGACAGCCGTTTATGACAATGTCACAAAACGAGCAAAGCCTGCTGCAGCTGCTGCGGCCGGTGCGGCATCTGCTGTGGCGGCTCCGGTGGCGCCACCTGGTCGAATTCTCACGGCTGCGGACTACGTTGAACAGCGAAAACCCCGCCTGGCTGATTTCGCTCACACCGCCCCGGTCTATGACGATGTCACCAAGCCCACTGAGGCGCCATACCCTGCGGCCTGCGTCCAGATGGGCAAAACCTGCAAGTGCTACACCCAGCAGGCCACTCTGCTGCAAGTCACCGGCGCCGTGTGCCTCCAGATCGTGGCGCAAGGCTTCTTCATGGACTGGAAGACCGCAAAGGGCGAATTCAGCAGGGATCGCGACCAGCTGCGCAGCCAGCCGCAGCAAGGCCAGCAGGTGGCCCAGGCAGACCCGATGCCATCTTTCCCTGTTCCCATGCCTGCCGCACGCCCCGAGCAGCCGCAGAACACCTATTTGCAAGGCCTTGCTGCTCGCAATGCGCAGGTGCGTTCAAGCCTCACTCAGTGATTAATCGGCGTACATGTCCTCGGTGTTCGTCGTGTCTTTCACAAGGGCCCATTTGTAGCCGTCTGGTGCTGGCGGTCTACCCGATGTTGTTCTTCCTCGGTACCACGGTTCAGCTTCTTTGATGCCGTCGCGCACGCCGGCCTTGATGACCCAGTACGTCGCCCAAAACAAGGCGATCAGGATGATCAGGCCAATCGCCAACTCAAAGGCTGCTTGACGCTGGAGAGCAATTTCAAAAGCTTTGGTATTCATGCCCGGGAAGTTAGCACAGCCCCCGCAGCTTCTTTCTGAGAGACAAACGGGCCCCGAGAACGGAGGCCTTGTGCCGTAGTGGTGGGGTCGGGGTATGGGGTGACAAACCCCATGTTGGGGAGTCGTGCAACCCGTACCCCATGATGAGTTCACACGCTTCACGCCTCTGCCTTGAGGCCGACTGAGCTGCCTCGCTGACCGCCGCCCAGGCCGCAAGCGAAGCGCGGCCAGGGCGGGGGCAGCGGGGCGCCCTGCACGCCGCACTGACAAGGCACTGAAGACCTACCCAAGGATGGGGCCGCCATTTCCGGCTTTTACCAACTGGTGGGGCCGTCTAGATTTTCTCCAGGAGGAAAACAGAATGGCATTCATCGGATACGCGAGAGTCTCAACGCAAGACCAGGACACAGCCTTACAGCTCGACGCACTTAACAAATTGGGCTGTCAGACCATCTATCAGGAAAAAGCCAGCGGCTCGACTCGCCGCGGGCGTCACGAGCTGACCCGCTGCCTGGCAGCACTTCGGCGCGGCGACGTCCTGGTCGTCTACAAAATCGACCGCATTGCGCGCAGCCTGTTCGACCTGCTGGAGATCCTGCGCCAGCTGGAGAGCGTGGGCGCCACGATCAAAAGCGTTACCGAACCGCTCGACACAACGAACAGCATGGGCGTGTTCGTGGTTCAGATCCTGGGCGCCGTGGCCCAGCTCGAACGGTCGATGATTCGGGAGAGATCGATCGCGGGTCAGATAGCCGCGAGGCAGAGGGGGAGAATTCCGGGAAGAAGCCGAAGCCTGTCGGCAGAAGAAGAGCGCGCTTTGGTTGCTGAGTACCAGGCGGGCGAAGCAACGTACAAAGGGCTAGGCGTGAAATTTGGCGTATCTGCCTCCGCCGCAAAACGGGCTGTTTACCGGGCCACAAAGCCAGCCGACTACCTCAAGCGGCAGCGCTGCTAGCGCATTTATCCGTTTCCGCCAAGATAAAGCCTAAGTGATTGATTCACTTAGGGTTTTTTCTTTTGTGGCCTTTCTCCCCGCCCAAACACCCGCCCAAAGTCAACCCGGTAGGCTAGTCGTGTTGTGTGGGGTGTCTGCACTTGATTGCACGGGTCAGGGAACCGCGTTCGATCATGCTTGCGGCGATAAACGGCCCTTCGCTTGTACGAGCATCCGGCGCTCTACATCCTTGAGCAAGTCCGATGGCGTGATGTCGAGTGCGTCACATAGCCGGAACATCAGGCGCACGCTTGGACTGTTGCGGCCAAGCTCAATCAGGGATACATAGTTGCGGTCAACCCCGGCCCGCAACGCCAAGTCCGTTTGCGTCCATTTCCGCTTTGTGCGTGCATGCCGCAGTGCCTGCCCGAATGCCTGATCTGGTTCCAAGTTGCTTGCTCAAAATATTGAGCAAGGTTCGGCCTTGGACGTGCCTGAAATACCGTATATATGCGGCAAAATCTAAGGCGTTCAAAAATGGAGGTTCAGACGTGAACGTGAAAATCTTCTTTGTCGCTGCGGCCATGGCCTGGGGTGTGGGCTCGGCTCATGCGGACGTATTCCGTTGCACGGGTGCCGATGGCAAAACGGTCTATCAGGAAAGCCCCTGCGCTACGGGCGCACAGAAAGCCCTTGATGACCGCGATCATCGCCAGCGGGAAAAGAAAGCGGAAGCGGATCGCAAAAGCCAGCAGGCAGCGGACTTGAAGAAACAATGGGCCGCGTGCCAAGCTGATAAAAGCTGTATTGACCTCTGCTACGGGGCCGGTGAACGTCTGGCCACCGTGTACATCGCAAACTTCCGACTCATGGCCCAAAACAATCTCATGGCATCGGATGTCATGGCCCAAGGGTGTGAAAAAGAGGTGGGCGAACTCAGTTCCAGTTGCGTTAGTCAATGCGAACGCGGCTTCAAGTTGAAGGCAAGAAGCATCCTCAAAAAGTAGCGGCGCTTTGACCGCCCACCTACCCACAAGCTGTGCTAGATTTGCTTAAAAAATCAGGAGGGAACCTTGCCGATACTCAGCTTGTCATGCGCTAATTGTTCTGCACCATTGGAAATTGATGGCGACACCGAACGATTTACCTGCGCCTATTGTGGAAGCGCTCAAATCCTTGAACGCAAGGGCGGCACAGTGTCCCTCAAGAAAGTGGAGAGCGCCATCAACGCTGTTCAGCGTGGCACGGATCGCACAGCGGCAGAGCTAGCGATTCCACGGCTCACGCGAGAGCGTGACGAAGTTCTTCAGGAGCGTGCCGCCGCGTTGAAGGCACATGCAGAAAGCCTCGCGAGGGCACGCAGTGGACGATTCAAATTGACCGCCATCATTTTTGTGGCAGTATTTTTTATTGGCGGGATGATTAATGGCTCCGTCACTGCGAAGCCTGCGGTTCAAACTGTGATTAGTTTGGCTTGGGTGGCAACTTTATTCGTGCTACCTATTTTTGTCTTTCGTAAAGTCAAACTTCCGCCCAATGATCCAAAGCGAGTGGCAAGCGAATATGATGTGCGCCTGTCTCGCATTGACGCGCATTTGCGTGCCAATCGTGAAATTTTAGACAAGCTCCCGCATTGAATGAGATGCTTGGCTACTCTTCAAGGTCGTTCGCTTTCAGCCCCTGATCTGGCCACCATGGCAGGCAAAGCCAGTTGTTGAAAGATGGCTTGAAGGGGTCTTCAACGTAGCTCTGCAGCTTCCATTTCAAGCCATTGAAGGGCGGTAGATCAACGTCATAGACTAGTACCTTGATGGCATCGCCGAAGCCGGGGCATGCTGCATCAATGATGCTGTAGGGGTCGGGGCCTGTCGGAAGGTCTTCAGTCTGACAGCGCAAGCCCCATAGGAGGGCTACGGCTTCCCCCCATGCAATTGATTGCAGGATGCTTTCGGGCAGCGTGTGCGGGGCTTCAGGGTTCGCCTTGTGCGCTGCTTTCGCTGCCTGCCATAGCTGCGCATCCGCCCACGTCGCAAGTTGGGATGCGCGGGCATTCGGTACGGTGGTAGTGATGATCCATGCCATGGCAGCGCGTGTAGCTGGGCTATGGCCCTTGCAATCGCCTTCCATGCGCTGGGCTTCAAAGCGTTCTCGGGGATCGCTGCTGTAGGGCGCGGCGGGCTTGAGGCGCGGGCTAGTGTTTGGGGCCGATTCCATGGGCTTCTTCCTGTTTCTTGAAGTGCTTCATCACGCCTTCAAAAAGTGCGTTCGCGTCTTCCACTGGCGTGAGTGCTGGGGCTGGTAAATCCAGGGCTGCCCGTGCTGCTGACAATCGCACCTGTGCGGGGTGTTGTTCGTCCATGAGGTCAGACAAGGTTTCCAGCGCCTTCAACCGTTGCACCTTCACGGCATTGAGGGAGTCGGCTTCTATGCTGGCTGTCACCTGCCCAAGCAAGGTACGGAAGGCCGGTAGCTGACCCCAGCGCGTGAGGGTGTGGGGCTCCATCCCCAGCGCCTTTGCAGTGGCTTTCCTGCTTGCCCCCGCTGCCAGCGCATAAACGGCCTGAACCTGCTTTGCAGATAGGCCGGTAGGCTGCTTGTCGATAGCTGGTGCTTGCTCCATGGGGCTGAACATTCCTGAACATTGGTGAAGGGGCGGGGGCTTGCTGGCGTTGCTGCAATCAATTGCAGGATGGCCGGTTAACCCTTCAAGCTGGCACCAGACACGGCACGAAACCCGGTGTTATGGGGCAGGCTGTGGCCTTCATCTTTGCGTGCTGTACCGCCCAAAATGGCAGCGGCCATGCGCCCCCCGAAATTCCGCAGCGCGTGGGCATTCCCCGTGCCGCTGTGGGCATCGGGTGCCGTGGACTTGTGGACGCGCGAAAAGGCGCTGCGCTTCTCGTTGAATGCTGCGGCCTTGGCTTCATCGCGTTGCTTGCCAAGGGCGGTGTCTATCGCGGCCTGCAAACTGGCGTAGGTCATGGGTTTGCCCCCGCTGGCCTGTGCGTGCGTACTCTCGGGGATCGTCCCTGCAATTGATTGCACGGGCTTTGCGGGGGCAATCGTTGCTTTGGGTGGTGCGTCCCCAATGTCACGGGAAACGCTCGCCCCCAAAATCTGCGCAAATCCGGGCAGATTCGCGGCCTTTCTGGCAGGCGCTTGGATTTTCTCGCCCTTCAAAACGGGGCGCAGCGTGGTCAGGTCGATCATTTGGGATTCCCCTTCAGAAGATTTCTTGAGAATACGAAACGGAATACGGTTTGCACCACGAGAAACAAGGCTGATAAAGCGAACATCAGCATTTTTCAGTTCTCGGGCAATGGTCTTGATTTTCATTATTCAATCCTTTGGAGAATATCCATGATCGTATTTTATCTGATTCATTGATTTAATTCCACCATTTGGCCGCACACTCGGTTAATCGCTCACGGTAGATTTTTCTATAATGTTTTGATAGCTCATAAAATGCCATTGATGCACCATTATTTGATGCATTTTTAATGAAAGACTGCCACTGTTTTTCTTTTGACAAAGCACGGGCCTTTGACGAACTGGCAATGTGCAATGCTTGGAAAGGGTCTTCAATCTGGTCTAAGTCTCTTGCCAGAATGCCGGTGTTTCTCAATCTGGCTTCTACTCTGACCAATGACTGGTGCGGGCAGTGCTGACCCTTTGCAATCAATTGCAGGCGCTTGTCATAAATAACGAATTGCCGGGGACTATCTTTGCTGCCCACATAAATTGCACCTTTTTCGCTGCCTTTTTGCCAAATATCACCCTTTTTTGTGTGGGCAGTCCAGGGTAAAAAGTCTTGTTTATCCACTCCCACAAAATCACGGGCAATCTCAAGGTAAGAAACCTTCCCCATATCCATTGCATGATCCAGGCTGTAAACCGGGTCATGATCTGCGGCAAGGGTATGGAATAGGGATTGAAAATCTTCCCATGCTGGGGTGTGTTCTGGTCGCCGGATGTGATCCGGCCATAACTCCCACTGCCAATATCGGTATTGGGTCTTGCTTATGCCCGTGGTGATCTGTGCAAGTGATTGCAGGCCATCTTTAAGCATCAGGCGTGATCCATATTGCGCCCGCCAATGCTTGATATTTTGGGACTCTGCTACATCCGCAATGCCGTGCAAAATAGACAGGGCTACGCTGTACTGATCTGGGTTCAAGGGTACAGTGATTTTCATTCTGTCTATCTTTCTTCTCTGCTCTATGACTACGGTCATTGCTGACCCTTTCATTCATTCCATGCTCTTCTTTTTACCCCTTCTTTCTCTCTTTCATCTTCCCTAAACCCCCTTACTAGAGGACGGGGAGATTCAAGAATGGGGTATTGTTATTGCCAGTGGCTGGCTGTTATAATGAAGGCTGATTCCTTCTCTTGCTCAGAGAATTTCCCCTGCATGCCTGCCAGTATGTGGGGGATTTTTTTGCCTATGCGCTTTCTGTTTCTGCGGGTTCGGGTGCATGTTTCTGGCGCATTTCTTTATGGAAAGTGCGTAGGCAAGGGATGGCGTCCCAATCATCCGCGTCTATCGTTTCCAGATAGAAACGCTTGCTGGGTGGTATGTCGGGATCGCCATTTGACCAATCGACTACGCGAAGCCCACTATCAGCAAGCCATGCATTGCATTCACGCAATAGACTTTTGAATGGGCGTTGCGCTAGCCGGGAAGTGCTGTTAGCCATTACACCCCCCTATTGCGAGGAAAAGATGAAGGGCGCAATCTCGGTGGTGATCCAATAGGGCGCGGGGCGTTCGCCTGTGCCTATGTGGCCTGCTGGTTTTGGGATTTTCCCCAGCTTGCGTAGTTTGTAGAACTGCGCACCAGACACGCCAAACAATGACAGCATATGACCCGTGCGTAAGCGCATTGGAAGGTCAAGGCGGATGCCGTCAACAGGAAGGCGCTTCGCTTGCCCTTTTTTGGCTTTCTCTGGCGTGGGGAGTGGTGCCGCTGTGGTAGCGGCTACGCTAACTGCTGCTGCGGTTGCTTGGGGCGCGGGTGCATCGCCCTTCTTGATAATCTTCAGTGCCATTTTTCTGCCTCATACAATCAAAATCCGATTGCAGGGCTTCAGGCACAAAAAAAGGAGTGCGCGGAAGCCCTACAGCTTCCCTCGGCACTCCATTGACTTATGAGGTTGCGCTAATTATATCAAGTGCTCTACTGGCGTCAATAGTCACGCATTCACGGATTTAAGCGGGATAACATTTTCACCCGATGATTTTGGTAAATCCACATAATCCGCCCAATCCTGCATTAGTTTTCTGCGCTTTTCGATTTGGGTGCCGTGCATGTAGGCGGCTTCCACTTTGTTTTCCAGCGTGTGGGCAAGTGAGAATTCCAGCATGTCACGGGGGTAGGCGGTTTGCTCCCCGCCCCATGTGCGAAAGGTTGACCGGAAGCCATGGGGCACGGCTTCAAGCTGCATGCGGCGCATGACAGCGGTTAGGGTCATGTCGGAAAGCACCTTGCCCCGTGGGCTTGGGAAAACAAGGTCAGTGCCTGCCGTGGGTTCAATCGCTGCAATCACTTGCAGGGCCTGCTTCGACAGCGGCACGGTGTGCGGCTTGCCCGCCTTCATGCGTTCGCCGGGGATCGTCCATAGCCCTTTCTTCAGGTCGAATTCTGCCCATGTTGCCCCTCGTACTTCCCCGCTACGTGCGGCGCAAAGGATGGCGAATTCAAGGGCGCGGGCTCCCGTGCCTTCTTGCTGGCGTAGCGCCTTCATGAAGGGGTTCATTTCAGCGTAGGGGATGGCCTTGTGGTGTTCGGTTTTTTGAATCTTGTTTGGGGCCTTCAGGATCGCGTCTAGGTGGCCTTTCCAGCGGGCAGGGTTCAAGCCATCGCGGTAACCGTGAACGGATGCCCAATTCAGCACAGACTCAACCCGCCCCCGCAAGCGGCTTGCGGTTTCGGTCTTTGCATCCCATAGCGGGGCCTTGTCCTTGTCGGCTTGCGGCTGGTTCAGCACGTCTAGGACGTGGGCGAGTGCAACCGATTGCACAGACAATTTGCCGATGATCGGGAAGGCGTAGGTTTCCAGCGTGGCAAGCCATTGGGCTTGATGCTTCGCGTTCTTCCATTCGCCTTTGCGCTCGGCTACATAGGTTCTTGCGCACCATTCAAAGGTCTTCAAGGCGGCTTGCTGCGCCAGCAATGCGGCCTTTGCCGCCTGCTTTTCTGCCACCGGGTCAACCCCCTTAGCAATAGCTTCCCGCGTGTCTCTGGCCTTGTTGCGGGCTTCGCTAAGGGAGATTGAGGGGTAGCCCCCCAAACCGATTTCCCGGCGCTTGCTGCCTGTTCTGACGCGAAGAATCCACGTCTTCCCGCCTGTGCTGCTGACTTCCAGAATTAGGCCAGCTACCCCGCCCACGGCATGCGCTCCGGGGGGAAGGTTCTTCACTTCCAGTGCGCTTAGTTCCTTGGCTACCTTTGGCATGCCTGCCCCTTCCGTGCGTTGATCTTGGCTTGCGTGTGAATCCCTGCTTGGGAGTCGCATTGCGAGTTCTGCAATTGATTGCAGCGGGGTGTATGGCTACCCGCCCAAACACCCGCCCAAAATTTTACGCTAGAGGGTAGATTCTTGTAAACGATTGGAGATATGTTTTTGGCAATTTTCCCTTGTTTGACGATAACTTAGAGCAACGATAGGAGATGACTGGAAACCTTCAAAAATTCGATTCCGGCGGACTCCGTTTCCGCCAGCGAATTTTTGTAAGTCCATGATTTACAAAGCAAAAAGCCACCGCAAGGTGGCTTTTTTGTTTTCGGGCCATGCTTCTAA
>LNAP01001446.1_pt1 | contig 25189 bp, 24 predicted proteins | sample 602601 | NCBI WGS metagenome assembly LNAP01 (sample SAMN02440304, study PRJNA202911) | soil metagenome | biome: Subtropical and temperate rainforests or woodlands; isolation source: soil samples (1 kg each in a 20% v/v slurry with milli Q water) were... ...
TAATCCACTTTGCCGGCCTGACGATGATCCGGCAACCCACTAAAATAGTGAAGGAAACTCGTCGTCTCCGAAATCTCTGCAAATTGTGTCCCGTCGGAACCCATCATCGTCCTCCACCTGCGGCGCAGTGGATGACAACAGATTCAGCACTTCAGCCTTTTGTCACGGATACCCGATTGGTTTGGGTATATCATAAAATCGAGTGTTTTCGAACGTGGTCCAGGCTAGCATCGAATCGGATTATTTCTCATAGATAATTCATCACATTATCTATAAATCTGAGGAGGGAAAGTCGCATGATTCATGCCGGTGAAGCGAGGAAGAACGGCAACCAAGGCGCGGAACCTGTCCGCTACGACTGGACGCGCTCCGAAGCGGAGGCGCTCTATGGCTTGCCGTTTGCCGATTTGCTCTTTGAGGCCCAAAGCATTCATCGAAGCAATTTTGATCCGAATCATGTCGAGACTGCAAGCCTGCTCAGCATCAAGACCGGTGGTTGTCCCGAGGATTGCGGCTACTGCTCGCAGAGCGCGCATTACGACACCGGTCTGAAGGCCACGCGCCCGATGGATCAAGTAGATGTGGTCGCCACCGCGCAGCGCGCCAGGGACGCCGGCGCGAGCCGCTTCTGCATGGCGGCGGCGTGGCGCAATCCGAAAGACCGCGACCTCGATCAGGTCTGCGAAATGGTGACCGCGGTGAAGGGCCTCGGCATGGAAACCTGCGTGACGCTAGGCATGCTGACAACTGCTCAGGCGGCGCGACTCCGCGACGCCGGCCTCGATTTCTACAATCACAACGTCGACACCTCGCCCGAGTTCTACGACAAGATCATTACCACTCGTACCTTGCAGGATCGCATCGACACACTCGCGCATGTGCGCGACGCCGGCATCAGGGTTTGCTGCGGCGGCATCATTGGCATGGGTGAGCGCGTCGAGGATCGGCTCGGCATGCTCCTGCTGCTGGCCAATCTCCCCGGCCATCCCGAAAGCGTGCCGATCAATCTGTGGAACGAGGTCAAGGGCGCGCCGGTCAACGACGTCGCAGAACGCCCCGATCCGATCGCGCTGGTACGGCTGATCGCGGTTGCCCGAATCATGATGCCGCGGAGCGTCGTGAGGTTGTCCGCCGGACGGCAATATATGACGGATGAACTGCAGGCGCTGTGCTTTCTCGCTGGTGCGAATTCGATCTTCATCGGCGATGTGCTCTTGACCACCAAGAACCCGCAGCGCGATCGTGATGCAGATTTGTTGGATCGACTCGGCATCAAATCCGGTCTCAATTGAATGAAACAGGCAAACGCGCAGCCAGCGCGCAAACTTCAGTGTAGGTAACAAACGCAAATAACTTTGATGAAAGGTAAAATCCATCGCGCCTCGGTGACCCAAGCCGATCTGCACTATGAGGGCTCGATATCGATTGATTGGACGCTATTGGATGCGGCGGGGTTTCTGATCAATGAGCGCGTCGAAATCTACAATATCGAAACTGGCGCGCGCTTTGCCACCTATGTGATAGAGGCGCCCCGGGGGTCGGGCACGATAGGTCTGAATGGCGCGGCCGCGAGACTTGCGATGACTGGAGATAAGGTGATTATCGTTGCATACACGCAGATTTGGGTCGTCTGGGTAAGGCTCTTCCAACTGGAACATCCGACGGCGATAGTTTGCCAATCGCAAAAATACCCATTGTGTATCAGTGTCGACCACTTTTGGCCCGTCGAAATTGGCAAACCACTTGATAATAGAGGCTTTTCACGCTTCCCTACGGAATCCCACCCCGATTCAATAACACCCTCAAAGACCGATGAAAGGGGACCAATCACACTTCAAATGGCCACCATCAAGGAATGTCGGTCTCGGTGGTTGCGAGTCCAGGCAGCCAAGCGATTTCACTGCCTGCGAGGACGAATAATTGGCGGTGTAGCTACCGCCAGTTCGGTCCTTTACTCGCGTGATCCGCGCCTGACCAGCTGCGCAATCGCGAACCATCACACTGCTAACCTGCAACAACGGGGTTTCGCAATATTCCCAATCCCTGCACCTCCAGTTCCACGACATCTCCCAACTTCAGGAATCGGCCCAGCTCCAGTCCACAGCCATTGCCGACAGTTCCGGATCCAAAAAACTCACCAGCATGCACTGTCTCTTCGCTAGACGCGTGAACTAGGATGTCCTCAAATTTATGGTGCATCTCGGCAGAATTTCCTCGCGACCATTCTTCACCGTTTACGCGAGCAATCATGTCGAGGCGGTAGGGGTCTGGAATTTCGTCCGCGGTGACGAGCCATGGCCCGAGAACGTTTCCGGTATCGAAATCCTTGCCCTTGGCGGGCCCAAGTTGCCCCTGCATTTCGCGCATCTGGGCATCGCGGGCACTGAAGTCGTTGAAGATGCAATACCCAAAGACATGCTTGCGGGCGTGGTCGCGGCGAATATTCTTTCCTCCTGTGCCAAGAAAGATGCCGAACTCCAGCTCATAGTCGAGCATCTTGCAATATCGCGGCCAATGGACGTCTTGACCGGACCCGATGACGCTGAAGCGGTTGCACTTATAATAGATTGGCTGCTGGTACCAAACTGCCGGCACTTCGACGCTGGCTGGATCGACGGCCTTGTCGCCGATACCGAATAGATAGCGATTGGCGCGCGCCTGCCGAAGATGCTTCTCGAAGCACAGAAAATCTCGCATCTGGCGCGGTTCGGGAACGGGTGCCAGGAGCCGGACCGCGGAAAGAGAAAGCTGAACCCTTGGCCTCTCGACGAGAGCGCGAGCTTCTGCCAAAGCTTCAGCGCCCCCATCAATCAAGGCAAGCATGTCGCGAAAGTGCGGAGCGGAAGGCTCCGACGCCGTAAGATCGGAAATCGCTGCGCTATCGGCAAGCAGCGCGCCGATGTGACGATTGCCTTGATGGTCGAACGTTAGGAGCTTCATTTGATCTTTTTCATAGTCGAACGGAAGTTTCGCTTCTGATTTCTCTCAGGGACTTGTAAGCGCCATCGCAAAAAATCAGTGGATCATAGGATTGGCTCGTCCGCCAGTGGCGCAGCACTTCTCCGATAAAGATGACGTGGTCGCCCTCACGGTGGCTCCGCCGGTGGATACATTCGAGTCGCGTGGCGCACCCCTCGATCAGCGGAACCCTACCGTATCCGGTTCCTGTCATCATGCCGCCAAACCTGTCGGCATGCGGTGACGAAAAGCGGTGCGAAAGCTCCTGCTGATCTGCCGTCAGGACGTTTACGGCAAAATATTCGGCGCGCTCGAAGGCCGCGAGGCTCGGACTGGTATTGCGGAGACTCCACAGAATCAACGGCGGCGCCAGGGAGACCGAGGCAAAGGAATTGACGGTCAAACCGACAGGGTCGCCCGTGGAATTGGTCGTCGTAACAATGGCGACGCCGGTTGCAAACGCCGCCAGGCTCCTGCGATATTCGGGCGCTTCGAACACCTGCCCCACCTCGATCCTAGCCGACACCTCTCAGCGACCGCTCTCCCAGGCGTTGCCGGACCTGCGGCAGGACGCGCCCCATCAGTAGACGCATCGAACTCGTCACGTCGGTGGGCGCCATGTTGCCGAAATTTTGCATGGTCATGACGTGATCCACGCCCATGGCGGCGAGCGCGCAAAGCTTGTCGGCGACAGCATCGACCGAGCCGAAAAGGTGAATGCCGCTCCGCAAAATGTCGTCATAGACCATCTTTTTCGCGTACAGGCGGGTGTCGACGTAGAGGTCGAATGGAGCCTGAGCGGTCCTTCGCGCCTCCTCATCCGAATCGGCGACGTGAGTATGCAGGCATACGACGTTATCACCGAGCGTTTCCGGAAGAGCGACCGCTTTGTTTCCGGCGTCGGTTCGGCCGCGGCGAAATTCCGCCATTAGCGCGCCGATCTCGTCGACATGATCGAGCGAGCCGTATGGAACCGTCAAAAGGCCTCGTCCCTGCAAGCCGACATGATACGCCGCTTCCTTGCGTAGAATGGCGACGTAAAGCGGCACGGCTTTCTGAATCGGTTCGACGTTCAATTTGACCGCATCGAGACGATTGAATTTCCCCTGGTAGGTGACCCGCTCTCCGGACAGTAGCCGCTCTACGATTTCGAGACATTCATCGAAACGATCGCGCTTTTCCGCGGGGTCGATGTGGAACCCCTCGAACTCATGCCTGAGATAGCCGGACCCGGTGCCGAGCACGAAGCGACCATCACTAAGGATATCGGCGATCGCAAAATTCTCGGCCGCTTCTCTTGGATCGTGAAACGTCAGAATGGAGATCGCCGTCCCGAGCTTGATCCGCGTCGTGCGCTGGGCGATCGCGCAGAGCAGGGCAGTGGGGTTGGGAACGACGCCATAAGGATGAAAATGGTGCTCCGCCGAAAAGAAAACCTCATATCCGAGCTTCTCTCCCAGGATAGCCTGCTCGATCACTTGTTTATAAAGCTGCGGGACGGTGCGCAGACGATCGGGATAGTGATCCTGGACGGAAAACAGCGAAAGTTTCAAGGCGTCCTCCATGTTTATAAATTACGTAATAGATTACGGTATTTAGAAATGAAGTCAAATGGTTTCCGCCGTTGCCCGCAACTGGCACTATTCGACGCAAGACTTCTGCGTTGACTAACGCATCAAGGCATGCGGCGGTCAGCTCTCGTCCCGGTGCAGTGATGCAAGATGAAATTGTGGCGCAACCTCATTGGGTTGTGCGATGGGTGGGGAAAACGATGGTAACGCGGTCTTCCAGCAAGGGCGGTCCTACCCCTAAGGAGGAGGTGCCCCCTCTGAAAGGCGGTGTCCAGTCGGTTGAGATCGGCATGCAGGTATTGGGGACGCTTGCCGATCGCGGCGGCGAGGAAACCCTGGGCATGCTTGCAAGGGCGACCGGCATGCCGGCGGCCAAGGCGCACCGTTATCTCGCGAGTCTCGTCAAGGCGGGTTTCGTCGAGAGGAATTTGGGCAAATACGTGCTGGGCCCGCAAGCTTTGCGGGTGGGGCTCGTTGCACTGGGCCGTCTCGATGTCGTCGAGACCGTGACGCCCGCATTATACGAGCTGCGCGACAAGATCGACGGCACGGTCATGCTCGCCCTGTGGGGCGAGAACGGGCCGACTATCGTCCGCTGGATCGAATCGATGCGGCCGGTCACGGTCAACGTGCGGGTGGGATCGGTTATGCCGCTAATCCGCTCGGCGACGGGGCAGGTGTTTTGCGCATTCCTGCCTGAAACGATGACGCGGGCGCTGCTGACGGCCGAACTCCCCACCGCAAAAAAGCAAAACCTCGATATTCGCACGCTCGCCGACGCCCGCGCGATGTTCGCGGCGGTCCGTGAAAAAGGCCTTGGGCATACCGCCGGCGCCGTTCTTTCCGGCGTGCTTGGTCTGGCGGCCCCGATCTTCGACCACAACGGCTCGCTCGCGGCGGTCATCGCGTGCCTGGGGCCGGTGGGATTCTTCGACGACAGCCTGGATGGAGAAACCGCACGAGCGCTGCGCGACACTGCAAACGATCTTTCCAGGCGGCTCGGCCATCGCGCACCGGAACGCCAGCCGCGCCAGCCTTAGGCCGCGCCGAGATAGGCGGCCTCGAGGCGCTTGTCGGCCAGCAACGCCGCGGAGGTTCCCTCGGCGATCACGCGTCCGCTGTCGAGAACATAGCCCCGCTCGGCAAGGCGCAACGACGCATGCGCGTTTTGATCGGCGAGCAGGATTGTGGTCCCCGTATCGCGCAAGGCAGACAACACTTTAAGCACGTCGCGCACCAGCTTCGGCGCGAGACCAAGCGACGGCTCGTCGCAGAGCAGCAGGCGCGGACTGGACATCAGTGCGCGACCGATGGCGACCATCTGCGCTTCGCCGCCGGACAGGCTTCCGGCCATCTGTGCTTTACGCTCACGCAAACGCGGAAAAGTCGAGAAGACACGTTCCAGCGAATCCTCAATCGCGCCGTCGGAGAAGATGCCGAGACGAGGATAGGCACCGAGAATGAGGTTCTCGCGAACGCTCATGTCGGCAAAGAGCTGGCGTCCCTCAGGGATTGCGCCGATCCCCGCCTTGATGCGGTCTTTGACGGACATCCTGTCGATCGGCTGATCGAAGAACTGGATCGTGCCGGCGTCATGGCCGTGAACCCCCGCTATGACTTTCAGCAGCGTGGTCTTGCCGGCGCCGTTCGCGCCCAGCACAGCGATGAATTCGCCTTCCTCCACGCGTATGCCGATGCCATCGATGGCCAGGATGTGCCCGTAGGATGCCGAAACCCCGGAAAGCTTGAGCATTTCAAACTCCCATATAGGCTTCGATGACCGCCGGGTTCCGGGCGATCTCGGCCGGCGTGCCCTCGGCGATCTTGATCCCGAAATCGAGCACGACGATATGATCGGCAGCGCCCATGACAAGCTTCATGTCGTGATCCACCAGCAGCAGCGAGCCGTCCAGTTCGCCGGCGATCTCCTTGAGCAGTCCGCCGAGCTTGTCCTTTTCCGCCGGATTGAGCCCGGCGGCGGGTTCGTCCAGCAAAATCAAAGACGGCATACTCATCAATGCCCGCCCGATCTCGGCGACACGCTGCAGGCCCAGCGGAAGTGATGTCGCGTTGGCGTCGGCATATCCCGAGAGGCCGAGGCGGGCGAGCCAGTGGTCGGCTCTTTCGCCGGCCTCGCGCTCGGCCCGGGTATGACGCGGCGAGCGCAGCATCGACGAGACAAGTCCGCATTTGGCGTTAACGTAACCGCCCATTATGAAATTCTCGCGCAAAGACAGGTCGCCGAACAGCCGGACGTTCTGGAACGTGCGGACCATCCCGACCTCCGCCATGCGGTAGGGCGGAAATCCAGTGGTGTCGGCGCCCTTGAAGCGGATCAGCCCTTGCGTCGGCGAGATGGCTCCCAGGATCGCGTTGAACGTCGTGGTCTTGCCGGCTCCGTTCGGCCCGATCAGCGCGACGATCTGTCTTGGCTCAACGGCAAAGCTGACATCGTTGACCGCTCGCAAGCCACCGAACCGAACGCTGAGACCCTGGACCTCCAGCAGGTTGCTCATGGCTGCCCCACCGGCACGTCGCGTGTTTTGCTGGCCGTTTTGTCGGGCACGCGAGGCAACGCCAGCGGTCTTTTAAATTTCCATTCGCTGGATTGCACCACAACGACTGCCGACAGCAGAAACCCGAATACGAGATATTGCAGACCCGCCACCTGTTGGCTGCCGGCCGATCCGGTCAGCGCCACGATAATGCTTGGCAGCAGCACGACCACAAGCGTGCCGAAAAAGCTGCCCCACAACGACAGCACGCCACCGAGCACCAGAGCGGTCACCTGCATGACGGTGGCATCGACCCCAAACGGCGCCGGATTGGCGATGCCGAGATGGTGGACGTAGAGACTGCCTGCGATGCTTGCCAGGATCGCGCTGAACACGAAAATGCCGGTCTTGAGCCTAGAAGTCTCGACCCCACACGCCAACGCCGCGGCCTCATTGGAGCGCACCGAGAGCAGGGTGCGTCCGACCTGGGATCGCGTCAGGCTGAGCGCGGCCAGCAATGCCGCGCCGCAGAAAGCCGACAGCAGGAAGAAGAAACTGCGCTCGGAGACGAAGGCATATCCGGGGATCGAGAACGGCGGGATGCCGGGCAGGCCGTTCGGCCCACCCGTGATCCAGGCAAGTTCGCGCGCGAAGTTGAGCATGATGAGAAGCACGCAGAGGCTTGCCATCGATAGATAATAGCCGCGCAGGCGAAATATCAAACGGCCCAGTGCCCACGCGAGACATCCCGCGAGCGCCGCCCCGAGGACAAGCGCTGCGCCGGGCGGCCATCCCAATGTCAACGTCAGATAGCCGGACGCGTAGCCTCCGACCATCATGAACGTCCCTTGCCCCAGCGACAGTTGGCCGGCGTAGCCGGTCAGCATGACCATGCCGAGCACCACCAGCGCATCGATGCCGGCAAACACCGCGGTGGTGAGCAGTGTGCTCGGCAGATAGAGGCCACAGGCGAAAACGATGATGACGCCGGCGAGTATTCTCAAGCCATCGGCCCAGGAGAATCTGAGCGACTGCAGCCTGTCGGACACGGCCTCGGCGATCTCTTCCTTGGTCTGGATGGCCGACGACAGCAGTCCTTGGGGGCGCAGCGCAAGCGTCAGCAAGAGCAGACTATAGGTGATGGCTTCCTGATACCCCGAGGACAGATATCCGGTCACCATGGCCTCGACGAGACCCAGGATGATTCCGCCGGCGATGGGCCCGAATGAAGTCGCGAGCCCGCCGAGCACCGCCGCCGTAAACCCTTTGATTCCGAGCGCCACACCGAGATCGACCTGGGGATAGGAAATCGGTGCCCAGACCGCGCCACCCAGGCCGGCAAGCAAGCCCGCAATGACGAACGCCACAAAGCCGAGACGCCGTTTGTCGATTCCGACATAGGCCGCGCCGAGCGCATTCGACGCACCGGCCCGCAGCGACAGGCCGAGCACTGTCCTGTTGAAAAACAATGCCATCGCGCCGCCGGTTAGTGCCAGCATTCCCAGCAGCCACAGTTCCTGCGGAAGAATGCTGATCCCCAGCAGATCAAACGGCCGTTCTCCCGAGAAAGGGGGCACGGACACCGGCGAACTTCCCCACAGCGTGGTCATGCCGCCCCGGATCAGGATCGAGAACCCGATGGTGACGATGACCAGCTGCGACATGCTGGCCCGCTTCGCCGGCAGGATCGCCAGAATGAAAAACGCTCCGCTCAATGCGCCGCACGCAAGGATCGCGATCGGAACGGCGACAAACACCGGCAGCCCGGCGGTACACAGTATCGAGCTGATCATTGCCCCGAGGATGGCGAGATCGCCCTGCGCGAAATTGATGATCCCGGTGCTGCGCCCGATAAAGGCAAAGCCGAGGCCAATAAACGCGTACAGCGCGCCGTTGGCGATGCCCGAGAAAATCGTCTGGAACAGGATGTTGAAGTCAATCAGGCTACCGGCAATCATTCGAGCGGTCTCATTTTCAACTCATGGAAAGTTGATTCATGAAACCACTCCGGACCGTTGGTCAACCCGCGCACGGCCCAAGTGCCTCACTCCGGCTTCCAGTGGCCCTTGTTGTAGCTTGCCACCGCCATTCCCTTGGTCAGCGGCGTGCCGTGGGATGTGGAGGAAAGCGTCCATATGCCCTGGATGGCGGGAAAATCGCTGGTCTTCTCGATCTCCGCCAGCAGTTTGTCGCGGTCTGCCGCATCCTTGCCAAGGGCCTTGGCGGCGTGTTGCGTGATCAGGATACCATCCGCTGCGACAACCGACAGCGACAGCGCGCTATCCTTCGGATAACGTTTTGCGAATTTACGTCGGAAGTCGGCAATAACGGCCGAGGCAGGATCCTCCTTCGGTATATTTTCGAACACGACCTTCGACGAGATGAAGACCATGCCATCGGCGGTGTCGCCGGCCAGCGCAAGGAATGTTTCGGTCTGGAGGTTGGGACCGATCACGATCGGCACGTTGATGCCGAGCTGTGTGATTTTCTTCGAAATTGCTGCACCGGTCTGCTCGGACGGAGCAAGGTTGACGATGGCGTCGGGCTTGGCGGCGCGGACACGGGTAATTTGCGCGGAAAAATCCGTATCGGTCGGCGCGTATTTCTCGAGAATGGCGATCTCGATGCCCGACCCCGGGAATTGCTTGTTGATCTGATCGAGCACGTCGCTGCCGTAAGGTCCGGTGTCGACGAGAACCGCGACCTTTTTGAAGGATTTCTTCTTGAGGTAATCGAGCAGGGGCGGCATGAAATCGTCATTGCCGAAGTGCCCCTTGAACACCCACTTCTTTAACGGATTGTAGGTGACCGCGCCGCCAGCGAGGCTAAAGAGCGGGGTCCCGCTCGAAAGCACGGTGGGAATGATCGCCATCGTCTGGGGCGTGACGCCGGCACCCAGCAGCAGATTGACGTTTTCATCGGAGGTGAGACGCTTGGCGCAAATCACCGCCTGCTGTTCCTGCGATTGGCTGTCGCAAACGACGATCCGCGCCGGCACCCCGCCGATTCCTCCGGTGGCATTGACCATGTCCTGTGCGACATAGGCTCCGGTCAGCTCGTATTTGCCGTTGGCTGCAACCGGACCGGTCAGGGGCAACACGACCCCGATCTTGAACTCGGAGGTGCCGGTCTGGGCCGACGCCACACCGAATGCGGACCAAGCCACGTTGAAAAGCAGAGCAACTGCAAGCGTCCGGACGTTGAGCATCGAACGAATTCTCCCCCTCGATTGCGCCGGCCGGTCGCCGACTTCTTAGTTTGCGGCAGAGATTAAGGAGCGGTCGATGACCCGTCTGTCCCTGCAACAGGGACAGGGCCAAGCTTGGCGGGGCAGCGAATCCGACAAGGGGACTTGGATGTTGCGTTGCACCACGGCGAAAGCTCGCTGGGACCCCTATTGCCGCCTCGCCCAGGCGGAGTTTCCGGCTCCCGACTGCCAAAGCGTCAGATACCACAGCATCAGGTCGCGCCGGCTAGTGATGCCCAGTCGCTGGTAGGCGCGCTTGCGGTAGGTGGCGACGCTTTGTTCGCCGATGCCGAGGTCGGCGGCGATGCCGGTCGATGTCAGCCCGAACAGAATGCGGGCGCAGACCTCGATCTCGCGCCGCGGCAGCGTCTCCGGGGCGCCCGCGATGCAGCGTTCGACCTCGGGCATGGATGTGAGCGCTGCGGTCACGGAGGGATGTCCGCTTGCGACCTCATCGTGCTTCTCGATGATCGACATCAGCATATCCGCGAAGCCCTCCAGTCGCGACACGTCATCCGGCAGAAATGGCCCGCGTCGGGCCGAGCGCAGCACGCTCAGGATATTGAATCCCAGGCTGTCATCCTCCGCGCGCCGGCAGACGATCATCCGTTCCATGATGTGGGTCCGCCCGTAGATCAGGTCCCGCAAGTAAGGATCGGTGAATTTGCGCGTGTTGAAGCGCAGCAGGATCGGTCGGCCTGTCGCCGGACCGTGCTGGGCTTCCTGAATCATGTGATCCCTGCGCCAGTGCTGCTCCTCGATGTATCGCCTCGCCTGCCGCAGTGCGGTATCGGTGCCGTCGAGACTGAGCGCGTAGAGACCGCGGAGTTCGTTGCTCTTGGAGCGGTACATCGCGCAATGATCTGCGCCGGTGGTCTCGTAGAGGAAGTCGAACAGCCGCCGCTCGAAGCAATCCGTGCCAATTTCGCTCACCAGACCCGCCAGCGCGGAACCGGCACGGAACGGATTTGTGCTGCCCATCCGGGTTTCGATGCCCGCCATCAGCGCCTCCCCTTGGTTACCCAGCGTCGTCTGTTCTTGGTCCCCGGACCGGGGGACAGATCGACGCGCATTCTGATCATATTATCGCCGACTGATACAGTGGTTTCCTTCGGAAAACCGCACACCCCCAAACTTAGACCCAGGTGACACCATGAACAAAACCGTAAGCCTGAAAGGTTTGAATCACGTCGCGTGGCGATGCATCGACGCGGAACAGACCCGCCATTTCTACGAGGACATCCTGGGCCTGCCGCTCGCGCATATCGTCAAATCCGATCACGTGCCCTCGACCGGAGAGTACGCGCCGTACTGTCACCTGTTCTTCGAGTTCGCCGACAACTCCTACCTCGCCTTCTTCGACATTCGCGACAACAAGGGCGCGACTTTGAGCGAAGACATGCCGAGATGGATTCATCACTTCGCCATGGAGGTCGACACCATGGAGGAAGTCCTCACCATGAAGAAGCGGCTGGAAGATGCGGGCATCGACGTACTCGGCGTGACCGACCACCACTTCATCCAGTCGATCTATTTCTTCGATCCGAATGGGCTGCGGCTCGAAATCACCATGCGTTCCGAAACCAAGGAGTACATGGAGGAGGCCAAGCGGAAAGCCCATGCCCAACTCGCCGAGTGGAACAGGGATAAAGAGGCCGCGGCAAAAGCGGCCGCGTGAACTGTACCCCGCAAGGTCCTGCCCGGTGCAGGAATGGTCTGCCCCCCGCGGTTTGTCCGAAAGTTCCTCGCGATGAGCACCTCGCCACCCTATGAGGTCGATCGAAGCTGGGTGCACATCCAGTATCAGGAAACATCGGCCTTTACCGAGACCTACGGGTTTTCGGGAAATCAGGGGGCGATAAATCTCGAGGGAATTCTGATGACCCCGCGGGGGGTGCCGTCGCGGACACTCCTTGTCTACATGCATCCGGCATCCACCCTGCAGCTGCTTCCGGTGCCGCGCGCGGCCGCGGCGCTTGGTCTTCATGTGCTGTGTGCCGCGAGCCGTTATGCCAGGAACGATACGGCGTTGATCTATGAGAAGGTGCTGATCGATCTTGGCGCCTATATCAGGCATGCGAAGGAGCAGTGGGGTTACGATAAGATCGTGCTGGTGGGCTGGAGTGGCGGCGGTTCGCTAACGCTGTTCTACCAGTCGCAGGCCACCAACCCGACCATTATGCAAACGCCTGCCGGCGATCCGGTTGACCTCAAGGCCGCGCGCCTTATTCCGGCGGACGCGCTGGTTTTCCAGGCCGCGCATGTGTCGCGGGCGCGCTTTCTGCTCGATTGCCTCGATCCGTCGGTCAGGAACGAACTCGATCCCGACGTTCGCGACGCTGAACTGGATCTGTATCATCCCGGTAGTCCCAACCGTCCGCCCTATTCGGTTGATTTTCTGACCGGGTACCGCGAGGCGCAGGTGCGCCGGATGCGAAAGATCACTAACTGGGTCAAGGAGACGCTTGAGGAATTGAAGCAGCGAAATACCGGCGAACTGGAGCGCGGCTTCATCACCCACCGCACCATGGCCGACCCACGCTATCTCGATCCGGCGGTCGATCCAAACGATCGTCGTCCGCTGTGGTCCTATCTCGGCAATCCGGAAACGGTCAACAACGGCCCGGTCGGGATGGCGCGGTTTTCGACGTTGCGGTCCTGGCTGTCGCAATGGTCGATCGACGATTCCCGCGCCGACGGCGTGGCCTGCGCGGCCGATCTGGCCGTGCCGTTGCTCGCGATCGAAAACAGCGCCGATGACGCGGTGCCGCAGCCGCATACCGGAATGATCTTCGAGGCAGCGCGAAGTCCCGACAAGACCTTCAAGGTGATCGCGGGTGGGACTCACTATTACGCAGGGCAACCCGAGCATCTGGCGCAGGCCACCGGGCTGGTTCGGGATTGGCTGAGAAGCAGAAACTTGCTGGACGCATAAATCCGGCGGAGCGCAGCCATCCGGCTTGTTCTCTTGAAAGCATATGGACAATTGCATGAAAGAATTGCGCGTACCTGTCCTGATTGTCGGCGGCGGCGGATGCGGCCTGTCCTCATCGATTTTCCTGTCGCGGCTTGGGACGGAGTCGCTTCTGATCGAGCGCCGCGACAAACCGGGGCAGCTGCCGAAAGCCCGCTACATCAACCAGCGTACAATGGAGATTTTCCGGCAATACGACATTGCCGACACGATCTATTCGAAGTCGATGCCGCTGAAGCATATTTCGCGCATCCGCTGGTGCACCAGCCTGGCCGGCGATGGGCCGCTCGATCGCAGGACGTTCCATACGATCGACTCGTTCGGCGGAGGATCGCTGACGGCCTACGCGAAGGATAGTCCGTGCGAGAGCACGCTTTATCCGCAGGTGCGGCTCGAACCGTTGCTGCGTGCTGAAGCCGACAAATACGGCGCAGGACGTACGCTCTACGGTCACGAACTCGTTGAATTGGCGCAGAACAACGATCAGGTGACGGCGACGATCACCAATCTAGAAACCAATGATCAGATGAGGGTCACCGCAGATTACGTGATTGCTGCCGATGGAGGCAAGACCGTTGGTCCGATCGTCGGCGCCAGGGTGACGGGCCAGACCGACCTCATGCACATGGTGACGGTCTATTTCAAGGCCGATCTGTCGAAATGGTGGGATGACGACTACGCCATGACGACCTGGTTCGTTAATCCCGGCGGGGGGTCATGGAGCAGCGGCGTGCTGGGCCAGCTGGGGCCCACACAATTCGGACGACACTCCGAGGAATGGATGTTTCATTTCAGCTTTCGGCCTGACGATCCTTCTCGCTTCGACGAAAAATCGTTGCTTCCGCGAATGCGAGAACTCTTGAAGCTGCCCGATCTCGTGCCGGACATCATCGGGATCGGGCACTGGGTGGTGGAGGGTGTACTGGCGGATCGCTATCGGCTCGGACGGGTTTTTCTGGCCGGGGATGCCGCCCACCGCCATCCTCCAACGACCGGACTCGGTCTCAATTCGGCGATTCAGGATGCGCATAATCTAGCGTGGAAGCTCAACGCCGTTCTGCGCGGAGCCGGGTCGGATGCGTTGCTCGATACGTACGAATCCGAGCGCCGACCGGTCGCCGATCGCAACGTGAAGTGGGCGTTGATGACCTTCCAAAATCACCAGCTCACCGACGTCGGCATCGGTCTGGTGCGGGGCAACGCGGAGGCCAGCGTCGCAAGCTTTACGGCATTCTTTGCCGAGGATGACGAAGGTCGTACGCGTCGCGCCCGCCTTGCCAAGGTGCTCGAGGTACAGCGCATGGAATGGCAGGCGCACGATCTGGAAATCGGTTTTCGCTACGATCACGGTGCGCTGGTGCCGGACGGCACCCTGCCGCCGGAACGCGATCCGATGGGCGGAATCTACGTGCCGACCACCCGACCTGGCCACCGGCTGCCTCACGCCTGGCTGAGCGACGGACATCGCAAGATATCGACGCATGATCTCGTGGATCCGGCAGGCTTTCTCGTCATCGCGGGTTCTGACGGGGCGGCATGGAAAGCGGCGGCCAATGTCGTTGCGCGCCATCTCGGCTTGCCGCTGAAGGCCTTTTCGATCGGCGAGGAGAACAATTGCGATTTTAGCGGACCTGACTGGCAGAGTCTACGTGCTGTCAGCGACGCCGGCGCGATTCTTGTCCGCCCTGACAATCACGTTGGCTGGAGGACGGTCGACATGCCTTCAGATCCGGCCACGGCATTGCGCGAGGCTCTAATCGAGGTAATGGGTTTGGAGAGCGGCCTCTTGGGCGTGCCAAAAAGCATTGCCATGAAACGGATGAATCCTTCCCTAACCGGATAGGTCGGCGATCATATGGCCAAGTGAAAACTGCCGACATGATCGTACCCTGGTCATCGGTCAAGATGCTATTTAGCCGCCTGAGTTGGGGGCGGCCACTCTAGGGGCTCGCGTGTTCGTCACCGACTGGCGTTCTTCTCACTTTCGCCGCCTTCGCCCCGATACTGACGGGGCTTAGCCTGCTCTTCCTATGCATTCGCTCCGAATATCTGGGCACCTACGATGATCTTCAATTTTTCTCAATTTTTTGCCGAGCTTGCGTTCTCCAATGGGGGAATCAACGCCATGCGAGCCGGGATTCGAATTTCGTCGCTTGTGCCGAGTGGACTGGTTATTGAGAGTATAAGTGATTCATCTGACCCCGATTATTTTGGCCGTCCGATCCGAATCCGGAATGGCCGAGTGCCCATTGTGCGGCTCAAGATCGCGACGCATCCATAGCCGATACGACAGACAAGTCGCGGATTTGCCCTGTGCCGGCAAGCAAATACGCCTCCGCGTGATCACGCGGCGGTTTGTTTGCGAGATACCTCATTGTCAGCGGCGGATTTTCGCTGAACGGTTCGGGGACAGTGTTCTTCCCACCCGGTCGCGCCGGACGGCACGGCTGGAATGCATCGTTCACTATTTCGGGTTGGCACTCGGCGGCAGACAGCAGCGAGCTTTGCCAAGCGGCTGATACTGCCGGTCAGCAACGATACGTTGCTTCGGGTTGTACGACGGCGGGCAGCCCGACGAACCCATCCCCTCTGACCGTCGTCGGCGTCGATGATTGGGCCTTTCGGCGCAATCGCCGTTACGGAACGATCGTCTGCGATCTCGATCGGCGGCGGATTGTAACCCTGCTTCAAGATCGCGAGGTCGCTACAGTTCGAGCCAGGCTCGCTGATCATCCGAGGATCAGGGTCGTATCGCGCGACCGTGGTGGCGGCTATGGCGAGGCCTCGGCAAAGGCGCTCCCTGACGCGATACAGGTCGCCGACCGTTGGCACCTGATGGAGAACGCCGCGCGGCTTTCCTCGATGCGGTGCGCAACTCCATGCGCGTAATCCGCAGCGCCATTGGCTCGACGACAATTACCCCAGAGTTGCTCACCTCGGCAGAAAAACTGCGATACGAGAGCTACCCAACTGACAAGCTGTCCAAATGGACGTCCTTTTTGCCGTCCAATCCCATCCCAAACCTCCGGTCATTCCGGAGGCTTCTTCGCACATCTAATCTAACCCGCGAACCCAGGGTATCGGCTTAGCGCTTACACACGCATTGCTGCGCGAGGAGCTATGGGCGCGGATCACGGCACGCACGGAAGAGCTGTTCCATCGCGGCAATCGCGTCGCGGTCGACGTACGTTCGTCGAACCGCAAGCACACGACCGTGCGCGAGCACATGCCGTCGAGCCACCGGCAACACTGCGTGCTTTTCTGTCAATCTTACCCAATGAGGTGACCGGAATAATTGAACGAATCAGCTGATTTTGGCGATCAAGTTTGTCGCGCCTCTATTGACGTGCGCTTGAATCTCGGGCTCGCTCGCCGAGCAACTTGGCTTCAGGACGACAAAAGCCTTGACGGGTTCCCATCCAGATTGATTGATTGATTGTCGCGCTGCAGCGACAGTATCCTCAACTTCGTGCGGATAGACGTTAAGCCTTCCTGTAATGATTATATCCAGTTAGTTATTGCGACCTTGCCAATGCCTTCAATTACCGCCTCAAACGAATCATTGGTCTAACAGCAACCATCGGGCCGAGTGCAGCGGTCAGAATGACATCGCCTGCCTTCAACGGCCGACCACGCCTAGCGACTTCACCCGCAAGCCAGACTGCAGCATTAAGAGGGTGCCCTAGACATTCCCCGCCCGAACCCGTTGAAATAATTTTGTCGCCACGCTTCATCGTCATCGATACGCCGCGCAAATCGAGGCCATCCAATCTGCGGGCCGGACCACCTAGGACAAGCAACGCCGCCGACGCATTGTCGGCCACGGTATCGATGATCCCAATATTCCAGTTCTCAATTTCTCAATTCGACTTCCGACGATCTCCAAGGCCGGAAGCACATGGGCAGTAGATCGAATAACGTCCGGCGCAGTGGGCTGATCCATGTCCAAATCGCGGTCAAGAATAATAGCAACTTCAGCCTCAATTTTTGGTTGCAGGATGCGATTAGCTCTGATGATCTCACCTTCACCAACAATCATGTCGGCAAACAGCATACCAAAATCTGGACGATCGACTCCAAGCTGGCGCTGTACGGCAGGTGACGTCAAGCCGATTTTACGGCCGATGAGCCGGCGATTTTCTTTTAGCCAGCATGCGGTGTTCCGATTTTGAATAGCATATGCGGTGTCGAGATCGGCTTCAGGAAATCGCTCTCGAATTGGAGAAATTGGCTTTCCGGTTGCATATGGGCATATGATGCTCGAATATCCTTTGCTGCAGCATCGCCCAAAAGCGCGGTGTTGATGATCGAAGTTGGCATAAATGTTTCTCTATTCGCAACTCGTTAGCCGCCGACGCACAACCGCGCTGTCTAAAGGCACTCGGCGGGATTGTAGCTGAGGGATCAGGTGCTAATTCTTCAACAGAAATTTAAGATGGATTCGGTTGAACTCGGCGGCGTTTTCAAATTGAGGCCAGTGCCCACATTGGTTCATTACGACAAAATGACAGTCAGGAATCATTTCGGAGATCTGCTTTCCCTCTGCTGGCGTTGCTGTTGGATCATGTGATGTCCACACTACCAAGCTGGGCGATTTGATCGAGCAGTACTGTTGCTCGGTAATCATGTTGGCCCTTCGGACTTCCATTTCCTGAAGGCACATCGTCCTCCGCATTATATCCGCGAATCCATGCTGCGCGTAAATCGCCCGGCGTGTCTCAATCAGATCGTCACTAACCATCGTCTTGTCATACATGAGAAACTGAAGCCTAGCCCTGATTCGCTCCCAGCTCGGATCTTGAGCTGCTTCGTTGGATAGCGATTTGAGACGTGCCATGACGTCCGGGTGGGCAGTCCACCCACCAGCGGTGTTAAGCACGAGCCGATCAACAACTTCGGGGTGATGAACCGCCAGATATGTGGCAACCCAACCGCCGAGGGATTCACCGCTGAGATGCGCCTTTTCCCGCTTGAGCGCTTTAAGGACGTCGCGTACATGATTGGCGTAATCTTTTACCTGATAGTCCATGAGCGGCTTCTCACTCCAGCCGTGCCCGACCATATCAAGCGCGATCGTCCAAAAGTACGCAGAATGCGCTTTAAGATTTCGCGAATACGCTTCGGCGTGTCCACCAATCCCATGCAGGAATAGCAACAATGGACTAGTTGGTTCTCCCGCCATGATGTAGCGCGTACGGATTCCACCGGCATCGAGGAAGCCTTGGCTAAAGCTGGTATTTGTAAGATCGGCCCAAACGCTTGAAAAATTGGTGGGACGCGTTTCGCTCATCGACCATTCCTTTTGCGATCGCCGGTCTAGTGAAAGGTTAGGCAGTTCCTGTTGACGCAGCGAGGACCGCGGTGCCAGTCAGCCACTCCTTTATGGGATGATAAAACGCGACATTGGCCGTGTAGTCGTCTTTGCTGTGCCTTAGAGCCGCAAGCGCCGCGATCCAAGTGCGGACCTCATGTCCGCCCCGACCACCCTGCTCCGTAACTACGTCGTCACTCCAATTATCGGCGATTGACAGATCGCCACCAGCCATGGCCTTCAGAAAGGCTTGGTCCCATGAAGGGTTCAACGGCCGCAAAGAGCCCTCGCCCGCCGTGAACGCCCGAGCCGCCGCGTAAACGCGGCTCTGTCGAGCCAACCGCGCCGCGTGAGCCGAATTTCGATTGTCGATCAATGCGGCCTGAGCATCCGGTGCTGTCGTTGCAATGCTCGGAAGCGGGGGATCATGCGAAAGGCCGCCGGACGCCACAAACAGCACACGACGATTAACATCGGCCGCCCACTTCCCGACTGCTTCCCCAAGGGCGCGCACGCGACCAAACGTCGGCAAAGGTGGGGCAGCGCAGTTGATGAAGATTGGCAGCATGTCTCCCAAAGGAGACACCTCCGATAGAAGTTCAACTGGTTGAACCGCGCCATGATCCACGCTCATGCGATAGGATGTAGCGATATCAATTCCGCTTCTAATGCAGCACCGCGCGCAATCCGCGGCAACGTCTTCCGGGACGCTTACTGGACCAGGAATAGTACCAAAATCTCCAATCGAAGTGGCCCTGATCCCAACGGCAAACGACGGCATCATATCGTAGAAGAAGCCATTAAAGTGATCAGGAAAGAACACGACTGTTAGATTTGGCTTCCACTCGGCGATGGTTCGGGATACAGATGCGATTGCCTGCGCAAACTCAGCTTCAACGGCCGCCCCTGCTGACGCTTTACCCAATAGTGGAGTGTGGCTAAGACAAACCGATCCAACGATCATCGTTCTGTTCCCTTTTTAGATCTCGTGTTGTGCGCAGGTCGGTCAATAAGACGATTTCACAATATTTAAGCGCGACCAACTGCTATTCGTGGCCTGTGCATCAGATGCACTCCTAGCCTGGGAGCTCAACGCCAGCGGGCAACGCGCCGCTCGAGCCGGGTTATTCCCCAACTCAGTGTTAGCCCCAGAATCGAAAGCAAGACGACACCCGCCAACAACCTTTCGGTCAGCATCATGTTGCCTGCACCGAGAATTAAAGCACCCAAACCATGCTGGGCACCAAGCATCTCTGCTGAGACGAGCAGGATCAACGCAATCGAAGTGGTTATACGAAAGCCCGCAACGATTGCGCTGAGCGCGCTGGGCAGCAAAACTTTCCAGACGATCGCCCAATATGGCAGGTTAAAGCTTTGCGCCATTCGGATTAAATTGCGTGGCGCTGCGTCTATCGCTGAATAGGCGTTGATAATCGTGGGAAAGCCGACGCCTAACGCGATCGTCATGATTTTAGGTAGTTCGCCGATGCCAAGCCAAACAACGAAAAGTGGCATCAAGGCAATCTTCGGGACCGAAAAGAGTGCGGCAACAACCGGGATTCCGACTGCTCGCATCGTCGACCATAGGCCAACTGCGATTCCAATGATGAGTCCGACGACGGTTCCCAACGACCAGCCGATCACGACGCGCACGAGCGATACGCGAACATGTAGCCAGAGTTCTCCACTTACCAACATACTCTTGAGCGTTAGAACGATCGTCGTGGGTGCCGGTAAGAACAGCGGCGAGATTAGGTTAAACCTGATTGCGGCTTCCCACGCCGACAGCCACAGCATAAAAAAGATTAATGCCGACGTGCGTCTACGCTGGACAACGAAGCCTCCGCCGCGAAACGCCATCTGCGTTTCGGCGTTCGTTTGATCGTCATCATTTGAGCATCGTTTGTGCTTTGCACTCATTGACGTGTTTACCCGACCTCGCGCTCAGCCGATATGGCTTCGTCCCGAATCAGCCCCCAGAGCTTTTCGTAGAGTTTGGTCAATTCTCCGGATGCTGCCACTTTCCTCCTATCTTCACGGGCGACGGGGACGGAAACGATCTCGCGCAAACGGCCCGGGCGTCTCGAGAGAACAGCCACCCGATCGGCGAGCGCGCACGCCTCATGGAGGTTGTGGGTAACAAGCACCGCCGTGGTGCGTTGCTCCAGCCATATGGAAAGAAAATCTTCTGTCAAAATCTCGCGTGTCTGGGCATCGAGCGCAGAAAGGGGCTCGTCTAGCAGAAGCAAAGCTGGACTAACGACCAATGCACGTGCAATCCCGACGCGTTGCCGCATCCCGCCGGATAGCCGACCGGGAAATGCCTCTGCGAATTCCAGAATCCCCATACGCTTCAATGCATCGTCTACCAACTCACGCCGTTGCTGCACATTGAGGGCGTGATGCTCCAACACGAGTTCAACATTGGCCCGCACGGTACGCCAGGGAAGCAGCGCAAAGTCTTGAAAGACGTAGGTAAAGGGGTTGAGCGATCGTGAAGATACGATTCCGGAATGCGACACGGTGCCCTGCGTTGGCGAAATAATCCCGCCGATAACTCCCAATAGCGTCGACTTTCCACAGCCCGAGGGCCCAACAATGGCGAGGATCTCCTGATCCTGAATTTGGAAGTCTATGTCCCTCAAAACAGTGACTTCGCCGTACTGATGCGAGATGTGATTGACGTTCACTTCCATCGCCGGCTCTAATAGCTCACGCCGGGATATGGTTCCGAAATGAAACTAAGGTCGATCACATCGGCTAACTTGACTTCCGGCCGCACCAAACCAAGCCTTTGCCAAACTTCGATCTGATGACCTACGTCTTTGATGTCGATCCTGGCCCGGGGGTCCACGTAAGGCATGGCGGTCGAAATAACTTCCTTGGGCTGTCCGATTTTGGACGCGATCAGTTCGAGCAGCTCATCGTAACCCGGTCCTTTTACGGGACTACCATGGGGATCCTTGCGATTGAACGCAGCGTGGTAGTCGGCTGTGCCTCTTTGATATGCTCGAACAAATCTTTCTAGCAGGTCGCAGTTCTGCTCGATCGACCTTCTGTTGGTCCACAATGCCCCAAGCTGCCACGGAGTTTCATTGCCGACCCAAAGCAGGATACGGGCTTTCCCTTTTGACTCCAGCTGCTGCGCCGCGTTCGGCGTCGTTATGCCAAAGTCGACTTGCTTGCCGATTACCGCCGCTGAGATGTTTGGAACCGATTGCAGGGGTACTGCCATAATGTCCGCCAGGTTTAGACCGAACTTTTCCGTTAGAAGGACTAGCGGATAATGCGTGCCAGATCCCATCGTCGTAAAGCCCACCCGTTTTCCTGCCATATCGCGAATCGAGGTTATTGTTGTCTGATCCGCAGGCGCAGTGATCACGGCGATAGTGGGAAAGCCCACTTCGTCACGACTTTGCGCGCCAATAATCTTAAGCGCTCCACCACCAGCCAAGTTATAAAACGAGACCCCGAGCCCCGCGAGACCGACCGTTACATCTCCGGAAGCCGTCGCCAGCGTCACTTCGTGCGCGGATGAAAACAGATGAATGTCGGCCTTGAGACCTTCTGCTTTGAAGTAACCCCGTTCGTCCGCAATAAAAATCGGACTCGATCCCGTTGTTGCCAAGATTCCGATTTTGATCGGGTCGTCGGCGTGCGCCGAGCCAGTCCCCAGGCCTATTAAGCTTGCGCATATTAGATATATCGCGGGCCGGACAAATCTTTGAATGCAATTGCTGATCATGAGCCCTTCTCCCCGACGTGCAGTTTGTTGGAGGCCCGCATCAACTGCGTTTCCCGCTCGTATCGCATGAGCGGTCACGGCGAAAGCCCAAGCCTATTGTTGCACAGAGTATCCGAGACTTTCATACCTTCATGGTGTCTTTGCCCGACTGTGCACCACGTGCACTTCGTGCTCATTCGAGGGCAATCAACCCTTCTCCTTGATCCGCGGCAAGCCAATCAAAGAGCGTGATCTAACCAACGGAAGGTTTGGAGGACTGGTAGCTGAAGGCCGTTGGGGTGCGTTTAATGAAAACTCTCCGGAAAAGTCCTTCTCGCATGCAAGCAATCCAGCTTCCATAAGTGCAGCGGCTCGTTTCAATGATGGCAGATATCGCTCGACGGCCGCCGTCATTGTCATTGCACTGCGAAAGAATACGAGATTCAGCGCTGCAATGACCCGACCATCCCATCGGATCGGCAGCGCGAAGCTGGCAAAGCGCGGATCTGCATCGCCCATGCTTGAGGTGTATCCTTTTTTACGAGCGGTCTGGACCATTTGGTCAATAGCGCTCTTGCAAAGCATCTGGCTCCCGTTGGCTGGAAGAGCTCGCAGATTTTCGACAATGATTCTTCGCTCATCCTCACCGCAAAAGGAGATATACGCGCGGCCAAGAGCCGTGGTCAGCAAGGGGAGGCGCGTGCCTACAACGGCATGATGCATGGAGAAGGGGCTAAAGCGGTGCGTCGTCTCTCGGATGAGCATCGCGTCCTGATCGAAAGTCGCCAAGCTCGTGGGCCACAACACCTCCTCGAACAAGGCGCCAAGGACCGGGGCTGCGATCTCACTAACCCACATATCGTGATGCAACCCAGATGTTAGGGATCGCATTTTCAGTGTAAGATAGAAAGTCTGCCTCGACGGGTCGCTGCGGACGTATCCTAACTCTTCGAGCGTCTCAAGGATACGATAGATGGTCGTTCGATGGATTCCGGTTGCCGCAGCCAGATCCGGCGCCGAGGCACCATCGAATTGATTCATGGCGGTTAAGACCGCTAGTCCACGCTCGATCGCGCGAACGTGCTTGTAGCGTTGTTTCGCCATCTGAACGGTTCTGAACGTTGAAGTCGTTCTCGCCCGCTTGAGCCTCCCATAGGCCCTGCGCTTCGTCAACGCTAGATCGGAACGAGTACGGGGTTGTAGTCCAGAAGGCCGCGACGATCGGCGCTTTTCCCGGGTCCGAAACGTTCGATCCCAGCCTCAACCTGACCCTGCAGTGCCTTCGCCTGCTCCCGCGACGCCAACTGAACGCCGTTCGCGCGCATTTTTCGAGCGCCTTCATATCTGGACAGAGCTTCGTCGATGGTTGCGGCTTCCTTGAAGCATCTGCCGAGGATAAGCCCATCCTCAATCGCCATCACCGCTCCTTGGCCAAGAAACGGCGTCATCGGGTGGGCCGCATCGCCCAGCATTGCCACTCGGCCATGCACCCAATTCGCAAGCGGTTCCCGGTCTCGAAGTCCCCATTTAAAAAGCTGCCCGGGAGGAATTGCCGCGATCAGATTACCTACTGGCGAATGAAAGTCCCGGTACAAATCTAGGAACTCCGAAACCTCGGCGGGGATCGACCAGCCTTCTTTTTCCCAATTGGGTTGCTGTGCGATGCCGATTACATTCATGATAGTATCGCGCCGGATTGGATATTGCAGAAACATTCTACCGGGACCAACGTACAACTTCCGAGGCTCCCCCGTGAATTCGTCGCTCAGTTGAGCCATGGGAATGAGCGCGCGAAACGCAACCTGTCCAGTGTAGGCAACGGGCTCGTCCGAAAATACGGAGGCACGAACCGCCGATGCTGATCCATCACAACCAATCAATACCTCACCTCTAAATGAAGAGCCGTTCTTGAAGTGCGCGGTTACACCGCCCTCGTCTTGCACTAAACCCAAAAATACATGTTCGAGACGCAGGCAATCTGGATCGTGTGCGAGAACCGCCTGGCTCAAAGCATTCTGAAGGTCGGCGCGATGAGCCTGAAAATAATCCGCGCCATATTTCTCCTTGTAAAAGGACGCATCCGGCCGCTGCTCGAGCTTTTCACCTGTCTTATAATGCCTCACGAAGTTCACGCGCGGATGGCTGCCCAAATCAATTACTTGCTTGCCGACGTTGAGAAAATTCAACGCGTGCGTTGCATTTGGCGTGATAACGACGCCTGCTCCGAATTCGCGCAAAACCGGCGCCTGTTCGAAAACCAACACCTTGAATCCAAAATGCTGGAGCGACAACGCAGCTGTTAGTCCGCCGATGCCACCGCCGACGATCAGAATACGACAGTCTTTCATCGGGTAATGCCTCTCACGGGGAAAATATATGACATATAGATTTGAGCACGCCACGTGTCGCAGACCGCGGCGTAGTTTCCAACCGCGAACTCCTGCAGGTTCACAAGGTGCACAACGCGCCCTTCAACGAGCAGATGCATAAATCACGGCAAAAAGCGAAGATGGGGCGTCCAAGTTTTGCGCAACATATGGAGACAGAGGCCTGCAGTGGCAGTCCATGCAGTCCCCTCTCGTTTGCGATGGAACAAATGTTCGTTACGATGCGCCCAAAGCCGGCGGATTCAGATGCTAATCACGGTCCCGGTCCGCCGCTTTGCCGCGCGACACCCTGGTACCATTCATGAGATCCTCACGCGACGAGTGTATACCGGCGTCCGGGACTTCAATGAATTTGCTCGGAAGAGCGACGGCGAACGCAAGGCGCAGTCGGAGATTGTCGAATACGAAATTCCTGCCATCAGAGATCTAGTGTCCTGAACCAGAAGTTCGCAACATCGCGTCGTGTTTTGCCGGGGCATTGTAACGGCAGAAGCGCTCGATGGAAGACAGGATGTCATCGGC
>LNAP01005600.1_pt1 | contig 25181 bp, 22 predicted proteins | sample 602601 | NCBI WGS metagenome assembly LNAP01 (sample SAMN02440304, study PRJNA202911) | soil metagenome | biome: Subtropical and temperate rainforests or woodlands; isolation source: soil samples (1 kg each in a 20% v/v slurry with milli Q water) were... ...
AGTAGCTGGTAGCGCTTATCGGATAAGCGCTACCAGCTACTGAATCAGGAGCAATCGGGCGGACCGGTGTGGCACCTCGATGTGCCGCCCGACGCGGTCACACCCGCGCTGAACCTGCTGGCGCAGGCCCTGCGCGCCCAGGGCCAGTGCGGCCCCTGGCGCGACGAGCAACTGGCGGTGTGCAACGCCCAGGGCGAGCGGTTGGGCACCATCGAGCGCGGCGCCGTGCGCGTGCTGGGCATCGCCACGCGGGCCGTGCACCTGGTGGGCCGGGCGCCCGATGGCCGCATGTGGGTGCAGCAGCGCTCCCGCACCAAGCCCAACAACCCGGGCATGTGGGACACGCTGATGGGCGGCATGGTCTCGGCCGCCGACACCCTGACGCAGGCGCTGGCGCGCGAAACCTGGGAGGAGGCGGGCTTGCGCTTGCCGCAGTTGCACGGCCCTGAACACGGCGGGCAGGTGGATTTCAGCCGCCCCAGCCGCGAGGGCGGCGGCGTGGGTTACATGGTTGAGCGCATCGACTGGTTTCGCTGCACCGTGCCCGGCGGGCTGGAACCCCGCAACCAGGATGGCGAGGTAGAGCGCTTCGAGCTGTGGAGCCTGGCGCAGGTGCAAGAACGCATGGCCGCGGGCGACTTCACGCTGGAGGCCGCGCTGGTGCTGGGCGCCTGCTTGGGTCTTTGAGAAGCCGTCTGCGGCAGGGCATCCTACTGCGCGGATCCGCCTTTCAGGCGTGCGTCACCCAGTCGGCATGCTCGCGCCCGTTCAGGTGCGGCAGGGTGTTGAAGGTCTGCAGCATCAGCCGCTTGGGCGACACGCTGAACTCCGTCACGGCGCTGTTGCGGATGCGCATGTTCAGCGCAATGGTCACCTCGGGCGCCGTGCCCAGCACCTCGCCCACCGCCGCCGCAATGGGGCCGCCGCTGCTCACCAGCAGCACGTTGTGCCCCGCGTGCTGGTGGCGCACATGGTCGAGTGCGGCGCGCACGCCGCCCGCAAACGCATCCCAGCTGGGCATGCCCTGCGGGCTGATCACGCCCGCCATCCATTGCGCCAGCGCGTCGCACAGCAGGCGGAAGTGCTGGCGGTAACGCTCGGGTGTATCGGGTTTGGGCAGTGGCTGGGGGTGGATGGCGCGGATGAGCGCCAGGCTGTCGTATTCGTTGAGGCCGGGCATCTGCAGCGGCTCGGGGGTGATCTGCAGGCCTTCGGCAATGCCTTCGAGCGTTTGTGTGTGGCGCCGCAGGGTGCCGGTGAGGATGGCGTCAAACGCCTGGCCCTGTGTGCGCCAGTGCTCGCCCAGGCGCACCGCCTGCTGGCGCCCGCGCGGGCTGAGTTGGTCGTAATCGTCCGCACCAAACGAGGCCTGGCCATGGCGCACAAGGTAAAGGGTTCCCATGGCGCGATTGTGGCTTGCACAGGGCCTGCGCCCTTGTCGCTGGTGCGACTTGTGCTATCAAATAGTGAGCAAATTGACGCCGTGCGCTGGTGTGGCGGCCACCATCCCGTGGGTGGCTGAAATTTCATTCAATAAAACTTGATCGCCGTGTTTTGACTATGGGATGGTGTGGCTCTAAATTGCGTGAACTGTCTTGATGGTTTCACCGAAAGAAACTCCATGTCCACTTCAACCCGCCCCAAGGCGGTCATCACCCATGAACGAGGTGCCACCTCGTCGGTGGAGCGTGCCTTGCGCGTGCTGCGCGTCATGTCCGAAGGCGGCAGCCTGCGCCTGACCGACATTGCGTCGGCGGCAGACCTGGACAAAGCCACGGCGCTGCGGTTGCTCGACGTGATGGCACGCGAGGGTTTTGTGAAGCGCGACGCGCAAAGCAAGCAGTTCACGCTGGGGCCCGAGCTCACGGTGCTGGGCGCTGCGGCGCTGCGGCGCTTTGACCCGCGCCCTCTGGCACGGCCCAGCCTGATGCGCCTGGCGGGCGTGTTCCAGGACACCGTGGTGCTCTCGATTCGCAGCGGTGTGGAGTCACTGTGCATTGACGTGGAGGAGGGCACCTACCCCATCCGCGCCAACTACCTCACCGTGGGCAGCCGCCGGCCACTGGGCGTGGGTGCGGGCAGTCTGGCGTTGCTTGCCGCGATGCCCGATGACGAGCGCGAGGCGGCGCTGGAGACGCTGTTGGGCCAGCTCGATCGCTACCCGCGCATCACCCCCGCGCTCCTGCGCGAACGCATCGACCAGGCGCGTGAGCGCGGTTTTGTTGTGCTGCTCGATGTGGTGGTCGAGCGCATGGGCGGCATTGGCGTTGCCATCCTCGACCCCGAGGGCCGCCCCGTGGCGGCACTGAGTATTGCAGCGCTGAACGAGCGCATCCTCACGCGCGAGCCGGCGCTGGCGCAGGCGCTGCTGCACGAGGCCACGGTCTGCCAGGTGCGCTGGGCCGAAGCCACGCGCGCCGACCGCCGACCTGCATCCCCCATCAAGGAGACATGTAAATGACGACAGCTTTGCGGTCCGCCTACCTGCGCGGCGCAGGCGGCACGCCTTTCGGGCGCCACGAGGGGCGCAGCGCGCTCGATCTGATGGACGCGGCCGCTGCGCAGGCCATCGAGAGCAGTGGCCTGCGGCGCCATCAGATCGACGGCGTGCTGTGCGGCTACGCCACCACGCTGCCGCACCTGATGCTGTCCACGCTGCTCTGCGAACGCCTGGCGCTGCGACCTCACTATGCACACGGGTTGCAGTTGGGCGGTGCCTCGGGCGCCGCGATGCTGATGGCGGCGCGCGAGCTGGTGCGTTCGGGCCGCTGCCGCAATGTGCTGGTGGTGGGGGGCGAAAACCGCCTGACGGGCCAATCACGCGACAGCTCCATCCAGACCCTGGCGCAGGTGGGGGATGCCGATTACGAGGTGCCCAACGGCGCGTCGGTGCCCGCGTATTACGCGCTGATGGCCTCGCAGTACATGCACCGCACGGGTGTCACGTCGCAGGATCTGGCCGAATTTGCCGTGCTCATGCGCGCCAACGCGGCCCACCACCCGGACGCGCACCTGCGCACGCCCATCACGCTGCAGGAGGTGCTGGCCGCCAAGCCGATTGCCCGGCCGCTGTCGCTGCTGGACTGTTGCCCGATCTCGGACGGGGCCATGGCGCTCGTCGTGTCGGCAGAGCCTGCAGCGCAGGGCACGGTCGCCATGGTGGGCGCCGGCCAGGCACACCGCCACCAGCACCTCACGGCGATGGACGATGTGATGCAGTGCGGCGCTGCCGAGGCGGCGCAACGCGCCTTTGACGAGGCCGGGCTGGGCCTGGGTGATGTGGACTACCTGGGCATTTACGACTCGTTCACCATCACGCTGGTCATGCTGCTCGAAGAGATTGGCTTCGCCCCCCGCGGCGGGGCTGCCCAGCGCGCCCGTGCGGGCGACTTTGCCCCCACCGGGGCGTTGCCACTCAACACGCACGGCGGCCTGCTGTCGTTTGGCCACTGCGGTGTGGCCGGCGGCCTGGCGCACGCGGTGGAAACCTGGCGTCAGATGACCGGCCAGGCCGGTGCACGCCAGATCGCGCCGCCGCGCACGGCCTTCATCCATGCCGACGGGGGCGTGATGTCGTCCCATGTCAGCCTGATCCTTTCGCGTGAGGACTGAGCCATGAGTGCCCCCGAAACCACCGCCGCGCGGCCCCTGGCCGCCCCTTTCACCGAAGGCCTGCGCGAGGGCCTGCTGCGCTACCAGCAATGCGCCCACTGCGGCGGCGCGCAGACGCTGGCACGGTATGCCTGCCAACACTGCGGCGAGCGCGGTGGATTGCACTGGCGCGACGCTGCGGGCGCGGCCACGGTGTGCGCCGTCACCGAGGTGGCGCGCGCTCCGTCCGACGAATTCCGCGCGTTGGTGCCGTACACGCTGGTGATCGTGCAGCTCGACGAAGGGCCGCGCCTCATGGCACATGCCGTGCCAGGCGTGCGCATTGGCGACCGCGTGCATGCGGGCTTCTTCGCGCACCAGGGGCGCACGCTGGTGCGTTTTGCGCCAGTGACCTAGAACTTTTTGATTTCGCGTTCTTGGATCGGCATTCGTAATAAACCAATACAGGAGACAAACCATGATGCGCACTGCAATTTCCCCCCTGACTTCCCGCCGCCACTGGATCGGCATGGCCTGCGCCGCGCTGTGCACCGCGGCGGCACCGCTGGCCTTTGCGCAGGACTACCCGAACAAGCCCGTCAAGCTGGTCGTGCCCTACCCGCCGGGAGGCCCCACCGATATCGTGGCGCGCGCCGTGGCCCAAAAGCTGCAGGAGCGCCTGGGCCAGCCGTTCGTGGTGGACAACAAGCCCGGTGCAGGGGCCAACCTGGGCGCCGAGACCGTGGCACGCAGCGCGCCAGACGGCTACACGCTGGTGGTGGCCACCACGGCGCACGCCATCAACCCCGCGCTGTTCGCCAAGCTCAACTATTCTCTGCTCAAGGACTTCGCGCCCATCTCGCAGCTCACCGGCGGCCCGCTGGTGATCGTTGCGAACCCGGCCCTGCCCGCCAACAATGTGGCGGAACTCATCGCGCTGGCGAAAAGCCGCAGCAGCGGGCTGAACTATGGGTCGTCGGGCAATGGCCAGTCCACGCATCTGTCGGCCGAACTGTTCAGCGCCATGGCCGGGGTGAAGATGACCCATGTGCCCTACAAGGGCAGTGCCCCTGCGCTGACCGATGTGATGGCAGGGCAGGTGGACCTGATGTTCGACACCATGCTGTCATCCATGCCGCATGTGAAGGGGGGCAAGCTCAAGGCCCTTGCCGTGACCAGCGCCCAACGCTCGGCTGTTGCGCCCGACCTGCCCACGGTGGCGGAGTCCGGCTTGCCTGGCTACGAGGCCATTGCATGGAACGGCCTGCTGGCCCCCGCCGGCACGCCCAGGGAAGTTGTCGCGCGGCTGAACACCGAGCTCAAGGCAGTGCTCGAGAGCCCCGACATCCGCCAGCGCTTTGACGCCCAGGGGTTTGCCGCGGCCTGGAGCGCGCCGGTGGCCTATGGCGCCTTCCTGCAGGCCGAGGTTGACAAGTGGGCCAAGGTGGTGAAGACCTCCGGCGCCAAGATCGACTGAGCCAGCACGCCTTCATCCACCTCGTTCATTCCATCCACCCTCATTCTCTGGCGCGTTGCCCGCGCCGGTTCTCACCATGACTGACCTTCTCACTTCTGCGCTGCAGCCGCGCTCGGTCGCCATCATTGGCGCCTCGGACAACATCCACAAGATCGGCGGGCGGCCTATCTATTACATGCAGCGCCATGGTTTTCAAGGCGCCATCTATCCGGTCAATCCGGCGCGCGAGGAGATCCAGGGCTACAAGAGCTATGCCTCGCTGTCGGCCCTGCCGGAAGTTCCGGATCTGGCGCTGGTGGTGGTGGGGGGTGACAAGACCGTGGCGGCCGTGGAGGAGTGCGCGGTACGCGGCGTGAAGTCGGCCGTCATCATCGCTTCGGGTTTTGGCGAAACGGGCCCGGAGGGAATGGAGCTGCAGCGCCACATGGTGGCCCAGGCGCGCGCTGCAGGCATGCGGCTGTATGGCCCCAATACGCAGGGGCTGGCCAACTTTGGCACCGGCGCCATCGCGGGCTTTTCCACCATGTTCATCGAAGTGCCGCCCATGGACGGCCCCATCGGCATCGTGAGCCAGAGCGGCGGCATGAGCGCCATGACCTACGGCCTGCTGCGCGGGCGTGGCCTGGGCGTGCGGCACGTACACGCCACGGGCAATGAGGCCGACGTGACTGCGGGCGAGCTGGCGCTGGCGGTGGCGCACGACCCTGAAGTGCGTTTGCTGCTGCTGTACCTGGAAAGCATCGCCAACCCCGAGATGCTGGCCGCCGCGGCCGCCCATGCGCGCGAACGCGACCTGCCCATCATTGCCATCAAGGCGGGGCGTTCGGCGCTGGGGCAGAAGGCCGCGTCCTCGCACACGGGCTCGCTGGCGAACGAGGACCGCACGGTGGATGCGTTCTTTCGCCACCACGGCATCTGGCGCGTGCGCGACCCGCATGAGCAGGCGCGCGCGGCGCAGGCCTACCTCAAGGGCTGGCGCCCCGAGGGCAGGCGCCTGGTGATCATCAGCAACTCGGGCGCCAGCTGTGTGATGGGCGCCGATGCGGCAGAAGACGAAGGTCTGCCCCTGGCGGAGCTGTCGCAGCAAACGCAGGCCGCTGTGGCATCCCAGTTGCCGGGTTTTGCCACGGCCAGCAATCCCATCGATGTCACCGCGGCGCTGCTGAGCGACAGTGGCCTGTTCGGCAAGGTGCTGCCGGAGGTGGCGCAAGACCCGGCGGCCGATCTTTTCTTTATCAATATTCCGGTGGCCGGCGCGGGCTACGACGTGCAGGCCTTTGCGCGCGATGCCGCAGCGTTCGAGGCCACCACGGGCAAGCCCGTGGCCGTGGCTGCCTGGCAGGAGAGCGTGGCCGAGCCGTTTCGCGCGCAGGGAATTCCCACTTTCCCCAACGAGGGCGAGGCACTGGGTGTGCTGGCACAGGTCGCGAACCATACGGCGTTGATGCGTCGGCAACGCGTGGCGTGGCCCGGGCTGCCCGAGGTGGCCCTTCCGAGGGGCGCGCAGGGCTTCCTCAACGAGGCCGACAGCCTGGCGCTGCTGGCGCGCCATGGCGTGTCTACCGTCCCGATGTACCTGTGCCGCTCGGCGCAGGAGGCGCGGGTGGCGTTCGACGCCGTCGGTGCGCCCGCTGTGGTCAAGGCCTGTTCTGCCGAGGTGCCGCACAAGACCGAACATGGCCTGGTGGCGCTGGGCGTGGCCACATCCGAGCAGACGGGTGCGCTGTACGAACGCTTTGACGCGAAGATGACGGAGATGGGCGTGGCGCGCGACGGCGTGATCGTGGCCGCCACCCGCAAGGGCCGCCACGAGTTCATGGTGGGCGCGCGCATCGACCCGGTCTTTGGCCCGGTGGTCGTGGTGGGCGACGGCGGCAAGAACGTCGAGGCGCTCAAGGATTGCGCCGTGCTGTTGCCGCCCTTCAGCCAGGAAGAGGTGGTTCGCGCCCTGGGCACCCTGCGCATCGCTCCGCTGCTGGGGGGCGTGCGTGGCGATCCGCCGCTGGACGTGCAGGCGCTGGCCGATATTGCGGTGGCCGTAGGGAAGGTGATTGCCGGGGCCGGCGGTGCCATCGCCTCCGTCGACCTCAACCCGGTGATGGTGGGCGCCGCCGGTGACGGCGCCATCGTGGTGGACGCGCTGGTGGAATGCGCTGCCCTCACGCCGGCCGGCCGCGCGCAGCCCGGTTGAGGCCACAGTCCGTGGCATTTTTGCTATTGAATAAGTAGCTGCATGCGCTTACAGGATAAGCGCTAGAGGCCAAAATGCCTTGAAGTATTGGGTGGGAGCCAGGGGCCGCTCAATCCGGCGCGCCACCGGGTGCGAGCGCACCCATGTTGCGCAGGATTTCCGCGCGCACGTTGCGCACATGGTTCACGCCTGCCGCATCCGCAGCCTCTTCATCGGCGTCCGTCACGGCGCGGCCCATGGCCACATAGTCCCGCAGGCGCAGCTTTTGCAGCGCGGCGAAGCGGTGCTGGGCATAGACGATGGGCATCTGGATCGAAGGGAACAGCCGCCGGAGTTCCAGGCTGCCGCTGGCTTCGAGCAGGGCGCGGTAGAAGTTGCGCCGGGCGCGGCCGAAGGCATCGCCGTCGCCCTCGTCTTCGGCGGCGCGCAGTTGGTCGAGCGCCGCGCCGATGGGCTGCGATGCTTTTCCCGCCTGGATGCCGCGTGCGGCAGAGCGCGCCAGCAGCCCGGTCATGCGTTCGGCCACGTCGAGCACGTCCAGGGTCTGCTGCGCCGACAGGGATTTGATGGCCACCCCGCGGTGGCGAAAGGTGTCCACGATGCCGTCCGCCGCAAGCCGTTGCAGCGCCTCGCGCACCGAGTTGCGGCCGACACCGAACTGCTGGGCCAGGTCCACCTCGACCAGCCGCTGGCCCGGCGCGAAACGCTGTGCTTCCAGGCCGTTGACCACGCCATAGAACACCACATCGGAGGCGCTGCGGGCATCGCCGGCATTGGCCGCAGAAAGAGCGTTCTCGGGGTGTTCGGAAGGGTTCATCGCGGAAATTATAGGGAGGCTCTGAAGTTGCCAACCAAATATTGGACAATATCGTCCTAATATATCGTCCTACAATAAATCGAAAAATCAGACGTTTTCACGACCCACCCCACCCGAAGGAGAAGCTCCATGGACTTCGATTTGCCACCTGAGATCAAGGAACTGCGGGACAAGACGCGGCAGTTCATTGCCGAACAGATCATCCCGCTCGAAAACGACGAACGCCAGTCCTCCCACGGCCCCAGCGAGGCGCTGCGCCGCGAGCTGGTCCGCCGGCCTGCTCACGCCCCACGCTTCGAAGGAAATGGGCGGCCTGGGTCTGAGCCATGTGGCCAAGGCCGCAGTGTTCGAGGAAGCGGGCTATTCGTGGCTGGGCCCCACGGCACTCAACATTCACGCACCCGACGAAGGCAACATCCACCTGATGGAAGAAGTGGCCACGCCGGCGCAGAAAGAGCGCTGGCTGCGCCCGCAGGTGGCTGGCCACACCCGCTCGTGTTTTGCCATGACAGAGCCCTCGCCAGGCGCGGGTGCCGACCCCTCCATGCTGGCCACCACGGCGGTGCGCGATGGCGATGACTACCTTATCAATGGGCTCAAGTGGTTCATCACCGGTGCCGAGGGTGCGGACTATGCCATCGTGATGGCGCGCATGGAAGACGGCGCGGCCACCATGTTCCTCACCGACATGGACCGCCCCGGAATCACCCTGGAGCGCAGCATGGACGCCATGGACAGCTGCTTTACGGGCGGGCATGGCGTGCTGCGCTTTGACAACTTGCGCATACCCGCCGCCGACGTGCTGGGCGAGATCGGCAAGGGCTTTCGCTACGCCCAGGTGCGCCTGGCGCCCGCGCGACTGACGCACTGCATGCGCTGGCTGGGCCAGGCACGCCGCGCCCACGATGCGGCGCTGGCCTACACGCGCCGCCGCCAGGCTTTTGGCAAACCGCTGGCCGAGCACGAGGGCGTGGGCTTCATGCTGGCCGACAACGACATGGACCTGCACACCGCGCGCCTGCACATCTGGCACACCGCATGGCTGCTGGACCAGGGTGAGAAATGCAATTTCGAATCGAGCCGTGCCAAGGTGGTGTGCTCAGAGGCCGAGTGGCGCGTGGTGGACCGCAGCGTGCAGATGCTGGGCGGATCGGGTGTCACGTCCGAGTCGCCGGTGATGCGCATCTTTACCGACATGCGCGCCTTTCGCATCTACGACGGCCCCAGCGAAGTGCACCGCTGGAGCATGGCGCGCAAGCTGGTCCACCAGGCCGAGAAGGCAGGGGCGCAGGCATGAGCGCGGCCATCGATCGTTTTCGCCTGGATGGCCGCGTGGTGCTGGTCACCGGCGCGTCCAGCGGGCTGGGCACGCACTTCGCACGCTTGCTCGCACAGGCTGGTGCGCGCGTGGCCGTGGCGGCACGCCGTGCGGACAAGCTGCAGGCCGTTGTCGATAGCATCACCCAGGACGGTGGACAGGCGCGGGCCCTGTCGATCGATGTCTCCGACGGGGCCAGCGTGCGCGCCTGCTTGGATGCGCTGGCCAGCTGGGGCGCCCCGGATGTCGTGGTGAACAACGCCGGCGTCACCGTCACGCGGCCGCTGCTGGAGCAGACCGAAGCGGACTTTGATCAGGTGCTGGACACCAACCTCAAGGGCTGCTGGCTTGTCGCCACTGAGGCCGCGCGGCGCATGGTGGCGGCCGGGCAGGGCGGCAGCATCGTCAACGTGGCGTCCATCCTGGGCGAGCGCGTGGCCGGTGGCGTGGCGCCGTATGCCATCTCCAAGGCCGGCGTGGTGCAGGCCACCAAGGCCATGGCGCTGGAACTGGCGCGCCACCGCATCCGCGTGAACGCGCTGCTGCCGGGCTATGTGGTGACCGACCTGAACCGCGAGTTCCTGACCAGCGACGCGGGCGACAAGCTGCGCAACCGCATCCCGAGCCGGCGCTTTGGCGAGTTGAACGACCTGGACGGTCCGCTGCTGCTATTGGCATCGGACGCTGGCGCCGCGATGTCGGGCGCCACGGTGGCCGTGGACGGCGCACACTTGGTGAGTTCGCTATGAGCGCCGGCGCCGCAACACTGCCCCTGGGGCCGCTCGCCGACTACCTGTGCGCGCAGGGTCTTGCGGGCAACGAAGCGATCCAGGCAGCCCCGCTGTCGGGGGGGCAGTCGAACCCCACCTTTCGTGTCACGGCCGGTGAACACGCCTACGTGGTGCGCAAGAAGCCGGCCGGTGTTCTGGCACCGTCGGCGCATGCCATTGACCGCGAATACCGCGTCATGCGGGCGTTACAGGAAACCGATGTGCCGGTGCCGCGCATGCGGGCCTACTGTGAGGACGCGTCCATCGTCGGCACACCGTTCTACGTGATGGATTTCCTGCCGGGCCGCGTGTTCATGGACCCGGCCCTGCCGGACAGCACCCCCGCAGAGCGCGGCGCACTCTACCGCGAGATGGGGCGCGTGATGGCCGCGCTGCACAGCGTGGACCATGTGGCCGTGGGCCTGGCGGACTACGGCCGCACGGGGCGATATGTTGAACGCCAGATCGACCGCTGGTCGCGCCAATGCCGTGCGCTGACGGTGCCGCTGGACCCGGCCATGCACCGGCTGATGGACTGGCTGCCCGCACAGGTGCCCGCTGCGGACGAAACCACGCTGGTGCACGGCGACTACCGCATCGACAACCTGGTGTTCCACCCCACCGAGCCGCGCGTGATCGGCGTGCTCGACTGGGAGCTGTCCACACTGGGTGACCCGCTGGCCGACCTGGCCTACCACTGCATGGCCTGGAACGTGCCGCCCGCCCTGTGGCGCGGCATTGGCGGGCTGGACCTGCCCGCGCTGGGCATTCCTACCGAGGCGCAGTACCTGGCCGACTACCGTGCAGCCACGGGGCGCGATGCGCAGGGCCACTGGTCGTTCTACATGGCCTACAACCTGTTTCGCATGGCGGCCATCCTCTACGGCATTGCACAGCGCGCAGCCGATGGAAGTGCGGCGTCGGCCGATGCCGAGGAAACCGGGCGCAAGGCCGGCCCGCTGGCACTGCTGGGCTGGGAGTGGGCGCAGCGCCACGACGGATAGCCCAGCGCTTGCCGCACGCGCCGGTCAGTGGGCCGGCGCAGCGGGGTTCCTCATTCCGGCGTGATCCCGGCGGCGTTGATCAGGCTGCGCCATTTGCCGATCTCGCTGCGCGTGAAATCTTCCAGCTGGGCACTCGTGCTGCCCTCGATGGTGAAGCCCAGGTCTGCGAACCGCGCGATGACTTCTTTGGATTGCGTGAATTGCACCACCTGCTGGTTCAGGGCCTGCAGCACCGGCGCGGGCGTGCCGGCGGGTGCGTACACGGCGATCCAGTAGCTCAGGTCGAACTGGTCCATGCCCGGTGCGCTGGCAAGGCTGGCCACACCGGGCAGCAAGGGGTGCGGCTGCGCGGTGGTGACACCAATCGCCTTGAGCTTGCCGCTGCGCAGTTGCGGCAGCGCGGACTGGATATCCACGAACAGGCTCGATGTTTGTCCGCCCATGACATCACTGAGCGCCGCCGGGCCACTCTTGTAGGGAACGTGGATGAGATCCAGCTTCGACTTGAGCGCCAGCGTGGCCCCGCTGATGATGCCGGAGCTGTTGGCGCTGCCGTAGCTCAGCTTGCCGGGGTTCTTCTGGGCATAGTTCACGAACTCAGCAAGCGTGCTGAAGGGCGCATCCGCCCTCGTGGCCAGCACGAACGCGCCTTTGCCAAGCAGTGAAATGGGGGCGAAGTCCTTTTGCGGATCGTAGGGGATGGACTTCATCAGGCTGAGGTTGGAGGCCTGGGTGGTGTTGGTGGTCACGAGCAGCGTGTAGCCATCCGCGCGGGCCTTGGCCACTGCGTCGGCCCCGATGGCACCATTGGCGCCCGCCCGGTTGTCCACCACGACCGGCTGCTTGAGCGCGTCTGCAATGTGCTGGCCCACCAGCCGTGCAATCGTATCCGTCGCGGTACCCGCAGCAAACGGAACGATGACGCGCAAGGCCTTGTTTGGGTAGGTTTGTGCGTGGGCCGGCAAGGCGCCCAACGTCGCAGCAACCAGCGGCGCAAGTACACACGCCAGAGCGGTGCGGCGGGTCAGAGGGGAGGTTTTGGCCATGGTGTCTCCTTGGATGGATGGGGATGGGATGTGCGCGCTGTGCGCCGGCTCTGCGGCCGTTAGGAAACAATGAGATGGAGTCGGCAGTCAGCCTGCCGGCTGCCGTTGGTGGTACGCCAGCCGTTCCGGATCGATGGTCGCGCCAAAGCCCGGTCCCGGCGGAACCACCAGGGCGAAGTCTTCATAGCGCAACGGGCTGTGGGCGACGTCGTCCACCAGGAGCTGTGGGCCAAACAGTTGGCAGCCCCACTGCAGCTCGGGCAAGGTGGAGTACAGCTGCGCACAGGCCGCCGTGCCGATGGCCCCTTCAATCATGGTGCCGCCAAAAAGCGCGATGCCCCCGGCGCTGGCGATGTGGGCGATCTGGGCGGTGCGCGTCAGGCCGCCGTGCTTGGTGACCTTGAGCGACAGGGCGTCGCAGGCCTGGGTGCTGGCATAGGCCAGGGCGTCCTGGGGCGTGGCCACGGCTTCGTCAGCCATCACGGTGATCGGGCTGGCGACCGTTAGGCGCCGCATGGCATCGATGCTGGATGCATGCACGGGCTGCTCGACCACGGTAATGCCGCCGGCGTGCAGCGCCGGGATCGCCCAGCGTGCCGTGGCTTCGTCCCAGGCCTGGTTGACGTCGACACGCACCGTGGCCGCCTCGGGCAGGGCGTCGCGGATGGCGGTGGCGCGCTGCACGTTCGCCTGCGGATCACCGGTGCCGATCTTTACCAGGAAATGCCGGTGCGTGCGTTCGTCCAGCTTCTGGCGTGCCTCGCGGATTTCCTGCTCGGTGTCGCCGCTGGCCAGCACCCAAAGCATCTCCAGCCGGTCGCGCACCGCACCGCCGAACAGCGCCGCGCCGGAGACGCCCAGCGCCCGCGCCGTGATGTCCACGCAGGCCATCTCCAGCGCTGCCTTGCAGGGCAGGTTGCCCTTGATGGCGCGGTCCATGAGGGTGATCGTTTGCCACAGCAGGCGCGGATCCCGACCGATGAGCAACGGTGCCAGCACCTCGTCGATGACGGATTTGGCCGCTCCCGCACTCATCTCGTTGTAGCCCGCAATGACCGGCAGTTCGCCCAGTCCCGTCGCGCCCTCGTCGGTGTGCATCTGCACGACCACCAGGGTGTGGCCCGCCATGGTGGTCATGGCCAGCCGGTGGGCACGGTGCAGGCGCAGATCGACGATGGTGCTGGTGATGCGCTCGATCTTCACGCCCGTGCCTCGGTCGGGGTGGGCAGCAGGCGGCGCTGCTGCAGCTGGCCGAACCACTTGCGGAACATGTCCTCGGTGTCCATGCAGGCCGCAAAACCTGCCTGGCGGATCTTCACCGAGCTCATGATCACGGGCGGCAGGGGCCCGGTCTTGCCATGGTTCATCTGGAAGTCGGCGTAGGTGGCGCCCTGGCCGATGAAGGCCGCCAGCGCGCGCGGGGCGGCCAGCTGGTATTTGTTGACGATTCGCTCCCACGCTTTTTGCTGGCCCGGCAGGGTGGTGCCCAGGGATTGCGGCTCGGGCTCGCCCACGGGCATGCCCAGCACCTCGGCGATGGTGGGCCAGACGTTCTGCCAGACGAACACGTCGCCGTTCTCCAGGTTGAAGGTTTCGTTGCGTGCGTTGGGCGCGTCTGCAGCCCAGGCGCAGGCCTGGGCGATCAGGTCGGCGTCGATGGCCTGGTTCACGCGCGCGGGGCCGCCGGGGTAGGCCAGGGGCAAGCCCTGCTCGTGGCGCAGCCAGGCATAGACGCCGATGGCCGGGATCGGGTTCATGTGGCTGCCCAGGGCGTCGCCAAAGACGATGCGCGGGCGCATGATGGTGAAGTGCCACGCCGCCTTGGCCTGGCGTTCGCGCAGGAAGTCTTCCTGCAGCCAGTAGAAGTTTTCGTGCGCGTCGCGCGGCCAGCGCTCGCGCGCGGGCACCGCGATTTCGGGGTGAATGTGCACGCCGTAGGCCTTGCCGCCTTGCATGATGGTGACGTGGCGCAGCGCGGTCCAGCGGCTCAACCACGTTGCGCAGCATTTGCAGGTTGGTGCGCATCTGGTCCTGATCGCGCCAGCCGCCGACCAGCCCGCCGGGCTGCTCGTACACCGCGGCATAGACCACATGGGTGATGTCGTCGCGGCCTGCCAGCGCCGCCGCGCAGGCGTCGCTGTCCTGCAGATCCAGCTGCAGGGCCTCAGCCCCGGGCGGCGGGGTGATGGGGCGGCGGGCCACGCCGATGGCGCGCCAGCCGGGCAGGCTGGCGAAGTGGCGCAGGCAGGCCTGGCCCACCACACCGGTGGCGCCCACGATGAGGGCGGTCTTCTCGGGTGTCGTCATGGCGAAGGCGCCCTCACTTCTTGTTGACCATCGGGCACTTGGACTGCGCCAGCGGCAGGAAGGCCTTGTCGCCCGGCACCGTGGCCAAGAGCTTGTAGTAGTCCCAGGGGTACTTGGATTCGGCCTGTGACTTGACCTCGAACAGGTACATGTCGTGCACCATGCGGCCGTCCTCGCGGATGCGGCCGTTCTTTGCGAAGAAGTCGTTGATCGGCGTGGCCTTCATCTTGGCCATGACCTGGGCCGTGTCGTCGGTCTTGGCGGCCTGCACGGCCTTGAGGTAGTGCATGGTGGACGAGTAGGCGCCTGCCTGGCTCATGTTGGGCATCTTCTTCATCTTCTCGAAGTAGCGCTTGGACCAGGCGCGCGTCTCATCGTTCATGTCCCAGTAAAAGCCTTCGGTGAGCATCAAACCGCCCGCAGTGCGCAGGCCGATGGCGTGGATGTCGTTGATGTACATGAGCAGGCCGGCCAGGGTTTGCTTGTTTTTTCCTTGCGTCAGGCCGAACTCACGCGCAGCCTTGATGGTGTTGACCGTGTCGCCACCCGCGTTGGCCAGACCGACGACCTGGGCCTTGCTGTTTTGTGCGCTGATCAGGAAGGAGGCGAAGTCCGTCGCGGCGATGGGGTGCTTGGCGGCTCCCAGCACCTTGCCGCCCTGGGCCGTGACCACGGCGCTGGCTTGCTCCTGCAGGCTGTGGCCGAAGGCGTAGTCGGCGGTGATGAAAAACCAGTCCTTGCCGCCGCGCTGGGTGATGGCGCTGGCCGTCACGTTGGCCAGGGCATAGGTGTCGTACACGTAGTGCACGGTGCTGGGCATGCACAGGTCGCCCGTGAGGCGGTCCAGCCCGGGGCCGTTGAAGACGACGACCTTTTGCTTTTGCTTGGCCACTTCCAGCACTGCCAGTGCGGGCGCGGAGACGGCCACGTCCATGATGGCGTCCACCTTGCCGGTGTCGAACCATTCGCGTGCCTTGCTGGAGGCGATGTCGGCCTTGTTCTGGTGGTCGGCCACGATGAGCTCGATCTTCTTGCCCAGCACCTGGCCGCCAAAGTCGTCGATGGCCATCTGGATGGCCGCCGCGCTGCCCGGGCCGGTGATGTCGGCGAATGGGCCGCTGAGGTCCGTGAGGATGCCCAGGCGCACGGTGTCGTCGGAAATCTTTGCGTCCTGCGCTGTGACCGCGGTGGTCGCGGCCAGCAGGGCCAGGCTGGTGCACAGCGCGCGGCATGCGCGTGGCAGGGGGCTGCGGGGGGTGTGGCGGTTCATGCTTGTCTCCTTGGGTGTGTGGCTAGCGGGAATCAAATGGTGGCGATGGGCGTGACGGGCGAGCCCACGGCGCCGGGCAGGCGCAGCGGCGGCGCGGTGAGGAAGAACCGCGTGCGCCCCAGCGCGTGCAGTGCCTCGGCGAGTTCGTCCAGATACCACAGCTCGCCCAGCGGCAGCCCGAGCTTGAACAGGCAGTGCTCGTGCAGCGGCACCACGGCATAGGGCGAACCGTCCTGCGGCACGCGGGTGGGCGGGTGGCGCTCCACGGCATAGTTGTCGGCCACCAGGGCCGCGATGCCGCTGTCAGTGATCCATTGCAGCAAGCGCTGGTCGCTGCCGTCCAGCGCCGCGCAGCTGTGGTGCAGGCGCTCGGCGTCGGGCTGCCCCTGCATGGACAGCACCACGCCGGCAAAGCCGGTGCGCAGCAGCAGCATGTCTCCCGGCTCCACCGTGGCGCCGCACTGCGCCATGGCGTGCATGAGCTGTTCGTAGCCGATGTCCTGGAAATCCGTGCCGTACACGCGGGCCAGGTCCACCAGCACGCCGCGGCCCTGCATGCCTTTCCTGGCCAGGTTTTCCACGCCCAGGGCACGCGCCACGCTGGCGTCGGCGGGCCGACCCGCGCAGCACACGGGGCGGTAGGGGCCGGGCGCGCCCTGCGCGTCGCGCTGCGGCAGGCCATGGTCAACGGGCCCCAGCACATGTTCGTGGCCCCGGTAGCCGTTGTAATAGGTGGTGCGCAGCTGGCCGTCGCCCTCGGAGTCGAACAGCGAACCCACATGGGCCAGCGAGTCCCACTGGGTGGAGTACTGCAGCGAGAGCAGCACCTGGTCATCGCTGATCACATCGGTGGCGCCCGCGTACACGTGGCCCAGCGGGAAGTTGAGGTAGGGCCGGTCGCCATTGCGCGTGGGCGAAAGGCGCGGCGGATGACGCCGCGCGTTGAGTGCATTGCCGCCTGGCAGGTCCAGCGGCAGCGAGAGGCAAAAACTGCGCCCCTCGCGCACCTCTTGCGCGCCCTTGCGCACCTGTTCGGGGCCAATCAGGTTGGCGCGCCCGAGTTGGTCGTCGGGCCCGAAGTCGCCCCAGTTCGAGCCTGGTGGGCGTTGTTTCCATCGCATGCTGTTGTCTCCCGCCGCTGTGGATCGCGGATGTGGAGACTATGGTGTTGGGCGCAGGTGGCCCATGTCAAACCCCGTGGTGAATATTTCGAGGAATGAAATCAAATATCGGGTAAACCCTTCCGTCTGACGCGGCGTATCGCGCAAATCAGTGTGCGGATCAGGTGGCGTTGCCAGAGATGGTTTCGTTGAGCAAAACTACCGACCGGGGTGTTTCAGGCGGCTGCGGGCGTCTGCGCGAATACGGGTGCATCCACATTGCCGCCGGTGAGCGCCACGCTCGTTGGTGCTTTGCATGGGCAGGCCCCAGCGGTATTGCGGCGTGGGCGGGAAGTCGCGGCACACCACTGGCGCGGCGGCTTCGATGTTGGCCAGGGTGGGAAGGAAGAGACATGGTGCCAATTCCTGTTTTGATAGCTGCTAGCGCTTACTGGGTAAGCGCTACAGGCTGTTTTGAAGGGCGGTGGTGCATGGCGGGGCCGCGAAAGGGAAGGAATCAGGACAGCGGCTGGTCCAGCACGCCGCGTGCGCCGGGGCGCTCGCGCAGGGCCTGGAACCAGCGCTCCAGGTGAGGCCGGGCGGTGCGCTCCTGGGGCAGGCCCCACCAGCGGTGGATTTCGCAGGCGACCGGAATGTCGGCCATGGTGAAGTGCTCGCCCGCCATGAAGGGCTGGCGCGCCAGATGGGCGTCGAGCAGCGCCAGTAGCGCTTCGGTGGCGGCCACCGAGTGGCGGATGAGCGCCTCGTTGCGCTGCGCGGCCGGTGTGCGGATCCACTGAATGAAGGCGTCGCGCCCGGCCGGGTTGAGCGCGGTCTGCTGCCAGTCCATCCACTGCTCGGCCACAAACCGGGCGGGCAGCGCGTCGGGATAGAGCTGGCCGGGTGCATAGCGGGCGCACAGGTAGCGCACGATGGTGTTCGACTCCCACAGCACCACGCCGCCTTCGTCCTCGATCAGGGGCACCAGGCCGTTGGGGTTGAGGTGCAGGTAATGCGGATCACGCACGATGCCGAACTGACCGCCCGCATCGGTGCGCTGCAAGGGCAGCGCCAGTTCTTGCGCCGTCCACACCACCTTGCGCACGTTGATGGACGAGATCCGTCCCCACAGCCGCAGCATGCTCAGCCCTTGGCCTGGTGCGCGCGGATGGCCGCTGCCAGCGCGGCGATGGCGGTGCGGATCTCGTCGCTGGTGGCCGTGACATACGACAGGCGCAGGGTGCGGGTGTCGGGGTGGTCGGCATAAAAAGGCGCGCCGGGCACGAAGGCCACGTTGCGCTCCACCGCCTCGGGCAGCAGGGCCTGCGCATCCACTCCATCGGGCAGCCGCACCCACAGGAACATGCCGCCCGCCGGGCGTGTCCATTGCACGTCAAGGCCGGCCATCTCGTGCTCGAGTGCGGCCAGCATGGTGTCGCGCTGCTGCTTGTAGAGGGCGCGGATCGTGGGCACATGGCGGTCCAGAAAACCGTCCTTGATCACCTCGGCCACCACGCGCTGGTTGAAGCCGGGCGTGTGCAGGTCGGCCGCCTGCTTGGCCTGCAGCAGCTTGGGATAGATGGCCTGGGGCGCCACGATGTAACCGATGCGCAGGCCCGGGGCCAGCACCTTGGAGAACGAGCCCATGTAGATGCAGCCGTCGGGGTTGCGCGCCGTCAGGGGCGCGGGTGGGGCTTCGCCAAACCACAGGTCGCCATAGGGGTTGTCTTCGATCAGCGGAATGTTCAGCTCGGCCGCCTTGGCCACCAGCGCAGCGCGGCGCGCCTCGGTCATGGTGCGGCCCGTGGGGTTCTGGAAGTTGGGCAGCACATAGGCCAGGCGGGCCTTGTCGGCGCCGCTGCCGGCCTGTGCGGCAAAGTCGTCCACCAGAATGCCGTCGTCGTCGCTGGCCACGCTCACGGCCATCGGTTCCTGCGGCGCAAAGGCCTGCAGCGCGCCCAGGTAGGTGGGCGTTTCCACCAGCATGCGGCTGTTTTTGTCGAGAAACACCTTGCCGATCAGGTCCAGCGCCTGTTGCGAGCCGGTGGTGATGAGCACCTGGTCCGGGTCCACGGCCCAGGGCAGCATGTCGGCCACGGCCTGGCGCAGCGGGGCGTAGCCCTCGCTGGTGGCATATTGCAGGGCGGCGGCGCCGTCGCGCGCCATCACGGTGTTGCAGGCAGCGGTGAATTCTTCGAGGGGGAACGCCTTGGGCGAGGGCAGGCCACCGGCCAGGCTGATGATGCCGGGCTTGTCGGTCAGTTTGAGGATCTCGCGGATCGCGGAAGGGTTCATCTTGGCGGCGCGTGCGGCCAGGGTCCAGTTCGTCATGCAGTCATCTCCAGTGGGCGCCCGGCAGGGGCGCGCTTGTCATCCGATAAAAAGTGCCGCTGTGCGGCGGTGCAGGAGCCTGCGGGTGGGCGATGGGCTCGCACTTTAACCCGCCGGGTCCGCCCTGTGCGCAGCGCCATTCGCCATGTGGCCGTGGGTGTGTGGCGGGGTGTCATCATCATCCCGGACGGGGCGGTGCGCGCACCGGCATGCGGCGGCCCAGCAATACGGTGGCCATCACGGCCAGGCCAAAGCCCACGCTCGCCGCGTCCAGGCCTTCGCCCAGCAGGGGCACGGCAAACAGCATGCCCAGAAAGGGTTGCACCAGTTGCACCTGGCTCACGCGCACCGTGCCGCCCAGCGCCAGGCCCCGGTACCAGGCAAAGAAGCCCAGCCACATCGAAAACACCGACACATAGGCAAAGCCAGCCCAGGCCTGCGCGGGCAGGGGCACGGCGGGCCACGACAGCGCCGCCAGCGGCACCGTGACCGGCAGCGAGATCACCAGCGCCCAGCAGATCACGAACTCGGCCCGCATGTGCTGCGACAGCCGCGCGCCAAAGCCATAGCCCACGGCCGCGCACAGCATGGCGCCCAGCAGCAGTACATCGGCCGGGTGCAGCGCCAGCCCGGCACTGCCCGAATGCAGCACGGCAAAAGTCACCACCAGACCCGTGCCCAGCACCGCGCAGGCCCAGAAGGCTGGCGACGGGCGCTGGCGGTGCAGCAGCGCTCCCACGGCTGCGGTGGCCAGCGGCAGCACGCCCACGATCACGCTGGCGTGCACGGCGCTGACGTGGCGCATCGCCACCGACGTCAGCAGCGGAAAGCCAAACACCACACCGAGCGCTGTCAGCACCAGTGGCCGGGCGTCGGAGCGCTGCGGCAGCGGTGCCCGCAGGGCCAGCAGCAGCGCCCCCGACAGCAGCCCGGCCAGGGCCGCGCGCCCCATGGCGATGAACAGGCCCGACATCAGCGGGGCATCGGGCGTGCCCACGGCCAGGCGGGTCATGGGCAGGGTCAGGGCAAAAATGGTGACGCCGAGCAGGCCCAGCGCCAGTCCGCGCGCCTCAGGGCCGTGGGCTGGATGGGCGCGGGGCGGCGTCATGCGCGCACCATCCAGGCCGCCGTCACCACCAAGACAAGAGCCATGGCGCGGTTGAACCACAGCAGGCGGCGGCCGCGCGCCAGCCAGTAGCGCAGCAGCGCGCCCACGGAGGCATACGCAAAATTGCTGGACAGCGCGAACAGGGCCATCACCGGCAGCACCACGGCCAGGCGCTGCAAGCTGTCTTCGCGCCCGATGACCCAGCCCGCCACGATGGTCAGCGACAGCAGCCAGGCCTTGATGTTCACGAACTGCAGCGCCGCGCCCTGCCAGAAGCCCACATTCATGCGGGCAGCGTCGGCCTCGCCCAGCTGGCCGCTTTGGCTGAGCTTCCAGGCCAGCCACACCAGATAGGCAATGCCCACGGCCTTGATGCCCCAGCGCAGCGCGGGTACCGCCACCACCGCGGCCCCCAGTCCGCCCGCGCACAGCAGCAGCAAGGCGCACCAGCCCACAGGCACGGCGCAGACAAAGCGCATCGCGTGGCGCAACCCCCGGTTGGCCGCCAGCGCGGTGGACAGCGTGGTGTTGGGGCCGGGGCTGAAGCTCATGGCGGTGGCCAGTGCCAGCAGGGCAGTGAATTCAACAGGTGGCATGGCGTTGTAGGAGGAGGTTTGGCTGTTACTGTAGAAGCAATAGCAATACAGTGCCGATACAGATTGACCGACAATGGCACGATCTGTAATGGCGATTGTGTCAGCACAGTTGGCATTTCTGCACGAGGCCCCGCATGTTGACCCGTTCCAGCAACCACACCCTGACCGAGCAACTGGCCGAGCGCTTTGCCGAGCGCATCCGCTCGCGGCTGCTGCCCGCGGGCACGCGCCTGCCCTCGGTGCGCGAATGCGCGCGCCAGCAGGGCGTGAGCCCCTACACCGTGGTGGCTGCCTACGACCAGCTGCAGGCCCAGGGCCTGGTGGAGGCGCGCAACCAGCGCGGTTTCTATGTGCGTGATTTTGTGCAGAATGGGGCTCTAGCGCAGGAGAAAAAAGCGCTTTCAGCTATACAAAATGTAGCAGTCGCGATGCCGGATGGACGCCTGGACTCCGGGCCTTTGCCCTCGGGTTCGCGCATCAACGCCACGGCGCTGATCCGGGGCATGTTCCACCAGGCATCCTCCCACCCGCAGCCGGGTTCCGGCGTGTTTCCTTCCGAATGGCTGGAGGCGGGTTTCATGGCGGCGGCGGTACGCAAGGTGACGGCCAGCCGGGCGCTGCAGGAGGGCTCGCTCCAATATGGCGACCCCATGGGCGACCCCGGCCTGCGCCAGGTGCTGGCGCGCAAGCTGGCCGGCCTGGACATTCCCGCCCCGGCCGGGCAGATCATCACCACGGTAGGGGCCACGCACGCGCTCGACATTGTCAGCCGCACCCTGCTGCGCCCGGGCGACCCGGTGATGGTGGAGGAGCCCGGCTGGTCGGTGGAGTTTGCGCGGCTCGATGCCCTGGGCATGCGCATCCTGCCCGTGCCGCGCCGCGCCGACGGGCCCGACCTGGAGGTGATGGCGCGCTATTGCGAGGCCCACGCGCCCAAGCTGTTCGTGAGCGTGAGCGTGTTCCACAACCCCACGGGGTATTGCCTTTCGCCCGGCAGTGCCCACCAGGTGCTGCAACTGGCGCAGCGGCACAACTTCCACATTGTGGAGGACGACACCTACAGCCACATCGCGCCCGCGCACGCCACGCGGCTCACGGTGCTCGACGGCCTACGGCGCACCATCTATGTGAGCGGCTTCGCCAAGATCCTGGCGCCCAACTGGCGCGTGGGCTACTTGGCGGCGCCGCCCGATCTGCTGGAGCGGCTGCTCGATACCAAGCTGCTGTCCACCCTGACCACGCCGTCCATCCTGGAAAAAGCGCTGGCCCTGTGCATCGACCAGGGCCAGCTGCGCCGCCACGCCGAGCGCATGCGCCTGCGCCTGGCCCAGGCGCGCATGCGCAGCGTGCAGCTGGCGCTGGAGGCCGGGTGCAGCTTTGCGGCCGAGCCGGCGGGGCTGTTCGGCTGGGTGGAGACGGGCGTGGACACCGATGTGCTGGCCCAGCGCATGCTGGACGAGGGCTACCTGCTGGCGCCCGGGGCCTTGTTCCACGCCAGCCGGCAGCCCTGCACGCTGATGCGCATCAACTTCACCACCACGCAGGATGCCGCCTTCTGGCGCGTGTTCCAGCGGGTGGTGGCGCAGAGCCGGTAGCCCCATGGCGCTGCGACGGGCAGCGCCGGTTCAGGCGGCGGGGCGTTCCACTTCCAGATCGGCCAGCAACCGCAGCAGCGCGCGGTTGACTTCTTCCAGGTCCAGCCCGTGGGTTTCGCTCAGCTTGCGGATGGCGCTGGCGTCGTTGGACTCCCGGGCGCGCGCCATCTGCAGGCCCGAGGCGTAGGGACCGGTGTCGAGCACGTTGGCATCGTAGGCGCGTTCGGACAGCGGGACGCGGCGCTGGATGGAGCCCAGGGGTTCGTCCATCGCATCCTCCAGTGGCGACAGCAGCCCGCACAGGCAGAGCTCGCGGCGCAGGTTGTTTGCCATGCCGGCATCGAGCAGATGCGTCATGCGCTGTGCCCGCATCACCATGGCTTCGCGCACGGATCGCAGGTTCAGGTGGGTGCTGTAGAGACCCCGGCCCACGGTGCAGCAGACAAGGTGCTGCCCTTGAACCAGCGCGATTGCGCGGAATCACTGACCGCCCTCACCATCGGATCCAATGGGTTACCGCAAGGCTCGGAGGGCGCCTTGCGTTGGTCGACCGTTCGTCAGGCAGAAAGTGCCGACCAGCGCTCCAATGCTGCCATCAATTCTTCCTCGATCTCACCTTCGCGCGCATGCAGGGTTGCCGCGCGGGCCGGGTCCTGGCTGTAGAGCTGCCCGTTGGACAGCTCCTGTTGCAGGGCCTTCTGCTCGGTCTCCAGCTCGGCAATCCGTTCAGGCAACTGGTCCAGCTCACGTTGCTCTTTGTAGCTCAGTTTCTTTTTTTGGAGTTGTTCCGGCTTGTCTGGTGTGCGCGGGGGGGCATTTTTCTCTGAAATATCTGTTGCCCCCGAACGTGCCTGAGGCGCAGCGGCGGCCAGTGCCCGGCTGCGCTTGGACTGGACCAGCCAGTCTTGCACGCCGCCCTCATACTCCCGCCACCGTCCGTCGCCTTCGAATGCAATGGTGCTGGTCACCACGTTATCGAGGAAAGTCCGATCGTGGCTGACCAGAAACACGGTGCCATCGTAGGACTCCAGCAGTTCTTCCAGCAAATCCAGGGTGTCGATGTCCAGATCGTTGGTGGGTTCGTCCAGCACCAGCACATTGGCGGGGCGGGCGAACAGGCGCGCGAGCAAAAGCCGGTTGCGCTCGCCCCCGGACAAGGACCGCACGGGGGAGTGCGCGCGCGCGGGCGAAAACAGGAAATCGCTCAGGTAGCTCTTGACATGCTTGCGCTGCCCGCCGATCTCAATCCATTCGCTGCCTGGACTGATGAAATCCTCCAGCGTGGCATCGAGATTGATGGCATGGCGCATCTGGTCGAAATAGGCTACCTGCAGGTTGGCCCCCTGGCGGATCGTTCCTGCGTCAGGCTGGAGCTCGCCCAGGATCAGCTTGAGCAGGGTGGTTTTGCCCGCACCATTCGGGCCAATCAGGCCCACCTTGTCGCCGCGGAGAATGGTGGCGCTGAAGTTGCGCACGATGGTCTTGTCGCCGAAGGCCTTGCTGACCCCGCTCAGCTCGGCCACGATTTTGCCTTGGTAGCCGTTTTGCGAACCGGTGGCCACATCCATCTTCACGCTCCCCACCACATCCCGCCGCGCCTCGCGGCGCGCGCGCAGATGCTCCAGCCGTGTGATGCGGCTTTGGCTGCGTGTGCGCCGCGCCTCCACGCCCTTGCGGATCCAGATTTCTTCCTGGGCCAGCAACTTGTCTGCCTTGGCGGCGATCACCGCTTCCTGCGCCAGTTGCTCTTCCTTCTGGACGAGGTATTGCGCGAAGTTGCCCGGGTAGGAGCGCAACTGACCCCGGTCGAGTTCCACAATCCGCGTGGCGACCCTGTCCAGAAAGGCGCGGTCGTGGGTGATGGTGATAACACTGCCCGGGAAATCGAGCAACAGATCTTCGAGCCACTCGATGGAATCCAGATCAAGGTGGTTGGTGGGCTCATCAAGCAGCAGCACGTCAGGCCGAGCCACGAGTGCCTGGGCCAAGGCGACGCGCTTCTTGGTCCCGCCCGAGAGTGTGCCAACTCGGGCATCCGGGTCCAGGTGCAGGCGCTGCAGCGTCTCCTCAACCCGCTGTTCCCAGTTCCAGGCATCGTAAGCCTCAATCACGGATTGCAGTGCGTCAAGGTCGAGCCCTTCCGCTCCGGAAAGATACTGGTCCCGGATCGCAATGACATGCTGCAAACCTTCCGAGGCCGCTTTGAAAATGGTGGCTTCCGGGTCCAGTGCGGGTTCTTGTGCAACGTAGGCGATGCGCACGCCTTGCTGTACCTGCAGGGTGCCATCGTCCGGTTTGGCCAATCCGCCCAGAATCTTGAGCAGGGACGACTTGCCAGCTCCGTTGCGCCCGATCAAACCAATGCGCTCCGTGGTTTCCAGGGAGAAGCCGGCGTGGTCCAGCAACGCGACATGCCCAAATGCGAGTTGGGCGTCCAGAAGGGTGATAAGTGCCATAGTGGCGCTGATTATCGGGGGCATCCGTTTCTGTCCTGGGGCGATTGGCCTCCCCCGGTTCAGGACAAAGTGGCGCAGATCGTGGGAGTCTGGCTCCGGACGTAGCTTTCCCGTGCTATAGTCGATGGCTTCGCTGCCGTTGGCCTTCTTTGTGAGGGTTCTGGGGGTGGAGGAAAAAAGAAGATGGTTTTGGGTTTTGCTGGG
>LNAP01001447.1_pt1 | contig 25179 bp, 21 predicted proteins | sample 602601 | NCBI WGS metagenome assembly LNAP01 (sample SAMN02440304, study PRJNA202911) | soil metagenome | biome: Subtropical and temperate rainforests or woodlands; isolation source: soil samples (1 kg each in a 20% v/v slurry with milli Q water) were... ...
CTGCGCACCGCCCTTCGGCGTCGCCCACAGCGCGGGCACGCCGCCGGCCGTCGCCTCGACATAGTCGACGCCGCCAGGCTCGGCGGTGACGCCGCCCCAGTGCTCGAACATGCGGCGCATCTGGTCGAGCTCCATGGACGGGTTGGCGGCGAGCGCCGCCACCCAGCCCTTGTAGAGCGTCTTGAGCTCCTCCGACTGTACGCTCGGCATCTCGCCCTCCCTCACTCGGCCGCCGCGCGCTGCCCCGCCGGCGCGCCGACATAGTCGATGCCGACGCTCGGCAGCTCCACCTTGCCGCCGCACTCGCGGGCGATGACCGGCATCACTTCCTCGGCAAAGAGCTGCATCTGGTCCTCGATCTCACGGCCCTCGAAGCCGCCGAGCTCGAACCAGGCGAGGAACGAGAAGTCCTCGTAACCGCACTCGGTCTTCATCTTCATGATCTTGTCGATCACGAACTGCTTGGAGCCCTGGATCGCAATCTCGCGCTCGCGCAGCATGTCGGCCGTGACGCGCTTGTTGAGGTCGAACATCGGCTCGTTGAGCCGCGCCACCACGGCGCCGAAGCCGAACGGGCCGTAGTAGTCGAATTGCAGCTCCATGGCGCGCGCCGCCCGCTCGAGCGCCTGCTTCTCCTTGCCCGGGGTGGTGATGTGGATGTAGCGGCTGGTCATGATGCCACGCCGCTTGGCAGCGTCCCAACCGTACTTGAAGCGGCCGCGCCCGTGCATGTCCGGCCAGCCGGCCTTCTCGGCCGCCTCATAGTAGATATCGACGTTCTTGCGCAGACGGTCGTTGGGCTCGACGATCATCACGCCGTTCAGTCCCTTCTCGGCCGCCCACTTGATCGAGCGCGAACTGGTCACCGGCTCCCAGAGCTGCGGATGCGGCTTCTGCACCGGTTGCGGAAAGACCTGCAGCTCCTTCAAGGTCGTGGTCGTTGCCTGCACGGGATTGCCTGCGGAGTACATGTCGGGCTCGCCGATCGCCACGACGTCGTCGAGTGCGCGACCGGCCTTCTCCATGCCGAAATAGGCCATGGTCTGCTTGTGGTTCCACTTGGTGTAGGTCGGCGGCACCGAGAAGTTCTCGCCATGATGGGAGAAGGAGTCCTCCGTCCAGCACTTCTTCATCACCGCGATGACTTCCTCGAAGGCCTTGCGGTTGCGTTCCTGGTCCTGGATGGTCGAGCCGTAGGGGCGTCCCAGCGTCTCGTTCTCACGCGGCTGATAGCCGCGACCGACACCGCACTCGACCCGACCGCCGCTGATCACGTCCAGGAGTGCGACCTGCTCGGCGAGCCGCACCGGATGATGCCAGACCACGATGTTGGCGCACTGGCCGAGGCGGATCTTCCTGGTGTGCGTAGCGATCGCCATCTGCGTCATCAGCGGATTGGGACTCATCTCCGCGCCTTCGGGCTGGAAGTGATGCTCGGTCAGCCAGAAGGACTGGAAGCCCAGCCGCTCGGCAAGAATGCCCTGGCGCACTTGATTCACAAGCGTCTCCTGGGCTGCCCGATGGACTTCCTTGAGCGAGCCGTCGTTCACCGCCACGCCGTCCTTGGTCAAGGTCACCGGCAGGGTCGAAGCACCGTTGTGGAAGACTCCGATTTCCAGCATGTCCTGATCTCCTGTTTGCGTTTCCTTCCATGCCGCACGCGGCATGGCCGCTGGAGCGCAACTAGCGTGCCAGAAGGAAAATCACGGCACGACAAGGACTTGCCGGATGGCATGCATGGCAGCTTGATGCGCAGCGCTACACATCCTGCGCGGCGACTGTTGCGAAACGCTACAGCGCACTCGATTTACAGGGTCGCAATCGGGCGCCTATCCTCTCCCCAAGCAAGCTGCCTCCTCGACCGTCGATCCCCGCGTTGAGCATCTCGTCACAAAGAGCCGAAGCGGTGCGCCGCGACCGGCGGCAGCTTTTGGGAGGAGCTTGGTGATGAAAGATATCCCACTGGCTCAGCTGTGCTCCAAGGACTACATCCGGACCGTCGGAAGGGTCTGGGAAAGGTTCGTCACCGACCGCCCGGTCGACGACGATGCCGTGCGCGATGTCGTCATCGAGTCGTGGCGCCGCTGCCGGCAGAACGGCGTCAATCCGGCGACCAAATCGGCGCCACTGCGGGTCAACGGTCCTGACGTCGACCGCTTCCAGCTGCGCAACGCGCCATTCTACGACGCGGTGCGCGCGTGCGTGCCGCCGATCGTCCCCTATCTCATGGGTTCACGCACCATCCTGATCACCAGCGATCCCGACGGCACCCTGCTGTCGGTCGACGGCGATCCGCATCTCACCGAGCGGCTCGCCGCTGACCATATCGTTCCGGGCGCCGCGTGGCACGAGTGCAGCAGCGGCACCAATGCGGTGGGCACGGCGCTGGCGCTCGGCCGTTCGCTCCACATCCATGCCGAGGAACACTTCTGCGAGGTCGCCAAGCCCTGGAGCTGCACCGCCGCCGTAATCCGCGATCCGTTCGACCGGCGCATCGTCGGCGTGGTCGACATCACCGGGCCGCCACATACGGTCAATGGGCAGACCTGGCCATTCGTCATCTCGTTGGTTGGCCAGCTGCAGGGTCATCTGCAGAAGCAGGCACTGGCCAAACGGGCGCGGCTGATCGAGCTGTTCGAGACCGCTCTGGGCGGACGCCAGACCGCAGCCGTCCTGCTCGACGCGCAGGGCCGCGTGGTTGCCCGCACGGCACAAGCATCCTCGGCGTTGCGCAGGCACGGACTGAACCGGACGCAGGCAATGGGAGAGTTGATCGCCGCGCCGCATGGCGGCGTCGAGCCGAAGTGGCTGGCGTCACTGGCGCCCGGCATCAGGCCGGAGTGGCTGTCGCCGTTGAGAGAAGACGGGCATTGCGTCGGCGCCGTCCTGCATCTGCCGACGACCGGGCGCGGCCGGCGCGAGACTTCGCTTCTCGCCGAGGGTCGATCTCAGCTGCCGCCGGCCCTCCTGGGCCTGCTGCTGACGTCGCCGTCACTGGAGAGCGTGCTGCGCGAGGCCGAGCGATTTGCAGCGGCGAGCACGCATTTGTTGCTCGAGGGCGAGACGGGCACCGGCAAGGACGTGCTGGCCCGCGCCGTGCACGCCGCCGGCCCGTTCCATGCCGGTCCTTTCGTGCCGGTCAATTGCGCCGCCCTCCCGCGCGATATCCTGGCCAGCGAGTTGTTTGGCCACGCCGACGGAGCGTTCACAGGCGCACGCCGCGGCGGCGCCAGGGGGCGGTTCGAGCAGGCCAACGGAGGCGTTCTGTTCCTCGATGAGATCAGCGACATGCCGGCCGACCTGCAGCCCTATCTGCTGCGCGTCCTGGAGGACAACGCAGTCTGGCGGTTGGGCGAGGCGGCGCCCCGCAGGATCGCGGTCCGCGTCATCGCGGCCACCAACCGTCCACTCGCCCAGGAGGTGGCGGCCGGACGCTTCCGCGCCGACCTGTATTACCGTCTCAATGTCGCCGGACTGACCTTGCCGCCGCTGCGCGAGCGTAGGGCTGATATTCCGCTTCTCGTCAAGCATCTGCTGAGCAACATCGCCGGGCCGTCGCCACAGGTTGCGCCCGACGTGATGGATGCCTTCCTTCGCTACGCCTGGCCGGGCAACGTGCGCGAACTCCGCAACTGCCTGCAGCGCATGGTCCTGCTGGCGACGGAGCCGGTACTGGGTCTCGAGCTTCTGCCGCCGGCGATGCGGGAGGAAGCGCTGCCCTGTGGCTCGCCGTCCGCTTCGGCGATCCGCACCGCTGAACGCCAGATGGTGCTCGCCGCGGTCCGCCGCGAGGGCGGGAACCTCAGCCGCGCCGCTCGATCGCTAGGTATCGCCCGAACGACGCTCTATCGGCACATCCGTCGCTGCAGTATCGATTGAAGTCATCGTCGAGGGTGTTCGATTTCGCTTGAGCCGTACGCGGTACGGGCGCCGTTCCCATTTTCCAGATCAGGCCCTGCCGCGGGGAGGAGTCATGCTTGAAACGTGGCTCTACGGCCCGGTCAAAAGCCTTCTCCAAACCGCCAATGCGCGCACCGGCAATCAAGATCGGTTTGCTTCGCACAACGTGGTCCTTCACGTCCGGATAAGTCCCCCTGCGCAGGTGGCTTTCCCTCGCTTCAAAGACAGTCGGGTGCTGGCGAGCTATGTTCTCTCGATTCTCGGAATAATGTTTCTCGACTGAAGTGCATTGTTTCGCTCGTCTGCCAGGCTATGGCGGAAAGGTGCCGATGCACTCGCGACCTGCACTCGGATCAAGGAATGCACCACGATTCCCAGCAGCCGCGTGCTGCTGCGCGCTGGCATCGCCTCAAGGGGCCGTGGTTGCCGGCAGTGCGGGCGGTTGGAAGTACCAGCTCGAGGGTGTCGTGTTTCAAGGCGGGGTGGCGGGCCCGACCAAAAAGCCGTGCTGGCCGATCCGCGGTGAGGCAATGGATTGGGCCGGTAATGTTGCGGCAGCGGGGCCGGCTCGCGCCGTCTTTCCTTTCGAATGCCTCCTTCGGAAGCGTCGGCGCCGGCTATTCGGCGGCCGACTGCGCCGTCGGCAGCACGTAGTCCTTGAACTGCTGGCGCAGTGCCACCTTCTGGATCTTGCCCGTCGCGGTGTGCGGGATCTCCTTCGCGAAGACGACGTCGTCGGGCATCCACCACTTGGCGATCTTGCCGTCGAGATAGCCCAGGATTTCCTCCTTGGTGGGGCTCCTGCCCTGCTTCGGCATGATCACCAGCAGCGGCCGCTCGTCCCACTTGGGATGGGCGACGCCGATCACCGCAGCCTCGGCGACGTCAGGATGGCCGACCGCCAGGTTCTCGAGGTCGATCGAGCTGATCCACTCGCCGCCGGACTTGATCACGTCCTTGGCGCGGTCGGTGATCTGCATGAAGCCCTCGGGATCGAGGGTAGCGACATCGCCGGTGTCGAACCAGCCACCCTCATCCAGCACCTGGCCGCCCTCGCCTTTGAAGTAGCCGCTGGCGATCCAGAACCCGCGCACCATCAGGTGGCCGAAGGCCTTGCCGTCGCGCGGCAGCTCATTGCCGCCGTCGTCGGTGATCTTCAAGTCCACACCGAACACGGCGCGGCCCTGCTTGGCCTTGTATTCGAGCTGCTTCTCGAATGGCCAGTCTGCCATCTTTGCCTTCATCACGCCGGTGGTGCCCAGCGGGCTCATCTCCGTCATGCCCCAGGCATGGATCACAGTGACACCGTACTGCTTCTCGAAGGTTGCGATCATCGAGGCCGGTGCCGCCGACCCGCCGATCACCGTGCGGTTCATGTACGGCAGCTTGAGGTCGTGCTCCTTCATGTAGTTCAGCAGCATCAGCCAGACAGTCGGCACGCCAGCCGACATGGTCACCTTCTCCTGGTCCATCAGCTCGTAGACGTTCTGGCCGTCGAGCTCGCGGCCGGGGAACACCAGCTTGGCGCCGCACATCGGGGCGCCGTAGACGATGCCCCAGGCGTTGGCGTGGAACATCGGCACCACCGGCAGGATGGTGTCGCGCGAGCTGATGCCCAGCACGTCCTGCATGCAGGTGGCGAAGCTGTGCAGCACGGTGGAGCGGTGGGCGTAGAGCACGCCCTTGGGGTTGCCCGTGGTGCCCGAGGTGTAGCAGAGCGACGAGGCGGTGCGCTCGTCGAGCCTCGGCCACTCCATCTCGCCGCTCTCCGGCGCGATCAACTCCTCGTAGCAGATCACGTTGGGCAGCGAGGTCCCCGGCATGTGCTTTCGGTCGGTCAGGATGACGTAGCCCTTGGCCGACTTCAGCTCCGGCGCCATCTGCTCGAGCAGCGGCACGAAGGTGAGATCGGTGAAGATGTAGCTGTCCTCGGCATGGTTCGCGATGTAGACGATCTGCTCGGCGAACAGCCGCGGGTTGATGGTGTGCAGCACGGCGCCGATGCCGGAGACGCCGTAGTAGCACTCGAAGTGGCGGTAGCCGTTCCAGGCCAGCGTGGCAATGCGGTCACCCGGCTTGACGCCGAGCCGCTGCAGCGCCTGGGCGAGCTGCTTGGAGCGCCGCTGCGCGTCGCGGTAAGTGTAGCGATGGATCGGCCCCTCGATGCTGCGCGAGACAATCTCGACCTCGCCGTGATAGGTCGCCGCAAAGTCGAGCAGTGACGATATCAACAGCGGTCGGTCCTGGATAAGGCCAAGCATGATCTCCTCCCGACGAAAAACTGGCGCAAGCGGTGTCTCGAGTTAGCTGGAATAGCTCATTCGACTGCCTGCTTTTCCTGAGCGGCGGCCGGGCTGTCCGTCCCTGTCAAATCCGTCAGCAGCGGCAGAACCTCGGCGGCGACGCGCTCGATCTGCGCCTGACGCAGCTCATACGGTCCCAGCAAGTCGAGCACGATGTGCCGCACGCCGGCGGTATAGAAGGCACGCATGCACTCGGCAACGTTGGCCGCCGGGCCGAGGGCACAGTAGCGTTGCGCCGCCTTGCGGAAATCCATGGCGTAGCGAACGCTTAGTGTCTCGGACGCCGCGTCGAGCGCCTTCTCGTATGTGTCGTCCAGCCGCGTGAACAGCAGATGGCCCGTGCCGAAGCGGGCAAGCTTGCGCCCAGCGGCTGTCGCAGCTATCGCAATCACATCGAGGCTGCTTCGGTACATCTCCGGTGTTACCACGTACGACATCCAGCCATCGGCCAAGCGGCCACTGCGCTTCAGCGCTCCTTCCGATCGTCCGCCGCACCAGATCGGTGGGCCTCCCGATTGCCGCGGGGGTGGCTGCATCTGAACTTCGCTGAAGGTGCTGAACCTTCCCTGATGCGTGACCGGCTCGCCAGTCCAGAGCTTGCGCAGTACCACGATCCCTTCGCTGAGCCGCGCGCCGCGCTCCCGAATTGGCGCGCCGGCCAGAGCGTATTCCTTAGGGAACTCGCCGCCGACACCAACGCCAAAGATGAGGCGCCCCTCGGTCAGATGGTCGAGGGTCGCAACCTGCTTGGCCACCGGCCCCGCGTGCCGCAGTGGCAGTAGATAGACCGATGTCCCAAACAGCAGCCGCCGGCTGACGACGGCAGCCTGAGCAAGCTGTAGCAGCGGATCAAGGATGGGGATGGCGAAGGCGATGTGATCGCCAACCCACAGCGAGTCGAAGCCGCTTCGGTCCACGAGTTGCACCAGCGAGACCAGTTCGTCGATGCGTGGAAGCCATGGGCCAGTCGCAGGTTCGGTGCGACGGTGGATGGTCTGGATGCCGATTCGTAGGCGAGCATCGAGTGGCAGTGGCATGGACGTCTCCCCCGAGGACCGGAACTCAGGTGGTGGCAAAGCCCTGGAAGGCATGCGGTATCCGGCGGATGTCGGCGACGAGCTCGCGCATCAGTCCGGGCGCCGTTGCCGGTGCGAAGTTCAGCTCGATAGCGTCAGCCGCTCCGCCGAAACGGGTTTTGATGGCAGGGACGATTTCGTCGTAAGTGCCACAGGCCGCAAAGATGCGCACAACGTCGTCCGAGACAAGTGCCGCCATTTCCTTCCAGCGGCCCTGGACCGAGAGATCGTGCAGCTTCATCCCGAGATCCTGGAGCCCATGCAGCTCCAGGATGGGCATATAGGTACGCGTGGAACCGTAGAAGGCGATGCGGAAGCGCACCCAGTCCATGGCTTTCGCCACCGACGCGGCGTCCGGCCCGGTCGCGACGAAGCCGCCGCCATGCACGTTGAAATGCTCGCGCTTGCGGCCGCTGCGGCGCATGCCCTCCACCAGGCGCGGCATGCACACTTCCTCAAGATAGCGCCGCGAGCAGATCGGGTGCAGGCGCACACCGTCGGCGACCTCACCGGCCACCCGCAACATTGCCGGCCCAACCGCTGCAATAGTCACCGGCACCATCGGCAGGCCGGTCGGCTCGGGCGAAAAGTCCGGGGTCATCAGCGTGAGCCGATAGTGCTCGCCCTCGTAACGCAGCTCTTCGCCAGTCTGCCAACAGCGCCAGATCGCGCGCAGCGCTCGAACATAGTCGCGCAAACGCGGTGCCGGCGGGCTCCAAGGAACGCCGAAGCGGCGTTCATTGTGGCCTTTCACCTGGCTGCCCAGCCCGAGCACGAAGCGGCCTGTTGAATTGGCGTGCAGGTCCCAAGCCTGCATTGCTGTCACCGCCGGACTGCGCGGAAAGGCGACTGCGACAGACGTGGTAAGCGCGAGCCGTTTGGTCGCAAGCGCCGCGACGGCGAGCGGCAAGAATGGGTCATGCTTCGCCTCCACCGTCATGAGCGCGTCGAACCCAGCCGTCTCCGCCGCTCGCGCTGCCGATCCGGTCTGATTCCAGTCGTTCACCGGCAGCATCGTAAACACCTGCATCGCGCCCAACCCCTCACGTGGTCCGCTCGTCGGCACTTAGGTTGCGATCCGCCGGCACAGTCGGTCGAGCGCGGCTTCCGCCTCTCGGACGATTTGCTGGACGACCTCAGCAGCCGGCACAACCGACCCGACCAGACCGCAGCTTTGGCCTGCGGGCAAAACGCCGTTCTCCACATCACCCTCCAGCCGGCCGCGCTCCGAAGCCGGGTGACCCACGTGCACGGCCTGCAAGGGATAGGGTTCGATCTCGTGCTCGCGCCCAACCCAGGAGTCGGTGAAACGGTTGCGAATCAGACGGCAAGGCTTGCCGCTGTGGGCCCGGGTCACGACGGTCCCAGCGGTGCTGGTTGCCACGATCTTCTTCTTGTAGTTTTCGTGCGCCCGCGCCTCATAGGTGGCGATGAAGCGCGTGCCCATCCAGATCCCTTGTGCGCCGAACGCCAATGCCGCAGCGAGCCCGCGTCCGTCTGCAAGGCCGCCGCCAGCCAGGGCTGGCACATCCACGGCGTCTACGACCGCTGGCACCAGCACCGCAGTTCCGATCTGGCCAACATGGCCGCCGCCGTCACAACCCGTGGCAATAACTGCATCAACGCCATCTGCAACGGCACGCTCCGCATGCTGCACTGCTCCGACCACCGACATCACGAAAATGCCGCGCGCGTGCGCCTCCGGCACTACGGCGGCGGGGCTGCCGAGCCCTGATATGAGCACGGGGACTCGCTCATCAAGGACCACCTTCACCATCGCAGCGACAGAGGCCGTATAGCGTTCGACCTCCGCCCCGGCGGCCCGCACGGTTGCGAACAAGATGTCGACGCCGAATGGCCTGTCCGTGCGCGCCCGCACAGCACGGATCTCACTACGTAGCTCGTCTGCCGTCATGTTCGATCCGGCACCAATCACACCGAGACCACCGGCGGCTGATACCGCCGCGGCGAGTTCTGCGCGCGCGACCCAGCCCATGCCCGCCTGGAATACCGGGTGCTCCAAGCCAAGTCGCTTGCAGAGCGGTGTCAGTAGGCGGTGCCGGGCCAGTGTGGCCAACGTTTCCCTCGTCGGCGTCATGAAGGTCCTTCCCTGATGCGAACTAGGCGATCGCCTTCATCGACATCATTCGCTCCGGTATCGCTACCGCAAAGCGGCTCGTGCTGGCACTCGGGTCGTTCGCTCTAATCGCGTCGCCTCTGGTTCCCTTACCCGCGTCGTCGCTGGTCTTGTGCGCAAACCAACTCTTGGTCTGCGTTGACACACCTTGCACTATAGGTAGGCTATTCGAATTGTCATTCGAAAATTTGCTGAACTTGCCGGAATTAGCTGGACGGCTCGCCAGCTTCGATTTGACTCGGCTGGCATTTCAAATGAACATTAGATTTCGACTTATATGCGGTGAAGGCCCATGGAAACAGCCCCCGACCTGACGCATCCAGACTTCATCTCTGATCCGCACAACGTGTATCGGCGGCTGCGCGCAGAAGAACCTCTTCACTGGAACCCATCCCTTAAGGGATGGGTTATCACGCGCCACGCCGATGCCTCTCTGGTGTTGAAAGACCCCCGCTTTTCGGCTGCAAAGCTGGATCCCTTTCTGAGCCATATCGGACCAGACACGCGAGGCAAGATCGAGCGGCTAACCGCTGTGCTGGCGGATTGGATGGTGTTCAATGATCCACCGCGCCATGAGAAGCTGCGCAAGGCCCTTGCCAAGTGCTTCCTGCCGCAGGAAATCGCGCGTCTCCAGCCGATGATAACGCAACGCGTTGAAGAACTGCTGGACGGCTTCAGGGGGCGCGATCGGGTGGATTTCATCGAGGCGTTCGCCTTTCCGCTGCCGGCGCGCGTGATTTCGGACCTGTTCGGTGTTCCCAGGGAGCGGGTCGAGGAACTCAGAAAGTGGTCCGAAAACCTCAAGGACTTCGTCGCCTTGGCCCGCGCCACGCCGGACAAGTACGACCGGGCAAGCGCAGCTGTAAGTGAGATGGTCACATTCTTTCGCGAGACGCTCCATGACTACCGCCGCAATCCACGTGACGACTTGAGCGGGCGGCTTCTTGAGGCAGGGACCGGACCGGAGGGACTGAGTGAAGACGAGATGGTTTCGACGCTCACCCTCCTGCTCTTTGCTGGCCACGAAACAACGGCCAGCCTGTTGGCCAACGGGCTCTATTGGCTCCTGCGAAACCCGGCCTCGATTGAGGCGCTGCGGCGCAATCGGTCCCTCATCCCGGGCGCTGTCGAGGAAATGCTGCGGTACGAGGGGCCTGCCCAGACGGTGACGCGGATTGCTACCGAAGATCTGCGTTTGGGTGATGCGGATATCCGACGAGGGCAGCGTGTTTTCGTGGCGCTGAATTCCGCCGCCCGAGATTCGACCGTCCTCGCGGACCCCGACCTTTTCAAGGTTGACCGTCCTGTCAACCGCCACGTCGCCTTCGGTTTGGGCATTCACTTCTGCCTTGGTGCACCGCTCGCCCGCCTCGAAGCTCGGATTGCGTTCGACCGGCTGCTTTCGAGGCTGCCGGAAATCCGGCTCGAGACGCCTCAACCGGAATGGCACGACGAACTCGTGACGCGCAGCATGAAGCAGCTCGTTATCTCTTATGTCATGGCGGACTGAAACATGTCGCATGCTCCATTCGGTCAAGATGCCGCCCTCGCCGCCCGAATTACTGTTGGCGAGCTCTTGCGGGCGCAAGCGCGCATGCGGCCGAGATCGCCAGCCGTTGTCGATCGAGGCCGCATGTGCACCTATGGTGAGTTCAATACGCGCGTAAACCGCCTGGCGCATGCCCTGGCCGCTCTCGGGCTGCAGCGAGGCGATCGCGTCGCAATCCTTTCCGAGAACCGTTGCGAATACCTTGAGTTGGCTTTCGCCGGGGCAAAGCTCGGGCTGATCCTCTGCGCTCTGAATTGGCGGCTTACCGAAGAAGAGCTGGCTCACTGCATTCGTTTGACGACACCCAAGGCGGCGCTGGTCTCGGAGCGGTTCGCGGGTGCGCTGAGCGCCCTCAAACATGGCTGTCACACCATCATCGAACTGGGGGCGGATTACGAGAAACGGCTGGCGGCACAGCCTGTCGACGAACCCGACATCGCGGCACAGCCAGAGGATGGTCTGGTTATCATCTACACCAGTGGAACAACCGGACTGCCCAAGGGCGCCCTGATCAGCCACCGAGCCGAGATCGCGAGGCTGCACGTGAACTGCCTCGACTTTGACCTCGATCGCACTGATGCCTTCGTGGCATGGCCCCCAATGTTCCACATGGTGTCATTGGACCAATCGATCAGCTTGCTCAGCATCGGCGGGAAGGTGGTCATAGTCGACGGGTTCGACGTTGCCCGGATCTTGGAGAGCGTCGAGACGGAGCGGCAATGGTGGCTTGTCCTGATGCCCGGCATGATCGACCAGGTTATTCGTGAGCTTCGTGCGCGAACCATCAGGCCCAAAGGAATCAAATTGATTGGCGCCATGGCCGACCTCGTTCCGCGGGCGCAGATCGCGGAGATCACCCAGCTGCTGCAGGCCTCCTACGCCAATACTTTCGGCTCGACCGAAACCGGAATCCCGCCGATGTCGGGTGGTCGCATCCCCATCGGTGAGGTGCCGACCGAGCTGTCAAAAAGCCAAAACTCGCTGTGCGAGTTCCGACTCGTCGATGCGGAAGACCGGGACGTGCCAGATGGAACACCTGGAGAGCTGGCATTTCGCGGTCCAACGCTTTTCAGCGGCTACTGGAACGCCCCGGAAGTGAACGCGAAGGACTTCCGCGGTGGATGGTTCCACATGGGCGATATGTTCGTCCGGCGGCCGGACGGTAGGCTCGATTTCGTCGACCGTGCCAAGTACTTGATCAAGTCGGGCGGCGAGAACATCTACCCGGCCGAGATCGAGCGCGTCCTGCTCGCGGACCATCGTGTCGCCGACGCTGTCGTGGTCCGCAGTCGCGACGCGAAGTGGGGCGAGGTGCCTGTGGCTTTCGTCGCGCGGCGGGATGAAGGCCTGACCGCCGACGACCTTGTCGAGCTCTGCCGCCGGCATCTCGCCGGCTACAAGCGCCCCAAGGACATCCGCTTCGTCGCCTTCGATGCCCTGCCGCGGAGCACCACGGGCAAGATCCAGCGCCACGAGGTCGAGCGCTGGCTGGCGCAGGAGCATGCATGACCTGCGAGATCGCGATCGTCGGGATTGGCGAAACGCCGCCAGTGCGTCGTTCAGGCCGGACTTTGCGTGCGATGGTGGTGGATGCCGTGATGGCCGCCCTCGCCGACGCGGGCATCTGCCCGAAGGAGGTCGACGGGTTGGTCACCGACGCGGTCATCATGCCGACACAGGTGCCCTTCGACTATCTCGCTGGTCAGCTTGGCGCTTCGAACTGTTTTGCAGCTTCCGCTTCCCTGGGCGGCGCAGGAATCGTCTGTGCGCCCATGCTCGCACAGCATGCAATCGCGTCGGGCCTCGCAAAAGTCGTCGTTGGCTACTTCGGAGTCGACTGGGGAACTCGCGCCGGAGGCCCCTACGCATTTCACGACCTTTACCCGGCAAAGCAGGCGTTCGAGAAGCCTTACGGCTTCAATGCGCAGCCGATCTATTTTGCCCTCTGGGCGCGGCGCTACATGCACGAGTACGGTCTCACCGAGCGCCAGCTCGGCGCCTTGGCCGTGTCGCACCGGCAACATGCCCTGCTCAACGGCCGCGGCCAGCTTCGCGACTCGCTGACGTTCGAGCAATACCTCACCTCCCGCATGATCGCGGAGCCGCTTCGGGCGGCGGACTGTTGCTTGATTACCGACGGGGCTGGCGCCTTCGTGATGACGGCCATGGATCGCGCACGCGATTGTTCGAGACGGCCTGTCAGAGTGCTCGGAACGGGGTTTGCCTCGGCGCCCGTCACCGGCGACTCGGTGTTCACGCAGGGTTCCTGCCTCACCGCTATGCCTGGTGCCGCCGAAGCCGCTCGGCGCGCTTTCGCATGCGCTCGCCTTGGCCCGAAGGATGTCGACTTCGCCGAGATCTACGACTGCTTCTCGATCTCATGTCTGTTGCAGCTTGAAGACACCGGTCTCTGCCGCAAGGGCGAGGCCGGCTGCTTCATCCAAGACGGCGGCATCGCGCCAGGCGGTCCCCTGCCGGTCAACACGCATGGCGGGTTTCTCGCATACAGCTATCGCCTTGGGATCGAGCATGTAACCGAGGCGGTGCGACAACTCCGGCATGAGGCTGGCAGGGCCCAGGTTCCCGACGCCGAAATCGGCCTCGTGACCGGATTGTCGATGCCCGACTTCGGCGTGCTGCTGCTGGGACGATGATGGAGCGGCCCATGACGGACGAACAGATACCCGAATTCGCCCCGTTCTGGCGCAACGTCGCGGCGCGCCGGTTGTGCTTTCCAAGGTGTGAGGCGTGCGGTCGCTTCCATTGGTATCCGCTGACACGTTGTCCACATTGCTTCGCCGCGGACATCGAATGGCGCGCCGTCGAGCCCCGGGGCACACTCTATTCATGGACGGTTGTACGGCATGCCTTCGCGCCCACATTCGTCGACAGGCTGCCGTACGTCGTCGGCCTCATTGAATTCCCAGACGCACCGGGAATTCGGCTCGTTTCGGAAGTTCGTGCAGCATCGACAGACGCTTTGTGGGTCTCGATGCCTGTGCGAGCCGTGTTCGTGGACGGCTCTGGTGCCAAGGGGCTGCATTTTATTCCCGCAACGCCGAACGGAAGAGGATCCCATGAAGATGCCGATCTTTGCGACTCCTTCGTTCAGTGAGCTCCCGCGGTTGCCGGTTATCTAAGGAGGAAGCTATGGATTATGATTTAAAGATTGTCGGCGCCGAGATCGTCGACGGGTCCGGCCGAGAGCGCTATCGCGGCGACGTGGCGGTCAAGGATCGGCGCATTGTCGCATTGGGCAAGGCCCCCGGACAGGCGCACAACACCATCGACGCTGGCGGCTTGGTCGTCTCGCCGGGCTTCGTCGACATTCACACCCACTACGATGCACAGGTCATGTGGGACCGCATGCTGAGCATCTCGCCGTGGCACGGCGTGACAACCGCGGTGGTCGGCAACTGCGGCTTCGGCGTCGCCCCGACCCGGCCGGAGCATCGCAACCTGATTACCCGGACGCTTGAGAAGGTTGAGGGCATGAGTGTCGAGGCGCTCGAGGCCGGCCTCGGCGCGAATTGGCCATTCCAGACTTTCCCTGAATACCTCGATGCGATCGAGAAGCGCGGCATAGCGATCAACCTCGGCGTGCTGGTCGGTCATACACCGGTGCGCCTTTGGGTGATGGGCGAGGCAGCTACCGAACGCGCGGCCACGTCCGCGGAAATCGCCGAGATGAAGGCGATCGTGCGAGGAGCGATCGATGCCGGAGCGATCGGGTTCGCGACATCAAAGGCCTCGACCCATGTCGGCTATGGTGGGCGACCCGTGCCGAGCCGAGTCGCCGACTTGGCCGAAATCAAAGCCCTGGCCGGTGTTTTGGGCGAAGCCGGCCGTGGAATCATGCAGGCGACGATCGGCAAGGAATTGTTCCTGGATGAATTCGTGGAGATTGCCCGAGCGACTGGACGGCCGATCACATGGACGGCCCTGCTTGCCGGCCTTTCGTTCGGCGTCGGCGACCACCGCCAACAGCTCGCGCGCTCGGAAGCCATCGCAGCCGAGGGATTGAAGATCGTGCCACAGGTCACGCCCCGGCCGCTCAATTTCGAGTACCAGTTCAAGGCACCGTTCCCGTTCGAGCCACTGAGCCTGTTCAAGCCGATTTCAGCCGCAGATGCCGACGGCAAGGCTCGCGTTTACGCTGATCCGGAGTTTCGACGGGCCTTCGCAGAGCGGCTGCTGACGAACGGTCCTCCTACGTTCCGCGCCACCTTCGCCAAGACGGTGGTCGGCCAGTACACGCCACAGCCGGAGTTGGAGGAGCGCCTGCTTTTCGACATCGCGCGTGAACGCAGTATCCTGCCGACGGATTTGGCGCTCGACATGGCGCTGCGTACCGGACTCGAAGCGCGCTTCCGCATGCCGGTGGCCAATCACGAGGAGAGCGAAGTAGAGCCGTTGCTGAAGAGCTCGTGCACCGTGGTGGGATTGTCTGATGCCGGTGCGCATGCCAGCCAGCTCTGCGACGCGTGCTTGCCGACCTATTTTCTCGGGCATTGGGTGCGGGAGAAGGGCGCATTTAGTCTCGAAGAAGGAGTTCGCATGCTGACATCGCGCCCCGCAGAGGTGTTCGGTCTCGTAGATCGCGGTCGCCTGGCGCTCGGTGCACCGGCCGATCTGGTGATCTTTGATCCCGCGACGATCGGTGCGAGCAAGCTGCGCCGCATAAACGACTTCCCCGCTGGAGCTGACCGACTGATCTCGGATGCATCCGGCATCGAAGGCGTGGTCGTCAACGGAACCATGATTCGCAGCCGCGGCGTCGACGCAGTCGATCCGGCGGGGCCACTGCCAGGCGTGGTGCTCCGGGGAGGTCGTGCAGCCGCCTAGCTTCGGCAGGCGGCACCAGATGGCTGCACCCTGAGGTGCGGATCGACTGTAAACGGCGGGAATGACCATCACATCGGGGATTGAGCTATCTCGTTCGACGTACATGCGCTGCCTGTCCGCAGACGGACGGTTCCAGCAAGAGGTTGTCTCAAAGGTTGAGTTCTAGGCGAGGAGAAAGACAATGCATGTCGGAATGGCCACCATATTCCAAAATACCGGACGTCAGCTCACGGACCGGGAGGTGTATTTGAATGAGCTTGCGCTGGCCGATATTGCCGAACCGCTAGGCTTCGAGTCGATCTGGTCGGTCGAGCATCACTTCACCGACTACACGATGTGCCCCGATGTCGTGCAGTTCCTGTCCTATATGGCCGGGCGAACCAAAGACGTGCGACTGGGCTCGATGGTCGTGGTATTGCCTTGGCACGATCCCATGCGCGTTGCCGAGCAGGTCTCCATGCTCGACCAGTTGTCGGGAGGTCGCATGATCCTTGGTCTGGGTCGTGGCGCGGGCAAGGTCGAGTTTGACGGGTTTCGGCTGGATATGGGTGAAAGCCGGGAGCGCTTTGTCGAGTACGCCGAGGCGTTGCTCAACGGCCTTGAGGCGGGACTCATGGAACATAATGGCAAGTTCTATCGGCAGCCGCCGGCAGCAATCCGGCCAGCTCCATTCAAGAGTTTCCGGGGCCGCACCTACGCCGCGGCGGTAAGCCCGGAAAGCTCGCGGATTATGGCCAAGCTTGGCGTCGGCCTGCTGATCATCCCGCAAAAGCCCTGGCGTGAGGCCGAAAAGGAGCTTGCGGAGTACAATCGGCTCTATCGTGAGATCAATGGCACGGATGCACCGCGGCCCATTTCGGCTGGCTGGACCTTCGTCGATGAAAGCCCGGAGCGGGCGCGCGAGATGGCGTTGAAGTACATCGGTGGCTACTACCGTACCGTGCTCGCCCACTATCAGTTCGCGGGCGAGCACATCAAGAACACCAAAGGCTACGAGTACTATGCCAAGATGAACGAGAAGCTGCATAGTTACGGTGAGGAAAAGGCAATAGAATTCTTCACCGAGCTACAGGTCTACGGTACTCCAGATCAAGTCTACGAGAAGATCATGGCCATTCACCGCCAGACCAAGAACTCGGGTTATGTTGGCGTATTCTCCTACGCGGGGATGGCCCATGAGGAAGCAGTGCGCAACATGCAGCTGTTCGCCAAGACAGTGATGCCCGAGCTCAAGAAGTTTGACGCCGGTGCAGCCATCGATCGCGCAGGTATGTTGCCGGATCACCGCTATGCCCACGCAGCTGAGTGATCGAAGCGCTAGACCAGACCGCTGAGAGCGGAGAATCTTCTCGGCAGGGCACATTCCGGTTCGGCCACGCGGTTGCGCTCCTGAGGCGCCTTGCACCGCTCGTTGGGGGGCGGGCATCGATGTCGCGCGCGATAGCCCCACCGTGCTGGCCGACTCCCGGTCGGGGCCGCACCCGTGATGCAGTTGTCGTTCCGACACGAAGCGTTCGCTCTGTGTCGACATCCGTGCGAACCCCGGCGGCTTCGACCATCGGACCATGAAGCTCGTGCCGCCATCACCGCAAGATGGAGACAAGACAGCGCATATGATGCATCTCGATGACCTTGTCTCCTTCACCTACGCATTGGCTGTGCCCAGGACGAAGCGAGCGGCGGCGGTTGCACGCCAGATGAGAAACTGAAACGATCTCGGCGGCGCCATCCGCGCCCGCTTCCGGGCGCGCATGACACCGGGTTTGTCGCCGGAGCTGTTTGATCACGCGTTTGCCGCCTTTCTGATTCGCTTGTCCTTTTGGCCGTTGGCCGTGGCACTGTCTTCGGCTTGAAGAAGGTTCTGCCTTAGATGCTGCAGCGACTTCATGAGCATTCGTTGTCGTTGGATCGGCATACCTGCGAGTGCCTGTTCCCGAGTTTGGGCAGCAATGGACCACATGCGTGCGAGCAGAGGCTGCGCCTTGTCCGTTAGATAGAGCCGGAACGCGCGCCGGTCATGCGGATCAGGCTTACGGGTCACCAAACCGGCTGCCTGAAGATGATCGAGAAGGCGGACGAGGGTGATCGGCTGAATCTCCAAGCGGTCTGCGAGGGAGGCCTGGCTCACGCCTTGCTGGCGTGCCAGATAGGCGAGCGCTCTCCATTGAGCTTGCGATAGACCGAGTGCCTGCGCCCGCCGATTGAAATTGCGGCGCAGCAGGCGCGCGACATCCCCCACGAGAAACCCAATGCTTGAATCTGGATCCACCACGACAGCCTCCCATATCAGTCGTCAATGTAGTAAGTATTACTTATAATATACCTCTTATGCCTTTTTAACATACCTAGTCTGCGCTGCCGAACAACTGACAGACACCGCGCCATCTTGCCAGTCGTCGAGAATCAAATAAGCATTCAAAATGGACGTTTCGCCTTCGACCGGGAGATTCGACTATGAGAGCGACGAGACGCGCATTTTTGAGCGGCGCATCGGCGATGGCAGCTGTTCTTGGCAGCGCTGGCGCATACGCGCAAAAGGGAAAGTATGACGACGGTGCCAGCGACACCGAGATCAAAATCGGTAACGCGAACCCCTATAGTGGGCCGGCCTCCGCATATGGCGTGATTGGCAAGGCCATCGACGCCTATTGGAAGATGGTCAATGATCAGGGCGGCGTCAACGGCCGCAAGGTGAAGTTCATCACGATGGACGACGGCTACAGCCCGCCCAAGGCCGTCGAAGTGGTGCGTCAACTGGTCGAGCAGGAAAAGGTGTTCGCAATGTTCCAAACGCTGGGAACACCCAGCAACACTGCGATCCAGAAGTACTTGAACACCAAGAAAGTGCCACAGCTCTTTGTGGCCACGGGCGCCTCCAAATGGGGCAAGCCGAAGGAGTTCCCGTGGACGATGGGCTGGCAGCCCGACTACCACACCGAGGCGGTGATCTATGCCAAGCATATCCTGGCCACCGTCAAGGACCCGAAGGTCGCCGTGCTGATGCAGAACGACGATTACGGCAAGGACTATTATGACGGCATGCGCGACGGGCTGGGCAAGGACGTCGGTAAGATCGTCAAGCACGTCACGTACGAAGTGACCGACCCGACGGTCGATTCGCAGATTATCCAGCTTAAGGACTCGGGCGCCAACGTATTCTTCAACATCACGACGCCGAAATTTGCGGCCCAGGCTATCCGCAAGGCGGCCGACATCGGCTGGAAGCCGGTCCATTACCTGAACAACGTATCCTCCTCGGTAGCGGCAGTGCTGAAACCAGCCGGATTCGAGAACAGCCAAGGCATCGTCACAGCGGCGTATCTGAAGGATCCCACCGACAAGCAGTGGGACAATTCGGACGACATGAAAGCTTGGCGCGTGTGGATGGCGAAATACAATCCCAGTGCCAGCTTGGCCGACGCCTTCAACGTTTATGCGTATGCCGTTTCCTACACGTTGCACAAGACACTGGAGCAGTGTGGCAATGAACTCACACGCGCTAACCTGATGAAGCAGGCGGCCAACCTCAAAAAGCTCACCGTCCCGCTGCTGCTACCGGGCATCACCGTCAACACCAGTCCAACGGACTTCTATCCCATCCAGTCGGAGCGCCTGCAACGCTTTCAGGGCGAGACTTGGGAGCTGTTTGGCGACGTAATGTCAAACGAAAGCACCTAGACTAGCACGCACGGCTGCAGCTGCGCTCGCCATTCAAGTCTCCTGTCTCGTTAGAACCGTGGGGACCGGACATGAAGGCCGCAACGGAGCTTGATATCCTTTCGCTGTTCGTGACGGTAATCGCCCTGTTCGATGTACCGGACGCGGTATCGCTCAACGCTCAGTTGCGCCGGGTGATCGAGCAGCGCGAGAGAACTCATCCCGCTGGCCGCGTGCGTTCCAACCTGGGTGGCTGGCAGTCGAGCGACGATATGGAAACCTGGGGCGGTACGGCGGCCATCAAGCTGCTGGCATTCGCGCGGAACGTCGCGAACCGCATGACGACAGATCGCGAGGGAAATCCGGGCCGAGGACCGCACCCTGAGCATTTTGCCGTAACGTGGCGAGCGAACATGTGGGCGAACATCAACCGCAAGGGCGAGGGCAACGCATTTCACTCGCACCCCGGCGCATTCTGGTCAGGCGTCTACTATGTCGACGACGGCGGCATTGACGCCGATCCGTCGCTTGGAGGTGAGCTGGAGTTCATGGATCCACGTGGGCCCTTGCCGATGATGTTAGCGCCGCATCTCGGCTATGTCGGGGAGAGCGACCTTTCGAATACCTCCATTCAGGCGCTGCGGCCCAAGCCCGGCCGGCTTGTGATGTTCCCCGCCTGGCTGATGCACCAGGTGCGCGCCTATCACGGAACCGCCGAGCGTATCTCTGTCGCCTTCAATCTCACGCTGTGAATGCATCCGGTTATCTTGAAGTACGGCCAAGCGCAAAAAAGATATCCACGATACTGTGTTTACTTGCAGATTGTCGCGGAATCGAGGGTGGTATCAGCAGCCAAGCAGCGGTTTGCCTTCTGTCGGGAGGTTGGCGCCTCGCTGATTGCGGCCCTTGAGGGTTGAATACGCGAGGAGTACGCAGGCTGTCCCGCTTCATGCCTACGATGATTGCCCGTCGGCAGCTTCGTGCCGAATTCACTCGTGAACCATCGCATCCAGCTTATTCACGCCGTTGATCCTCCATCGACCGGTAGAGCCGCGCCAGTCACGAAAGAAGCCTCGTCGGACAAAAGAAACAGTGCCGCGTTGGCAATCTCCTCAGGTCTGCCCGGCCGTCCCAAAGGCGTCATGCCGGCGTGCTTGCGGATGAGCTCTTCTGGATCCTGGCCGCGTGTACTTTGTTGGTCAGGCCTGGCGACGAACACGCGTAACATCGGCGTATCTATAGGGCCGGGGCACAGAGCGTTGACGCGGATCCCATCGCGGGCCAAGCGCTTGGCGAGCGAGCGCGTGAGACCAACGACCCCGAACTTCATGGCAGAATAGACAGGACTAAATGGCGAGCCATGCAGGCCGGATGTCGAGGCCGTAAAGAGCAGCGCACCGCCGCCTCTCGCTCGCAATTCTGGAACGGCTGCTTCGGTGGTGATCAGCACAGAACGCAAGTTGAGGCGGACCGCCAAGTCGAAATCCGCCAGATCCAGTCCCTCAACCGAAGCGGGACCGGGATGGCCAAGATGGTTCCAGACGAAATCGAGGCCGCCAAAGGCGTTGGCGGCCTCTTTGACGATCCGGCGTGCCGCGCCGTCTTCACCCAGATCGGCGACGATGCCCTTCGCACGGCCTCCAGAGTTCACGATCTGTGCGACCGTGGCAGCAACGCCTGCCTCGTCCCGATCGACGACGGCGACGGCGGCGCCCTCGCGAGCGAAACGAACGGCCCCTGCCCTCCCCATTCCCGAGGCTGCCGCTGTAACGACGCCGACCTTGCCCTTCATTCGCATAGTTGCCTTCCTCATTTAGGGTTCGCTCGGCGACGGCGCAGAGCAGCAGTAGCGCATTACCAACGAAGCCTGTGGCCCCTTCCAGACGCCTACAATTCCGTGTCTCCCGCAAGGAGGCGTTGCACGATCGTACGACGCAAAACCTCATTTGTGCCGTCCGCCACGTTGACTGAGCGAACGTCCTGCCACGCATGAACAAGTCCGAGCTCGTTGGTGAACCCCATGGCGCCATGAGTCTGGATAGCACGATCCAGCGCCCGGGCACCGATCTCCACCGCATAGGCCTTGGCCATCGAGAGTTCCTTCACCGCCCGCTCGCCGCGGTCGATCAAGGCCGCCGCATTCAGCGCCATAAGATGTGCCGCATGCAGCTCCATCGCCGCTTCGGCCAACGGAAACGTCACGCCCTGGTATTCCGCGATCGGCTTGCCGAAAGCCTCACGCTGTTGTGTGTAGCGCAGTGCTGCCTCGATCGCCCGACGGCCAAGCCCCACAGCGCGAGCTGAATTGTAGATACGGCCGATAGAGACGCCCAACAGTCCGATGCGGAAACCCTCATGCAGTTCACCGACCAGCTGCCATGGCTCGACCTGCACGTCCTCCAGCACGATGGAGCCCTCGTTGCCGCCCACCGGTTCACCATCAGGACGTTTGGAAATTCGATGACTCGCGCGAGCGGCGTAAAATCTTTGACCGGATCGTAGCCGGCGCCCTTCATCAGCCAGGGATTGGTCGTCAGCGTGCTGGCCGGCACGCAAAGCAGAGTGTGGCCGTCTGGCTTGGCATTGGCGACGACGGCGGCCCCGATGGCGCCGTTGGCCCCGGCCTTGTTCTCTACCACCACTGAAACGCCGGACTGCTCCGATAGCTTCTTCGCAACCAGACGGGCGAGATAGTCGCCGAGGCCGCCCGGCGGGTAGGGCATCACCAGGGTGATGGGCGTGCTCCCCAGGAACTGCGCACGCGCCGGTCCTGCGACCGCGAGCAACGCCAGGCTGGACAGCCCCCTGAGCAAGACGTTTCGAAGCATCGATTCCTCCCGCGCCGGTCCTGGCGCTCATCAACGGCTTGTTTCTCCAAGGCTAGGGAGCCTCGCAGCTTCACTACTTTCAGATACCGGTGGCGTAGCAAGCATCAGCCTGTCGTATCCGGCGCCAAATGGCCTTCATCTGCTTTCTCTGCACCACCTCGATTAGTCCTATTTGGGACTATCGTTAGTTCCACATGGAACCACTTGTCAACCACTGGCGGCAGACAAGATCGATGCGCTATACGAAAAGAATGGCGACAGATGTGAAGCAACGGTCTGCATTGCGGTTCGACCCCAATTCATTGGAGTGGATTGGCCTGCGGCTCACCGTCGTGAGCAGCCGCTATATGGGACCGATCAATACAGAATTGGAGCAGAAGCAGGGGCTGTCGCGCGATGATGTAACGGTGACGATCTGCCTCTCAATCACCAATGCCACTTCTGCCCAGGCGATCGTTCGTTATACCGGCCGCCCAAAGAACAGCGTCAGCCGTGCGGTGGCCAGCCTTGAGGAACGGGGCCTTTTGCGTCGCTACAGCGACGCGTCCGACCGCAGATCCTCCAAATTATCTCTGACGGCGCGTGGCCGCCGGCTCTTCGACCACATTGCTGCCTGCCTCGCCCAACGCGACAGTCTCATGCTGCGTCCACTGTCGGAACGGGAGCGACACGACTTTAATCGTCTGCTCGACAAGATTTCTGACCCCTCGGCGGATTGGCCCAAGACGGATCAAGGCTAGCGGCTAGGCCGTTGCAGTACGCCGCAAGGCTAGCTGGGAGGAATTCGTGGTCCTCGGCTTGACAGACCCAATCGGAAACCCGCTGCATATTGGGTCCCTCCTCCCGGCTACTACACCGATGACGGGCGGCTGCTACGCAGGGCGCGCAGCGACATGTACAAACAATGCCGACTATTCAACCTTGAAGCCCGATGCAGCGACAATCGGCTGCCATCGCTTCAGCTCGCCTTCGTCGAGCTCGGCGAGGCCGGCCGGCGTGCTGCCGCGCGGATCCATGCCGAGTAGGACTATGCGCTCACGAACGTCCGGCAGTTTTAGAATCGCGGCCATTTCGGCGCTGAGCGCCGCGACTGTGGTCGGAGGCGTGCTCGCGGCGCGAGCGCGCTCGACGAGGCCCATGCGGCGGAACATCTCCATGGTGCGCGCATTGCAGCGCTCCATCTTCGGCAGCTGCCGGCAGGTCGCGTTGCGCTCAATCAGCTGCACGCTCACGCCGCAGCGCGCCAGGTCGATCGCCAGCACAAGGCCGATGGGACCGGCGCCGACCACCAGGACATCGCTGTCAAAAAGACGAGCCTAGGCCGGGGTCGCGAGCTTGTAGGCGGCGATTTCGCCCACGGCGTTCATCCTAGGATCGCGGACCGAGCCCCAGGAATCGACATTGAGCGGCGTGGGTTCCAGACGCCGTGGCGCGCGAGCGTCGACTTCGGGGAATTCCTCCATGCCGAAGCTGTATTCCAGTGTCAGCCCGTCGGGGTCGAGGAAATAGAGGAACACGCTGGTCGACGCCGGATGACGTCCGGGTCCGAACACGACGGGCACGTCCATAGCCTTGAAGCGAGCCAGGCCGCGACCGACATCGTCGATCTCCGTCACCATGAAGTTTAGATGATGGAGCTGATTGTGCTGGCCGCGACCGATGCCGATTCCGTGGTGATAGGGATTGGGAAAGGCGCGGAAGAAGGTGACGCCTTCGCCGATGCTGTCGGACTCGGCAAAGTTCAGGACGTCGCGGAAGAAGGCGATCGCCTCATGGTAGCGCGGCGTCGTCCATACGACATGCCCCAGCCGTTGGATCTTGGCTAGCGTCGGCACGAATGGCTCGGGCTTGACCCATGCCGGCAGCCGGTAGAACTCGAGCGTGGCGCCGGTATTGGGCTCCACCGTGCGCGTGCCGCGCGCGACGCCACGCATCTGGCACTCGGTGACGGTGAATTCCTCGTAAGGCACGCCATTGTCACGCAGCCGCTTATGCAGCGAGGCGAACTGCGCTTCGTCCTCCAGCATCCAGCCGCCGCGCTTGAAGCCCGCCTTGTCGGCGCGATGCAGCGCCACGGCGTAAGGATCCTCGGAGCAGCGGAAGCGATATTCGCCCTCCGGTCCGTTGCCCACCGGCTGCAGGCCGACGATGTCACGATAGAAGGCGACCGATCTCTCCAGGTCGGTCACCATCAGATCGACATAGCCCAGCTTCGTGTAGCGGATCATGGCGACACCCTTCATAGAATGAAGCTCAGCTTGCCGTGCGGCCTGAGCGATTCCAGATCGAGGATGGCACGCCGCTCGCGGAACATCAGGCCGTTGGCGGCGCGCACCAGCACATGCACATACCGGCCGACATAGCAGTCGGTCGCCTCATGCTGGAACCGCCAGACGGCAAAGTTCGCCGTCACCTTCACCCAGTCGTCGGCTTGTTCGAGGATCCGCACGTTGCTTACCAAGCGTCGCGTGCGCGAGTGTGGGAATTCCGCCCAGGTGGTGCGCCCGAGCAACTGCTTGACCCGCGAACCGAGATTGCGCCGGTCGTCGGAGATCAGGAACAGTGCCCGGCGATGGTCCGAAGCGGGTGAATCGAGCGACGGTACGAGGTAGGCCCCGGCGTCGGCCATGAGCCCCAGCCACTCTTCGAGCTTCCACTCGTCGAGCAGGGCGGCCTCGTGGATCAGGAAATCCTCGACCTCCGCGCGCGTGACGGGGTCGGCGCCGGTGTGGCCGGAGACGAAGAGCAGGCGGTCGATCAGGACGGCGGGCGAATAGGGGCGGTGCGGCAGCAGGCCGCCGGCGCCACGGTGATGATGGGACTGGGACGCCGGCAACAGGTGGGCGATGCCGGCAAACCGCTCGATGGTCGGCAGCAGCAGATC
>LNAP01010838.1_pt3 | contig 25178 bp, 27 predicted proteins | sample 602601 | NCBI WGS metagenome assembly LNAP01 (sample SAMN02440304, study PRJNA202911) | soil metagenome | biome: Subtropical and temperate rainforests or woodlands; isolation source: soil samples (1 kg each in a 20% v/v slurry with milli Q water) were... ...
TGGGCAATGTGTTGCAAGAGGTTCAAGGGCTTGGCTCTTTTGATGAGTTATGATCGACCGACGCCGGGTTGTGTAGCGCGCGTGTAGTTATACTACATGCCCTTCCCGACGCCCAGCCAAACCACGCACGCGAGCCAAATTGCCGTGCGCTAATCGCCGGAGAGCTCTGTGTTAACCATCCCTTGCGACATGCTGGTATTCGGCGGCACCGGCGACCTGGCGCTGCACAAATTGCTGCCCGCGCTCTACCACTTGCACCGCGACGGCCGCCTGCACCCTGACACCCGAATTCTGGCCCTGGCGCGCAGCGTCAATTCCCGCGAGGCGTACCAGGCGCTGGCCGAACGGCGTTGCCGCGCCCAGGTGGCGCGCGCCGAGTTCGACGCCGCGACCTGGAGCAGCTTTGCTGAGCGCCTGGACTACTTCACCATCGATGCGTCACAAAGCGCTGACTTTGGCCGCCTGGCCCGCCACCTCGGCCCCGCTGGCGAGCGCGTACAGGTGTTCTACCTGGCCACCGCGCCTGACCTGTTTGAAGACATCGCCCGCCACCTGAAAGTCGCCGGCCTCGCCGGGCCGAATGCGCGCATCGTGATTGAAAAACCGATCGGCCATTCGCTGGAATCGGCCAAGGCGATCAACGCCGCCATCGGTGCGGTATTTGATGAGTCGCGGGTGTTTCGCATCGATCACTACCTGGGCAAGGAGACGGTGCAAAACCTGATGGCGCTGCGCTTTGCCAATATGCTGTTCGAGCCGTTGTGGCGCAGCGGGCATATCGACCATGTGCAAATCAGCGTGTGCGAAACCCTTGGCGTGGAAAACCGTGGCGCCTACTACGACCGCGCCGGCGCCATGCGCGATATGGTGCAAAACCATTTGCTACAGCTGCTGTGCCTGGTGGCCATGGAAGCCCCGGCGCGCTTTGACGCCGAGTCGGTACGCGACGAAAAACTGAAAATCTTGCAAGCGCTCAAGCCGATTCAGGGCATGGATGTGCACGACAAAACCGTGCGCGGCCAATACACCGCCGGCAAGATCGGCGGCCAGGAAGTGCCGGCCTATTACTTCGAAAAGAACGTCGATAACGACAGCGACACCGAGACCTTTGTCGCCCTGCAAGTGGCGATCAATACGTGGCGCTGGGCTGGCGTGCCGTTCTACCTGCGCACGGGCAAGCGCCTGGCAAAAAAGACCTCGGAAATCGTTATCCACTTTAAGCAGGTGCCGCACCTGTTGTTCGACAACACCCTGCCTAACCGCCTGATCATTCGCTTGCAACCGGAAGAGCGCATCAGCCTGCAACTGATGGGCAAAACACCGGGTAAAGGCATGCGCTTGGCGCCCGTGGAGTTGGACTTGAATCTGGCCCAAGCCTTCCAGCAGAAACGGCGATGGGATGCCTATGAGCGCTTGCTGCTGGACGTGATTGAAGGCGACTCGACGCTGTTTATGCGCCGCGATGAAGTGGAGGCGGCGTGGAAATGGGTGGACCCGATTTTGAAGCTACCAAGACCCACGGCCGTATGCCGCCGGCAGCAATGGGCCGGAGCAGGCGCAGAGTTTGTTGGAGCTACAAGGCCGCAAGTGGGCCGAGTGACGTAGGTCGGGTTGAGCCAAAGGCGAAGCCCAACATGGCGCACACCGTGCGCCGCTTGCAGTTGGTGGTTGGGACCGATACGCGCCGTCCTCGGGACGGCCTGTTGGGCTTCGCTACGCTCACCGCACGCGGACCGACCCAACCTACGGCTTGACTAGTTCAGGAATCTGTACCGCCAATTTGGTGTTATTCAACGGTGCACGAATAAACCCACGTTGTTTCCCATCCGGGCCGATCAGCGCCAGGTTGCCGCTGTGGTCGACGGTGTAATTTTCCTTGCTGGTATCGCCCGGAATAAACGGAATGCTCACCGCGTTGGCGAGTTTCTGAATGCTCGCCAGCTCACCCGTCAGCCCCTGAAATTGCGGGTCGAAGTAGCCGAGGTATTTCTTCAATTGCTCGGGGGTGTCGCGGTTGGGGTCGACGCTGACCAGCACCACCTGCAGGTTATCCAGCGCTTCTTTGGGCATTTTGCTTTTCAGTTCACGCAGCTGCGCCAGCGTGGTGGGGCAGATGTCGGGGCAGAAGGTATAGCCGAAAAACAGCAGGCTCCATTTGCCTTTCAACTCATCCACTTTCACCGGCTCGCCGAGTTGGTTGGTCAGGCTCAGGTCCGGCAGGGTGCGGCTTTGTGGCAGCAGAATTATGCCGGCGTCGATCATTGCAGCGGGGTCGCCGTGGCCTTTGCCACTGAGCACGCGGTTGACGGTGAGGCCGAATACTAGGGCGACGATGGCAACAAGAATGGCGACGGTGATTTGCTTGCGGGTCATAGGCTGGGCAGCTCGACAATTGGGCAGGCTGCCACGTTACCCCATCCCTGCCCCACGCCGAAACCGGCAAGCGTTTCAGGGTTTGCGTTGTGAAGGCCGCGACCAGATCCACGCCGCGCCGCAGCCCATGCCCAGTGCGGCAAATGCCACCGAAGGCAGGTGGTTTACGGTCAGCAGCATGATGCCGAGCGCCAGCAACATGCTCAGACTGGCCAGCAGCTTGGTGCGGCGGCTAATCACGCCGCCATCGCGCCAGTTACGCAGCAGCGAGCCAAACAGGCGATGGTTTTCCAGCCAGGCGGCCAAGCGTGGTGAGCTACGTGAAGCCGCCCACGCGGCCAGCAACACAAACTCGGTAGTCGGCAGGCCGGGAATAAGCACCCCCAGCACCGCCAAACCTAGGCTTAGATAGGCCACCGCCAGCCATAGCCAGCGCCAGGGTCGGCGCGGGCTGAGTGGCTCGCAGGCTTCAGGCAAAGGTGCGTTCCAGGTGGTCGGCAAAGCGGTTGAAGGCGGCGATGGCAGCGGCTTCGGCGTGGCGCTCTTGCTCGGCATCCAGCACCACACCATCTAACGCGGCGACGAATTTTTTCCAGCCTTGGGCGCGACCACCTTCCGGCTCACCGAGGTGGCGGGCACCAAAGGTATCGCTGAGCTGCAATGCTTCAGCGCGCTTGATTAAAAACGCTGCGCCCAGCTTTGAGCCTTCCGAGACAAACACCCAGCCCAAGGCCGCACCCAGGCCGTGCTGCTGGCTACGCACGCTGTCATCGCCTTGCGGTACCGCGAGGTTCAGGTCGGCCAGGTCCAGGCGCGCGTGTTCGACGCGGGCGCGGCTAGCCAGGTCATCGACAATCTGCGCCAGCTCGGCGTTGTGGTAGAGGTTTTCCAGGTCGTACTGGAACAGGTACTGGGCGGCGACAAACTTGGCGAAGTTTTCCCGGCTGCCGAACGGGTCGTGGCTTTTGACCAGGGCGTCGAGGCGGCTGTGCGGCTCGTGGGTCAGCGCGTTCAGGCGTTGCGAGCGCAGGGCGTGGGTCAGTTGTGATGGTTGCGCGGTCATGGCGTGGTCTCGGCGAAGTGGTAGGGCTAACCCTGGCCTCTAGAAGACGTCGCCGACGAAAAAATCCTCAGCGGGCGAGCCAATTATTTTTGCTCGCCCTGCCCGCCCACGTTTACTAGCTGACGAGAAAGTAGTGGTCCAGCAACAGCGCGATAAACAGCAAGAACAGGTAGTAGATGCTGTATTTGAACGTGTTGATTGCCGCATGGGGTTTGCTGTCGTGGTACAGCACCCAACTCCACTGCAGAAACCGCGCACCCAGCGCGATCGCGCAGCCCAGGTACAGCAAGCCGCTCATATGGATCACATAAGGCATGAGGCTGACCGCCAGCAGCACCAGGGTGTAGAGCACGATATGCACCTTGGTGTAGTGCTCGCCGTGGGTCACCGGCAGCATGGGAATATCGGCTTTGGCGTATTCCTCTTTGCGGTGAATGGCCAGGGCCCAGAAGTGCGGCGGGGTCCAGGCGAAAATAATCAGCACCAGCAGCAGTGGCTCGGCGCTCATATGGCCGGTTACTGCCACCCAACCCAGCAGCGGTGGCGCCGCGCCGGCCAGGCCGCCAATAACGATATTTTGCGGCGTGGCGCGTTTAAGAAAGCCGGTGTAGAGCACCGCGTAGCCGAGCAAGGAAGCCAGGGTCAGCCAGGCAGTAAGCTCGTTGGTAAAGGCCAGCAACACCACCAAGCCCAACACCGAGAGCGCCATGGCAAAGGTCAGCGCCGCCACCGGCGATACCCGCCCTTCTGCCAAGGGCCGCTTATGGGTGCGCGCCATCAATGCATCGATACGCCGGTCCACCACATGGTTGACCGCCGCGGCGCCGCCGGCACACAGGGCGATGCCCAGGTTGCCGAAGACCAACACGGTCCACGGCACCCCGGCGCGGGTGGCGAGAAACATGCCGACCAATGAGGTGATCAGCATCAGCACCACCACCTTGGGCTTGGTCAGCTCCAGGTAGTCGCGCCAAAGCGCTCTGCTGTGACGTTCGCTGAGTAGAGTAGCCATGGCGTCTCTCCTTTCTTGTTATGTGCCTAGACAGCCGACTGGCTGACCCAGTTTTTTGCAGGTTCGCTTGCCGCACTGCGCATCGCGCGCAGGCGGTAATTGGTTAGTACCAGCGTCAGGAGCAACAACGCGCCACCGGCGTTGTGGGCGACGGCAACAGCCAGCGGTAGATGCAGAAGCACATTGCTTACCCCCAGGCTGATCTGCACTGCCAAGGCCAACACCAGCAGGCCCGCCAGACGACCGTGGCCAACCCGTTGCAGTTGCCAAGCCAGCGCCAGCAGCACCAGCGTGACCAACATGGCGCCAAGGCGGTGGGTGAAATGAATGGCGGTGCGCGCATCGCTATCGAGCTGGCCGCCGAGGTAGTTGGGGCCGATGTGTTGGCTTAGGTGAAAGCCATTGGCGAAATCCCACTGCCCATGGCAGGTGGGCACGTCGATACAGGCGACCGCCGCATAGTTGGAGCTGACCCAACCGCCTAGCGCAATTTGCCCAATCACCACCAGCAAGCCGACAGCGGCCAGCCGACGCACTTGTGCAGGCACAGCGGGCAAACTCGGCAGCCGGCCCGACAAACGCAGGGTCAGCAAAAACAACAGCGCCAGGGTGGTAAAGCCGCCGAGCAAATGCGCCGTGACCACCTGCGGCCACAGCTTGAGGGTCACCGTCCACATCCCAAACGCCGCCTGGGCGATCACCACAGCTAATAGCAGCAATGGCAGCTTCAACGGCTGCCCCGGCTCAGCGCGGCGGCGCACGGCAATTGCCGCCAACGCCACAATCAATAGCCCCAAGCTGCCAGCGAAGTAGCGGTGAATCATCTCGTTCCAGCCCTTGTGCGTTTCCACCGGCGCATGGGGGAAATTGGCTTCGGCGTGGGCCAGTTGCGCCTCGCTGGCCGGCACGCTGATAAAGCCATAGCAGCCCGGCCAATCGGGGCAGCCGAGGCCGGCGTGAGTCAAGCGGGTATAGGCGCCCAGCAGCACGACCACGACTGCCAGAACCGTGGCTAACAACGCGAGGCGATATCCGGGTTTGGCCATCGAAAATCCCCTTGGGTGATCAGCCGATATTCGACAGTTTCAGCAGCAGGCGCAGGTCATTGAGAATGGCCTTGCCCTTGGTTTTTGCGTCGTAGCGCAGCACCAGATTGCCGTGCGGGTCGACCAACCACAGTTGCGGTTCGGCGCCGGTCGTTGGCGTGGCGTTGCCATAGGCTTGAGTGTCGAGGCCATAGCGGCCCAGGCGCGGGTAGTCGCGGGCCAGCTCGGCGTTGTAGTCCTCGCTAACCGACTGCGCGGTGGCCAAACCATGGGTGGCACGCGAGGCTTCGCGGCCCAGGCCAATCTGAATTTGCCGCGCCAGGTACACCAGCTGCTTACAGTCATCGGCGCAGGCGGCGGGGGCGGTCACCAGAATCTGCCAGGTGTCGACGTTATCGCCCTGCACACCCAGGTCCGTGCGGCTCTGGCCATTGCCGATCAGCTCGCCGCTGTAGTTGCGCCCTTCCGGCACCCAAAAGCGGAACTGGTACATGCAGGTGGCCAACACCATTGGGCCGATGGTTAATGCCAGCAGCAGAATCAACTGCAAGCGCCCTTGGCGACGCGGAGCGCTCTGCGGCATGGGCATAGTGGATGAACTCATGGTTGCTCTCCTAAGCGAGGCTCACGCGCAGGGGCCGCGTGAAAACCGAAGTAGATAAATAAGCCCAGCAGCGCTGCCGCCAGGGCAAACCATTGCACGGCATAGGCCTGGTGGCGTTCAGGGCCCATGGCGACGATTGGCCAGTCGGCCTGGTACGCAGCAGCGCCCGGCTCCATGCGCACTTCATAGGCCAAGCCTGCGCGGCCCAGTTGCTGCCAGAGCGCCTGCGGATGCACGGCGTTGACCAACAGCGGCCACTGGTTGCTGGGTGCATCGGCTTGCAATTGAAAGGTGGCGCCGGGCGGCACATAGACCCACGCATCCAGATTCTGGATGGCCGGCGGGGTGCTGAACTGCGCCGGGGTGCGCCGATCCGGCCACGGTAGCCAGCCACGGTTGACCAGCAGCCACAGGTCGCTGGCCTGGTCATAGAAAGGTTGCAGCAACTCGACGCCGGCTTTGCCATCGCGGGTGCGGTTGTCCAGCAGCACGCTGTGTTGGGCGTCGAAATGACCGCTTAAGCGCACCCGGCGATAAGCCGCATCAGACGTGTTTTCCAGCTCGAGAATGCCCATGGGTTCTGCCGTACGACGCGCCTCGTAGCTGGCCAACAGCTGGCGTTTTTCTTCCGCCCGCGCCAATTGCCAGAAACCCAGCAGCACCAGCACCGGCAGCAGTGCGGCGACCACCAGGCTGGGCAGCCAGCCAGGGCGAAAGCGCCTCAACGGGCGCCCCCTAACACTGGCCGGTGACTGGCTATACTCCACGGCATTCCCCTTCCCCATTGGCGAGTCTCAGACCATGCTCAAAGCAGCCATCGTGTTTATGCTGTTGGCCACCGTTGTCAGCCTGTTCAGCGGCTTGTTCTTTCTGGTCAAAGACCAGGGCAACTCGTCCCGCTTGATCAGTGCCCTGACCATTCGTGTGGTACTCGCGGCGCTGACCTTGGCCTTGGTGACCTGGGGCTTTTACAGCGGCCAGTTGGTCAGCCATGCCACGTGGTAAGCGCCCCGTTTAAAGCACGTAAACAAAGATAAACAGCCCTACCCACACCACGTCGACAAAGTGCCAATACCAACTGGCCGCTTCAAAACCGAAGTGCTGCTTTTCATCGAAATGGCCACGCAAGATGCGGAAAAACATCACCGCCAAAATCAGCGTGCCAATGGTCACGTGGGCGCCGTGAAAGCCGGTGAGCATAAAGAAGGTGGCGCCGTAGATGCCCGAGCCCAGGGTCAGCCCCAGCTCGTGGTAGGCCTCCACATACTCCACGGCCTGCAAGGTTAGAAAGCTCAGCCCCAAGAGAATGGTCAGCCCCAGCCAGGCCTTGAGCGCGCCACGTTTGCCGTGGCGCAGGGCGTGGTGAGCGAGGGTCACGGTGACGCTGGAGCTGACCAGCAAAATGGTGTTGATCAGCGGCAGGTGCCAGGGGTCGATAACAGCTTTGGGCGCCGGGAATAGTTTCGGGTCGGGGCTATTCAGCAGCGGCCAGGTGTATTCAAAATTTGGCCAGAGCATATGCGCCACACCCTTGGCGCCGTCACCGCCCAACCAAGGGCCAGCCCAGGTACGCACGTAAAACAGCGCGCCAAAGAAGGCGATAAAAAACATCACCTCGGAAAAAATAAACCAGCTCATGCCCCAGCGGAACGAGCGGTCCATCTGCGTGCTGTAGAGGCCCTGACGGCTCTCTTTGATCACCGCGCTAAACCAGCCAAACAACATGTAAGCAACCATCAGCCCGCCGATGGCGAAAATCAGTGGGCCGTGGGATTCCGGCCGCGCCGCTTTCATATCGTTAAACCAGGTGCCCAGGCCGTACATGGTGGTGAGCATGCCGATGGTGGCAATGATCGGCCACTTGCTTTGCGCCGGAACGTAGTAGTGCTCGTAATCGGAGTTGGGGCTCTTTGGCAGGGCCTCGTCGTGCGTCGCCATCTTATTGTTCTCCTTGTTTTACACCGCTTACTTGGCCGCTATCGGCGCATGGCGGGCGGTGATGTCGAACAGCGTGTAACCGAGGGTCAGGTGGTAGACATCCTTGGGCAGATCACGGTCGACGATGAAGCGCACCTTCATTTCTACGCGTTCACTTGCTGGTTAAAACAAAAGCACGCGGTCTTGTGGAAATAGGCCGCGGCTTCCGACGGCACAATGCTGGGAATCGCCTGCGCCGCCATGGGTTTGTCGGTGGGGTTCTGGGCGATAAAGGTCATCTCGTTGACCGCCCCTGGGTGCACCACCAAATCCTCCGCTACCGGGTGGAAATCCCAGACCATATCGGCGGCATTGGTGGCCAAAAACTGCACCTTCACCTGTCGCGCTTCATCCACCTGTTGTTGCTCGCCGGAATACTGCCCAGCAGTTTTGCCGTTGATGCCAAAGGCTTTGCACATCACGTCGTAGATCGGCACCAAGGCAAAACCAAAGGCAAACATCACCACCACCAATAACAGCAGGCGGGAGACCAATTTTTTGGTGGCGATGCCTTCGCTCATGGCTGGCTCACTTGATTTCCGGTGGAGTGGTAAAGGTGTGGTACGGCGCCGGCGACGGAATGGTCCACTCCAACCCGTCCGCTCCGTCCCAAGGCTTGGCCGGCGCGAGTTTGCCGCCACGGATGCACTTGATCACGATAAACAGGAAGAGAAACTGGGTAGCGCCAAAACTAAAGGCGCCAATGGAGGAGACCATATTGAAATCGGCGAACTGTAGGTTGTAGTCCGGAATGCGTCGTGGCATGCCCGCCAGCCCAACAAAGTGCATGGGGAAGAAGGCCATATTCATGCCGACAAACGACAGCCAGAAATGCAGCTTCCCGAGGGTTTCGTCGTACATATGCCCAGTCCACTTGGGCAGCCAGTAATAGGCCGAGGCGAAGATACCGAAGATCGCCCCCGGCACCAGCACATAGTGGAAATGCGCCACCACAAAGTAGGTGTCGTGGTACTGGAAGTCCGCCGGGGCGATGGCCAGCATCAGCCCGGAGAACCCACCGATGGTGAACAGAATGACGAAGGCCACGGCAAACAACATCGGCGTCTCAAACGTCAGCGAGCCTTGCCACATGGTGGTTACCCAGTTGAACACCTTCACCCCGGTGGGCACGGCGATCAGCAAGGTGGCGTACATAAAGAACAGTTCGCCCACCAACGGAATACCGACCACAAACATGTGGTGCGCCCAGACGATAAACGACAAGAAGGCAATCGAGGCCGTGGCGTAGACCATGGAGGTGTAGCCAAACAGCGGCTTGCGCGAGAACGCCGGAATGATCGAACTGACGGCGCCAAAGGCCGGCAAGATCATGATGTACACCTCGGGGTGGCCGAAAAACCAGAACACATGCTGGAAAAGCACCGGGTCACCGCCACCGGCGGCACTAAAGAAGCTGGTGCCGAAGTGGATATCCATCAGCATCATGGTCACGCAGCCCGCCAGCACCGGCATTACCGCAATCAGCAAAAAGGCGGTGATCAACCAGGTCCAGACAAACAGCGGCATCTTCATCAACGTCATGCCTGGGGCGCGCAGGTTGAGGATGGTGGCGATCACATTGATCGCGCCCATGATCGAGCTGATGCCCATCAGGTGAATGGCGAAGATAAAAAACGTCACGCTTTCCGGCGCGTAGGTGGTGGACAACGGTGCGTAGAAGGTCCAGCCAAAGTTCGGCCCGCCACCGGCGGTGAACAAGGTGCTGATCAACAGGCCAAAGGCCGCTGGCAGCAACCAGAAGCTGAAGTTATTCATGCGTGGCAGGGCCATATCCGGCGCCCCCACCATCAGCGGAATCATCCAGTTGGCCAGGCCGACAAACGCCGGCATCACCGCACCAAAGACCATCACCAAACCATGCATGGTGGTCATCTGATTGAAGAACGCCGGCTCAACAATTTGCAGCCCCGGCTGGAACAACTCGGCGCGAATCACCATGGCGAACGAGCCGCCACAAAGCTGAACCACAGGTACATGGTGCCGATGTCTTTGTGGTTGGTGGTCAGCACCCAGCGCATCAGGCCCTTGGCGGGGCCGTGATGCGCGTGGTCGTGGTCGGTGTGCCCAGCATGGCCAGGCTCAATCACTGCACTCATGATGGGTCTCCTATTTGTTCGCCTGTTTCAGGGCCAGCACGTCTTTCGGGGTGACCATGTCACCGACGTTATTGCCCCATGCATTACGTTCGTAAGTGATCACCGAGGCGATATCGACCTCCGACAACTGCTTGCCGAACGCCGCCATGGCCGTGCCCTGCTTACCGAAGAACACAATGTGCAGGTGATCCTCTTTGGGCCCGGTGGCAATCTTCGAACCCTTGAGTGCCGGGAACATCGGCGGCAGACCCTGGCCTTCAGGCTGGTGACAGGCCGCACAGGTGGTGTGGTAAATCTTGTCGCCGCGCGCAACCAGCTCTTCGCGGGTCCACTCCTTGCTGGTCAGCTCCTTCATCGCCAGCGCTTCCTGCTTGCGCTCATCCAGCCATTTGGCGAAGTCCTCTTTGGATTTCACCTCGACCACAATCGGCATAAAGCCGTGGTCTTTGCCGCACAGCTCGGCGCACTGGCCACGGTAAATGCCGGGCTTTTCCACCTTGGTCCAAGCCTCGTTGACGAAGCCTGGAATGGCATCGCGCTTCACCGCCAACGCCGGCACCCACCAGGAATGGATAACGTCAGCGGCGGTAATCAAGAAGCGCACCTTGGTGCCGGCCGGAATCACCAATGGTTGGTCGACCTCCAGCAGGTAGTGCTCGTCTTTCGGCGCTTGGTTGTGAATTTGCTCTTGGGGGGTGGCCAGGTTGCTGAAGAACTCCACCTCCTGACCGAGGTATTTGTAGTTCCACTTCCATTGGTAGCCGGTGACCTGGATATCCAGCTCCGACTCACTGCTGTCGTAGATATTGATCAGCGTCTTGGTCGCCGGAACGGCCATCGCCACCAGAATCACAAAGGGCACGACGGTCCAGAGAATCTCCACCGTGGTGCTTTCATGAAAGTGCGAAGCGACCTGGCCGGTGGAGCGCCGGTGTACCAGCATCGACCAGAACATAGCGCCGAATACCAGTACGCCGATGACGGCGCAGATCAGAAAGATGGTCATGTGTAGATCGAACACGGCGTTGCTGGTCGCCGTTGCCCCCTGGGTCATATTCATCGTCCAAGCAGCGTGTGCAGGACTGAATACCGACCACAGCAGGAGGCCCATCCAGGCATGTGGATGTCGCATCATTGCGGGTTCCCCTTATCGTTCTTGTTATCCCGCCGGCAGGGAGCGTCGAGCTAGAAAACTGACTTAGCTGTCGCACCCATTCCTTGCCGTGGCTCAGTCCGGGTTGATCAGGTCATGTCTTTCGAGTCGGAGTATAGCCAGGGACTTTGCGCCCGCAATGTCGTCGCAAAAAAGCCTACAGGCGGCCAAGGCCTGTGCTAAAGCCCCCGGTTCTTCTGGCCTGTGGCAAGGTGTAACGCTAGCGTTATAACGACAACAGCATAAAAGTTTCGGGATTATGACAATCGCGTCTTAGCATGGAGCCCCTGCCAGCTAATGTGTCTGTCTTTCCTACCTGTTTCAGTTCTGAACAGGCCACCCCATTTACCCCATGTCCTTTTGTTCGGGAGCAGTCATGAAAACCGCCGCATTGCGCGAGCTGATTCAGCGCGCACACCAGCACGAAGCCCAGAGCGCCAACCTGGCGAACCTGCTCGAAGGCAAAATCGCCGACCTGCACCGCGCTATTCGCTTGCCGGCCAGCGATGAAAAAGCGGCATTGGCACGCTTTGTCGTGGCCTATATCGACCAAGTACCGGACATCCTCGACGCCGCCAACCAGGTGGCGCGTGAAGCGGGAATTGAAGAGCAGATTAAGCCGGTGCTGAAGGTCGCTGAGGAGTTTTTCCTTCACCCACCAGCGTTAATGGCCGGGCACGACGGCCTCGACGGGCTGCTCGACGAAGCCTATCTGGCGCACCGTTTGGTGGAAGAAGTAAACGACCGCTATATCACCCATATGGGCCAGCCGCTGATTCCGCTGGATACCACCGTGGCCAACCTGATCGCCCACCAGCTGATCGGCGAACCCTTCGCCAACCAACTGGATGAAGCCGTGCACCACGCCGTGGACGGCATGCTCGAGGACAGCATCTTTGCCCAGGAGTCGGTGCAGGCCTATCGCAACCGTTTAAGCAGCCCCAATACCAAAGCGGCGTGGCAACAGTGGCCGTGTTTTTCGCAGCAGTTGGGAGTTGAATTACAACTACAAGAAGCCGGTTGAACGCACCGGGGTAGGGTCGGTCTGCGTTCGGTGAGCCTAAGGCGAAGCCCAACATTGCGGCAAACCTCTTTGCCACCACCTGGGCAAGCCCCAAGGCTTGCCCAGTACGCTCTTCTACCGAACGCATCGAGGCCAGCGTAAGGTCCTGTTGGGCTTCGCTTTGCTCAACCCAACCTACGATTGCGGCGAATACCTCGGCCGAGGCGTCGCCATTGGAATCGGACTGGTGCCGTCCAGTGGCAAAAACTCCGACCGCTCGGCGTCATACGCGCGAATCTCGCAGGTATCGATGCTGTATACCCAGCCGTGAATAAACAGCTGCCCACTGGCCATACGCGAGGCCACCGACGGATGGGTGCGCAAATGCTGCAACTGCGCCACCACGTTTTCTTCGGTCAACACCCCCAAAGTCTCGTGCTCGGTGCCGCAACTGCAGTTGTCGGCGACCATAATCTTTGCCACCTCGGCATGACGCAGCCAGGCTTTTACCGTGGGCATTTTTTCCAGGGTGTCGGGGTTCATTACCGCGCGCATCGCACCGCAATCGGAGTGGCCGCAAACGATGATGTGGTGCACCCCCAACGCCAGTACGGCGTACTCAATGGCGGTGGAAACGCCGCCGTTCATTTGCCCATAAGGCGGCACTACGTTGCCCACGTTACGGGTAACGAACAAATCGCCCGGCGAGCTTTGCGTGATCAGTTCAGGAACGATGCGCGAATCAGCGCAGGTGATAAACATCGCCCGCGGCCGCTGGGCATTGGCGAGCTTCTGAAACAACTCCTCTTGCTCGGGGAACACCTCGGTGCGAAAGCGCTGAAACCCCGAAACAATCTGCTGCAACGCCTCATCGGCACCCTCACCTTGTGCCCCATCGAGGCGGTCGAGATTCTGTTGGTCGCGCGTGTTCATAGAGCACTCCTGAGCGAGAAACGGATGGGCCTTTAAGACTATAGCCGGGGCGATATTGTTCCAGCTCCGCCGCCTGGCAGCTACCTTGAATCGTTTGCACAATGTAGCGAAACCTACCTGCCGACCTACACCTGTGAACAATTCCCGGCAACTACCGTCTCTTGTGCGTACAGTCCATCCACCGCCTTTTCACTGCGAGCGCTCCATGCCGTCGATCTACGACCTCAAACCCCGCTTCCAGAATTTGCTCCGCCCCTCTGTCACCCGCTTGCACGCCAAAGGCGTGACCGCCAACCAGGTCACCCTATTCGCCTGTGCCATTTCTATTGCGGTGGGGGCCGTGGTGGCGATATTTGCGCAACACACGCTGGTGTTCGCGCTCTTACCGCTGTGGATGCTGCTGCGCATGGGCCTGAATGCGGTGGATGGCATGTTGGCCCGTGAGTTTGGCCAGCAGTCACGCTTGGGCGCGTACCTCAATGAGATCACCGACCTGGTGGCCGATGCCGCGCTGTATCTGCCGTTTGCCTGCTTGGTCGGCGTATCGGGCGCAGCAGTAGCGGCGGTCGTATTGCTGGCGTGGTTAAGTGAATACGCTGGCGTTCTTGGCCTGATGGTCGGCGCCTCGCGCCGCTATGACGGGCCGATGGGCAAAAGTGACCGCGCCTTTGTTTTCGGCCTTTTGGGCTTTCTATTGGCCGTTGGTGTGCCGGTGCAGGGTTGGCTGACGTCAATCATGGCAGTGCTCGCCGCCTTGCTGTTGTTCACCACTTACAACCGCGTCAAGCGCGGGCTGGCCGAGCAACCTGCCAGTTAATCGAATCGATTTTTTGGAGTTCTACGGATGGAAACTCAACGCCTGCAACACAACGCTACATTCCCTACCCACGACGGGGTCGAGCTGTTCTACCGCTACTGGCCCGCCGTCAACGCCACCCCTGAATCCCCACGCAAAGCCATCGTGCTGCTGCACCGCGGCCACGAGCATTCGGCGCGCATGGCGCATTTGGTCGATGAGCTAAACCTGCCCGACTTTGCCTTTTTCGCCTGGGATGCCCGTGGCCATGGCCACTCGCCGGGTGAGCGCGGCGACAGCCCAAGCTTTGCCGCCAGCGTGCGTGACGTCGATGATTTCGTGTCTTTCATTCAGCGCGAACATGGTATCGCCATCGAAGACATCGCCGTCGTCGCGCAAAGCGTTGGTGCGGTGTTAGCGGCCACCTGGGCCCACGACTACGCGCCACGCATTCGCTGCATGGTGCTGGCCTCCCCGGCCTTCGATATCAACCTGTATGTGCCGCTGGCCCGCCCCGGCCTGACCTTGCTGCAAAAGCTCAAGGGCAATTTCTTCGTTAAAAGCTATGTGCGCCCCGGCATGCTGACCCATGACAAAGCCCGCGCCGATAGCTATGCCAATGACCCGCTGATTGCCAAGGCGATTTCGGTTAACCAATTGCTCGGTCTTTATGAAGCAGCAGACCGTGTGGTGGGCGATGCCGAAGCGATTCAGGTGCCAACCCAGTTGTTGATTTCCGGCGCCGACTTTGTGGTCAAGCGCAAACCCCAGGAGCTGTTTTTCCAGCGCCTGGGCACCCTGCAAAAAGAACGGCATCTGCTGCCCGGCTTCTACCACGACACCCTGGGCGAAGCCGACCGCCATATCGCCGTGAGCAAAGCCCGTGGCTTTATCGAGCTGCTGTTTAGCCAGCCGCTAAGCCGCCCGGAGTTGCTGACCGCCGACCGTATCGGCTTTACCAAGTCTGAAGCCGAAGGCCTGTCTACGCCGCTGCCGCCTAACTCGCCCGCCGGTCTGTACTGGCGCATGACCCGCGCCTCGATGGGCTTGGGCGCGAAGTTATCGGCTGGGGTGAAACTTGGCTTCGACACCGGTTTCGACTCCGGCAGCACCCTCGACTACGTATACCGCAACAAGCCCACCGGCACCGGCGCGCTGGGACGCATGATCGACACCAACTACCTCAACTCCATTGGCTGGCGCGGCATTCGTCAGCGCAAGGTGCATATCGAAGAGCTGCTGCGCGAGACCCTGCAACAGCTGCAGGCCGACGGTAAGCCGACGCGCATTGTCGATATCGCCGCCGGCCATGGCCGCTATGTGCTGGAAGCGCTGCAAGGCTTGGCGCAGCGCCCGGACTCGATTCTGCTGCGCGATTACAGCGACCTTAACGTTAGCCAGGGCAGCGCCCTGATCGCGGAAAAAGGCCTGGCCGATATCGCCCAGTTTGTTAAAGGCAATGCCTTTGACCCTGAGAGCTTGGCCAGCCTGGAGCCGAAACCGACCCTGGCGATTGTCTCCGGCCTTTATGAGTTGTTCGGCGACAACAGCATGGTCGGCGGTTCGCTTGGCGGCCTGGCGCAAGCGGTGGAACCCGGCGGCTACCTGATTTACACCGGCCAGCCGTGGCACCCGCAGTTGCAGCTGATTGCCCGTGCGCTGACCAGTCACCGCGATGGCCAGCCCTGGGTAATGCGCCGTCGCACCCAGGCGGAAATGGATCAGTTGGTGGCCGCTGCCGGTTTCCGCAAGGTGACGCAACGCATCGACCAGTGGGGCATCTTTAGCGTCAGTCTGGCGCAACGAGTCGAGGAATGAGCGACGCATACCATGCCAAACTAACTGTCCGTCAGCGCTTGCCTCGGGCGCTGATGTGGCTGGTGATTTTGGCGCCGCTGTTTTTCGCCACGTATAGCTTTGCCAATTGGTACACCAGCCAGCGCGCCGATGTCGGCACGTTGGTTTTCGCTTGGGAAAGCCATACGCCGTTCTGGGCCTGGACCATCGTCCCCTACTGGTCCATCGACCTGCTGTATGGCCTGTCGTTGCTGCTATGTGCCAGCCGGCATGAGCTGGATATCCATGCGCGCCGCCTGCTTACTGCGCAGGTACTGGCGATCGCCGGCTTCTTGTTATTCCCGCTGACCTACACCTTTAGCCGCCCGGAAATGACCGGCTTTTTCGCCTGGATGTTTGAAGTGCTGATGGGCTTCGACAAGCCGTTTAACCAGGCGCCGTCGCTGCATATCGTGCTGCTGATTGTGCTCTGGGTGCGTTATGCCGATCACACGCCCAAGGGCCTGTGGCGCTGGTTGCTGCATATCTGGTTTGGCTTGATCGGTTTGTCGGTGCTGACCACCTACCAACATCACTTTATCGACTTGCCCACTGGCGTTCTGGTCGGCTGGTTGTGCGTGTGGTTATGGCCGCTGGATCGCCCTAGCCCGCTGGCCCATCTGCGTTGGCAGCGACAAGCGCGCGGGCAGCGCTTGGGGCTTTATTACGGCGTTGCCGGGCTGGCCTTAGGCGCGCTGGGCGTGAGCGTTGGCGGGCTTGGCTGGTTTCTCACCTGGCCGGCCGTAGCCTTAGTGCTGGTGGCGCTGAACTATCTGTTGGTTGGCGCGGCGGGCTTTCAAAAGCACCGCAATGGTCAGCTCAGTTGGGCGGCGAATTTTCTCTTTGGTCCTTACCTGATCGGCGCCTGGATTAATTCCCGCGCCTGGACGGCCAAGGTGCCCAAGCTAGTGCCGGTGGTCGACGGCGTATGGCTGGGGCGTATCCCCAACAAAGGCGAACTGGACGGCACGCCGATCAAGGCGATTGTCGACCTGTGCGCCGAACTGCCCTGCGCCATTGGCGGCCGCGTCTATACCACGCTGCCCACCATGGACTTGCTGCCACCTAGCCCTGAACTGCTGCAAGCCGCCGCCGAGGCCATCGAACGTGCTCGCGCCCATGGCCCAGTGTTGGTCTGCTGCGCACTGGGCTATTCGCGCAGCGCCGCGGCAGTGGCCGCCTGGCTGCTCAGTACCGGCCGCGCGGCAAACCCGGCAGCGGCGCAAGCCATGCTGGAGCAAGCACGCCCAGGCGTAGTGTTGCGCGAAGGTCACTTGCGTAATCTGGCGTTCATCGGAGCCACGGCATGAGCGATCTGCGCTTGCTCAGTTGCGCGCGCTTGCTGGAACAAGGGCAGCGGCTCGATCAGTTATCCACAGGGCTTAGCCTGGTGGCGCTGGCCGGTGCCTTGGTTGCCGTCACCTTAAGCAAGCTGCCACTGGTGGCCGCCCTGCTGGTGCTCTGCCTACTGGCCGGCGCCGTGGAAAAATATTGGGCGCTGCGGGTGGCCTTTGATGCCGCGCTGTTTGCCCGTGTGGCTGACGCCGTCGACCTAGCGGCTGCCACTGAGCAACTGGACGAGGGCCTGCACGGCCTTGGCTTACTCCCAGCCCACAATAAAGGCCGCGACTGGTCGCTGCGTTGCCAGGGCGCCCTGGCGCTGCTGCGCAATCAAGGCCTGACCCTGGCGGCACAATTGCTATTGGCGGTGGCCGCGGTGGCGGCCGGCGCTTTTCTCTAGAGGACTGTGTATGTCACGTGTCTCGGACTACAGCTGGCGTGGCGCGTTTGTCGCCCGCCTGATTATCGGTTTTGCCGCCGCCGTTACCGGTGCACGGGCCTTGTGGGTGGGCTGCGCGCCAGACCCGAAACCGCGGGTGTATTTCGCCAACCACAACAGCCATGGCGACTTTGTGCTGCTGTGGTCGTCGCTGCCCGCCCATATGCGCGGCAGCACGCGGCCAGTGGCCGGGGCCGATTACTGGGGCAAAGCCGGGGTTCGCAGCTTTCTGATCAACAAAGTGTTTCGTGGCGTGCTGATCGAACGTACACCCAGTGCCGACGGCCCCAACCCCATCGAACAGATGGGCGCGGTATTGGAGGGCGGCGAATCGCTGATCCTCTTCCCGGAAGGCACGCGCAACCTGGAAGACGGCCTGCTGCCGTTTAAAAGCGGTCTGTTCCACCTGGCCACGCGCTGCCCTGATGTAGAGCTGGTGCCGGTATGGATCGACAACCTCAAACGCGTGATGCCCAAGGGCCGCACCCTGCCCTTGCCGCTGCTGTGCACCCTGACCTTTGGCACGCCACTGCAATTGCAGGAAGGCGAAACCAAGGCCGACTTTTTAACGCATTGCTGGCCCTGACACCAAAGGAAGCCTGATATGGATCGGCAAACGCTCAACGTATTTATCGCCGTCGGCATCTTTTTGGCCCTCGCCTCGCTGGTAGGCCAACTCCTCAAATGGAAAAAAGGCGCGACCCCGGTTATCGACAACCTCAATGCACGCATCAATGCCTGGTGGGTGATGGTGGCGGTGCTCGGCGTGGCGTTCTTTTTCGGCAAGCCGGGCGTGCTGGTGTTGTTCTACCTGCTGTCATTCTTCGCCCTGCGCGAGTTCCTGACCCTCACCCAAACACGCGGCGGCGACTACCCGGCGCTGGTGGCGGCGTTCTACTGCGTGCTGCCGTTTCAGTACTTTCTGGTCTACGTCGAGTGGTACGGGATGTTCAGCATCTTTATCCCGGTCTTCGTATTCCTGTTGATGCCGTTCCTGGCCTCGCTGGGCGGCGACACCACACGCTTTCTGGAGCGAACGGCCAAGGTGCAATGGGGGCTGATGATTTGCGTATTCAGCATCTCCCATGTACCGGCGCTGCTGACGCTGAACATCGCCGGCTATGAAGGCCGCAACCTGCTGCTGATCGCCTTTCTGGTGTTGGTGGTGCAGTCGTCCGACGTGCTGCAGTACATCTGGGGCAAGCTGTTCGGCAAAACCAAAGTGGCCCCTAACCTATCGCCCTCGAAAACCCTCGAAGGCCTGATTGGCGGCGTGTTCTCCGCCACCTTGTTGGGCGGCGCGCTGTTCTGGATGACGCCGTTTAGCTTCTTTGGCGCCCTGGCCCTGGCCTTTGTTATCTGCCTGATGGGCTTTATCGGCGGGCTGGTGATGTCGGCGATCAAACGTGACCGTGGCGTGAAGGATTGGGGGCATATGATCGAAGGGCATGGCGGCATGCTCGATCGGCTGGACTCGGTGTGTTTTGCCGCGCCAGTGTTCTTTCATTTGGTGCGGTACAACTTTACGTAACACCAGCGATCCCGAATCCGTAGGTTGGGTTGAGCAAAGCGAAGCCCAACGTTCGGTTCTCATGCTCAACCCAACCTACATTAGGATCAGAGAGCCGCGAGCATTTGATCTTTGGGTCACACCACCACTTCATGCTCAAACGGCAAATCCGGCCCGGTGCGCGAGCAGGTCACGGCAGCGGCAGCGACGGCGTAGCTCAGCAGGCTTTCGATCTGTTCGCGGCTTAGGCTGGCCACCCCTTGCGGGCTGTCCAGTTCAGCGCGAGTCAGCCAGGCCAGCAGCGCGGCCTGAAAGGTGTCGCCAGCGCCTACGGTGTCTTTAACCTGAATGGTGCGGGCGGGTACCGAAAGGGTGCCGTGCTGACGACTGAAGGCTGTGGCGCCACCGGCACCGCGGGTCATCAGTACCAACTGGCAACGCCCGCCCAACCAGCGCTCGATGATGGTTTCCGGCGCGGTGCCGGGGTAGAGCAAATGCAGGTCTTCGTCGCTGACTTTGATCAGGTCCGCCAACTGCGCCAATTCCTCGACACACGTACGCCATAGCTCGGCATCCGGCTGCGGGTTAAGGCGTACGTTGGGGTCGAGGCTGATCAAACGTTTACCGCTTTCGCGACGTACCAGCTCCAGCAAGGTGTCGCCAATCGGCTGCACCACCAGGGAAAACGACCCCACATGCAGGCCGCGCACATCGTCGCCAAGCACCGGCAGATGTTCGCTACGCAAAGAACGGTCGGCGCAGCCTTCACCACGGAATGAGTAGTGCGGCTGGCCGTTGCCATCCACCGCGACCATGGCCAGGGTGGTCGGCGCGTCGCTTGCGATTAAAAAGTCGCTACGCACGCCCTCTTCTTCCAGCACCCGGCGCAAACGTGCGCCGAGAAAATCTGTGGATAAGCCGCCAAACAAAGCCGAGTCCACGCCCAGCCGGCGCAAGCCCACGGCGACGTTAAAGGGTGAACCACCGGCAATGGCTTTGTAGTCCAGCTCGCTGCTACGCGCGCCGGCCGCTTGGGTAAAAAAGTCGAACAACGCTTCGCCGCAAACCAGGTACATGTCGAACTCCAAACAAGAAAAGGGTTATTGCAGCTGCATGACCTGCTGGCGATAGCGCTCATACACCGGCTCATAGGCCGCGCTATTAGCCGGGTCAGGCTGGGTGAGGGTACGCGTATCCACACTCACGCAACGCTGGCACAGCTGCTCCAGGCTCTCTTCGCCGGCACTCCACGCTGCTTGAATCGCCGCGCCCAGCGCAGCTGCCTCGGTATGCTGCGGGCACACCAGTGGGGTGGCCATGATATCGGCGACGATCTGCCGCCACACCGAGCTTTTCGCCGCGCCACCAATCAGACGGATTTCCCGGCTTTCAATGCCACTGGCGCGTAATAAATCCAGGCCGTAGCGCAGGCCAAAACAGGTGCCTTCCAGCACCGCGCGGCAGAGGTTGGCGCGGGTCAGGTTGTCGCTGGTCAGGCCAAACAAACTGGCGCTGGCATTGGGTAACGCCGGTACCCGCTCGCCGTTAAGAAACGGCAGCATCAGCACGCCTTCGGCGCCAATCGGCGCTTCGCTCACCAGGCAGCCAAAGCTGGCCAGATCCAGCTCCAGCAATTGCTGAATGGCGCCGGTGGCATTGGTCAGGTTCATGGTGCAAATCAGTGGCAGCCAGCCACCGGAGGACGAGCAAAAGGTGGCCACCGAAGCGTGTGGGCTCACCTGCGCCTGGTCGGCATAGGCGTACAACGTGCCCGAGGTGCCGAGGCTCATAGTGATGGCGCCGGGGCTGATATTGCCGGTGCCGATCGCGCCCATCATATTGTCGCCGCCACCGCTGGCCACTTGCGCGTGCGGGTTGAGGCCAAGGCGCTGGGCGATTTCCGGCAGCAAGGTGCCGACCGTTTCATCCGGGCCAAGCAGGGTAGGCAATGCATCGTTGAGGCGCCCGCTGGGCTCGATAAGCCGGAGCAAGTCGTGGTCCCACTCGCGGCTGCGCACATTGAAATAGCCGGTGCCGGAGGCGTCGCCGTATTCGCTGCAGTAGCGCCCGGTCAGCCAGAAATTCAGGTAGTCGTGGGGCAGCAGAATATGGGCGATGCGCGCGTAAATATCGGGGTGCTGCTCTTTGGTCCAGAGCAGTTTCGATACCGTATAGCCCGGCGCAATCGCTACGCCCAGGCGCTCCAAAGAGCCCGCTTCGCCGCCAAGAAAATCCAGCAAGCGCTGATTTTGCGGCGCCGATTCGGTGTCGCACCAGAGCTTGGCCGGGCGCAGCACTTGGCCCTGCGCATCAAGCAGCACCAGCCCATGTTGCTGGCCGGAAATACCGATGCCGGCGATGGACTGCCCCGACACACCGGCATCGGCCAGCGCCGCGCGGGTGGCTTGCTCAAACGCGCTGAGCCAGTCAGCCGTGTGCTGCTCGCGATGGCCATTGGGCCCGCTGATCAAGCGATGCGGCGCGCCGCCGGCGCCCAGCACCTCACCGCTGGCGGCGTCCAGCACCAGCGCCTTGGTGCCTTGGGTGCCGCAGTCGATACCGAGGTACAAAGCCATGGTCAGTTCTCAGCGATGCTGCAGCGGCGGATCAAGCCGGCCGTTTGCCGGGCCATCCAGCAGCGCCTGCAAGGTGCCGGTAACGCCCAGGGTGCGCAGGTTATGCAGCTGGCGTTCAAAGGCGGCGACAAAGGCTGGAGACGCCGGAATGGCCGGGCCAAAAACCAGATCGGCACCGAGCAGCTTGGCGGTCAGGCTGGCTTTGTCGGCGACCAAACCCTGCGCCCATTGCGCACGCGGGTCGGGAATGCGGTACTGCGTACCTTGCTCATCCACGCCCTCCAGATACAGCGCCCACGCCGCCACCACCAAGGCCGCGCGGTCTAGCTCAGCACCATCGGCAATCAAGCGGTTAAGGGTCGGCACAATAAATTTGGGGAATTTCGAGCTGCCGTCGGAGCACACACGCTCCAGCTGATCGGCAATCGCCTGGTTGGAGAAACGCTCGATCAGGGTGTCTTTGTAATTGGTCAGGTCGATGCCCGGCACCGGCGCCAGTTGCGGGGTCACGTCGAGGTCCATAAAGCGCCGCACGTAGCGACGGAACAACTCGTCGTTCATGGTCTCGTGGACAAAGCGGTAGCCCTTGAGAAAGCCCAGGTAGGTGAGGGCCAGGTGGCTGCCGTTAAGCAGCTTGATCTTCATTTCTTCATAGGGCGTCACGTCGTCGGTGAACTGCACGCCGACCTCTTCCCAGGCCGGGCGGCCGTTGACGAACTTGTCTTCCAGCACCCACTGCAAGAAGGGCTCGCAGACCACCGGCCAGGCGTCGTCAATACCATGCTGGTTGGCCAACTGTTGGCGGTGAGCATCGCTGGTCATGGGTGTAATGCGATCGACCATGGCGTTAGGAAAACTGACGTTGGCTTCAATCCAAGCGGCCAGCTCGGCATCGGCCAGGCGTGCGTAGCTGAGCAGCGCCTTGCGGGTAACGGCGCCGTTATGCGGCAGGTTATCGCAGGACATCAAGGTAAAAGCCGCCGTGCCATTGGCGCGGCGGGTGGCCAACGCGGCACAAAGAAAGCCAAACACCGTTTTCGGCGTTTGCGGGTTAGCCAGGTCGTGCTGAATGGCGGGCAAATCGGCAAGGAATTCGCCGCTGGCGTCGTCGATGCAGTAGCCGCCTTCGGTAATGGTCAGCGAGACAATCCGAATAGCCGGCTCGGCCAATTTGTCGATCAACGCCTGGGCGGAATCTTCGGCCAACAGCATCGCGCCAATAACACCGACCACGCGCACTTCAAGATTCGGCGTATCGCCCAGCTCGACCTGGGTATACAGATAGTCCTGGCCCGCCAGCGCATCGCGCATGGCGCGGTCTTCGCTACGCAGGCCAACGCCGCAAATACCCCAGTCGAGATCCTTGCCCTGGTTTTGCAGCGCCTCGGTATAGATCGCTTCGTGGGCGCGGTGAAAACCGCCGACGCCGATATGCGCAATGCCTTGCACGCGCGCGCCAAGGTCATAGGCGGGCAGGGCGATATAGGGCACCAGGCGGGACAGGTTGGAACGGCTGAGTTTCATAAAAAGTCCTTACGCCGCCTGCTCGGCAGCGCTGCGTTTATCAATGGCCTGGCCGGCAGCATCAAAGAGGTGACAGTGGGCAGTGTCGAAGGCCAGCTCCAGCGGCTGACCATAGGCCGGGGAAAAGTCGCCGCGCACGCGGATGGTCAGGCTTTCACCGGAGGCGGTGCGTACATGGCAAAAGGTGTCGCTGCCCAGGCGTTCGCTGACATCGGCGATAACGGTGAGCTGGCCTTGGCCGGCGGGCACGATATTGAAATGCTCCGGGCGCACGCCCAAGGTCACGCTGGCGCCGGCTTGCTGGTTGCAGGCCACGCGCGGCAGGTGCAGGCGCGTGCCGGCGTCCAGCTGCACTTCGCAGCCGTTGCCATCGACTGCGCCGACGCTGCCGCGTAAAAAGCCCATTTTCGGCGTGCCGAGAAAGCCGGCGACAAACAGGTTGGCGGGGTGGTTATACAGCTCCAGTGGCGAGCCGACTTGCTCGACACGGCCGCCATTGAGCACCACCACTTTGTCGGCCAGGGTCATGGCTTCGACTTGGTCGTGGGTCACGTAAATCATCGTCGCTTTTAGCTCTTTATGCAGGCGCGCCAGCTCCAGGCGGGTCTGCACGCGCAGGGCCGCGTCGAGGTTGGACAGCGGCTCATCGAAGAGGAAAATTTTCGGGTTGCGCACAATCGCCCGCCCAATCGCCACGCGCTGGCGCTGACCACCTGAGAGCTGCTTGGGCTTGCGTTCGAGCAGGCGTTCCAACTCGAGAATGCGCGCGGCGTTGTCGACCTTTTCCCTGACCACGTTTTTATCGGTACCGGCCAGATCGAGTGCAAACGACAGGTTTTTCCGTACGGTCATATGCGGGTACAGGGCGTAAGTCTGAAACACCATGGCCAGGTCGCGCTTGGCCGGGGCCAGGTCGGTGATGTCTTTGCCATCCAGGGAAATAGTGCCGCTGGTAACTTCCTCCAGGCCGGCAATCAAGCGCAGCAGGGTGGACTTGCCGCAGCCCGACGGCCCAACAAACACCACAAATTCGCGGTCGCGCACATCAAGGTCGATGCCTTGAATGATGGCGTGGCCATCAAAGCCTTTTTGCAGGTTACGAATGCTGAGGTCAGCCATGGCTAGGCTCCTTTAAGAGGTCGTAATGGCCGGTCATTTCACGGCACCAAAAGACAGGCCACGCACCAGTTGCTTCTGGCTGATCCAGCCAAAAATCAGAATGGGCGCGCAGGCGAGGGTGGAGACGGCGGATAACTTGGCCCAGAACAAGCCTTCGGGGCTGGAGTAGGACGCGACCAAGGCGGTCAGCGGCGCCGCCGCAGAGGAGGTCAGGTTGAGTGACCAGAACGCCTCGTTCCAACACAGAATCAGCGACAGCAACATGGTCGAGGCCAGGCCGCCACGGGCAATCGGCAGCAGCACGCGGCCAATTTCCTGCAGGGTGGTGGCGCCATCCAGGCGCGCGGCTTCGAGAATATCCACCGGAATATCTTTGAAGTACGTGTAGATCATCCACACCACAATCGGCAGGTTGATCAGGGTGTAAATCACGATCAGCGCCAGGCGCGAATCGAGCAGGCCCATGCTTTTGCACAGCAGGTAGATGGGCATTAACACGCCTACCGGCGGCAGCATTTTGGTCGACAGCATCCACAGCAGCGTGCGCTTGGTGTGGCGGCTTTCATGGAACGCCATGGAGTACGCTGCCGGCACCGCAATCAGCATGCACAGCACCGTAGCGGAGAACGAGATCAGCACCGAGTTCCAGGCAAAGCTGAAGTAGTCGCTGCGCTCGTTGATATGCAGGTAGTTCTCCAGCGTGGGCATAAAGAACAGCTGCGGCGGCGTGGCGATGGCGTCCATCTCGGTTTTAAA
>LNAP01001677.1_pt2 | contig 25152 bp, 24 predicted proteins | sample 602601 | NCBI WGS metagenome assembly LNAP01 (sample SAMN02440304, study PRJNA202911) | soil metagenome | biome: Subtropical and temperate rainforests or woodlands; isolation source: soil samples (1 kg each in a 20% v/v slurry with milli Q water) were... ...
ATGATGGAGGACTACCTCAAGTTCATCGCCAACCGCCGCCTGACCCAGATCGGCCTCAAGGAAGAATACCCGGGCACCACCAACCCGTTCCCGTGGATGAGCGAGATCATGGACCTGAAGAAGGAGAAGAACTTCTTTGAAACTCGTGTGACCGAGTATCAGACTGGTGGGGCGTTGGCCTGGGATTGATTCCAGCCGGCGACGACCGAAAGACAGAGCGCTTTACCTGAAATGGATATTTGGGGCAGCGAGTAAGGACCAAAGCCCCGCCTTGTGCGGGGTTTTTCGCATTTAGACCAATCAAGAAACTAGAAACATGAGAAAAGAAAAAGTAGCTAATGAAAAATTCACGGAATACGAGGAACGCCTAATTTGCTTCATAGATATATTAGGCTTTAAGGATTTCATAGAAAACGAAAATCGAGAATCCGTAAGCGAACTATACGAACTCCTCAAAAAATTAAACCCCTCAGGAATCAGAATCCTGCTTTCCGAATACTTAAAAAAAGTTGACAATGAAAAACTATCTCTCAGCATTAATCAATTTTCTGACTCATTCGTAATATCTTGCAGATCAAATGACACCTTCTCCGTAAAAATGCTTGTAAGAGCAATAATAACAATATCCCACATACTTATGGGGAAACTGAAACTAATGCTAAGAGGTGGAATACATGCTGGCAGCCTAATCCATGATGACAACAGCGTAATGTTTGGGCCAGCAATGGTTGAGGCCTATAGACTAGAATCAAAAGTTGCCAGCACACCTCGTATCGCCATATCAACAGACGCCTTCAACATCATAAGAGCTGCTGCGCCAGACACTAGAATCTTTATCTATGAGGATACCGATTCAGTACTTGCAATAGATACCGCCTCAATCATGAAACTTGCCATAATTGAAAATATCCGAGCCCACCTAAAATTAAATATAACCCCAATCTTCAATGGAACCCACAGAAACATCAACCTAATCAAAAGATCAGCAGAGCAATTCCACCAAAAAACAACAGACGAAAAATTGATAGCATCGGTCCGTTCAAAAGCAGAATATCTGCACTCAAGATTTTCCGCACTCATTAAAGAACTCGAAAAATCATTCCAACATACAGGCGTAAAAGTAACATTCGAAAGAAAAGAGCTAATATTCAAAGTGGTCAATCATGATTCTTATCAAAATTTCCTAGCAGCGGAGCATGCAATAGTGAGAAGCCTCCCAAATCCACCACAGCTCTACTACTAATTTTTGATCGTTCCAACGCTCCGCGTGGGAACGCATCCCTTGACGCTCCGCGTCCACCCGAAGCCCTGCATACGCCTCAACCCCGTAGCGACGCGGAGCGTCACGGGCTAGGCTCCCACGCAGAGCGTGGGAGCCATCAGCCGAGGAGGCGTCCCCGCCCAACCCACCAATCGATTCACGGACGAATCCCATGGGCCGCAGCCGCTACGTCATTACCGATTCCGCACAACCGCACTTCCTCACCTGTACGGTGATGGAGTGGCTACCCCTGTTCAGCCGCCCGGCACTGGTCGACATCCTGCTCGATTGCTGGCGTTACCAACAGGTTCATCAGCGACTCAGGCTGTACGGCTATGTGGTGATGGAAAATCACCTGCACTACCTGGCTCAGGCACCCGATCTGGCCCGACGCGTCAGCAGCTTCAAGTCCTACACGGCCCGCCGGATACTCGACGACCTGGAACAGCGCGGCGCACAGTCGGCCTTGCAGCGGCTGAGTTTCAGCAAGCGTGCGCACAAACAAGACCGGGAATTCCAGCTCTGGCAGGAAGGCAGCCATGCCGAGCTAGTCTGCAGTGAGGACGTCATGCGCCAGAAACTGGATTACATCCACCAGAATCCGGTGCGGCGCGGTTATGTGGATCAGCCCGAGCACTGGCGCTACTCCAGTGCTCGGGACTATCGGGGACAGCTTGGACTGATCGGTATCGACCGCTGGATCTGAGCTGACGCGGAGCGTCGAGGGATGCGTTCCCACGCAGGAGCGTGGGAACGATCGGTGTGAGGCGGGATTCGGCGCGATCTACCCTGGAGCTGAGCTGACGCGGAGCGTCGGGGGATGCATTCCCACGCAGGAGCGTGGGAACGATCAGGCGCCTGGAAGGGCTCAGCGCTTCACGCAGGCAAACAGGGCATTTCCGGAGGTTCCGTTCCAGGGAATGAGCTTCTGGTAATCGTGCTCGAGCACATGCACCTCGAAGTACGGTTGCAGCAGCGCCTGCAACTCGTCGAAGTTCACCGCGACCATCGGGTGCTCGTCGTGCCACACCTGGGTCTCGCCCGCCACGCGGCGTTCGATGCGCAGCCGGAGCGACTGCCGCTCGCCCTGGCCGGGGTAGTTCCAGCCGGAGCTGAAGCTGAACAGGCCGTCCGCGTGCCGTGCGCTGTGCGTCACCCAGGAGGTGTTGTCGATCCGGCGCTTGTCGACCGCGTTGAAGCAGAACAGCCCGTTGCTGGCTAGTGCGCGGTGCGCGCTGGCGATGCAGGCCTGCAGCCGGTCGAGTCCGCCGCTGTAATGGATCGAGTAGAGGAAGCAGGTGATCAGGTCCTGCGGCTCGCCCGCCGTGAAGCCGCACATGTCCTGGCGGGAGAAGTGCGCCTCCGGGCAACGCAGGGCGGCGTGGTCCAGCATCGGCTGGTTGATGTCGAGGCCACTGCTGGCATAGCCGGCGTCGATGAAGTGGCGGACATGCGGCCCGGTTCCACAGGCCAGATCGAGATGCCGGCGCCCGCCATTGCCGAACAACTGCTGCAGTCGGTGAGCGCAGTGGCTTTGCGCCGGGTAGTCGATGTCGGCGCACATCAGGTCGTAATAACCGGACAAGTCGTTATAGAGGATATTGCCGGACATGAGGGTCTGATGTTCCAAGCCGCGCGCGGGGGGCGCGCATCATAGCCCAACCCGTGCATGGGGGCATTGGAAGCAGGCCCGACGGCGAGACAGCCGCGTGATCGTTCGGCGCCATGCGGTGGAGGATCGCTGCGCGAGTCCTCCACCCTACAGAATAGGACCGACGAGATACGCCTTCCGCTCAGACGCAGTTGCCGGCGCAACCGCCACGGGCGCAGGCCGGGGCTTCAGGGTTCTTCAGGGCGCGGCTGTTGACCACGGCGGAGGTGCCGAGCAGTTTGGTCACCGGCGCGTCGTCGGGGATCGCCGGGTCTTCGGCCAGAGTGCAGGCGGCGCGCAGTTCGCCCCAGGTCTTCGGGCTCAGGGCCATCGGATGGTGGACTTCGTACACCTGGCCGTTGGCTTCGCAGCGGTAGTCGTAGGTCGGCATGGCGATTCCTCTCGTGGTGGTTGCGGGTGTCGATAATCTACCGTTTCCAGCCGAAACGGAAAGTGGACAGAGCACACGCCTGGTGCCGTCCTGACGCGCAGGGACGGCCCGCGTACCGGATGCGACACTTGCCAACGCCCGGAACTTGCCCTATCCACAATGGTCTCTGCTGCCTCGCCAACAAGGCGGCATCCTCCAACGGACGGCCCACAAGGCCTCTCAGCAAGGACTCCTCATGAACCATCGCAAACTCCCCCTTATCGCCCTCGCCTGCATGCTGCCCCTCGCGGCCTGCGCCGCCACGTCCGAAGCGCTCAAGCCCTTCCCGGCGGCGCCCGAGGGCTACCAGCGCCATGTGATCGACCTGCCGGCGCAGCCGAACGAGGCCGAGCACAAGGTGGAGTTCATCGCCGGCAAGACCATGGAGGTGGACTGCAACCTGCGCCGCCTGGGCGGCCAATGGCAGGAGAAGACCGTCGAGGGCTGGGGCTATGGCTACTACGAGCTGGGGAAGGTCGGCCCGGCGGTCAGCACCCTGATGGCCTGCCCCGACGGCAGCCGCAAACAGGCCTTTGTGCCGGTGGGCGGCGAGCCCATGCTGGTGCGCTACAACAGCAAGCTGCCGCTGGTGATCTACGCCCCCGCCGATGTGGAGGTGCGCTACCGCATCTGGTCGGCCGCGGAAAACAGCAGCCCTGCCCCGCAGCAGTAAGCGCCTGTCGTAGCCCTGCCCATTCCCAGGCGCTGCCGGGAACGGGCGGGAGTTGGCCAATGCGGTACGGTTAAAAACCGCTGCGCGGTTTTTAATGACCCTATTCAGAACCCGTGGGTATAAGCGATGGTCCAGTTGTCTTGTGCGTGGCTGGTTCGCGTGGGGGCTGAAGTGTTCGGCAGACTCGAGTTGTCCATCGACTCCTTGAAGGCGTGGGAGTAGGCGAAATGAACGCCGCTCTCCTTCGAGAAATCGTAGGAGAAACCCAACGAGGCGTGCTTCCTGGGAATGGCGGGAATAACGCCGAACAACAGGTCGGAGCGTAACGCCTGGTCGGCGATACGCGCACCGCCACGCAATGTCCAGTTGCCGGTTTGGTAGGCCACACCCACTGACAAGATGTTCTGATCCTTGTAGTTCTGCGGGAGCAGGATATCGAGGTTGCCGCCGCCGTCTGCCTCGAAGCCAACGTCGATGTCTTTCAACGCATGCTTCCAGAACACTCGTGAGACATCCACGGCGATCATCCACTGGTCATTGAAGTGGTGGCTCAAGCCGAGATCGAGATGGGCGGGCATCTGGAAGTCGCGCAGCTTGATCTTGCCGTCGAGAGGGATCTGTCCCACGATGCCATCGATCGCAGTGAGGGTCGCCCGCCCTTCCATGTCATTCACGTGGCTTTCCAGGGTATAGGCGGCGCCGAGCATGGTGTCATTCGACACCTTGTAGGTCATGCCGATACGCCCGCCAATCCCCCAGGCGTCAACGCCACTGGCCAGGGGCTCGTTCTTGGTCAGGCTGAAGTGTGCGCCGCGCAAATCGGGCAAGCCACCGAGTACCGGTACCAGGCTTCCGCTCACCCTCCCTGAGCCGATCAACGAGCCAACCTGGTCTCCAGCGAGCAAGAGCTCAAGGTTCAAGCCCTGCCACATGACATCGGCGCTAGCGCCCAGCGTCAGCTTGTCGGTGATTTGGTAACTGGCCGTGAAGGGAATGTTCAATACCAGGAGTCGGCTCGAGTTTTCGAGCCCGGTATCCACGCCGCCGGAGGCACGGGAAAGAAAACTGCGCGTGCCGTATTCCGTCCCCAGCCCCCCCTGGGCAAAGGCACCAACTCCAAGCGCCAGAGGGCCATCGTGATAGGTAAAGGCCAACTGGGGGGCCAGATAAGGGCCACGGTTCTTGGAATGGCTATTGGACGAAGCATTTTCTCCCGTAGCCTGGTTCTTCGTGTCGATATCGGTATTCACGACATCCAGGCCCACGTGAAGTGCGGCGCCTTGGGCCATCAATGACAGCGTGGCCGGATTGGTCATCATGCCGGCTGCGCCGACATCGAATGCCGTTGCAGCGCCGCCCATGCCCCGGGAGATCGGTCCGAAGCCTTCCAACCGGAAAACGTCGGTGGCGTGGGCCATTGGCGCTGCAAAGGCCATGATTGCAGCAGATAGCGTACGAAGTTTGTTCATTGTCATATACCTTGATTTATTGTTTTTTTTAGGCAGGCACTACTTGCATTACAGCTTGATGAGCGGCGGTTGCAGGGTCTGAGCGCAACACAGTTATTGGATTGAAGCAGGAGCCTCATGCTGCAACGCCACGACTTCCGTCATGACTTCAATCGGGCACTTCCAGTTGAAGCGTTTGCGAGGCCGGATGTTCAGTTCGTAGGCAATGGCATCCAACTGTTCCTGACTGTACCCAGACAAGTCCGTGCCCTTGGGCAGGTACTGACGGATCAGGCCGTTGATGTTCTCGTTGCTACCGCGCTGCCAAGGACTATGTGGGTCGCAGAAGTAGATCGCCACACCGGTCCTCTGCGTGATTTCCGCGTGGCGCGCCATCTCCCGTCCTTGGTCGTAGGTCATGCTCTTGCGCACGGGCAGCGGCATACGGTTCAGCGCTGCGCTGAAACCCTCCACGGCCGACGTCGCCGTCGCGTCATTCATTTTCACCAGCATCAGGTAACCGCTGGTGCGCTCGACCAGGGTGCCCACCGCAGAGGCGTTGGCCTTGCCCTTGATCAGGTCGCCCTCCCAATGGCCAGGCATCAAGCGGTCTTCAATCTCCGGCGGGCGCACGTGGATGCTGACCATGTCGGGGATCTGGCCACGTCGGTCAACGCCGCCAGAGCGCGGCCGGCGAGCGGTTTTGCCTTGCCGCAGACAGATGATCAGCTCCTTGCGCAGCTCGCCAACTGGCAGGGCGTAGACCGCGTTGTAGATCGTCTCGCGACAGACGTAGGCATCTTCGAATTTGGGGAATTCCATGGAGCGCAGCTTGCCGGCAATCTGCTCTGGAGAAAAGCGTTTGCGCAGCAGATAGGCCACCAGATCGAACAGTTCGGAGCCCGGTACCAGTTTTTTTCGAGGCCGGCAGGCAATGCGCCGTTCGCGCATTAAGCGCTGGGCTTCGTGAGTGACGTATCCGCCTTGGGGGTTCCGGTTGCGTCGAATCTCGCGACTGACGGTGGAGGGATTGCGGTTGATCATCCGGGCAATCGCGCGTTGGCTCATGCCGCGCAGCAGGCCGACCTGGATGTTGGAGCGCTCTTCGACGCTGAGTTCGTGGTAAGACATGGCAACACCGTACCGGGAAGGCCAGGTGTTGCACTCAGTTTTTGTGGCCGCCAGCACTTTCATTGCGCTGTCAGACTTACCATTGAAGGTGGCGAATGCTTTATCTGTACCAGCCAAGGCGACGGCGTGCAGAAAGCGATCCTAGAGACCCGAACCACAGATTGAGATCGCCAGTACCTTGACCAGCACTTCGTGATGCGCATGAGTTGAAGGATCCGAAATTCGTGCAGCGGATATCTTCTGGGCCATAATAAACGGCCGCCTTCATCACCCCCTCCTTTTACTGATCGTGCGGCACCTCAAACGAAACCCTTCCACCCGGGCGTAGAAGGGTAAGTTGCAGCATCGCGAAACAGTCGACAGGCAGTACAATTGCCATCAGAAAAAACGATCGAAATGCACCTGATCAAAAGGTATCAGATAGCCAACCATGAGCATTTCCTGCAGGGCTTTTGTCATGGGTGGCGGTCCTGCGAAATAAAACTCGAAGTTCTTGATACGCTCGTGAAGTTCACTGCGCACCAAGTCGTGGACATAACATGTTGCTCCGCTCCAGGTTTCGCCTGGATCCTGCTCGGGGAGCGACACCACTGGGTGGAAGTGGATGCGCGTGCCGAACTCGGGCAGTTCGCGCAGCAAGGATTCGCCACAGATGTCTCGTGGTGTGCGACCGCCGTAGAAAAAATGCAGATTGCGGGTTTTCAGCAGCCCCGCTGCCGAGGCGCCGCGCGCGATGGATATCATCGGGGCGAGGCCCGAGCCTCCCGCGATACAGGCGATGTCGCGCGGATTATCTTCTCTCAACCATGCCAGGCCATAGGGGCCGTCGATTTCGACTTCGTCCCCCATGGCCAGTTTGTGAAAAAGGCGCTCCGTTGCTTTGCCCGAGGGCACGCGGCGGACCTGAAAATGCCACTCGCCTTGTGCGTTGGCGAGATTGGACATGGAGTAAGCGCGCGGCGACTCGATACCGGGGATGGTTAGACTGGCATATTGCCCCGGCAGAAAATCCGCCACGCCTTCCGCGACGAAGCGAAACTCCCGAATATCATGGGTCAGATCGACTGCACCGACAAAGGTAGCCTTGCGACGTTGCGGCGCAATGGGCGGAACATATTCCTGCGCAGAGCGCATCTTGATTTTCAAGTCCGACGTTGCCCGACACTGGCATGCCAGCAAGTAGTTCTTGCGTCGGTCACGTTCAGTCAGCCCAGGCGCGTCTAGCCACAAATTTTCGATCTCACCCTCGAGCAGATCGAATTTGCAACTGCCGCAACCACCCGAGTTGCATTCGTAGGGAAAACCCACCCCGGCCCGCAAAGCTGCACGCAAAACGGTGTCCTGGCCCTCTTGCTGGAATTCGCAGGAGTTACCTTCGAGTGAAATTCGATGATTAGCCATAAATTCTTTCCACTTGTAGGTTCCCCCTCCTCGCCACCTTGCAAGCAAGGTCGAGTAGGGAGAAAACAGCCACTAACAACAACTCCGCACGATCAGATCTGCAAGGAGCGTCGGAAATCGCGCGTAGCGTTCTTGACGTCTGCGGCAGCGTTAGGCGCATCCGACAAAGCCGAGCAATAGGCGTCGATCGCCTTGTCAGCCAAGGGTTCCCACTTGGCGATCCAGCCCTTGATGACTTCGGCGTTGGCCGGGTTATCCAGCGCCATCTTGACCAGTGCAGACGCCCAACGGCGGTGGCGGGTTGCATCAAGCAGCTCGGCATCGGTCAACATGCCCAGCAAGGTGTCATTGTTATGCCGTGCCACCTCGCCCAGCTTGCGCAAGACCGCTTCCTCTACAGCGGGCTTGGCAATCAGGTTCAGGGCCACAAAGGCTTCACCCCAATCCCAGGTGGTCAGGACCTTTTCCATGAGTTCACGGAAGCCCTGCCAGGCTGGGTCATTCTCCCAGTAATGACGCTCGTCCTTGCCGAAGCCCTTGTCAGCGAAGGTCAGCGACAGCTCTTTGGTCCTGTAGGCTGTATGGCTCAGCCAGCGCAGCGAGTCAGCCGCCTGGAAGGCCGCACAGTTGGTGATGGTGCTGGCAGGCGACATTTGCTGCAGGTATACCGAGGTCATCTGCAGGGTATGAAAGAGATAGCGTGCCGGCGCGTAGACTCGAGCGAGGGTGCCCGCCCAGTGCGGGTCTAGTGCCTTGTCATGTTCGCGCTCGTTGAATTGGTCCAGAAGACCGAACACATAGGTTTCCTGGCCATCCTGCAGCATGTTGTAGGTGCGATATACCAACTCGTCAGGATCGCGAAAGGCATTCCAGTCGTTATGCTGCAGCGGGCTGGCGTTGCGGTACTGCTTGTACCACCGATTCATGAACAAATCGGGATCGGCCTCGTAGGGCGCATTCGAATCACGGGTGTTGTACAGCAAATTGGCCGTGACTACTTCATACTCGCTCGGCTTGCGACGACGCGCCGCCAAGTGACTCCACGTTTTCAATGGCTTCAGTACTTCGACTTCGCTCATGATTGAATCCTCAGCAATTCGGCTCAAAGGTGCTTGGTGTAGTAGAAGCGGACATGATCAACGTGGGTGTCGATTCGTCCGGCGAACGAAGACAGCTCCACTTCCAGTTCGTTCATACTGAAAGGACGACCAAGCATTTCCTCGATGGTCTGGCGATGGATGATCATCTCGTCATCGGCCTGGATGCGGAGATAGGCAACCTTGTCCTCGACGACAATTTTCTTGCCCGGATTGTCGATTCCAGCCGCCTCAGCAACTGCGACAGCCAGTTCGCCCTGGCGCATTACCGGACCAACCTTGTTATTTAGATGTGCCGAAGAAATTCCACTCACTTTATTTTCCCCTCGCTGTGGCGGAGTCGCCGATGGAGAACCTATCGCGACACCACCAGTCGGGCGCTGCGCACCTTCACGCCAAATCATGGATTTGGAAGGCACCCATATTCATTATTTAATCTGCCAGGCTTTTTAGCGGCCCGGGGAGATCATGTCTGTGCGAAAACAGGTGTAACGCCATCGGTATCAACGAGCACGCTTTCACCATCGATCTTCACCGGGTACTCGGCCAGGCGGCAGTTGGCGGGATTGATGCTTTCACCGGTGCAGCCATCGAATACCCACTGGTGCGCCCGGCAAATCACCACCTTGCCGTCGAAAGTGCCTTCTACCAGCGGAATGTCCTGGTGTGGGCATACGCCCTGGAAGGCACGTATTTCGCCACCCTCCGGACTCACCAGCAGGACTTCATGACCATTGACCTCGAAAGCCGCCATTTCGCCTTCCCAGAGATCGTCCAGATTGCACGCTTTTAAAAATGCCATTGATATTCACCCAATCTTACAAATGAAATCCGGAAACTCGCTTAGAGCGCTTCCCACACCACTTCGATACATTCCATGGGTTTGAGGCCGGTATCGTGGAGTTTCATCTCACGTGGGAACGGATTTTCCGACCCCTGGCGCCGGACCCGCATGATGTGTCCGGGGCGGGCGGCGACGCGCCTGCCCACCGAGTGATGAGCAGCCGCAGCGGCAACTTCATTCATCGTATTTTCGCTATCCACCGCCAAGAGTTGCAAAACAAAGTCCTCTTGGAAATTGGACACCAAAGGAAACAGTGCCATATCGATTACCTCTAAAAATATAAGGTTTGCCGGGGCTATCGGGGTGCACGAAGTAGGTCACCCCGGGATCTTGAGCCTCAGCGCTCAGGCCGTATTTTTCGTATAGGCGGATCTGAACTTCTCGACCCATGCGTAGCCATGAGCATCGTCACCGATTTCCCCCGGAGACAATTCCATGTATTTCAAGGCACCCTCGAGAGTCATTGGCTGGATCATTCCGGCGAGGAAACGATCGACCAGAGAAAGATGCCCGGCATAGCGTTCCGGCTCTTCCTCGAAGCACCACTTGCAACCTTCCGAGCAGAAGTGATAGGTGCGGTCTTTATAGACCAGAGGGAAATCACGCACTTTCCAGGCTGGGCCAGGCGTCTGGTTGATGGGCAGCTGGCACATGTTGCAGACAACTGGCAGGGTTTCCGGATAGGTCAGCTCGCGCTTGCCAGCAAGCAGGTTTTCCGTAATGACATCCCAGTTCTTACCCCAGGTCGCATTCCAGCCCGGATATTTTTCCTCCAGCCACTCACGCTCTTCCGGTGATACACCTGCCGCCGGATTCCACCATACCGTCGGGCGCCAGAACCAAACACCCAAGTGCATGCCATGGTGTTGGGAGTCGATCTCTTCCAGGAGCTGATCCCAGTACCACGGGGTATCCAGGCCCAAATCGATCAGCGAGCGTTCGAACTGGGTAACAATCCACTCTTGCATGAACTCCTTGAAGGACTGCTTGCGGTGTTCGAGCGGCGTGTAATAGTCCATCACCGGGCCGGTCAGCACCGAGAACAGTTTCCAGGCACGCCAGATGCCGATGTCCACCATTTTTTGTGCTTCGGCTTTCTTGCCGTTGGCAACCAGCACGGAGACCAGAGGGGCACCGATTTGCGCATGCCGTGACTCGTCAGTCTGGATGCTGGAAATCAGGTTAGAGAAGGTCCAGTCGCCGGCTTCTGCGGCATCGGCTGCCAGGCCCAGGAACTGCATATTGGTGAAGCCGGTTTCGAAGGCGAAGGTGAGCATCAACGCGACACCCACCGCACTGCGCGTGGTCATCATGTCGTCGAACATGTGGCGCGCGGCGATAATTGCCCACTCGTTAGTGCCATAGCCCTTGTGGGCCCAGTCGAACTGACGATCCTTGGGGCAGTGTTCGTGGGGGAAGAACAGCTGAATCTGGCCATGACGAATCTCGTCCATCATGCCGAGTGTCGCCATATTGCGCATGCCTGGCGCTTTGCCGAAGCGTGCCATCCGCGCCTCGGCCGTTGAGGCCGAGTATTCGGCACGGGGAATGGCCCCATAGTGGGACTTCATGACACTGAGCCAGCCCGGATCGGCAGTTTCGAACATCTTGCTGCGTTCCAGCGCAGCTTTTACCGAGTAAGCGCCGGCGTCCTTTTCCCGCTGTACTTTGACGTACTCGTTATAGGTCTGCTTGTAGGGCTCGTCATAGTTTTCCCATTGCTCCATGCGGATATCGAAGCTGCCGCTCAGCTCCTGCGGGAAAAGCTCTTCCTCCGTGACATGCTTCGGCGTCCAGTTGGTCGTTCTGGCAATGTCGTACCAATCCATCCGACTCAATACAGCCATGTCCGTCTCCTCTTCTTATATTTATTAGGCCGGGCGACCCGGCTCACCCAGAGCAGCCCATCAAGGAGGACCGCGGGATTTCAGTATGCTTCGCGCAACCTGGTTGCGAAGTTGTCAAAAGGGTGCACGGCGTTATACCAAGGTGTAACTGAGCCCCCTGCCCCCACGCCTCTGCCGTGGCCTGAGGCGTGGGTGTGCCGAGACCGAGCGTTATCGCGAAGCGCTCAAGAACGGGGCGATCGAGCAGGTGATTGGGCAAGGCCCGTCGGTAGCCGGGTGGCTGATCGCCAAGGAATGTGGAAGCACAGTCGGTAGGCGTGGATCTCGCGTGACGGCCTGTCGGACTTTCCGGTGAAGCGTGCACCACGTAGATTCTGCGGTGTTCGCCTTCTGCGTCTGCTTGAAAAGCGCGTGGCAACGCTTGAATTTCTCACGCCCGCCAGGCCACTCGTGCCTGGAATCCCGGCCATTCGCACGAGAGGTGAAACATGCCGAGCATCAACCGCCAGCTGTTTACGGACTCGCCGGTACTTCGCGTCAGCGATGTGACGCTCTCCGCTACCGACGATCTCCAGGCCCACCGGGAGAAGCTCGCGCGCATCGTACTGGATGAGATGTACCAGTTTGTGGGCCTGCTGGACCCGAACGGCATGGTCCTTGAGATCAACCAGTCCGCGCTCGATGGAGCAGGTATCCGCCTGCATGACATTCAGGGAAAACCGTTCTGGGGGGCCCGTTGGTGGGCCATCTCGCAGGAGACCCAGGACTACCTGCGGGAGCTCGTTCGCCGCGCGGGCCTGGGCGAGTTCGTGCGCTGCGACGTGGAGGTCTACGGTCAAGCCGCTGGCGAGGAGACGATCACCATCGACTTTTCGCTCCTGCCCATCAAAGACCAGAACGGCAAGATCGTGTTTCTGCTTGCCGAAGGCCGCAACATCACCGCGAAGAAGCACGCCGAAGCCGAGATCGCGCGCAAGAATGAAGAACTGCAAAAGCTGCTCGACAAGCTCCGCCACATGGATGAACTGAAGAGCGACTTCTTCGCCAATATCAGCCACGAACTGCGCACGCCGCTGGCGTTGATCCTCGGCCCGGCAGAATCCATTCTGGCCACCGGGACGAATCTCACCGAATTGCAGCGGCGTGACCTCGGGGTCATCCATCGCAATGCCGCGACGCTGCTCAAGCATGTCAACGACCTGCTTGACCTCGCCAAGCTCGATGCGGGCCAGATGCCGGTCAATTACGCGCGCGTCGACCTGGTGCGCGCCGTGCGTACAGTCGCCGCGCACTTCGACGCACTGGCGTCGCAGCGGGCGCTGGCCTTTGTGATTACGGCGCCCGACACGCTGGAAGCCGAAGTCGACCCCGAGAAACTCGACTGCATTGTGTTGAATCTGCTCTCCAACGCCTTCAAGTTCACGCCTGCCGGAGGCCGGATCAGATGTGCCCTCGAGCTCAGCGGGAATGATCGGCTGCTGCTCAGCGTCCAGGACAGCGGGTCCGGGGTCAGCCCCGAGATGCGGGCGACGATCTTTGATCGCTTCCGTCAGGCACAAGGTGGGACAACACGCGAATTCGGTGGCACCGGTCTGGGCCTGGCGATAGTCAAGGATTTCGTCGCCTTGCACGATGGAACCATCGTTACCTTGGATGCACCGGGTGGCGGTGCGCTATTCCAGGTCGAGATCCCGCTGTGCGCCCCGCAGGGTGCTTATGTCCGCTACGCTGAAGCCCCCCTCGCGCCCAGGGAGGATGGCGTCGCCGTCAACTGCGCCATCGAGGAGTTGCAGCGGATCGCGGACGATGCCTCTGCACAGCCACGCTCAGCGGATCGTCCGCGGGTCCTGGTGGCCGAGGACAATGCCGAAATGCAGCGCTTCATCGCCGAGGTGCTCGGCGCTGAGTACCGCATCGTTGCGGTCGCCGATGGCGTGGAGGCGCTGGAGAGAGCGCTTGCCGAACCACCGGATCTGGTCGTCACCGACCTGATGATGTCGAGGCTTGGCGGTGACCGGCTGGTCGGCGAGATGCGCGCGCGCCCATCGTTGCTCCACGTGCCGGTGCTCGTGCTGTCTGCCAAGGCAGACGAGGCACTACGCCTGAAGCTGCTTTCCGAGTCGGTCCAGGACTACGTCACCAAACCATTTTCCCCCCATGAACTGCGAGCCCGGGTTCGCAACCTGGTCATGATGAAGCGCGCGCGGGATGCGCTGCAGAAGGAGCTCTCGAGCCAGAACGAGGACCTGGCGCAACTCTCTCAGCAGCTGATTGCCAACAAGCAGGCGCTGCAGCATAGCCTCGAGGCACAGCAGGAGTCCGAGCAGCTGTGGCGGGCCGTCTATGAGCACTCGGCGGCCGGTATTGCCTTGACCGATCAGGATGGACGGATACTGACCGCGAACCCCGCCTTCCATAACATGCTCGGCTATACGGAAAAGGACCTGCGCACTATCTCCCTGACCCAGATCACGCCCGAGGATGACCGTGAGACTACCCGCTCGCGCATCACCCAGCTCGTGACCGGCAAGCTCAATGGCTACCACGTGCAGAGGCGCTACGAGCGCCGGGATGGAAGCATCGTTTGGGCAAATGCGGGGGTATCGCTGATTCCCGGCACCGAGAGCAGAGCCCCGATGCTCCTCCAGATCGTTGAAGACATCACTGAGCGCAAACGGGCAGAGGAGGAGTTGGCGGCCGCGCAGAACGAGCTTGTCTGCGTAACACGGGTGACGACCATGGGTGAGCTCGCCGCCTCCATCGCCCACGAAGTCAATCAGCCGCTTGCCGCTGTCGTCGCCAACGGTCATGCCTGCCTGCGTTGGCTTGCAGCAGAGACGCCGAATGAACAGGAGGTGCGTGATGCTGTGCAACGGATCATCCGCGATGCCAACCGGGCGAGTGACGTGATCTCGCGGATTCGCGGATTTCTGCAGAGGAAGGGACCGCACCGGTCCGAGGTTCACCTCGATGAGGTCATTGGCGAGGTTATCAGCCTGGTGCACGATAAGGCCCGGACCCACGGCGTGTCATTGAGCACCAGATTGGCTGCAGACCTCCCGCCGGTCGTGGCGGATCGCGTGCAGTTGCAGCAGGTGGTTCTGAACCTCGTCATGAATGCCATTGATGCCATGAGTTCGGTCACTGAGCGGGAGCGGGTATTGGAGATAGGGGCGGACAAGTATCACTCGGACACAGTGCTGGTCACGGTGCGAGATTCGGGGACCGGGCTCGAACCGCAGCAGAGGGTGCGGATTTTCGACGCCTTCTATACGACGAAGCCGGAAGGCCTGGGGATGGGGCTCGCGATCAGCAGTTCGATCATCGAGGCCCATGGTGGACGGCTGTGGGCGACGCCGAACGAGGGCCCCTGCGAAACCTTTCAGTTCACGCTGCCGATCGGAGCACCCAGCGGATCATGAAACCTGTGGATCCCATTGTTTTTGTTGTCGATGACGACTTGTCCGTACGAGAGGCACTGAGCAGCCTGATACGTTCAGTCGGGCTGCGTGTCGAAACCTTCGCTTCCGCACAGGAGTTCCTGCGCTACCAGCGCCCTGACGTGACGGCGTGCCTGGTGCTCGACGTGCGAATGCCGGGCCTGAGCGGACTTGATCTGCAGCGCGAGCTCACCCATGCAGAGAAACGGATTCCCATCATCTTTATCACCGGCCACGGTGATATCCCGATGAGCGTTCGCGCCATGAAGGCAGGCGCGATTGAATTCTTGCCGAAGCCTTTTCGTGATGAGGATTTGCTGGATGCTATTCGCGAGGGGCTCGAGCGGGATCAGGTAGCCCGGGAACAACGCGGCGAGCTCGCCGAGATCCAGGACAAGTACGCCACGCTCACATCACGCGAACGGGAGGTGATAGTCCTGCTCGTCAAAGGCATGCTCAACAAGCAGGTTGCCGCCGAACTTGGCATTACGGAGATCACCATCAAGGTTCATCGCCGCCGCATTCTGCAGAAGATGAACGCAAAATCGCTTCCCGCACTGGTACGCATGGTCGAAAAACTCCGCCTGACCGATCTCGCGGACAAAAGCACTCATATCTAGTGTCGCGACCACGGTGGAATGCCGGTTCAGTTTCGAACGTGGCAATCGGAGGTTATCGCTGGCTACTTGCGGTGATACACAGGGCCTGTTGCGCTTCACACCGGTAGCCATAGGAACGCACAGGCCGTGGCTACTGTCCTTGCATGATGTCGTTTCAGCGGGTCATCTCTGATCGTGCCCACGCTCCCGCGTGGGCACGATCAGCCCTGGGGCCTGCCGAGACTCACTCGATCCGCCACAGCGGCACAATCCATCACGCCGACTTCAGCGCCACCAACGCAAACCCGCAGACGATGCCGGCCAGGGCAATCAGCCAGCCGATCCGGTAGCCACGGTTCTTCACTTCCCGGCGAGCGGGGTCCATCGGTTTCTTCTTGCTCACAAATCCACCTGCCTCTCGATAAAACCACAGCAAATATACGGCGACCAACGGCTCTCACGAGCCTTCGCCCTGCGCGAGGCCGCCTTTGTAGGGCGACGAGGCCCTTTTGTCCAGCCTGGCGGCAGGCCCGCGCATTAAGATGTCCGTTCGCAAATGCACAGGACTATGCCAATGGCCAAATGGCTGGCAAAAACCGAACCCGCCGAATGCGGCATCGACGACTTCGCCAGAGCCCCGCAAACGCCCATCCGCTGGGACGGGGTGCGCAACTACCAGGCGCGCAACTTCCTCAGGGCCATGGCCGAGGGCGACGAGGTGTTGGTCTACCACTCCAGTTGCACGGACATCGGCATCGCCGGCGTGGTGCGGGTGGCCCGCACGGCCTACACCGACCCGACCCAGTTCGATCCCGAATCGCCCTACTTCGACGCCAAGAGCGCGCCGGACAATCCGCGCTGGCAGGCGGTGGACATGGTCTTCGAGCGCAAGCTGCCACGGCTGATCTCCCTGGACCGGCTCAAGGCCCTCCCCGGCCTGGACAACCTGCCGCTGGTGCAGCGCGGCAGCCGGCTGTCGGTGATGCCGGTCGGCGAGGAGGAGTGGCGGATCATCCTCGCCGCGAGACAGTAGGCCCGCCCCGGCGACGAAGACTAGCGCCCCGCGCATCATGGCGATGCCGAGCCAATGCATCGAAGCCGACCGGGGAGTGCGAGCCGAACCGGAGGGGCAGCCGAGCGCCCTCCAGTGAGGCGCCCCCGGCCCGCCCGGCTTCGTTTCAGGGCAGACAGGGCAACCGCCCGCAGCCCGCAACGCGGCAGCGCCTCCGCCACCGGCCCGCTTCGCACGTTGCCCGGCTGCTGGTCTGATACTTGCACTCGTCCCCCGGCGCCATGTGGCGACAGGAGACGCGAATAATGGAGTGGATCAAGGCAGTGATCGTACCGCTGGCAGCGATGTCTTCGCTGGCGCAGGCGCAGGACGTACTGAAGGTCTACAACTGGGCCGATTACATCGACCCGGCGGTCGTCGCCGATTTCGAGCGCCAAAGTGGCGTCAAGGTGGATTACCGACAGTTCGCCACCTCAGGGGAAATGCTGGAGAGCCTGGACCGTGGCGAGCTTTACGACGTGATCGTCCCCACCAGCGACTCCGTGCTCGTCAAGCTGCTGCAGGAGCAGCGTCTTCAGCCGGTCCGAACGGACACGCTGACCAACTATGCCAGCGTCAGCCCTGACCTGCAGATCAAGATCTCGGCGATCCAGCAGGCTCATCGCTATGTGGTGCCCTACATGTGGGGATCGGTCGGGCTCTTCGTCAACACCCAATTGGTTGCCCCCTTGTACGAGGGCGAGCTGCCGAACAGCTGGAGCCTGCTGTTCGAGCCGCAACAGACGGAGCGCCTGTCGGCATGCGGCGTCAGCCTGCTGAATGCCCAGGAGGAGGTGTTTTCCATCTGGTCCGCCTACAAGGGCCGCAGCCTCGGCAGCAGCGGGCCGAGCCGGATCGCCGCCGCAGCCCCGCTGATCCGCAATCCCGGCGTCCACATCGGCCCGCCGGAATTCTCCGCCTACATCGAGCAGATGCGCGCCGGCAAGGTCTGCGCGGGCATGGCCTGGAGCGGCCTGGTCAATGCCGCCAACGACGACGGCAAGCTGCGCTACAGCATTCCCGCAGAAGGCAGCCTGCTGTTCATCGACAGCCTGGCGATCCCGGCGAATGCGCCGAACCCGGCGCTGGCGCATCGCTTCATCGACTTCATGCTTGCGCCGGAAAACGCCGTGCGCAATGCCCGTGCTATCCACTTCACGCCGAGCCTCGACCTGAGCCGCGAGGAGTATCGCAGCCTGCTACCGAAACTCAGCGTACCCAGCAAGGAAGAACTGCGCCGCCTGCACTTCCTCGAACCGATCACGGAAAAGCAGAAAGCCGCGATCGACGAGGGCTGGCAGCAGTACATCGTCAAGCACCGGGCAGAGCCACAGCCGCTGGCGCCGAGGGGACGGGAAGGAGGCTAGCAAACAGCCGGCCCAGGCGGGGCCGCCCGGAGTCCAGAAAGCACAAGGGGGAGCCATAGGCTCCCCCTTCGAATAGGTCATGCTTTGTTCTTGTTGTACTGACAGGCTTGTTGTTGTTTTTGGCAGCCCGCCCGGACAAGGGTCCGGTGGTAGTCCCAGGTCGGGACCTCAAGAGCAAACGTATTCCTTTGGACGCTGATATTGCCACTACCCTTGCGGGTTCAACCGGTTCTGGAGCTGCCTCGGGGCAGTTTTGTTGTTCTCGGTCCGGTCGAGGGAGAACCCCATCGGGCAACTCCTCTCCAAAAGAATCTGCTTGCTGCGCCTCCACCCTGTTGTTTTTATTGTGTCGGAGCCGTTACGTCTTGTTTTTATTGTGTTGGTTTAGCGTTGTTGTTTTTGTTATGCAATAGATAAAGCACGCGCCATGCCAACTTATGAAAATCCTTTAAATTCAACAACTTAAACCATTCATCAGGAAGCAGCCGGCCCTCAGAAAGCGAAAATCCGTTACCCACAACCTCAGGCGGCGTTACGCCGGAGCGCCGCGGTAACACCTCCCACAACGGGCATCCCGGCCCGTAACCGCAGCCGGGCCTATAGCCAGAAATTTCACTGCGCCCCGAACAGCGCCGTCCAGTAGATCCCCGCATCGCTCTTCGGATCGGTCGCGTAGGCCGCGCCCAGTTCGCGGAACTGCGGGTTCATCAGGTTGGCGCAGTGGCCGGGGCTGGCCAGCCAGCCGTCGACGACCTTGCGCGCGTTGTCCTGCCCGGCGGCGATGTTCTCGCCGATCTGCCGGCCGCTGTAGCCGGCCAGTTCCGCGCGGTCGCTGGGGATGCGGCCGTCGCGGTCCTTGTGGGCGAAGAAGTTGCCGTTGGCCATGGCTCGGCTGTGCGTCTCGGCCGCCGCCCCCAACGGGGCGCTCCAGGCCAGCGCCGCCGCCGCGGCGAAGGGTTGGCCACCACACTGGCGCGACTGCGCGCGGACGGCGTTGATCTGTTCGAGCAACTTCTGCCCTTCCGCCTGCCAGTCACCCATGCGCCCGGCCAGCAGCGGCCGCGCCAGTACGATGCGCCAGTCGCGCCCGACGCGACTGACACCGATATCGACGAACTGCGGGTCCAGCACGACCTGGCAGAAACTCGCCTGCAGCATGGCGATGGCCGCCTGCGCGTCGCGCGGCCCGGACAGGCTGATCGCCTGAGCCGTTTCCATTTGATAGGTCGCGCGGCTCAGCGCCTGCTGCAAGTCCCCGACACTGCCGGGCGGCAGGATCAGCCGCGGATCGGCCGCCAGCGGGGGCAATTCCTCGGATACCTGGCCGGCACAATGCTGCACCTGGGCACGGTAGGTGTTGATCGACTCCAGCAACTGCGTCTCTTCGCTCGCCCCGGCCGCAGCGGCGAACAGCAAACCCAGCGACAACGCGGCAAGCCGCGGTATGAATGAAGCGATGCGCATGGAAACCTCCTTGATCTGACGGCCTCCATGATGCGCGATTGCAAGGCTTTTGAGCACACCTGCCGGCCAAGACGGGATGCCGTGAATCCCGTTGACCGCTGCAGACCGCGCCATCTGTGCGCCCCGCGACGGGCCGGCTATGATCGAGCCCATGAACAGCCCGCCGCCGCTCCGCCAGCCCTGCCCGCCCGGTGTCTGCATTTGCAGGCACCGCGAGCTGCTGGACGATCCGCACGGTGATAGGCGCGTCCTGCGGTTGACCCGCCACGAGGAAAAACGCCTGCTCGAACGCCTGGAGAATCTGCAGAGCCTGGACGATCTGGAGCATCTGCAGCGGCGCATGTACGAGCAGCTGGGCATCCGCCTGAGCGTTGCCCCCAGCCATAACGAGGTGCGCAGCATGCGCGGCATCGCCATCCAGCTCGCCGAGCAGCCGGGCCTGTGCCGCAAGACCCGCCGCGCCATCCCGGCAGCCATCCGCCGCGCCCTCGAGAGCCGCCCAGAAATCGCCTACCGCCTGCTCGACGCCAACGACCTGCTGCGTGACGCCTGAGCACGGCAGCCCGCACACCAAGGCTTCGCCGTTGCCCCGTCTGCGCGCAAGGCCACGTCTCCTGCGCGTCACACGAATGATCAAAAACGTCCCAGGCCGCTACAATACGGGGCTTGTTTGATACCGGTCATGAGCCAGCCCATGTCATTACCCAAGCACCACCTGGAACTGCTGAGCCCCGCGCGGGATGTATCCATTGCCAAGGAAGCCATCCTGCATGGCGCCGATGCCGTGTATATCGGCGGCCCCAGCTTTGGTGCGCGGCACAATGCCGGCAACAGCGTGGCGGAAATTGCCGAGCTGGTGGCGTTCGCCCATCTGTTCCATGCCAAGGTATTCGTCACCCTCAATACCATTCTGCATGACGACGAACTGGAGCCGGCCCGCCAGCTGATCTGGCAACTCTACGATGCGGGTATCGATGCGCTGATCGTGCAGGACATGGGCATCCTGGAGATGGACATTCCGCCCATCGAACTGCATGCCAGTACGCAGACCGATATCCGCACACTGGAAAAGGCCAGGTTCCTCTCCGATGCCGGCTTTTCCCAGCTGGTGCTGGCGCGCGAGCTCAATCTGCAGGAAATCCGCGCGATCAGCGCGCAGGTCGACGCGACCATCGAGTTCTTCATCCATGGCGCGCTGTGCGTGGCGTTCTCGGGGCAGTGCAACATTTCCCATGCACAGACCGGGCGCAGCGCCAACCGCGGCGACTGCTCGCAGGCGTGCCGCCTGCCGTACACCCTCAAGGACGATCAGGGCCGGGTGGTGGCCTACGACAAGCACCTGCTGTCGATGAAAGACAACAACCAGACCGACAACCTGCGCTTCCTGGTCGATGCCGGCGTGCGCTCGTTCAAGATCGAAGGCCGCTACAAGGACGTGAGCTATGTGAAGAACATCACCGCTCACTACCGGCAGCAACTGGACCAGATCCTCAACGAGCGCCCCGAACTGGCCCGCGCCTCCAGCGGCTTTACCGAGCACTTCTTCGTGCCCAACACGGAAAAGACCTTCCACCGCGGCAGCACGGATTACTTCGTCAGCGAGCGCAAGATCGACATTGGCGCCTTCGAATCGCCGAAGTTTGTCGGCTTGCCGGTGGGCGAGATCGTCAAGGTCGGCAAACACGACTTCACTGCGCAAACCAGCGAGCCGCTCAGCAATGGCGATGGCCTGAACGTGCTGGTCAAGCGCGAGGTGGTGGGTTTCCGCGCCAACATCGTCGAGCAGATCGGCCAGTTCGAGGAGGACGGCCAGCCCCGCTGGCAGTATCGCGTCGAGCCCAACGAGATGCCGGCGGAACTGAAGCAGCTGCGCTCGCACCATGTGCTGAACCGCAACCTGGACCACAACTGGCAGCAGGCGCTTCTGAAGACTTCCGCCGAGCGCCGCGTGGCGGTCCGCTGGCACGCCCGGCTGAGCGAGCAAGCCATCACCCTGACGGTGACCAGCGAGGAAGGCAGCAGCGCCTCGGCCAGCCTGGCCGGGCCGTTCGGGCCGGCGAAGAACCCGGAGCAGGCGCACGAGCAGCTGCGCGACACCCTGAGCAAGCTGGGCACCACCATCTACCATGCGCAAGACGTGCAGATCGACGCGCCGCAGGCGCTGTTCGTGCCCAACTCGCAACTCAAGGCTCTGCGCCGCGATGCCATCGACGCGCTGACCGCCGCGCGCGTCGTCGCCCATCCGCGCGGCAGCCGCAAGCCGGTCAGCGTGCCGCCGCCGGTGTATCCGGAGTCGCACCTCACCTTCCTGGCCAACGTGTACAACGAGAAGGCCCGCGCGTTCTATCACCGTTACGGCGTGCAGCTGATCGATGCGGCCTACGAGGCCCACGAGGAAAGCGGCGAAGTGCCGGTGATGATCACCAAGCACTGCCTGCGCTTCTCCTTCAACCTGTGCCCCAAGCAGGCCAAGGGCGTCACCGGCGTGCGCACCAAGGTCGCGCCGATGCAGCTGGTGCATCAGGACGAGGTGCTGACCCTGAAGTTCGACTGCAAGCCCTGCGAGATGCACATCATCGGCAAGATGAAGGGCCATATCCTCAACCTGCCGCAGCCGGGCAGCGCCGCAAGCATCGTCGGCCACATCAGTCCCGAAGATCTGCTCAAGACCATCAGGAGCAAGCACTGAGGCAGCCTTGACGGCCTCTCCTTGCTGAAGGAGAGGCCCGAACCACCGCGACCCGCACAAATCGCGCGCAAAAAAAAAGGCCACTCGATTGAGTGGCCTTTTTCGAAAACTGGTTGCGGGAGCAGGATTTGAACCTACGACCTTCGGGTTATGAGCCCGACGAGCTACCAGACTGCTCCATCCCGCGCTGATTATTCTACTGGAACGAACGAACCAGTCAATCTATTTTTGATATTTAATAAATCCAATTAATGACCAAATCCAGACGCCGCGCCATCCGATCCCCCTTTCGCCCCCATTGAGAGCCATTTTTGTGGGATCGGCAGGGCCACCCCTGCCTGCCCCCCCACCATAGAACAGGCGGGCAGGTCGGTACGAAGGCAGCGGGATTTAGCGGTTTTTTGCCAGGCGCCGGGCGGAATTTTTTCTTACAGACGAAAAAAAGCCCCGCAGTGCGGGGCTTTTTTGGATCAGGCGTCTTAGTTGACTTGAACCTGATCGGCCTGCATCCCTTTCTGGCCTTTGGTAGGCACGAAGGAGACGGATTGGCCTTCGCTCAGGCTTTTGAAGCCTGTGCTTTCGATTGAGCGGTAGTGGACGAAAAGGTCAGCACTGCCGTCAGCCGGAGTGATGAAGCCGAAGCCTTTTTCATCGTTGAACCATTTTACGGTGCCATTTTGACGACCAGACATGATGTATCTCCAAGGTAAAATAAGACTGCGACACTGAAACATTCAGGCCGAGACTGAGAAGCGAATAGCAAGGCGTTGAAGCATCAAGCTGAGTATCGAAGTGACAATTGCGAAGCAGTGGAGTCAATGTACTCGATTTATTGAAAATGTATAGCTTTATTTTCAGTCCTTGAAAAAACAACAATTACCCATCAAATATCCATTATTAAAATAATCACGCAAGCCTTTGATTTCAAAAGGGCGTTATTGGGAGTTTACGAAATAATCGGAGCTCCTTTGAAAAGGCGATTCTCACTCTCCCCCCATGGCCGGACGGCATTTTCAGCAGGCCATGGCACCAACCACCCGGCGCAGGAGCCTTGCGCAGCATCTGGCGAGCGGTTCGGGAGCCCCCCAGCCCTCGCACAGCGCGCGCCAGCACTGGCTCGGCAATGCCGAGGCCCTGCCGGTGCTTGAATCGCTCTCTGATTCCGGTAGGCTCAGTGGCTTCTTTGAAAGGAGTAATCCCCATGGCCAAAAAAGCCACTGCTCGTCACATCCTGGTTGCCAGCGAAGCCAAGTGCCTCGAGCTGAAAGCCGCCATCGAAGCCGGCGCAGGTTGCCAAGGACAACTCGACCTGCCCGTCCAGCCGCCAGGGTGGCGACCTCGGCTCGTTCGGCCCGGGCCAGATGGTGAAGGAATTCGACACCGTGGTGTTCAGCGCCCCGATCAATGTCGTCCAAGGTCCGGTGAAAACCCAGTTTGGCTACCACCTGCTGGAAGTCACCAGCCGCCAGGACTGATACGGACAGACGCAAAAAGGGCTGCCATACGGCAGCCCTTTTTCTTTGTCCATCCAAACCAGGTCGGGCAGGCGCTAGCTCTGCAACTGCCGGCTGATGCGCTCCACGCTGGCGGTCAGACGTTCCTGCACTTCGCGCAGTTGCTCATCCTGCCTGAGCAGCGGGACGCACAGGTTCAGCGCCGTCAGCACCAGCAGCTCGTGAATGCCGGCACCGGGAAAGCGCTGCTGGTTATCGCTGAGCCGCTCGTTCAGCAAGGCGGCGGCCTGCTGCAAGACCGGCTCCTCGCTGGCGGGCGCCTTGATCGAGTAATCGCGCCCGAGGATGTTCAGGACACGGACACCGTTCTCCTTCATCAGATTTGCGCGAGAAACCTCGGCACTCATGCCGGGGAGGGATAGCGCGGCGCCCGCAGGGCACCCCTGTTCTCGTCTCTCCTTGGGTTGAGGCTATCTTGGGTTGATCCTTTTGCTGGATATGCATACAGTAAAGGTATGAAGACGAAACGCGCCTACCGTTACCGGTTCTATCCAACGCCCGAGCAGGAAATCCTGCTGGCGCGGACGTTCGGCTGCGTGCGCTCCGTCTACAACACGATCCTGGCCTGGCGCGCCGAGTCGTTTCAGCAAGAGAAAACTCGCATTGGCTACAAGGAAGCCAGCGCCCGCCTGACCGCGCTGAAGAAAGACCCGGCACGGGCCTATCTCAACGAGGTGTCCAGCGTTCCTCTGCAGCAGTGCCTCCGGCACCAGCAGCAGGCATTCACGAATTTCTTCGAGAGCCGCGCCGGTTACCCGGCGTTCAAGTCGAAGAAGCAGCGTCAGTCGGCCGAGTTCTCTGCTTCCGCCTTCAAGTACCGGGACGACCAGCTGTTCCTCGCCAAGTGCAAGGAGCCGCTGGCGATCCGTTGGACGAAAGGGCGTGAGACGCTGCCCTCGGCGCCGTCGACGGTGACGGTTTCCCGCGACACCGCCGGCCGCTACTTCGTCTCGCTGCTGTGCGAGATTGAGACCCAGCCGCTGCCGGTGTCGCCGCGGACGACCGGCATCGACCTCGGACTGAAGGACCTGTTCGTCACCTCCGACGGGGAGCGGACGGGCAACCCGCGGCACACCGCGAAGTACGCTGCCCGCCTGTCGAAAGCCCAGAGAGCGCTGAGCCGCAAGCAGCGCGGTTCGAAGAACAGGGCCAAGGCCCGGCAGAAGGTCGCTCGCCTGCACGCGAAAATCGCCGACACCCGACTCGACGGCTTGCACAAGCTGTCGCGCAGACTGATCAACGAAA
>LNAP01012219.1_pt1 | contig 25149 bp, 23 predicted proteins | sample 602601 | NCBI WGS metagenome assembly LNAP01 (sample SAMN02440304, study PRJNA202911) | soil metagenome | biome: Subtropical and temperate rainforests or woodlands; isolation source: soil samples (1 kg each in a 20% v/v slurry with milli Q water) were... ...
TGCAACGCCAGCTCCTCCAGCGGCTCGGCGCGCGCCAGGGCGCTGCCGGTGAGTAGCAGCGCGGCGAGCAGACGGCCGAGCGGTCGCCAGCGCTGCCTCAAAGCAGCACCTCGGCCAGGTTGCCCTTGCTCTCCAGCCAGTTCTTGCGGTCGCCGGCGCGCTTCTTGGCCAGCAGCATGTCCATGATCTCCAGGGTGCCCTGGGCATCCTCCAGGGTCAGCTGCACCAGACGGCGGGTGTTGGGGTCCATGGTGGTCTCGCGCAGCTGCGGCGGATTCATCTCGCCGAGGCCCTTGAAGCGGGTGACCTGGGGCTTGCCGCGGCGCTTCTCGGCGAGCAGACGCTCGAGGATGCCGTCGCGCTCGGCCTCGTCGAGGGCGTACCAGACCTCCTTGCCCAGGTCGATGCGGTACAGCGGCGGCATGGCGACGTAGACATGGCCGGCCTCCACCAGCGGGCGGAAATGTTGGACGAACAGCGCGCACAGCAGGGTGGCGATGTGCAGGCCGTCGGAGTCGGCGTCGGCGAGGATGCAGATCTTGCCGTAGCGCAGCTGGGACAGATCGCTGGAGCCCGGATCTAGGCCCACGGCCACCGCGATGTTGTGCACTTCCTGGCTGGCCAGCACCTCGCCGCCGTCCACCTCCCAGGTGTTGAGGATCTTGCCGCGCAGCGGCAGGATGGCCTGGAACTCCTTGTCGCGCGCCTGCTTGGCGCTGCCGCCGGCCGAGTCGCCCTCGACCAGGAACAGCTCGGCGCGCATCGGGTCCTGGCCGGCGCAGTCGGCCAGCTTGCCGGGCAGCGCCGGGCCCTGGGTGATCTTCTTGCGCTCGACCTTCTTGCCCGCCTTGAGGCGGCGCCCGGCGTTGCTGATCGCCAATTCCGCCAGCGCCAGGCCCAGCTCGGGATGCTCGTTGAGCCACAGGCTGAAGGCGTCCTTGACCACCCCCGAGACGAAGGCCGCCGCCTCACGCGAGGACAGACGCTCCTTGGTCTGCCCGGAGAACTGCGGCTCCTGCATCTTCATCGACAGCACGAAGGCGATGCGCTCCCAGACGTCTTCCGGCGCCAGCTTGACCCCGCGCGGCAGCAGGCTGCGGAACTCGCAGAACTCGCGCATGGCGTCCAGCAGGCCCTGGCGCAGGCCGTTGACGTGGGTGCCGCCCTGGGCGGTGGGGATCAGGTTGACGTAGCTTTCCTGCACGCTCTCGCCGCCTTCCGGCAGCCACAGCAGCGCCCAGTCGACCGCTTCCCTGCTGCCGGCCAGGCTGCCGCAGAACGGCTCCTCCGGCAGGCGGGCGAATTCGCTGACCGCATCGCTGAGGTAGGAGCGCAGACCGTCCTCGTAGAACCACTCGACCTTCTCGCCGCTGGTCTTGTCCTCGAAGCTCACGGTCAGCCCCGGACAGAGCACCGCCTTGGCCTTGAGCACATGCTTGAGGCGGCTGATGGAGAACTTCGGCGCATCGAAGTACTTGGCGTCCGGCCAGAACTGCACGCTGGTGCCGCTGTTGCGCTTGCCCACCGTGCCCAGCACTTCCAGCTCGCTGGCCTTGTAGCCATCGGCGAAGGTCATGCCGTACTCGTTGCCGTCGCGCCGCACGCGCACCTCGACGCGATTCGACAGGGCGTTGACCACCGAGATACCGACGCCGTGCAAGCCGCCGGAGAAGGCATAGTTCTTGTTGGAGAACTTGCCGCCGGCGTGCAGCTTGGTGAGGATCAGCTCGACACCGCTGACGCCCTCCTCCGGGTGGATGTCCACCGGCATGCCGCGGCCGTCGTCGATCACCTGCAGCGAGTTGTCGGCGTGGAGAATCACCTGCACCGACTTGGCGTGACCGGCCAGCGCCTCGTCGACGCTGTTGTCGATGACTTCCTGGGCCAGGTGGTTGGGGCGGCTGGTGTCGGTGTACATGCCCGGGCGCTTGCGCACCGGATCGAGACCGGAGAGGACTTCGATGGCTTCTGCGGTATAGGAGGTATTGGCCATGGGTGGACTTCTGTCTGGCAAAAAGGGGGACAGCTGAACGGGGTGGCGGCGTTGACCGGTCAGGCCTGCGGACGACCGTAAGGCTCGGCATCGCGGCACAGCCTGGCGGGAAAGCCGGCAAAGGCCAGCAGCTCCGGCAGGCGTTCGGCGAACCCCTGGTAGCCGTGATCGCCACCTGCGCGGATATCCAGCGTGCAGTGCCGGTAGTAGTCGGCCGCATCACGGTAGTCGAGGGTCTCGTCGCCGGTCTGCAGCCACACGGTGAAGCGTGCCGCATCCTGCGGCGGCGGCACTTCCAGCGCCGCCAGCGCATCGACATGTTCGCCGGTCAGCTGCCAGCGTTCGCCGCTGTGGAAGTTCTGCTGCGGACCGAGGTAGTCGGCGAAGTAACGCCGCACGCGCACCGCCGGGTTGATCAGCAGGGCCTTGAGGCCATGCCGTTCGGCTAGAAAGGTCGCATAGTAGCCGCCGAGGGAACTGCCGACCAGCACCGGGCGCCCTGCCCTGGCAATCTCGGCCTCGAGCTGGGCAATCGCCTGGCGCGGATCGTGATGCAGCGCCGGCAGGCGCAACTGCGCAGTCAGCCCCAGGCGTTCGAAGGCAGCGAGCAGCTCACGGGCCTTGAGCGAGTCGGGCGAGCTGTTGAAGCCGTGAATGTAGATCAGGGTCGGCAGCGGGGACATCGACGGCGCCTTGCAGCTGTATGGATATACAAGGAGAGCATTATCCAGCCGCCGGATTCAAGTCGGATGACACTCGAGTCGTAGGGTGCGCGCGGCGCACCCTACGCGGCGCACTCCCCCACCGCCACGCAGATCAGAGCAGGCCGCATTCACCTCGGCCTCAGTAGCCCTTGATGCTGTAGTCGACGACGAAGTCGATGCCGCTGACCCGCGACACGCCGGTTTCCAGCGTGCCGTCGGCGTGTAGGCGCAGCCAGCGATAGCCAGGCGCCTCGCTGCTGACCTGGAACTCCTCGCTGCCGGGAGCGAACTGCACACAGGTGGACGGCGAGGCCAGCAGACGCACGCCGTTGCGCTGCCGGTCGACTTCCTGATGCACGTGCCCCCAGAGGATACCGCGCAGATTCGCATAGCGGTCCACCACGGTGAACAGCGCCTCGGGGTTCAGCAGGCCGATGGGGTCCAGCCAGCTGCAGCCCACCGACACCGGATGATGGTGGAAGGTCAGCAGTACATGGCGCTCGCCGGCGCTGTCCAGCGCGGCCTCGAGTTGCTGCAACTGGGCAGCATCAAGCTGGCCAGGCACCGCTCCGGGAATGCTCGAGTCGAGGGCGATCAGCCGCCAGTTGCCGAGGTCGGTGACCATCTGCAGGCGCTCGGTGCCGACACAGGCCTCGCGCAGCATGTGCGCCTCGTCATGGTTGCCGGCGAACCAGCGCGCCGGCGCGTCGAGGGGCGCGGTCAGGGCAGCAAAGCGCTGGTAGGACGCGAAGGAGCCGTCCTGCGACAAGTCACCGCTGGCAAGGATCAGGTCGACCCGCGGCTGCTCCGCACGCACCAGCTCGACCACCCGGCTCAGGCTGTCTGCGGTATCCATACCCAGCAGACGGCCGTCCGCTTCGGCGAACAGGTGGCTGTCGGTGAGCTGCACCAGCAGCAGCGGTGCGGCAACGGGGGTGGCATGGGTACTGTGCAAAGCCGTCTCCTGTCGGCGATGGGCCCGCAAATGCGGAATCAGCATGTTGGCATGCGCGGCCAGCGAGGACCGCTATGCGGTTCACACTACCGGCGAACGACCGAGTGATCCACTGGGTTTTCCGCCAGATGGCCGCAGCTCAGGTAGTGCGCCAACCATTCGCCAAGGAACAGGTTGAGCTGGCTCTTTTCGTCCGGTTGATGCATGGCCGCATTCGGGTAAACGTAGCGCGGCTGCAGGCGCCGGCAATGCTCGGCGCCGGTGACCTCGGCCATGCGTGCATCGTGATAGACGCGCACCTCCAGACACGGCGCCGGCAGCCAGCTCAGCCCCGGCTCCTCGCGCACTTCCACGGTGCTGGTGTACGGGCCGGCCTCGGTGACCTTGAGCGCCAGCACCGCCAGGGTAGCGTCGCCCGCACTCAGCGCCAGCCGGCGCAGCGCCGGCCGCTCGCGCATGCCCGGCAGCAAGCGCATCAGCCGCGCGTAATTGGCCTCGCAGGTGGCCTGCAGCCCGGCCAGGTCGACCCGGTAGCGCTCGGCCAGCAGGCTCATCGCCATGTCTGCCGCACCTGCTCGCGGTTCAGCGCCAGCCACTGCAGAGCAATGATGCTCGCCGCATTGTCGAGACGCCCGGCCGCCAGCGCGGCCAGTGCCTCGTCCAGGCTCATCACCAACACGCGGATGTCCTCGCCTTCCTCGACCAGGCCGTGGATGCCGCCGGCACCGCTACTGTCGCAACGACCGACAAACAGGTGCACGCGCTCGTCGCTGCCGCCCGGCGAGGGGTAGTAGGCGGTCACCGGCCACAGCTCGCCGAGGGTGAGACCCGCCTCTTCCATCGCCTCGCGGCGCGCCACCTCCTCCAGCACCTCGTCCTTGTCGATCAGCCCGGCCACCAGCTCCATCAGCCAGGGGTGCGCGCTCTTGACCAGCGCGCCGACGCGGAACTGCTCGATCAGCACCACGGCATCGCGCAGCGGATCATAGGGCAGCACGCAGACCGCATCGTGACGCACGAACAGCTCGCGACTGATCACCGGCCCCATGCCGCCGCCGAACAGCTCGTGGCGCAGGTGCACGCGATCCAGCGCATAGAAGCCACGAAAACAGGCCTCGCGCTCGACGATTTCCACTTTCAGATCGGCCGTTTTCGACGACTCGCTCATATACTTCCCCCGCGTTACTGCAGCGCGGTCAAGCCGCCATGCCAATGAATACCTCGACCCCCTGCGCCAGAACAGTCAGGCGCGGACGGGCGAACCCGCGGCCAGCACCGGGGTCGAAGACTGTCGATGCGCCACCCTACCCAGCCTCGCCGATCCACTCAAGGAGCCTCATGCGTTTTTACACCCTTTTCGCCCTGGCCTGCCTGCCACTGCTCGGCGCCTGCCAGTTCCTCGGCGGACAATCCGACCAACTGCGACCGCAGCGCATCACCTGGGAGCAGCGCGCCGACGCCTGCCAGGGCGAACGCTGCAGCCTGGTCAACGTCGACACCCTGCAATTTGCCGAGCTGGCGCCGCTCAACGCATTGATCGAGCGCGCCCTGCTGGCGATGACCGTGGAACAGGCCGAAGCCCCCCTGCCCGCGTCGCTGCAGGCGTACAGCGTCGAGCAACTGCAACGCGCACCGCAGGGCCAGGAAACCTGGCTGCAGGCCAAGCTGGTCGACCAGCATGACGACCTCGTGGTGATCGAGCTGTCCAGCTACCTGTACCGCGGCGGTGCCCACGGCATGCCGGGGCGCGCCTTCATCAACTACTCGACCAGCCGCCAGCGGGCGCTGCAAACGAGCGACCTGCTGATCCCCGGCGGCGAGGAAATGTTCTGGCAGGCCGCCAGCGAAGCCCACCAGCGCTGGCTGCGCGAGCAGAAGCTCGAGCAGGACGCCGACTTCCGCGGCAACTGGCCGTTCCAGCCGACCGCCAACATTGCCCTGCTCAGGGACAAGGTGCTGCTCAAGTACGACGTCTACGCCATCGCGCCCTACACTATGGGCCATCCGACGCTGAGCATTCCCTACAGCCGCCTGCGCAATGTGCTCAGGCCAGAGTTTCTGCCGGCGCAGAAATGACAAACGGGCCCGCGGGCCCGTTTGTCATTCAGCGTTGCCGCATCACACCTTGTGGTACAGCTGCGAGCCCTGGGCCTTGAATTCCTCGGCCTTGGCCTGCATCGCCTCCTCGACGTCGACGTCCACCGCGTCGATGCGCTCCAGGTTGGCGGCGTAGTCGCGCACTTCCTGGGTGATCTTCATCGAGCAGAACTTCGGGCCGCACATCGAGCAGAAGTGCGCGACCTTGGCCGAGTCCTTGGGCAGGGTCTCGTCGTGGTAGCTGCGCGCGGTGTCCGGGTCGAGGCCGAGGTTGAACTGGTCTTCCCAGCGGAACTCGAAGCGCGCCTTGCTCAATGCGTTGTCGCGGATCTGCGCGCCCGGATGGCCCTTGGCGAGATCCGCGGCATGGGCGGCAATCTTGTAGGTGATGATGCCGGTCTTGACGTCGTCCTTGTTGGGCAGGCCGAGGTGCTCCTTGGGCGTCACGTAGCAGAGCATGGCGCAGCCGAACCAGCCGATCATCGCCGCACCGATGCCGGAGGTGATGTGGTCGTAGCCCGGCGCGATGTCGGTGGTCAGCGGGCCGAGGGTGTAGAACGGCGCCTCGTCGCAGTCCATGTTCTCTTTGATCATCTGCATCGGCACATGACCGGGGCCTTCGATCATCACCTGCACGTCGTGCTTCCAGGCGATCTTGGTCAGCTCGCCGAGGGTTTCCAGCTCGCCGAACTGCGCGGCGTCGTTGGCGTCGGCGATCGAGCCCGGACGCAGGCCGTCGCCCAGCGAGAAGCTGACGTCGTAGGCCTTCATGATTTCGCAGATTTCCTCGAAGTGGGTATAGAGGAAGTTCTCCTGGTGATGCGCCAGGCACCACTTGGCCATGATCGAGCCGCCGCGGCTGACGATGCCGGTGACCCGCTTGGCGGTCAGCGGCACGTAGCGCAGCAGCACGCCGGCGTGGATGGTGAAGTAGTCCACGCCCTGCTCGGCCTGTTCGATCAGGGTGTCGCGGAACAGCTCCCAGGTCAGGTCCTCGGCGACGCCGTTGACCTTTTCCAGCGCCTGGTAGATCGGCACGGTGCCGATCGGCACCGGCGAATTGCGGATGATCCACTCGCGGGTTTCGTGGATGTGCTTGCCGGTGGACAGGTCCATCACCGTGTCCGAACCCCAGCGGATGCCCCAGGTCAGCTTGGCCACTTCTTCCTCGATCGAGGAACCCAGCGCCGAGTTGCCGATATTGCCGTTGATCTTCACCAGGAAGTTGCGGCCGATGATCATCGGCTCCAGCTCCACGTGGTTGATGTTGGCCGGGATGATCGCACGGCCACGGGCGATTTCCTCGCGGACGAACTCGGCGGTGATTTCCTTGGGGATGTTGGCGCCGAAGCTGTGGCCCGGATGCTGCGCAGCGAGCAGACCGGCGGCGCGGGCTTCCTGCAGCTTCATGTTCTCGCGGATGGCGACGTATTCCATCTCCGGCGTGATGATGCCCTGGCGCGCATAGTGCATCTGGCTGACGTTGCGGCCCGGCTTGGCGCGGCGCGGGTTGCGCACGTGGGCGAAGCGCATGGCGGTCAGCTCGGGATTGGCCAGGCGTTCCTGGCCGAAGTTCGAGCTGAGGCCGGCGAGCAGCTCGGTATCGTCGCGGTCGGCGATCCACTGCGAGCGCACATCGGCCAGGCCCTGGCGCACGTCGATGGTCACGTTCGGGTCGGTGTAGGGGCCGGAGGTGTCGTAGACCAGCACCGGTGCATTCGGCTCGCCGCCAAAGTCGGTGGGAGTGTCGGCCAGGGAGATCTCGCGCATCGGCACGCGAATGTCCGGGCGCGAACCCTGGACGTAGATCTTGCGCGAATTGGGCAGGGGCTGGACGGACTGCTGGTCGACCCGAGCGCTTTCGCTCAGGTTCTTGTGTTCGGTGGCGCTCATCGACGGGACTCTCCACGGCACGCGGCAGGAAATGTCGGAGCGAACCTGAAACAGGAGAGCCCCCGCCGGACGGCGAGGACATCTTGTTCCCTACGCGGGTACTAACCCGATCAGGTTCAACGGGATTCGGCACGATCCGATCTCAGCCTGCGACTCCAGGCACCCCGACAAGAAACTTGACTAGTCTAATCGGCCTCTGCGGGTGGGGCCAGTGGTTCGGTCGGACTCACCAGCATCGCAGAAACCACGGCATGCGCTCGTTGTTACCCCCACGGACTCGCGCTCCGACCACCAGTCACCTCGAGGCCACCGTGGGCACCTCGGTCAACTGCCGCTGCTGGTGGATCCAGTCGACGATCTCACCCTCGGGCACATAGCCATCCACAGTGGAGCGCAGGATCTGGCGCACTCGCTGGAAATCGTCGCACTTGACCGCCATCACCAGCTCTCCCAGCACCTGACGGAACTGCTCCCAAGGTAGGTGCTCCTCGTTGGCACGCATGATCATCGGGTGCTCGGTGGGCGTCACGTTGTCGCCAATCAGCAGCTCCTCGTAAAGCTTCTCACCTGGGCGCAGACCGCTGAACTCGATGGCGATATCCCCCCTGGGATTTTTCTCGCTACGTACCGATAGCCCCGACAGGTGAACCATCTTCTCCGCCAGCTCGGCGATGCGCACCGGCTCGCCCATGTCGAGAACGAACACATCGCCACCCTGCCCCATGGAGCCAGCCTGGATCACCAGCTGCGCCGCTTCGGGGATGGTCATGAAATAACGGGTGATCTTCGGATGAGTGACGGTCACCGGCCCACCGCGCTTGATCTGCTCGCGGAACAGCGGGATCACCGAGCCGGACGAACCCAGCACATTGCCGAAGCGCACCATGGTAAAGCGGGTCTTGTTAACCTGATGCACACCGCTGGCATCGTCGTAGAGCAGGGGGGCTGGCTCGCCACTGAGCGCCTGCAGCACCATCTCGGCCAGACGCTTGGTGCTGCCCATCACGTTGGTCGGACGCACAGCCTTGTCGGTGGAGATCAGCACAAAATGCTGCACCCCTGCCTGGATCGCCGCCTGCGCGGTGTTAAGCGTGCCGAGCACATTGTTCAGCACACCCTCGGCCACATTGTGCTCGACCATCGGCACATGCTTGTAGGCGGCCGCGTGGTAGACCGTATTCACCCGCCAGGTACGCAGCACATCCAGCAGACGCTCAGGATTACGGATCGAGCCGAGGATAGGCACCAGTTGCAAATTCAGCGCCTCGCGACGGACCAGTTGCTCCAACTCCTGGTGAATGCTGTAAAGGTTGAACTCGCTGTGCTCGAACAGGATCAGCGTAGTCGGCGCCTGGGTCACGATCTGCCGGCACAGCTCGGAGCCGATCGATCCTCCCGCACACCACATTGCCACCGATGCAGCGCTGGAAGAGTTCTGGGCGCGGGGCCACCGCATCACGCCCAAGCAGGTCGGCGATATCTACCTCTTGGATATCCTCCACCTTGACTCGCCCGCTGGCCAGATCCATGAAGCCGGGCACACTGCGCACGTGCAGCGGGAACGGTTCCAGCGCAGCAAGAATCTCCCGACGTCGCCCCCGGCTGGCAGAAGGGATCGCCAGCAGCACCTCGGCAGCGCCGGTTTCGTCGAGCATCTGCTGGATATGCTTGGGTTTGTAGACTTTGAGACCGGCGATGGCACGGTTGGCGATACTGCTGTCGTCGTCGATGAAGGCCACCGGTCGCATAGCCTTGCCCATGCGCAGGGCCGCCGCCAACTGGTTGCCCGCAGCACCGGCACCATAGATGGCCACCCGAGGCAGGGTATCGTCACGCCCAACGAAGGGAATGCCCAAACCGGCTGCGTACCAGTCGCCCATGAAATACTGGCGCATTAGCAAGCGCAGCCCGCCAATCAGCACCAAACTCAGCCACCAGTAGTTGAAGACCAACGAACGCGGCACAACAGCCGGCGCGTCGCGATGCCAGTAGACTACCAATGCAAGCAGCAGGGACGATAGTGTCACCGCCTTGGCGATAGCCAGCAGGGCATCATTGCCCAGATAGCGCATCACCGCCCGATACATGCCGAACCTGACGAACAACGGAATAGCCAATACCGGCGCCAGTGCGAACAACCAAGCATGCGCACCCAGCGGGTCGATCAGCTCATCAGTGCCCAATCGCACCACAAAAGCCAGCCACAGCGCCAGCCAGACCAGCAGCACATCCATAGCTACCTGCAACAGGCGCTTGTGGCGGCGCTTCAGACCCAGAAGTTTTTCACGGAACATAAGCACTTCAATCACCCGCTACCCGGCACGCCAGATGTGCTCACCGAGTGCCACAGACCTCAATCAGCACTGACCACACGATCACCCGCACCCTTGCCGGCTACGGTCATGAAGATGTACTTGAAGTAGTCCCTTAGACTCAGCTCCTGAATCATCTTCTGATCGGTTTCGGCCAGCAACACCGGAGTGGACATGTCGACTTCGTTGACCTGCGCCAACCCGGTGATCCCCGGACGCACGGCATACACGCCGCGCCTGGCGCGCTCGGCAGTCAGCGCCTCCTGATTGAACAACCCAGGACGTGGCCCGACCAAGCTCATCTCGCCCTTGAACACGTTCCACAGCTGGGGTAGCTCATCGAGCTTGGTCCTGCGCAGGAAGTGACCAAAACGGGTGATTGAGGAACTGCTGGCCAGATGAGTTGCGACCGAAGCGGTATCGACTTTCATTGTACGGAATTTAACCAGCGTGAATGGCTTCTGGTCACGGCCGACGCGTACTTGGCGGAAGATCGGCGAGCCGGTATCGAACAGACCGATAAGAGTTAGCAGCAACAGCACAGGGAAGCCAAACACCAGCCCCAGCAGCGAGAAAACGATATCAAAAAGACGAATCAACGCTTCAACCTCTGAAATGACGTTCAATTAGCCTGCGAGAAAAAGCGCCTCAGTCCTTCTTCCACCGTATAGGGTGGCTTCCAGTCCAGCAGCTCACAGGTCTGGGAAATATCCACCTGCAGCGACCCAAGAAGGCGCTGCGCCATGGCCGTCTTGCCCAGCAAAGTCGCCCCCAACTGCAGCACCGCGACCGGCACAGCAATCAGCCGCGCCGGTCGGCCCATTGCCCTGCCCACTGCGCGCAGCAACTCGGTAGTGGAAAGATCCTCGCCATCGCCAGCCAGGAAAACCCGATTGACAGCGGCTGGATGATCCACGCAACGGACGATCAGATCAACCAGATTGTCGATGCCAACCAGTGAGCGCCGGTTGTGGATGGCCCCTAAAGGCAGCGGCATGCCTTTACCAATCCAGCGCACCAGGCTGCCAAAGTTGCCCGGCGCATTCGGGCCATAGACCAACGGTGGGCGGATGATCACCAGCTCCATACCGGTTTCCTGCTGGACCTTCCACAGCCCCTGCTCCGCTTCCCACTTAGACTGGGCATAGGGCTCGGCTGGATTGGGCCGGTCGCTAGCAGTGAACGGGCGAGTGTTGATGTTACCGTTGACGCCGATGGAGCTGATGAAGATGAAACGCTTCACCCCGGCAGCCGCAGCCTGCCGAGCCAGACTCAGCGTTCCTTCCACGTTAACGCGGCGATACTCGCTCAAGGGATCGGCTACTGCGTCCTTCATGATATGAGCGCGAGCGGCAGCGTGGATGACGACCTGTTGGCCCGCTACTACCGGCATCCAATTGGTATCAGCGGAAAGCTCGCCGACAACATGGACATGCAATCCTGAATCCAACGAGCGAGAACGCAAGGCGAGTGTCAGATCAATCGCCTTGTGCTGGCGCAGTTGCGCTACGAGCGCTCGACCGAGAAAACCACTGGCTCCGGTCAGCAAGACGTTCATAGAAATACCTGTCTGAAAAACTTGATCGGAAGACGAAGCAGCAGCATGGGGGTTGACGAGAAGACCTTGTTCTCTCGCAAAGCGCGCAACATCTCCCGGGTAGAAACCAGATTGCTCTTCAAGCCAGCCGTGCTCGCTCCACCGGTACGCATCCTGACCCAATGTTTGCCGGTAATCTTGTAGCGAGCGCCATCGAGGAGCAAAAGCCGAACCAGAAAGTCGAAATCCGCAGCGATCCTGTAGCCCAGCTTGTAAAGCCCGACACGCTCATAGGCTGATTTACGCACGAAGACCGCAGGGTGGGGTGGCATCAGCCCGAAGCGGAACATCCAAGGCCGGAAGCCAGCGGCTCGATAAGTCCTGACAGGGCGGACAAGATCTTCATCTGCCACAAAGTCGACATCGCCCAGCACTGCATCCAAGGATGGGTCAGCCGAAAACGCAGCAGCTACTTCGCGCAAGACATCAGGATGCAGATAAAAGTCATCCGAATTGAGGATACCCACCACATCACCGCTGGCGCGTAGTACCCCCTTGTTCATCGCATCGTAGATCCCACGATCCGGCTCCGAAACGAGCTCGGTCACCAACTCTGGATATTGCCCCACGACTTCAAGAGTTTCATCAGTAGAACCACCATCGACAACGATATATTCCAGCTCAGGATAGCCCTGTGCCTCCACCGACTCGAGAGTAGTTCTGATGGTGGCAGCGCTATTGTAGGCAACCGTAATCAGCGAAATCTTCAAGAATTCCCCTTAAACACGACCATACTGGTCTTCAAAGCGCACAATGTCGTCCTCCCCCAGATAAGAGCCCGACTGAACCTCGATCAGCTCCAGGGGAATGATCCCCGGATTTTCTAGAGCATGAATCTGTCCTACTGGGATATAGGTCGACTGATTTTCGGTGACCAAGTAGTTTTTTTCACCATTGGTCACCTTGGCCGTGCCGCTGACCACGATCCAGTGCTCGGCGCGGTGGTGGTGCATCTGCACCGACAGCTTGGCGCCGGGCTGCACGGTGATGCGCTTGACCTGGTAGCGGTGGCCGTTGTCGATGGAGTCGTACATACCCCACGGCCGGTACACCTCGCGGTGGTTGACGTGCTCATGGCGGCCATCGGCCTTGAGCTGCTCGACGATCTTCTTGACGTCCTGCACTTTGTCCTTGTGCGCGACCAGCACGGCGTCCTTGGTCTCGACGATCACCAGATCCTCGACGCCCACGGTCGCCACCAGGCGGCTGTCGGCATGCACGTAGGTGTTGCGCGTGGCCTGGCCGAGCACGTCGCCCTTGAACACATTGCCCTCGGCATCCTTGGCGCTGACGTCCCACAGCGCCGACCAAGAGCCGATATCGCTCCAGCCGGCGTCCAGCGGCACCATCGCGGCGTCGGCGGTCTTTTCCATCACCGCATAGTCGATGGAGTCATCCGGGCAGGCGGCGAAGGCGGCGGCATCGACGCGGGTGAAGTGCATGTCCTGCTGACCGCCGGCCAGGGCCGCGCGGCAGGCGGCAAGGATCGCTGGCTGGAAGCGCTCCAGTTCCTCCAGGTAACGGCTGGCGCGGAACATGAACATGCCGCTGTTCCAGAAGTAGTTACCGCAGGCCAGGTAGTCGCGCGCCGTGGCCAGGTCCGGCTTCTCGACGAAGCGGCTGACCGCATAGCCACCGGCGCCCACCGACACGCCCTGCTCGATATAGCCGTAGCCGGTTTCCGGATGGGTCGGCACGATACCGAAGGTCACCAGCTTGCCGTCGGCAGCCAGCGGCAGCGCGGTGCGGATGCTGGCGTGGAAGGCCGCCACGTCTTGGATCAGGTGATCGGCGGCCAGCACCAGCAGGATCGGATTCTCGGCTTCCTCGACGGCTTGCAGCGCCGCCAGAGCAATGGCCGGCGCGGTGTTGCGACCGACCGGCTCGAGCAGGATGTTGGCCTGCTCCATGCCCAGCTGGCGCAGTTGCTCGGCGGCGAGGAAGCGGTGCTGCTCGTTGCAGATCAGCCGCGGCAGGCCGACTTGCAGGCCGTCCAGACGCTGGATGGTGGCCTGCAGCATGGACAGATCGGCGTCGGCCAGCGGCAGGAACTGCTTGGGATTGAGCTGGCGCGACAGCGGCCACAGGCGCGAGCCGGAACCACCGGCCATGATTACAGGGAAAAGCATGTTCGTCGTCCTTTGAAATCGTTGTTCAGCGCAGGGCCTGCAGATAGGCACGGGAATTGTCATGCACCCCGGAGCTGGCCTGCATTTCGGCCATCGGCCACCAGCGATAGCTATCGTGCTGCTCGGCAGGTGGTGCGAGCGGCAGATCGGCGGGCACATGCAGGTGGTAGCCGAGCACCACGTAATGGCTATCGGGGTCGGCATCCGCGGCGCCGAACACGCTATCCGCATAGAAGTGTCCGTATATGTCAAGCAAACGCGCCGTGCTGCGCTCGAAAGCACGGCCTAGCTCGCCGAACGTGAGACGCCGGAAGGCCGCATCGAGACTCTCGTTCTTCTGGATACGCCCGCCTGGTGCGAACCAGAATCCTTGAGCCGACCGATTGAGGCACTCCCCGAGGAGGATATCCCCGGCTGCGTTCTGTACCACCTAGGTCGATGGATACTAGCGGCGTGGAGGCCACCACACTACGGAAAGTTTTGTCGCTCAGCTACATGGCGTCACTCCGAAAAAGCGCAGGAGTCAGTGGGTCCGTGCCTGCTCCACGTTCTCGACATACCAGCCATAGGCATCGCGCAGGCCGTCTTCGAGGCCGATGCCGGCCTGCCAGCCCAGCGCCTTGAGGCGCGACACGTCCATCAGTTTGCGCGGCGTGCCGTCCGGCTTGCTGGCATCAAAGGTCAGTCGGCCGCTGAAGCCGGTGACGCGGGCGATGGTTTCTGCCAGTTCGCGGATGGTGCAGTCCACGCCGGTACCGACGTTGATGTGCGAAAGCATCGGCTGGGTGTTGTCGCGGTAGATGGCCTCATCCAGCTCCATCACGTGCACGCTGGCCGCGGCCATGTCGTCCACATGCAGGAACTCGCGCATCGGCTTGCCGCTGCCCCAGATCACCACTTCCTGGTCGCCGCGTTGCACCGCCTCGTGGAAGCGGCGCAGCAGCGCTGGGATCACATGGCTGTTGTCCGGGTGATAGTTGTCGTGCGGGCCGTACAGGTTGGTCGGCATCACACTGCGGTAGTCGCGGCCATGCTGGCGGTTGTAGCTCTCGCACAGCTTGATCCCGGCGATCTTGGCGATGGCGTAGGGCTCGTTGGTCGGCTCGAGGATGCCGGTGAGCAGCGCCGCTTCCTGCATCGGCTGTGCGGCATGCTTGGGATAGATGCACGAGGAGCCGAGGAACAGCAGCTTCTGCACGCCGCTCACATGGGCGGTGTGCACAATGTTGGCCTCGATCATCAGGTTCTCGTAGATGAAGTCGGCCGGGTAGGTGTTGTTGGCATGGATGCCGCCCACCTTGGCCGCTGCGAGATAGACCTGATCGATCTTGTGGGCCTGGAAGTAACCCTGCACCGCCGCCTGGTCGAGCAGGTTCAGCTCGTCGCGGCCGGCGGTGAGGATGTTGGCGTAGCCCAGCGCCTGCAGGCGGCGGACGATGGCCGAGCCGACCATGCCGCGATGGCCGGCGACGAAAACGGTCTGGTTCAAATCGCGTGCCACGCTCAATTCTCCACCGACACGGGCACGTCATGGCCGTGCTGCTTGAGCAGGGCATGGCGCTGGGCGACCTTGAGGTCTTCGCGGACCATCTCGGCGCACATTTCCTGCACGGTGATTTCCGGCACCCAGCCGAGCTTCTGCTTGGCCTTGCTCGGGAGCAGGGTTTCCACCTCGGCAGGGCGGAAGTAGCGCGGATCGACGCGCACGATCACGTCGCCTACCTTGAGGGCCGGCGCTTTGTCGCCATCGATACGCTCGACGATGGCCATCTCGTCGACGCCCTGGCCTTCAAAGCGCAGGGTGATGCCCAGCTCGGCGGCCGACCAGCGGATGAACTCGCGCACCGAGTACTGCACGCCGGTGGCGATCACGAAGTCGTCCGGCTGCTCCTGTTGCAGCATCATCCACTGCATGCGCACGTAGTCCTTGGCGTGGCCCCAGTCGCGCAGCGCATCCATGTTGCCCATGTACAGACCCTGCTCGAGGCCTTGGGCGATGTTGGCCAGGCCACGGGTGATCTTGCGAGTCACGAAGGTTTCGCCACGGCGCGGTGACTCGTGGTTGAACAGGATGCCGTTGCAGGCATACATGCCGTAGGCCTCGCGGTAGTTCACGGTGATCCAGTAGGCGTACATCTTAGCCACCGCGTAGGGCGAGCGCGGGTAGAAGGGGGTGGTTTCCTTCTGCGGGATTTCCTGCACCAGGCCGTACAGCTCGGAGGTGGAGGCCTGGTAGAAGCGGGTCTTCTTCTCCAGGCCCAGCAGGCGGATGGCCTCGAGAATACGCAGGGTGCCCATGGCATCCACGTCGGCGGTGTATTCCGGCGATTCGAAGCTGACTGCCACGTGCGACTGCGCGCCGAGGTTGTACACCTCGTCCGGCTGCACCTCCTGGATGATGCGGGTGAGATTGGAGGAGTCGGTCAGGTCGCCATAGTGCAGGATGAAGTTTTTATTGTCGACGTGCGGATCTTGGTAGATATGGTCCACCCGCTGGGTGTTGAAGGAGGAGGCGCGGCGCTTGATGCCATGAACCTCATAACCTTTTCCCAAAAGAAACTCAGCCAGGTAAGAGCCGTCTTGCCCAGTCACTCCAGTAATCAGTGCTTTTTTCATACATCCTCCAACAATTTTCGCCCGAGCAGATCTTCGTAGATAGCTACAGTTCTATCAAAAGTCAAATCCCAACTAAACCTTTCAGCCTGCAAAAAGCCACGCTTTATATAGTCATCACGGTTCTGGCCAACACAAAAATACCCTATACCCTGCCTAATCTCTTCCACAGCCCCGGACTCTAACAAATATGCAGCATCCCCTGATACTTCTGGGATAGAAGAAGAATTTACTGCAACAACCGGGCAGCCAGCACGCATCGCCTCGAGAACAGGAATACCAAAGCCCTCATATAATGAAGGATAAACCAAACAAAGTGATTTATTGTACTCCTCGTTAAGCTCAAGATTGCTTAAAAAACCAGCATGTCGATAACGACCAGGAATTTTCGCATCCAGAAGCCTCAACTCGTCTGACGTAAACCCCCCCCCCCCCACGCACACCAACTGTAAATCATTAAACTCAGACAACGCCTGAACGGTAGCCAAAAAGTTTTTATAGCCTACTCGAGCCCCAACAAACAAAACCTGATCACACACAGGGGAATCAGGAATACTTCTGTAATCAGCCGAAACGCCATTAGCGATAACTACAATTTTGCTTTCATACTTCGCACCACAAAACTCAAGAAGATCCTTCTTGGTGCTTTCCGAAACACAAATAATCCTATCAGACCCCGCAATGGCTCTGTTTTTTTGCCACGAATGCACCCACCTTTGAACGCCATAAAAATAGCGCTCATAGGTGAAATCATGAACTGTAGTAACCACCGCCCCGACATGATCACGCGGCAATCTATAGTAGGTTGAATGAAAAACATCAAAACCATCCCCCGCCCTGGGATCTCGATAACGCTCAAACCAACCTTTCAATTCCGGAATAACAAGTGAGTATTCAGACTTTGGCAAACGAGAAATCAACTCATTAAACAGAACAGATATCCCTCCACCCCGCTGAAGCCGATAAATAATTCCGTCATATAAAACCAAAGAACACCTCGCAAACAGAAAAAAATACCATTACGAATCAAACCCGGATAATAAAAAACATCTCACTCAACGCTCACCTAGAGCTATAGACACAAAAAACCCAAGACCTCACGAAAACCATAAGAACAACAATAGCCAAAAAAAACTCGAACGATCTAAATATCGGAACAGTAAAGGACGTTGAAACCGCCCAAACAACCATATAATAAAGAGGCTTATATTCAACCCCCCCATAAAAAAAACCTTGTTGCAGGATAGAAAAAACAAACCCTACAAAAAAAAGTGCAACCAGAAAAAAAATATCAAAATCAATATAAAGATATGAAAAAAGATTTTGAGCCGGATTCCAAACCCAATCATATCCACTGCAAGCTTCCCCCGCCCCCCCCAAAAACCTCAATACAAATTCAACCCATGAAAAAACTGTAGAATACCCAAAGGAATGACAAGAAAGGCTACCAATAACCAATTCAAAATTATAAAGCCCTAATTTTGAATAAAGAAAAACAAAATCCAAAGCACCAAAACCCTCAAGACGCGACCGCGATATAATAGAAACAATAAAAACAACCGGCGCCATTAAAACAAAAAAATAAATCAGCCGCCGCCCCCCTTTGTATAAAAAACCCACGAAAAACGCCATAATAATCCCAAGAAAAGCGACCCTATTCATAACGAGCAACGCACAAAAAATAGAGCACCCCAGAGCCACCAGCATTACCCTCTTAACCCTCGAACGATCGACTGGAGAAAGATTAAAATGAGTAAAAATAGAAAAATAAAAAATAAAAAAAGAAACCGGAAATATGTGGAACATCTTAATATACCCCGGTATCCCTCCTTCAGAGGAGGACACCAAATAACTCTCACGCAACTGACTACCACCACCAGAAATCATCTCTGAAAAATAATAATAAAATCCTGCAGTTTCCTCAATCTGCCAAACAACAGATACCACCCCTAGAGCCACCAACAAATAGGAAAAGAAATATAACCACCCTGAAGCCCGGACCTCAAAAACCTCCATGATCGGCGACCTCCTTGAGAATAAACCCAAAAACAACTTATATAAAAAAAAACCAAAAACAAAAAAAGAAATACCAACCAACTGCATTAAAACAGCCCGCACCACATCAAATTCAGGAATCAGATCGGTCTTGTAAAAAACACCCATAAATGGAAAAGAGTTAAAAAAAACAAAGAAAACCAACAAGCCATATTTATTCAACACACACCCCCAGACAAATCACCCCACCAAACCACAACACTACAAATACATTAATTTACCATATCAACCCTCAGCAAATCACAAACACACCCCACGAACCTCAACCTAAAATAGAAAAACCAACCCCCCAACTCTAGAGCATGCTGAAACTAGCATCACAACGGCTACTTAATAACAAGGCCTGAAAAAATCCCTGCAAGCTCAGCACAGTAGTATCTAAGACGCGACCGACGCATCAAAACCAAGTACGGCATATAACCTATCAAGGCAAAAACTCTGGAAAATAACTTCCTGTACAAACGGTGCTTTCGACAAAGTTTCGCAAACCCACACCGATACGTGAAAACCCTCATGATTTCTGCGTCACTCTGGTAATTCATGACCTTGTTTGGATGATATATTATTAGATTAGGATCATAATAAAGAGATAGCCCGGAACCAATCAAACGAAGCACCAAATCGTAAGCTTCCTCTGCCCCATGAAAGGTACCAACCCCCAGCCCCTCATCAAAATTATTTCCAGAGAAGACATCTCTCCGTATAAGCATTGTTGCTTCAACAAACATGCCGACATGCTTTTTAATTGTGAGGCTTCCGGGGAACTCCGCAAACTTCATTACACTATCAAAACCCTCTCTATCAACACACTTCCCGAAAATCGCCGCAGCGCCAGGATTTTCAGAAAAAATCATGTCCGCCTTTTCAAAAAAACCGTCCAAAAGCTCTGCATCATCATCAGGAAAAAAAATAATATCTCCACGCGCACGAAGGGCTCCATAATTGCGCGCTCTCGACGCACCACGAAAAGATACCCGAAGATGTGAAATCCTATAAAATTCTTTATGCTTGGTCACAACATCGATCAACCGCTCATCAGCATTCTGATCGACTATTATCACTTCTAAATCCTCATACTCTTGCCGCGATATCGAGTCCAGCAACGCCAAGACTTCATCTTTTCTACCAAGAGTAGGAATAACAACACTATACTTAGGAGCACCCATGAAATATCGCTCTCTCAAAATTTAAGAATAAATCTTTCGGCCATCAACTTTATTTCTGCCTTGATATATAATAAAAGCACCAAAAACCACAGCAATAGAATATCCCGCCACCATTCCTGCAAGAGCCCCCAAAGCCCCATGCTCAGGGATCATCCAACAGCCAACCCCTACCGCCGCAGAAAAAGCCAACAGCCACTTGATAGCAGCCCTACCACCCAATCCGAACTTATTAACAAAAATACTCAACGCCACATCAACAAAAAACAGAGGAACCAGAACCGTCATAACCCTCAACAAAGGCGACGCCCCCACGAATTCAGAACCATAAAGAACCAAAATAATAGCATCGGAAAAAAGCAACAACCCCAAAACAAAAACAAGGCTTACCCCAAAAAGCAGAAAAGCTAACGAAATTATTTTTTTTAGCGCAGCCACACCAGATGCCTCCATGTAAATCATGGATGGAGCCACCGATATTATTACTATACTACCAAGAAGATTAATATTCTCGATCACTTGAATCGCAGCGGAATAAACCCCTAGCTCTTCCGGACTCGAAAAGTAGTTCAGCAAGACCCTATCTGATCGCTGAAGAGCACACATCCCTAGTATTCCAATCCAAAATGGAAATCCTTTTTTTGCTAAGCGAACAAAGGATTTCCATTTTGGATTGGAATACTAGGGATGTGTGCTCTTCTAAGCCCTAAAGCCACGAACAAAGACTCTACAACCCAAGCAAATGAATAGCTTAGGAGCCCTCCATGACCGGAAAAAAAAACAACAAAAACACAAGCCAGCTTAACAATGCTGGCACCCATCTGAATTAATGAAGACGGTCTATTGTTCGTCCCCGCCTGAAGCCACGCGATAACAACCCCTGTTGGCTCCTTAAACAAAAGCATAATACCTAGCACTATCAACAACCAACGAAGATCTCCCTCCTCGACTGCGACCGCGTATACAACCAGCAAAACAAAAGCAAAAACCGCAGAAAAAAATCTTAGAAAAAATGCATCCCTTACTACTCTCTGACCGCTCCCCGAATCAGAACCAGCCAAAGAAGGAACAACAACTTCAGCGCCACAAATATATGTCAGAGCAAGAAATAAATTAAAAACTGAAATTGCATATTGAAATCGCCCATAATCCTCAACCCCTAGACTGCGCGCCAAAACCCCACTAACCAGCAGCGCCGAAAAAATAATTACGCCACGCTCTGAAAGCAGCCAAAATATATTTTTTAAAACTTTCAAACCCATGATAATTAATATGTACCCATAGGAAAATACAAACAAAACCACCCAGAAGAATACGAACACCACGCAATCGACAAAATACCTGAACCCTCCCCCAAATAACTACCTCTTGCATCCTACAAGCGCCGAGCACCTTCGGCTTATATGAATAGCTACAGCAGGGGAGCGAGGGGCGAGAGAGACACCAAAACAATAATGCGCTAACCATCCGATAGAAACATCCAGACCGAGGACGCTTTAGAACTTTTAGTTGCTCTCGCCGAAATACTGAAAAACTGGTTTACTCTAACCCACAAGCTCGGCGAACTTTTTTCTTAAAGCACCCATAATCTCGACCATCTATAACGTAAGAATCATGCTACTGCCGCACAGCAGGCACAGGCTTCTGGGTATTGGTGGCGACTAATCCACCTAGAGCCAGAAGTGCGTGAACTCATATTCTTCTTTATATGAGAGGACATTACCTCACGTTGATTTTGTGCCACTTCTATACCCCACACGCATTAGCACCGCGCAAAGGAAGCACACGACCGACAAGAGACCTAGTTGGCTATAAAACACGCTACCGCCCCAGGATTTGGCGTCGTTTTCCTGAGGACAGCGATATAGCGAAACCGCCCGCACCGGCTTCCCGGTACGGGCTTTATATAGTAGTGGGTGGGCTGTAGCCTCTCACACTTTTCAGCCAGCTGACTGACGACTATTTTTTACGAAGCAAGCGGAAAACCAACACGATGAAAACGCCGAGCATGCCACCGACAACCACTCCAAGGACGAGGATCATTGCCTTTTTCGGCTTGATCGGGGTTTCCGGAACGTCAGCGGCACTATCAAGAGTGAAGACCGCGACATTATCGGGGTTTACCTCGATACCCTTGAGGAATACCAACTGGCTTTGCACGCCACGCAAATCTGCGATGAAGGGGTCATCCGACTGACGCGCTTCCAGCACCTGCAGTTCAGCACGAATAGCCTTTGCGCCACGCATATACATCAGACTACCATCGACGAAAGACGAGAGGTCACCGTCTGACGCCGTGCGTCCAGGCGTGACTTGAGGCACTTCCATTCCGACTTGGTCAGCGACAACCAAGGCTTCTTTGAGGCGTGCGATGCGATCTTCACGCTGTTTGAGCGCAGCTTTTCGCAGCACCTCAATCTGGCGCTCAATTTCTTGGGCACGGGTATCAATTTCCAGCCGCACATTCTGCTGCATGTCGTTTCTTGCCAACTCGGCTGCACGCTCTACATAGAGGTTGGCCCATTTTGCAGCCAGCTCAGGTGCCTTGTACTCAACCCGCACCTCGAAATAATCGGGTCGATTTTTTTCATCGGAAGCCTTGGCGGTAAGTTGCTCGTTAAAACGCTTCCACAACTTGTCGTGGGGAGCAGAGCGCTGCTCCTCAGACAAAGACGGAAGATAGACCTCTCTAAAAAAACTGCGGCGAGCGGCTTCGGAAGTCAAGTTGCGAGTGAAGATGTTATAAACGTCTTCTACCTTGAAATTGGGAAGGCTCGCGGTCTTACGTCCAAGATTGTAGCTGGCGATATCACTCTGGCGCGGTGGCAGCAGACTCGACTTCGTCTCGTATACGGGCGTCGCAAGGAAGGCATAGGCGGCTGCTCCGGCCCCCACCACCAAGGTGACCAGCAGGATCAGCAGTCGATCGGCCCACAGGCCTGCAAGCAACTCCCGAAGGTCGAGTTCATAGTTGTCGTAGCGGACGGGTTTACCTGCTTGCTCCACTTACAGCTCCTTGGTTTATACACCTGACCGAAAAGACCCGGCATGCTATGCAAGGCATTCAATCCTGGCAAGCCGCTCGAAGCCACTGCCGAGATTTAGCTCATCTCCCCCAGCATCATGTCATCATTTTGATCGTCCGAGCCTTTTGCCTACTTCATTACACACACGCCTAGCTTTCAGCCGCGCCAGCCAGCCCCCAACAGCAAAAACCGTTCCAGCCCAACCAGCAAGCGCTCCAACACCCCCTGGTTGGTTTTGAGCACCTCAAGACCAGCCTGCACCATCCGCTGGTGAGGGGCATTATCTGCTTGCAACTGCTGCAGCGCCTCATGCAGAACCGAGGCATCCGCCACCTCTTTCAGCGCCCCCGCCTCGCGCAACTGCGCTGCGATGTCCAGGAAGTTGAACAGATGCGGCCCGCTGAGCACCGGCAGGCCCAGCGCCGCCGGTTCCAGCAGGTTGTGACCACCGCTGGGCACCAGGCTGCCGCCAACGAAGGCCACATCAGCCAAAGCATAGAGGAACAGCAACTCGCCCATGGTATCGCCGAGCAGCACCTGATCGCTCTCGCCCACCGGCTGGCCGGATGAACGGCGCACTGTGGAGAAACCTTCGCGCTGGCATAAGACATGAACGGCCTCGAAACGTTCCGGGTGGCGCGGCACCAGGATCAGCAGGCTGTCGGGGCACTCGACCAGCAACTGGCGATGGGCTGCGAGGATGATCTCGTCTTCACCGGCATGGGTGCTGGCGGCGATCCACACCGGGCGCTTCTCTGCCCCCCAGCTGGAGCGCAACATCTGCGCGCGCGGCTGCAGCTCGGGATCGATGGTCAGGTCGAACTTGATCGAACCGGTGACACTAACGCACTCCGGACGAGCGCCGAGCTGGCGGAAGCGTTCGGCCTCGGCTTCGGTCTGCGCGGCGATCCAGCTCATCTCGGCAAGCATCGGCCGGGTCAGGCCTTTGAACCGGGCATAGCCGCGGGCGGATTTCTCCGACAGGCGGGCGTTGGCCAGCACAGTGGGAATGCCGCGCATGGCGCACTGGTGGATATGGTTGGGCCACAACTCGGTTTCCATGATCACCGCGAGCTTCGGCTGCAGCCGGTCAAGGAAGCGTGCCGCCGCCCAAGGCAGGTCGTAGGGCAGGTAGCAGTGCTGCACGCTGTCGCCGAACAGAGCGCGGATGCGCTCTGAGCCGGTCGGCGTCATGCAGGTGACGGTGATCGGCAGCTCGGGATGGCGTTCGCGCAAGGCGCGGATCATGGGCGCCGCGGCGATGCTCTCCCCCACCGAAACGGCATGCACCCAGATGCCGCCGGGCTTGAGCGGCGGCAGCTGGAAGGCGAAGCGCTCGGCGATGCGCAGGCGATAGGCCGGGGCCTTGCGGCCTCGCAGGTACAGGCGCAGGGCAATCAGCGGCAGGGCCAGGTGCAGCAGGAGCGTGTAGAGGGAGCGATTCATGGGCGCGAAGGATATCAGTTGGACGCAGGTTTATGGGGCATAGCTGTCACATCCACATGGGTGACCAAGTAGGCGCATGGGGGGGGCTGATCATCAACATATAAGTGCTCAGGTATACTCGGCCTTCTTTTTCTAAGGCACCCTCCCATGCCCCAAGCCCTGAGCACCGATATCCTCATCGTCGGCGGCGGCATCGCCGGCCTCTGGCTCAACGCCCGCCTGCGCCGGCTCGGCTATGCCACCCTGCTGGTGGAAAACGAGCGCCTTGGCGGCGGGCAGAGCGTGAAGTCGCAGGGGATCATCCATGGCGGCACCAAGTACGCCCTGAGTGGCGCGCTGACCGGCTCCTCGGAAGCGATCGCCGACATGCCGCGGCGCTGGCGCGAGGCGCTGGCCGGCAGCGGCGAGCTGGACCTGACTGGCGTGCGCCTGCTGTCCGACGCTCACTACCTGTGGTCGCCGGGTACCCTGGCCGGCAACCTGACCGGTTTCTTCGCCAGCAAGGCCATGCGCGGGCGGGTCGACCAGGTCAAGGGCAGCGAGCTGCCACCGGCGCTGCAGGATGCCAAATTCAAGGGCAAGGTCTATCGCCTGGCCGAATTGGTGCTCGACGTGCCGAGCCTGATCACCCGCCTGGCCGATCTGGCTGGCGGTGGCCTGCTCGCCGGTGGGCATATCGAGCCACTGCGCGAGAATGGCGAACTGGTCGGTCTGGCAGTCGACGGCCGCCAGGTTCGCGCCCGCCGCATCGTGCTCAGCGCTGGCCAGGGCAATGCCGGACTGCTAGGCGCGCTGGGCATCGAGCAGCCGAAACAGCAGCTGCGTCCGCTGCACATGGTGCTGGTCAAGGCACCGACGCTCAAGCCGCTGTACGCGCACTGCCTGGGCGGCGGCACCAAACCGCGCGTCACCGTCACTACCCATCCGGCTGCCGATGGCCAGTGGGTGTGGTATCTCGGCGGTGATCTGGCGGAGGCCGACGGCGTGGCTCGGGACGAGGCGGCGCAGATAGCCTTCGCCCGCCGCGAGCTGGCCGAGCTGCTGCCGTGGGTCGACCTCTCGGCTGCCGAGTGGCGCACGCTGCGGGTGGACCGTGCCGAGCCGGCGCAATCCGGCCTAGTGCGCCCGGACAACGCCTTCCTCAGCGATCAGGGCAACCTGCTGGT
>LNAP01001449.1_pt1 | contig 25147 bp, 28 predicted proteins | sample 602601 | NCBI WGS metagenome assembly LNAP01 (sample SAMN02440304, study PRJNA202911) | soil metagenome | biome: Subtropical and temperate rainforests or woodlands; isolation source: soil samples (1 kg each in a 20% v/v slurry with milli Q water) were... ...
ATCCACGATGTTCTTGCGCCGATCCTCTATACCCTGCCGCTGCAACTGCTGTCGTACTACGTTGCTGTGCTGCGCGGTACCGATGTCGACCAGCCACGCAACCTCGCCAAGTCCGTCACGGTGGAATGACCGGCAAACGCGCCAGAGAGCGTGTTGGCTGCACGGAATAAAGATTGACACAATATAATAAAGTCTGACACAAGCTATTAAAGTCTGACACAATGCCTAAACCCCTGTATCTACAGGGGTTTTCCGTTTATGGGCTAAGCCGTTTGTCAGCGACCGCCACGTTAGATTTTAGTAGGAGTAGTCTGGAAAGCCCTTCGACATGGCTGCTTGGCAGCCCTGCGTTTTCCTAGAACTATACTTTTGCCGTCTGAGGGAACGGTCCGGACGGACTGAGGAGGGAGGGTGCGAGGTCGTAGGTTTGCTTCAAGTCAGGATATTGAACGGCACATTGCCAATGGTTTTGGAGCAGGTGCCGGAGCTGAGTACGTGCCTTGGCTGCGTGTTCAAGATGTTCCTTCAAGGGGTCGTTCCTGGAAAATCCCAGGCGTTAAGATTGACCGGATTCATCACCTCCTATCCGATCTTGAACGAGCGTACTTTTTACTCTCTGAGTTTTCAGAGGACGTAGTCGACATCCGCGAGCAATATCCCCTGCTGCCGTTGGAAAGCACCCAGGCTATAGCCAGAGCAATCGGTGTTCGGTACCCAAGGTACAGACCCACTTCTGTTCCTATGGTAATGACCACTGACTTTCTGCTGACCGTTCAGCAGCCAAACGGGGATCTCAAGTCGGTTGCTCGGACGATCAAATATCAGGAAGACCTTAAAGGTAGAGACTGTGCTCGAACTTTGGAGAAGTTGGATGTCGAGAGACGATTCTGGATCAGCCAAGGCGTTGATTGGAGCATCGTAACGGAGGAGCTATTTACGCCCGACTTAATCCAGAATCTTGGATTCCTTCGAAAATACGCAAAATTGCCTCGTGCCCTGATGGATGTCTCGCTGCATTCGGAATTTATCGAGATTCTTGAATCGGTAAGGATTTGCCCTTGGTCAACCTCAGAAAGCTTGAGAAAAATTGGCAACCGATTATCTATACCGTATAGCGAAGCTCGCGACATTTTCTTTAATTTGATCTGGCGGAAGATTATAAGACTCGACTTAAGCGGTGCGCCGTTACATCTTAAGTCGCCCTTACCAGATTTCAAAGTTGTTCCCGCCACCGAAATGATAAAACTTAGCGAGAGGTCGTCATGAATATTTCAGTCAATGATGTCTTCGAGCCGCTCACAGAACTCTCCGTGCTCTATACTACGGCGAGAGCACTTCACCTTGATGAAAAAAACGATGCACTGGTCATAATCGATCTGACTGAACCTCCCAGGAAGCCCTATTCCATTGGCCTGGAGGAGCTCAGGGCGTCATTGGCATCGGGCCATACAAAGCCTGTAGTTACGGCGGTGCCAGAATTTCTTTTGGTTTTGGAAGATGATCTAGACGAGAGTGCTAGGCGCGATAGGGACGAAAAATGGGCTTTGATTGCGCCACTTTTGGATCCGGCGTATCCAGGACAGATATTCTCTCAAGGCGAGATGGGCCGGCTGGTCGGAAATCGTGCTGCTGAGGTAGGCGTGCAGCGAAAGACGATCTATCGCCTGTTGTATAGATACTGGTTCTATGGCCAGGTAAGAAATGCGCTTCTAAAAAACTATTCTGCTGTAGGTGTTGGGAGTCGCAATTATTCCGTTGATAACCCGCCAGGACGAAAGCCTAAGTATCAAGGGGTGCTAGTCTCACGTGCCAAATTACTAAGCGAAATCGACAAACGATGCATTCGGCTGTCTTACGCACTTTATGCGCAGAACAAGACATCAACGATCCGCAGCGCTTACGACAAAATGCTGAGCAACTTCTACTCGGAAAAAGAGCTTTCAAAATACGCCGAGAATCGAGTTCGCTTGCTTCCTGAATCTGAGATTCCCACATTCAACCAGTTCGATTACTGGGGCAAGCAATTCTTTGATGAGATCGACACCGATCGTGGCCGTATGGGCATGAGGAGGTGGCTGAAGGACTGCCGCCCGTTGTCCGGTACCGTCCGCGATTGGCTTAGAGGGCCAGGTCATCAATTCGAAGTAGACGCGACCATTGCTGACATTTACTTGGTCAACAGCTACTCCCGACGGATGCTCATCGGGCGGCCCGTGGTGTACATCGTGGTTGACAGTTTCTCGGGGATGATTGTTGGCCTGTATGTCGGCCTTGAGGGGCCTAGCTGGAACGGGGCTCGACAGGCACTGTTCAACGCATTCACCTCCAAGGTGGAATTTTGCGCGCAGAACGGCGTGGATATCAGTCCTGAGGATTGGGATTGTCATCACCTGCCACATCAGATCTACTCCGATAGAGGTGAAATGTTGGGGTTAGCAGCTGAGGGTCTCGCGGCTGGCCTGGGTATCGATATGGGGACGGCTCCTCCGTATCGACCGGATTGGAAGCCCATGGTCGAGAGCCGCTTCGGCATCCTGAATGACTTGACCGGTATTAGGTGGCTCCCCGGCGGGGTTGCGGCCCGAGAGAAGGAGCGCGGCGAGCGTGATTATCGGCTCGATGCGACGCTGACTCTGAAGGAGTTCACCCAGATCATGATCGAGTGCATTCTTCACTACAACCGTCATCACCGGCAGCCTGATCGGCTCACCCAAGCGATGATGAACGATGGCGTTCAACCCACCCCGATGGAGATCTGGAGGTGGGCTTTGGAAAATGACCTTATCCAGGCTAACAAGCGTCCTGACGAGCTGATTTATCTCAACTTGCTGCCTCGAGAGCGAGCCACCGTCCAGAAGGGGGGAGTTTTGTTCCGCGGTATGCATTACTCCTGCGAGATGGCTGTCCAGGAAAACTGGTTCGCAAAAGCGCGTCGCAATGGCGTTTGGTCTATTGATTGCTGGTTTGATCCGAACTCCGCAGCGCACATCTGGATCAAGGGCGAGAACAAGGAATTCCTGCGCTGCGACCTCAGACGGTCGGATGCCAAGTATGCAAATTATCGTTCGGACGAGATCTACGATCTTCTGGAGGCCTATCGGCAGATGCCTCCGGCTCATAAGCGCGCTGAACTCGAAAGCCGAGTGGGCTTGGCCGACACCGTGGGGCAAATTATCAGTAATGCATTGGCCGAGCGGAAGCTTGAACCAGCTGCTAGCACCAAGGCTGAAGCGGTATCGAACATACGCGAGAATCGTGTTGAAGAGCGACTGCTTGAGCGTGAGAACGCTACTGTTCCAGACGGCGTACGCGCAGAACCCGTTCAACCTGATGCGCAGGGTCCCGCCATTGCCCGAGATTCGTACGCTGGACCGCGTACCGCGCAGGTTATCGACTTGCTCAACAGAGTTCGACCGGGGCAGACTAAATGAGAGGTGCCAAAGCTCTTGCGAGCTATACGAAGCAAGTCATCACTGAATACGCTGGAAACCCGCTGATCGAAGCGCTGCCTCCTATTCTTGACGAAACGGCGGCTGCCGAGCTGATATCTAATTTTCCCCAGCCGGTAACTCCTGAAGAGCTTGAGCTCGACGGGGCAACGCGGATTCACTGTATTGATCGCTTGAGGACGGTCGTGCAGCCGTTTCTGCTGCATTTGGAACTAGAGTCCCTGTTATCTCTGCTGATCCGCCGCGGATATGTTGGCCGTAATCCAACTAGTGCCTCAACTGTCAGGCACCTTCATTCCTTGTCAGGGGCTCAGCGCTATCACGATGCTTTCAAATCAACAGCTGACACCTTCAGCGTTGTGGGCCTGAGTGGTATTGGGAAGTCCACTGCACTGCATGCCATTTTAAGCCTGTACCCTCAGACGATCCGGCATGAGCATTATGAGGGCCAGCAATTCGTCCACACCCAGATCACCTGGCTCAAGCTTGATTGTCCACGAGATGGCTCGTTGGCTGGTTTTTGTCAGCAGTTCTTCCACGCGGTCGGCCAAGCACTGGGCGACAAGGACTACCACAAGCGCCATCGGCATCGAAACATCAACGATGCGCTTCAGCAGATGGAACAGGTAGCCAGCACGTTTTTTATCGGCGCCTTGCTCATTGATGAGCTGCAGAACCTTCACCTGGCCAAGACCGGGGGTAAGGAAAGCATGCTGAATTTCTTCCTTCACTTGGTGAACAACATCGGTATCCCGGTCGTGTTCATAGGGACGAATTCGATGATCAGCCTGTTCTCGGACGTAATGCGTGTCGCCAGGCGCAGTTGCGGTGGGGGGATGATAGAGTTCAAGCGCTTCGAGAAGGAGGATGACGAGTGGCGTTTTCTGGTCGAGAACCTTTGGAGCTATCAGTGGTGCAAGCAGACGGCTGAACTGACACCGGAGATTTTTGAAGCGCTGTACGAGCACACCCAGGGAGTGACCGACTTCCTGGTTAAGTTATTGGTGCTGAGCCAGCGCTATGCCATTCAGAGCGGCTCCGAGCGTGTGACTGCCGAGACGATCGTCAAAGTAAGCAATTCCAAGATGCAAATACTCAGGCCAGCGCTATCAGCTCTGCGTAGTCGTGATCTTAATCGCATGCGCAAGTTCGACGACCTGCTTCCCATAGAGGAGCAGCTGATGGAAATGATGGCGTTCAGTGGGCTTGGGCGAGCTGACCGTCTTGCTTTGCTTCGAGGTGTCACCCCTCCTGCACGCGCAAACACTGCAGTACCAGAAGCCGCTGTTAAGAAAGCCGGTACGCCTGTAGCAGTCGCCGTTGAGGCGTCGCAAGCAAAGGCGTTCAGTGAGCATCCTGACACCCTTGCAGAGTTGAAGTCAGCTGGCTGGGTCACCAAGGATATCTTCGAGTTCTCGCCGACCTACCGTCGATCATGATTCGAGGGTCGCGTAATGGAACTGAAATTCCATTTCTTCCCTGCAGCACTACCCGACGAGACGCTACACAGCGTTCTCTCTCGCTATGCCCGGCTTTGTGGCGGGCATAGCCGCAAAGCTGCGTTCACCGGCAACAGAGCTGCGGTCTCGTTCACGCAAAATGTAGCGTTTCCCTGTCGGTTGGATGATTTGGCCGAGTTGCTTCCCCCAGGCACAGATCTCTCGGTATCCAAAATCATCACGCGCCATACCGTTCTGCCCTATTACGCGCCTTTTCTCACCGATGAGCAGATGCAGCATGCCCGCACCTCAATGGCCGGGGACGGCAAGTGGCTAATGCTGAAACTAGGAATCAATGCCAGTCGGATCGAAGGAGCTTCGAGGGTACGGTTCTGTCCGGCCTGCCTCAATGAGGACGTCGTTCGGGTTGGAGCAGCGTACTGGCACCGCGTTCACCAGCTTCCCGGTGTGTTGGTATGCCCTCACCACGGCGATTCGCTCAGGACGGTGGATCCGAGCTGGTATAGCCGTAATTCATGGCAGCTCCACCTGCCTGACGATGCCGAAGTACAAGCTCATTCACATCAGGTCACTGTTGGTCTGGAGGCTTTTCCAACGCTGCATCAGATCGCGCTACGATCGATGCAATTGCTTACGCTAGACCTCGATCCCCTTTCACCCATTGCCTTGCGCGCTTGCCTGATGCGGAGAGCTGCTGAGTCAGGCCTAACCCGGGGTAAATCGCAGCGGCTGGATCTATGCCGTTTGGCCGCACATATGGACGGCGTTTTCAACGCTCTGCCTGCAGCTTGGGAATACTCGATTCTCGGAGATTCACCCTCAGATCTGCCCGCGACTTGGGTCACCAAGCTGCTACGGAGGCCAAGGCATACGCATCATCCACTCAAATACATTGTGCTGGCCACCGCCCTGGGGGTTGATCTGGGTCATCTCCAGTGCAGCGACAAGCCATCAACGCAAGCTGTTAAGCGACCATCGCCAACTGGTGTTGGCTATCCAAAAGCGAAGCTTTCTGAGGTCCTGCTAGATGGACTGGAAGGCTTGCCTGCTGCGGTTTGGAAACTAGCTATTGCCGGGTGCGAGGCTCGGCAGATCGCCTCTGCGCTTGGAGTCACCCGAGTGTATGTTTATCGAACCATCCGTGCCGTCAACGGCGGTTCGCAGGCCTGGAGAGATGCAAGATTTCAAAGCGAGCGTCTCAGGCGCCGAGCAACCTTCGAGGTTGAATATGGGGGCCTGCTAGCTCACCAATGCAAAGGATACATGTGGCTGTATCGTTGTGATCGACCCTGGCTCTCAGGCTACATCGCCAAACATGCGGGTGCTCATACAAACCGCGTTGATAACACTGATACATTCGCTACTCTCGATGCGAAACTTGCTGAACAGATCAGGTGCTATGCACAGCGCCTTCTAACCGCGTCGGGTAAGCCTGTCTTGATCTCGCGCGCTAGGATAGGGCGGGATCTACATGTCCTCTCACGTCTTGAGAAACAGCTCTCCAAGCTACCTCTGTGTGCCCTGGCATTGGAGCAGGCGTGTGAGTCTATCGAGCAGTTTCACGTTCGGCGCCTACAGTGGGCCAAGGCGAAGCTGGAAGACGAGCAGCGAAGCGTAACTCGATCAGCGTTGTATCGAACTGCTTGCATCAGGCCGTAGTCATGTTTCCTCTGGGCGGAAACTATTCCACTTTTTCGTGCATATTTCTAATAAAGTGTGAGCCTCCGTATGACATTTTTTTGGGTGTAGCCCGCGATATTGCTAACGTAAACCTGATTTATATCAGCTAATTGCTTTGCAAAAAAAATGTGTGGGAGTGCCGAATTGATACAGCGCTCGTCCGCCATATATTTTCAATATCCCTGCCTGAAACACGATATGGTGTGTTAGAAATACACCGCACTGCAGAGTGCGTGTACTTTCAAGTCTTATATCTCTAGCTAATATCCATGTCTGATCTGCTATTTTTTCCCATGTCCATGCCGGACGAGATGTTGCATTCTCGTATCACGCGCTACCACTTCCTGTCAGGTAACAGAACTGCAGCTGAAACTTTCCGGGATCTGTTTGGGTCCGCGCCGTTCAGCGTAGGGATTCTGCCAAAGCAGATTGAAGTGCTTGCTACCAGACTACCTGGTGACACAGAGAGCAATCTCGACGATCTGATCAGCACGAATACTATGTTTCCAGCATACAGGCCTTTTCTGGGGCTAGGCCAAGGCGTGGAAAATGCTCCTACAGGCTCCAGTATATCGGGGGTGGCTCGTATTCCCCGTCGTGAGGCAGCTGTCCACGGTAAGGCTAAGCTCTGCTACACCTGCGTGCAGCAGGATCTGCTTGAAACGGGCTATGCATACTGGCATCGCTCACACCATTTGCCAGGTGTGTCTGTCTGTTGGCGTCATGGTGAGTCGCTGATGCATGCGTGCCCCAAATGCTCTCATCCGTTCTTCCGTAAGCTTCGGTTACTTCCGAATCCGACTGATCCGTGCATATGCGGTTGGAGCGCCCTAGATCCCGCGACAGGAAAGCAGGGCACTGTGCTTGAAAAGACATTTGCGGAGTTCGCCTACGAATTACTGCAGCGTAACTTACCGCCAATGAGTTGTGAAACGTTAGCCGCAAGCTATGTACGACAATGCAGAAAACGCGGTTTCATACACGGAAAATTTGTCGGTACTGCAAAACTATTTGACAGCATCCGTTCAAAGTATGGAGATGAAGCCCTGTCGCGAATGGACAAAGCTTATGAAGCAGGTAAACACGACCAATGGATACGGTTTAGTTTTTACAATGGCCAGATGGATATGCCACTCGCCCGGCATATGATCATTGCACAGCATTTATTTGGGGGCGCGGATGACTTTGAGGCTGCCTTGCAGAAAGAGCTCATTCTTCGGCACGCGGCAGGTGCAAAATTACGTTTAAAGCTGGAGAGGCCGAAAGTTGGTAGGAAGGCGCAACACCGTCAGAAAATAGCCACCATTTTAGCTGTTCGAGCGAATGTCGATTTGGAGTACCTCTGGGATAACGCTTATCAAGCCACCCGCTGGCTAGCGGAGCATGACAACGCATGGTTGATGGGAAAGCTCAGCACGCCAAAGCGCTTACCTGAAGTAGTCGAGGAGGTTAGTGATCTCCGAGACAGCGCTTATGCTGCCATTCTCCTATCGGGTGCTGAGAATCTCTATCGGATTTCCAAAGGACAGAAGCGGGTTAATCTCAACAACCTGCAGAAACTCCTACCCGTGCGTTTACCGCGGTGTCCAAAGTTACGTAAGCGTAGATTTCCCTTGGCGTCCCAGCAGGCTGAACTTCTTATGGAGTCTGTCTGGCACTTTAGATTGAGACGGCTAATTTTCGCTCTTGCCAATATGAAAAGGCTAAACCTTCCGATGAACACTGGAAGTCTGGGTATGGTTTCCAGTGTTCCGAATACTGTTTTTCAAGCCCTTGTTAGCTTTTTCGAGTGGGACCTAGAGGACTTTGCGAGAAATGGAGTGGACGCAGAAACTCTGCTTAAGTCCACCGGTTTACCAAGGAATTGGCAGGGACCACCTGGTTTCAACCAAGTCCTGGGAGGCACTGCGTACTATCGGAATAAGTCTGTAGCTGAGAGCACCTGAAAAAAACGCGCTGAGTGAAGCCTGTAACGCTTCCGTTGGATTAAAGTAATTTGCAATATGTTCACTCACCGACGCCGCGCGCTTTTTCAGAGCCTGTGCCATTCAACCGGACGCGGTTCTCCACAGCAATTACCGCTACGCGGTCGGATGCATGTGCTTTTTGCATCCAGATGTCATGGCCGGCCACAGACGGTATTACATCTGATTAATCTAGGAGAAATTATCTAGAATAAATTGGCTCACGGCATAAATGCTAGTGTTGTCTTGAGATTCTGTTGCGCTTGGGGGAACTACGCCTTGTTCGAGTATCCGCTTCTTGCTGCCGGAATTTGAAGACCACGAGCAGCAGCCATCGAACAAAAATTTCTGCTGTTTTTCAGTGCAAGTGATGAGGTTAAGAGCACATCACACGTAAGCTCCGCTTAGCATTAATGTAATATAAGACTCAGCTTTGTGTAAGGTTGACACCTTTAAACTATCCAACATCAATGACCAAGAGGTGTTAACGATGAAAAAATTTGCGGCAGTTCTTGCTGTTGGCATAGCCGTAAGTTCCTCCTTCGCAATGGCTGAGGTTGATAGAAACTCAACGATGCAGCATGACTATGCTGCAGTCGAGGGTAGACAGGCTTTAAAGGTTCTTCTTGAAAGCGGTGATGTACTAAGTGTGACGCCAATGGGCGAAGATAGTATTCTAGGCTGGCCAAGCTATCGTGCGCAGCCATACGAAATCAAAATTCGTACTCCTGATGGAGTTGTCCACTCAGTGGAGTTCCGTAGCGCGCCAGTTGGCATCAATAACGGTTAATTATTTATAAGGGAATTAATACGATATAAGCCAATTGTATGATCGTTACGATTGGCTTATGACTGATTTTTCAAATGGCATTCTTTTTTTTGCACAAGAGTAACAATAGAAGCCAAGGCGTCATTTCAGTGGGTAGAGCGTAGGTGTCCTGCCACTGAATAAAAGCGCTTTCCTACCAAGTCCATAAGATACCATCTTGGCAGGAAAGCGGCTTGCTGGTTATACAGCCATACGTTCACATTCCTCAGCGCACTTCATACAGGCTTTCGCGCACTCTTGGCAGTGATCCATCTGATGCTTGGCACACTCTTCACCGCAGGCTCGGCAAATTTTTGCACACAATGCACAGAACTCTTTAGCCAACTCGCTCTGGCGACTCATGAGTCTGGCTGCCAGAGCACATATGTCAGCACAATCTCTGTCGAGCTCAATGCAACGGGCCATCGTTTGTACGTCGTCTTCAAGTAAACAGGCAGATGCGCATGCTTCGCAAACTAGAGCGCAGTTAGAACAAGCTTGAATGCAGCTATTGAACATTGTTTCAGTCATGACTTCCTCCAAAGTTCGTATTTTAGCGTATAGTCTTGAGCTGGCCTGAGGTGATCCTCTAGCAGCTCATAAATCCGACATATTCAGAGTTCGTCCGTTCCAATGGTTAACATTACAATCGTGTAAGGTCCCTTATGATCGCTATGCGGCTGATTTTAAAATATTTACCTTTATTCGATATTTTATTATTGGCGGGGAAATTCCATGTGAAAGCCCGTCACGCCGTCTAATGAGGTGCACCAGATTCTGCCTTTATGGGCCTCAACAATAGATCTGGTAATAGCCAAGCCGAGGCCAGCGTTGCTTGGACTACCCTCGCGCCGGGCAGGATCGACCCGATAGAAGCGATAAAAGAGCTTGTCCAGGTGCTCGGGCTCGATCGTCCCTCCGGGATTCTCGACGCTGAGGGTTACCGTTCTTTCCGCCTCGTGAATCGTTACAGAAATAGTTTCCCCTACCGGGGTGTAACGCAGCGCGTTGGATAACAAATTGGAGACCGCTCTATCAATCATTAATTTATCTCCCAGCACATTTCCTGCGCCTGAGACTGAGAGACGGATATCGCGTTCGTCAGCCACTAAGTGGTAATACGCAAGCAGTTTAGCAACGACATCAGCTAGTTCGATAGACGCTTGTTCGGGAATAATCAAGCCGTTGTCGGATTTGGCCAAAAAGAGCATGTCGTCAATAATGCGTGACATACGCTTCAACTCCTCTAGATTGGAGTAAAGATTCTCCTCATAAGCATCAATATTCCGCTTTTTGGTCAGCACCACCTCGGTGTGGGTCATGAGGTTGCTAACAGGGGTTCGCAGTTCATGAGCAATGTCCGCCGAGAAATTGGAAAGCCGAACAAAGGCATCTTCCAAGCGACCTAACATCGCATTGAAGGACAGAACCAATTGCTGTAACTCAAGCGGTATCGGTTCAAGCGGCATTCGTTCCTGCAACGACCTTGCTGACATCGATGCGGCGAGATGGGTAACTTGCCTCAGAGGCCTGAGACCGCTTCTAACTACCATCCAGCCAAGCGCAGCACTAATTAGAGCGCTGACGCTTAATCCAACGCCGAACCAACGCTGCAAAGTCTGAAAGAAATGCGCGTGGTTAGTGACATCAAGAATCAACAGTGCTGTAAGTGGTTCGGGCTGGTCTGCTACCGAGATTCGGGCAGTCAATCCTCTATACAGGCGGCCGGCATATTTCCATTCCCACATATTCTGCTGTTCTGCGTCCCTATAGCTTTCCGGGACGTCGACTGTCTTGGGATCAGAAAAGAGCACTCTGCCATCTTCGCTCAAGATGGTCGCCGCTAAATCATGATGGGCACCTAGCAGAGCTCGCAACTGCGGTAGCTCCTCAGCAAGGTTTGCGCTGCTGCGTACGTTATTGAAAATTTTCTTGGTCGATTCGAGCTTCTCCACCAAGGCCTGCCGATCCAACACTTCGAAGTGATGCTGGCTAAGCAAATTGAAGCTCAGCCCAGCTATGGTGAGAACTACAACCACCACAGACATGAACATGACACTCATTCGGGCGGTCAGCGAAAGGTGACGCAGTCTCACTCCGGTGCATCCATCATATAGCCCATGCCACGCACGGTATGGATCAGTTTGTGCTCGAAGTCGTCGTCGACTTTTGCGCGCAGACGGCGTACCGCGACCTCGATAACGTTGGTGTCGCTGTCGAAGTTCATATCCCATACCTGAGATGCAATCAGAGACTTCGGAAGCACCTCGCCGCGTCGGCGCATCAACAATTCCAGCAGTGAAAATTCCTTCGCCGTCAGATCAATTCGCTTCCCAGCACGAACGGCGCGGCGCTTTAGCAGGTCCACTTCGAGATCTGAAATTTTCACGGTGGTTTGGGTGGGGGAGCCGCTGCCCCTGCGAAGCAATGTCCGGACCCTTGCCAGAAGTTCGGAGAACGCGAACGGCTTAATCAGGTAGTCGTCCGCGCCCAGCTCCAGGCCTTTGACGCGGTCTTCCACGCCATCACGTGCGGTCAAGAACAGTACGGGTATTTCGTGCCCTGCTGATCTGACCATGCGTAGCACCTCCCATCCATCTAACCCTGGCATCATCACGTCAAGGATTAAAAGGTCATAAACCTCACTCAGCGCATATTGGAGCGCATCTGTGCCAGTCGTGACCCGGTCGACGGTAAATCCAGCTTCGGTAAGTCCTTGTTGCAGGTAAGAACCAGTTTTGGGTTCGTCTTCAGCGACCAGTAATTTCATGCAGGCAGATTCCGAAAGTTTGTTTCGACTCAGTGTGCAGGTTAACGAGGCCGCCATCTAGAAGCTTACAAAAATGTAACGTATAAATCAGCTCGCTGACAGGCGGAGGTGATAGTGTTTCACATAAGTCGGAATCTATGTTCGAGCAAAATATGAGCAGTGACTCTAAGAATGCTAGCAGCTGGTTTTTCCAGGCCTTCCACATTGCTCCCTTGGCCTAATGGCGCCTCAACGGCGCCTTTTTTTTTGATGATCTGATCAGGCGGGCGAGCCTTACAGATAGTAATTTAAGTGTGCGCACCTCTGAACTTGAAGTGAATTAATTCATTCCTCTGCACGGAGTTTCTTTCAATGCTTAGATTGGGCGCGACATCCATCAGTCGGCTATCAAGCAAGGAGGGTCGGCAAGGTGAGGATCCGTTAATCTCCTTAGTTGGCATGCTATATCTATCGGGACGAGCGGCTCATGCTGACGCAACGTACTAAAAATACCAGCACTGGAGGTCACTGCCGTGTATCACCGCCATCTTCATCGGAATAATGAAATATCTTTTTGGAAGACTAGACCCGGCGTAGCGCTCTTAATGCTGGCAATAATCGGTTTTTTCTACTTGGCACGCGAGCATTACGGTCATCTCTTGCAGGGACTGCCATACATAATCTTGCTGCTTTGCCCGTTGCTCCATTTGTTTGGTCACAACCATGGTGGCCATTCCAATCCCACCCGTGTCTCCAAGGACAAAGATAGGAAGTAAATGGCATGCACAATTCTTCCAGCAACCACGACCGGCATCAGGCTAACCATTCGCACGATCAAAACGGTAAACAGTACGACCCGGTGTGTGGAATGGCGGTCAAGCCAGATAGTCCTCATCACGAGACCTTCGAAGGAAAGACTTATCGCTTTTGCAGCGCAAGGTGTCAGGAGAAATTCCAGGCTGCCCCTCAGCGGTTCGCAAGCGCACGGTCGCGTGAGGAGAATCAGAATGTAGCTCAAGCGCCGTCCGAACCGAGCACTGAATACATCTGTCCGATGCATCCGGAGATTCGCCAGGCGGGACCAGGAAGCTGCCCAATCTGCGGTATGGCATTGGAGCCTGTGATTCCGGAACTAGACGAAGAAGAGAACCCGGAGCTTAAGGACTTCTCTCGGCGCTTCTGGTGGACCCTGCCGTTGACGGTGATCGTCACCGTGCTGGCCATGGGGGGGCACTCTCTGAACCTATTTCACGGCTCCACGCAGAACTGGGTCGAACTCATATTGGCCACTCCAATAGTGCTTTGGTCCGGCTGGCCGTTCTTCGAGCGCTGCGTACGCTCCTTCCTGCTGCGCAGTCCGAATATGTGGACGCTGATCGGTCTCGGCACCGCCGCCGCCTATCTGTACAGCGTCGTGGCCACTCTCGCGCCGGGCGTGTTTCCCGCCGACTTCTTGAAAGACGGGCGCATCGGTGTGTACTTCGAGGCGGCGGCAGTGATCATCTCGCTGACTTTGCTCGGCCAGATACTTGAGCTGAAGGCGCGCTCGCAGACTTCGGCGGCGATCAAGTCACTCCTTGGCCTGGCGCCGAAGACCGCGCGACGCATCAATCCCGACGGTACGGAGAACGACATTCCGCTCACCCATGTTCATGCGGGCGACAGGCTGCGAGTGCGCCCTGGAGAGAAGGTGCCTGTCGACGGTCTGGTACTGGAGGGCGAAAGCGCAGTAGATGAGTCAATGTTGACCGGCGAGCCGGTGCCGATCATGAAGCACGTCGGTGACAGTCTCATCGGTGCCACCCTCAATGCACACGGCAGCTTGGTGATGCAGGCGCAGAAGGTCGGCAGCTCGACCATGCTTGCGCAGATCGTGCAAATGGTTGCCCAGGCGCAGCGCTCCAAAGCACCGATGCAGCGACTGGCTGATGTTATCGCCGGTTACTTTGTGATGGTGGTAATCGCTATCGCCATACTGACGTTCCTTGTCTGGGGTCTTTGGGGGCCGGAGCCGAGCTGGGTCTTCGGTTTGATCAACGCGGTGGCGGTGCTGATCATTGCCTGCCCGTGCGCCCTGGGCCTGGCCACGCCAATGTCGGTGATGGTCGCGACCGGCAAGGCGGCCGGCAGCGGTGTACTGTTCCGTGATGCGGGTGCCATCGAAAATTTGCGCAAGATCGACACCCTGATCGTCGACAAGACGGGTACCCTGACTGAAGGTCGCCCGGCCTTTCACAGTGTAGAGGCAGCGCCTGGTTTCACTCCGGATGAGGTGCTGCGCCTGGCAGCGAGCCTCGATCAGGGCAGCGAACATCCTCTAGCCCACGCCATCGTCGACCATGCCCGTACACAAGGCCTGGCACTGAGCACGGCCGAGACATTCGAATCAGCGTCCGGCATCGGCGTGCGTGGCCAGGTTGATGGCCACCGTCTGCAACTAGGCAATACCGCGCTGATGAATGATGCCGGCGTGGATGCCAGCTCCCTCAGTGCGCGGGCCGAACAGTTGCGCGGCGAAGGCGTGAGCATCATGTTCCTGGCGGTGGACGGCGTCCTGGCTGGTCTGCTGGCAGTGGCTGATCCGATCAAGCCGACGTCGAAACTGGCGGTAGAGCGCCTGCAGGCGGATGGCGTGCGGGTAATCATGGCCACCGGGGATGGCCTGACTACTGCTCGTGCAGTGGCCCGCGAACTCGGCATCGAAGAGGTGCACGGCGAGGTCAAACCGCAGGACAAGGAACGCCTGGCCGCCGCCCTGCAACAAGAAGGGCACCGCGTGGCCATGGCCGGCGACGGCATCAACGACGCTCCAGCCCTGGCGCGTGCCGATATCGGAATTGCCATGGGCACCGGCACCGACGTAGCGATGAACAGTGCTCAAGTCACACTGGTCAAGGGCGACCTGCTGGGCATCCTGCGAGCAAGGAGCTTGTCAGTGGCCACGGTGCGCAATATGCACCAGAACCTGACCTTTGCTTTTCTCTATAACGCTCTGGGCATCCCGCTGGCCGCAGGCCTGCTCTACCCGCTGACCGGCCTGCTGCTGTCGCCGATCATCGCGGCGCTGGCTATGAGCCTGAGTTCGGCCTCAGTGGTATTTAACGCGTTGAGGCTGCGCAAGGGATCGATCGATTGAAACGCTTGACCTTGCCCTTCTGGCAAGGTTGAACATTTGCTGAACCATTACGGTGATTTCCCAGGAGATTCTCATGAGCACCATTGAACTCAACGTCGAAGGCATGAGCTGCGGCTCGTGCGTCAAGCATGTCACCGAGGCGCTCAACACTGTCGAGGGCGTCACCAAGGTTGATGTCGATTTACAAGCCGCCAGGGTGCGGGTTAGCGGCCAGAGCGACAGCCAAGCGCTGATTGCTTCCCTGGCTGATGCAGGATATCCCGCTCAGCTGGCCGGTCCGGCAACCGGATCGAGCAGCATAAAAAAGACGGGTTGCGGTGGCAGCGGTGGCTGCGGCTGCAACTGAAAATGAAAGGCAAACAAGGTTCTTATATGTCTAGAAACTGCGTATATCAGTCCTTGCGGCGCTGCTGATAAGTGGGGCGGTCCATGCCGCTGAACCCTTGATCATCGATGTACACCGAGACGCCAACTGTGGTTGCTGCAACGACTGGATCTCCTATCTGGAAGACAACGGCTTTGAGGTCCGCGACCATGTTGAACGCAACATGCGTTCGGTAAAGCAAGACCTGGGAGTCGAGCCGCGTCTGGCGTCCTGTCACACCGGTGTGATCAACGGCAAGTTCGTTGAAGGCCACGTGCCGGTGGCGCAGATACTCGAATTGCGCAAGCGTTCCGACCTGCGAGGTATTGCCGTGCCCGGTATGCCGGCTGGATCGCCCGGTATGGAGCACGGGGATGTCAAACATGCCTACCAGGTAATCGGGCTTACCCCTTCAGGGCAGGATGAGGTCCTCGCCAAGTACCCGTAGGTTCAGGCTCCGTGCCGCTGACCAGCTTTCCCAGTCGGGTGGCACGGGGATTTCGCTGGATGATCGCAGCGATTACCCTCCCCCGGCTCGCTTGGGCAGGACAGTTTTCCTGGCTTGCGAGGCGGAATTATGTCTGGGGCCTTTAGTTAAACTCTTATTTCGCGAGATACATGTTTCGCCTTTTGCTGTGCCTGCTTTTACTGATCCCACCGCCGGTCAGCGCCGGGATTTCTGATCTGCCTCGCTCACAGCCGCCCCTCTTCAACGCCCCCTGAATAACAGCCAGGACTTCCTGCCGGTGGATCTGGCCTTTGGCCTTGATCTGATAGAAGCCGACATCGACAGTATTCGCCTGCGGTTCATAAATGCCGATGGTTATTACCTCTACAAAGATGGTTTCGCCTTCGGCCAACCTTTGCTGCTGGACTGGTACGCCGACTGGTGCATCAGTTGCAAAGTAATCGAACGAGAAATACTCGAAGTGCCCTCCGTGCGCGAACAGCTGGCTGATTACCGGCTGGTGCGCTTCGATATGACGCGTAGCGATGCCGAGCAACGCGCGCTGCTTGATCGCTATAAGCTGTTTAGCCCGCCGGTCTGCAATTGTTTGCCCCCAGTGGTGATGAGTGGCAGGACCTTCGCACGATTGGTTAAACCGACGCCGAGAGTTTTCTGGAACGACTGCGTCTAGCCGACGACCGAATGTAAAGCATGCAACCTGGTCGCTTCCGGAAGTGGGCAATGACTTGATCGTTTTAACGATGTTCCACTATCAAAATCGGTGACGACTGAAGTCAGCCATTTGTTGAACAGTCACACCGGAACTTAACAGTCAGAAAAAACGGTACCTGACAGAACTGTAATGTTTCGCTAAGGCCTGTGACAGGATGCCGCAGTTAAGTTGGCGTCGTGCCTGAAGAACAAAGCACTCCGTTCAAACGGAAACCGAATTGACGGATATTTCGAGGGGATCGAACAATGCTCCTGTTTTCATGCGTTGCCGAGTACTCCGGCTTGGCAGGGGCGGGCAGTCAACGAATCTGAGACCGGGTTGCTCACCACTGGCTCATCTGATTAATGGACATAACGGGATGCAAAGCAAAACCACAAGGCGCACTTTCATCAAGGGTCTAGCCGCCACCGGTATTCTCGGCGGCTTAGGCATGTGGCGTATGCCGGTCTGGGCCGTGACCAGTCCCGGTCAGGCCAACGTGCTGGCCGGTACCGATTTTGATCTTTTCATCGGTGAAACCCCGGTAAATATTACTGGCGCGGCTCGTACCGCGATGACCATCAATGGCTCACTTCCAGGGCCGACCCTGCGTTGGCGGGAAGGCGATACCGTGACTCTGCGCGTTCGTAATCGTCTGCAGGACGATACCTCGATTCACTGGCACGGCATCATCCTGCCGGCGAACATGGATGGCGTACCTGGCCTGAGTTTCCACGGCATCGCCCCCGATGGCATGTATGAGTACAAATTCAAGGTTAACCAGAACGGCACCTATTGGTACCACAGTCACTCGGGACTACAGGAGCAGGCTGGCGTCTATGGTGCTCTGGTGATCGATGCCAAAGAGCCGGAGCCGTTCAGCTACGACCGCGACTACGTCGTGCTACTAAGTGACTGGACTGACGAAGATCCGGAACGGGTTCTGGCCAAGCTCAAAAAGCAATCGGATTACTACAACTTCCACAAACGCACAGTCGGCGACTTCGTCGATGACGTCAGCGAGATGGGGTGGTCCGCAGCGATCGCTGATCGGAAGATGTGGGCCCAGATGAAAATGAGCCCGACTGATCTTGCCGATGTCAGTGGCTATACCTACACCTACTTGATGAATGGCCAGGCGCCGGATAACAACTGGACTGGTATTTTCAAGCCGGGTGAGAAAATCCGCCTGCGCTTCATCAATGCATCGGCCATGACCTATTTCGATGTCCGTATCCCGGGTCTAAAGATGACGGTGGTGGCGGCCGATGGGCAGTACGTCAAACCTGTTAGCGTCGATGAGTTCCGTATTACTGCGGCCGAAACCTTCGATGTAATAGTCGAACCCGATAGCGAGCAGGCCTACACCATCTTCGCGCAGTCCATGGACCGCACCGGCTATTCACGCGGCACCCTGGCCGTTCGCGAAGGGCTGAGCGCGCCTGTTCCTGAAGTTGATCCTCGCCCGTTGATCTCCATGAGCGATATGGGAATGGATCACGGCAGCATGGAGGGAATGGATCATGGCTCCATGCAGGGCGGCATGGCAGGCAAGGATCATAGCAAGATGGCAGGTATGGACCACGACAGTATGGCTGGCATGGATCATTCAACGATGGCAGGCACGGGTGGAGCGATGCAGTCCCATCCGGCCTCCGAAACCAATAACCCTCTGGTCGACATGCAGACCATGACGCCAACTCCCAAGCTAAATGACCCGGGAATCGGGCTTCGCAACAACGGTCGCCGTGTCCTGACTTACTCAGATCTGCACAGCACCTTCCTCGATCCGGATGGGCGCGAGCCGAGTCGTACTATCGAGCTGCATCTCACAGGTCACATGGAAAAGTTTTCTTGGTCATTCGATGGCATTGAGTTCTCTGACGCGGAACCGTTGCGATTGAAGTATGGCGAGCGTGTTCGTATCACCTTAGTCAACGACACTATGATGACCCACCCCATCCACCTTCATGGCATGTGGAGCGATCTGGAGGATGACAACGGCAACTTCCTAGTTCGCAAACACACCATTGATGTACCTCCTGGCTCGAAGCGCAGCTATCGCGTAACCGCAGATGCGCTAGGGCGCTGGGCCTATCACTGCCACCTGCTGCTCCACATGGAAATGGGCATGTTCCGTGAAGTTCGCGTGGATGAGTGAAGGAGATATCTAATGGGCAATTCCCCGATACGAAACCCCCTTTTCTGCAGTGCCGCAATGTTGAGCCTTTTGGCTGCCCTGTATATCCCAGTGTCGCTGGCCGAAGAAAATCACAGCGATCATGGACGGCACGCCGTTGACTCTTCCAAAGCTGCCAGTGAGAAGCAGCCTCCTCAGGTGCGAGGCCAAGGCCCAGCCAATCAGCAAATGGATCACGGCTCGATGAACCATGAAGGCATGGACCACCAAAAAATGACCGGTGAGCATGGCAGCGACCATGCCGAGGCAGATTCGAACCATGACCATTAAGCTATCACGTCCATCGCTCATTGCCCTGGCGGTGTCAATGAGCGCACTGAGCGGCGGCTTTACCTTTGCCGCAGAAGGAATGGATATCTCGACTATGGGCCGCGGCTCCATGCCGCTGGACCATAGCAAGATGGGCCACGGCGCCATGCAAGAGCAAATGGAAGGGATGGATCACAGCAACATGGATCACTCCCAAATGAACCATGGCTCCCCGAGAACCACCAGTCGTACACCGATCCCCGTCCTCACGGATGCCGATCGCCAAGCGGCCTTCGCGCCTCTGCCTGGACATACAGTGCACGATAGCGGCATCAACAGCTTCTTCCTGCTCGATCAGCTTGAATATCAGGACGCTGATGAGGGCAGCACCCTGGCCTGGGATGCCTCAGGCTGGGTGGGAGGCGATATCAATCGGGTCTGGTTTCGTTCCGAGGGAGAGCGTACCAACGGCGTAACCGAGGATGCCGAGCTGCAGCTGTTGTATGGGCATTCGGTCGGCCCGTGGTGGGACGTCGTTGCTGGCGTTCGCCAAGACTTCAAGCCCGAGTCTCCACAGACCTGGGCTGCCATCGGTATGCAAGGTCTGGCGCTTTACGATTTTGAAGCCGAGGCCACTGCGTTCGTTGGCGAAGGGGGCCAGGCTGCAGTTCGCTTAGAAGGCGATTATGACATCCTGCTGACCAATCGACTGATCCTCCAACCAACTGCGGAAGCCAATTTCTACGGCAAGAATGATTTTGAAAGAGTAGTGGGCTCGGGCCTGGCAAATACTGAACTGGGTTTGCGCCTGCGCTACGAAATCGTTCGCGAATTTGCGCCCTACATCGGGATTTCCTGGAGTCGCTCATACGGTAATACCGCAGACATGCTGCGCGACGAAGGAGAAGATGTTGAAGAGGTGCGCTTTGTCGCCGGCATTCGAATGTGGCTTTAGAGGTTAATATGAAAAAAACAATTACAACCCTCTTGGTAGCAGGCGCTGCTGGTACTGCTGCAATACTAGCTGGAGCCTATTCCGGAGTGATTAACGTAGGAGCTGACGATCCTCATCACCCTGCCGTGTATGCGTTCCTTTCAATGGCGCGTGATCGCTCTATTGAAGCGCGTTCCAAGGACATTGTGGTTCCCGATCTAGATGACGAGAATCTCATTCGTGGTGGCGCCGGGAACTACAACGCCATGTGCGTTGGGTGCCATCTGGCGCCCGGTGTCGAACTAACAGAGCTGAGTCAGGCGCTGTATCCAGCCCCTCCGAACCTGGCCAAGATTGGCATTGACGCAAGCCCCGCATCCGCCTTCTGGGTCATCAAGCATGGAATCAAGGCAACAGGCATGCCGGCCTGGGGCAAGAGCATGGGCGACGAATATATCTGGGGCATGGTTGCCTTCCTCAGCCAGTTGCCCAAGATCGACGCTACGCAATACCAGGCGCTCGTCGCAGCCAGTGGCGGTCACCAGCACGGTGGCGGTGAGAGTCAGACGCGAAATCACGATGGCCTAGATGGTAGCAATTCTGACCATCATGGCAATGTTGCCGCTGGAGGAGAGCCTGGACGTCGCGGTATAGCGGCAGCAGACCACCACGGCGGCTCAGCGTCAGAGTCCGATCACCATTCTGCGAGCAGTAACGGCGATGATCACCATGATGGAAGTAACTCCAGCTCGAAAGGCAGCAGCGCTACCGACGACCATGCCGAGCCATCCTCCAATACCCACACTCATACGGATGGCAAAGTGCACGTACATGGCAGCTAAAAGCAATGGGCACGTTAGGAAATGGCGCAGTAGTTGAGCTTTCCCGCGACAAGCGTCTTGCTACACCGACGTCATAAATGGTTATTTCGTGTGCTGGCCGCTCAGGTCAGCGCGCTTAATAAGCGTATGACCTCGTCGGAATCGCAGCATCACTTTTGCAAGAAGAATGGACCGGAGCGAGAAAGTCGCGCGATACCTTGCGTCAGTTAGCCCTGTCTAAATCATCAATCAGAAACATCATTTCAGAAATCTCTCGGCGCTGAGCCTCAATTATTTGATCCGCCAGCTTGCGAACGCGCGGGTCTGAGATCTGAGCGCGCTCACTCGTCATGATGGCTATAGAATGGTGAGGAATCATGGCCTTCATATAGTCGGTATCGTCGACAGTTGCCTGACTACGAACAAGCCACAAGGCAATAGCAAAGGAAGCTGCTCCGCCTGCGAATATCGCTACGTTCAGCGCCTTTTTCTTGTACATATTGAGCATGAAGGCGAGCATGATAATCGCCATGACGGATCCCATCACTATCGCCATCCAAGCACGGGTCTCACTCCATAAAACATGCTCGAACGTGTAAGTATTCAAATACATAACGCCGTACATGATGGCGGTTGATGTGGCCACCATCGCAGCGAAACGCCAATAAGACATTTTCATATCAACTCCTCTTGGTGATGTGCTGCCACAGTATTGCATTGACTAAAGTCTGCGTATTTTTCGATCATGCCGGGCAGTTGCGTTACTAATACTGTGAGAGCTCAGATTTGATAATCAGCCCTCGGTGTTACCTAAGAACGGACAAGCCGGGAGGCTGTGAGGTTTCGATTTTTTTAAAAAGCTTACAAAAATGTAATCTGCACCAAGTTTACTCGCTCTCGGGTTTGCGCAGCGCTGCTCCAAGTCGAAGTGACCATGCGCCAGTCTGGCTGCGTGACGCGCTTCCGTGATTTGGTGAGGAACACGGCGCGCCTGGTGACGCTGTACGACCTGTCGAACTGTGGATGTCTCCTCGATATTCGCTGTCGAATGTAGAAGAGGTAAGCCTTTAAGGGGTAAGGGGCGACATCGAGATCCTTGCGGTAACCAGTAATTGCGATTTGTGGAAGATCAGGTCGTTCAGACCTGTTTCCAGTTTCCAAAGCGCAGGAGCTGAACGTTTGTTGGCTGTCACTGAGGTTACGCCAATGTAATTTTAGGGACAGCATCCCGTAAGTATTCACCCGCCACACTCAAATCAGGCCCCAACACTGAGGAAAGCACAATGAAAAGCATGCAAAAGCTCGTTATCGCCCTTGTTCTAACCGCTACATCTCCTTTTCTCATCGCTGCAAATAAAGGCGATCAACCCATGAGACACGACCATACTGTTGGCGATGGTCATGAAGTGATGGTCAATCTGCTAAAAACCGGGCAAGTGCTAAGCGTGACCCCAATGGGTAATTCACCAGTGTCCGGAAGTGATGTAAGAACGTATGAGATTAAAATTAAAACCCCTGACGGAGTCGTCCATTCGGTCGAATTTCTCGGTGCCCCAGTAGGCGTTAAAAACGGCTGATACCACTTTAACGGACACCTCCGCGATATTAATACGATTATGGTTGTTGCAGGTATCAGCACTTACCCTGCAACAATCATCGATGCTTAGGCTTCCCTTTGCTAAGGGAACCCTAGACGTGCAGTTTATACTTGGGATGTTTGAGACAGAAAGCGAGCAATAGTTTTTTAAACGCAAATCGGGGAAGAGGGATAAATGATGAACCAAATTAGTAAAGCACTGGTGACGATTTCGCTAATTTCGGCAGCTTTCGCAGCCGTCGCCGGCACGGAACAAGAAAGTGCTATGCGGCACGATCACACTGTTGGGGATGGTCACCAAGTAATGCTGGATCTGCTGAAGCGCGGCGAGGTGGTGAGTGTGGCCCCTATGAATAAAGAGCGTTCGGATAATAAAGCTATAAATAACACACTTAAGGGAAATGTTAGGCCATATGAAATAAAAATTCGTACTCCAGACGGGCGACTTCACGCGGTAGAGTTCCGCGGAATGCCAGCCAAAATAAACAACCGCTCACATGGTAATAAATGACAAGAAAGTTATTTCTGAGTAGCTGCCACAGGGGTAAGCCGGATCATAATGTCTCCTTACACGGGAGGAGGATCCTGACAGCGTGTCATGCAACAATGGGCTGAGTCGGCCTTCTCGGCTCAGCTCAAAGCAACATGAGCGAGTGATTTAATTTTTCCACAGCACATACAATTTTTACATTCAGTTGGCGTCTACTTCACCAGTTGAGCGAATGTCTGTGGGGGACCCAGTGGTGCTGCTACGAAATCACTACAGTCGCTGTGGAAAACCACCAGTCCGCTCTGATATGCCGCCGATCGCGATCGCGTTCTCTGCCGCGAATATGAGGCCCTGACCAAAAGTGTGACGATACGCAGCGTTTTGAAGCTCCATTGCCATTCTGAATGCCGCCCCTTATGGCCGCGCCGCTATCGCCTCCTACATAGGCTATTACCAAGTTGAGTCTGTCATTGTCGAGCAGTATGTGGTCTTCCTCGTGATGTCTTCCAAAAGGCACCGATAATTGCCGCGGGTAGCTTGCAAACGCGGACGTCACGCAAAGCGATGCATGTGATCGACGAGACCCATCTTTTGGTCTGAGATCGCAGCGGTCAGTATCCCAGCTTTGAGCCGGGAAAGTCTGATGCGGCGCATATCGAGAATACGCCCCTGGTCGATGCCGATGCTGTTCTCTGCTCCGGCAGTGCCAGTTCTATGCCCCTTCATCAAGAGCCGAGGGGCGCCTGTCACCCGTCGGCCCGTCCTAGCCAGAAGCGCTGCGTGGATGGGCCTCTCAAATTTAAAACTTGAGCGCCTGCGACCCCCAGCTCAACGGCTGAATGATTTTCATATGGTGTGGCCGCTAGGTAACTGAGCCAATTAATCGGGATGGCTATGCTTGCTCGAATGCTACCGGCCCCACTTAATCCTTGGGTAATTTGATTCATAACACCAGTGTAATTACCGTGTCATATGAGTAACAGCTTGCCGCTCTTATAATTTCATCACACACGTTAAGTTAGGAGCTGGTTATGAAAGCTTTCAAGATTACGGCAGCAGTGTTTTTTATGAGCGTGAGCTCATTATCCTTGGCAGAGGGTAGCTCAGATCGCGAGTATGGCGAAATGATACGCGCGAACGAAAATACTATGCGGGAGTACGCTACTTCTGTCGGAAAGAAGCCTCCCGAAGTTGTCCATTATCGTTATGGGATGAAGTTGGACATCGCCAAGGTAATTCGTACCACGCGAACCGATATGACCTGCAACGATGTGATGCCGGCCCAAATTACCTATGAGGACTCTAAGGGTGATTTGGCGATTGTTGAGTATCGGGTCGCCGGAACGAACTGTCGGAGATAAGACACCACCTATCGACCCATCGAAGCCTGCATAAACGTAAGAGTCCGAGGCGGTAGTCGCAGCCCGAGACATGCTCCTGGTGCGGCGGTGGTCATAAGCATTTCAGCAATACAATCGTTACTAGCCTTGCCGTTTTTATGGCGAATCGGTGCGGGTACTGGCATGGGGCCGTCTGGGGAAACTGCCCAGCTGAGCGATGTGCTTAGTAGTACATACATAGCCGCGAGGGGTGCCTACGACTCGCGGCTTTTATTTTCCATATGGAGCGTGTAGCTGAGAAATGTTCGGACAAGTACTATCAAACCAAGTACTGCAACGTTTCGTAGCGAGGGCTCAATTACAACCGTTCGTATGACATCGGCAGCAACGAGGAATTCTAGTCCTAGCACAATCGCGCCGCCAATATCTTGCCGTAATGACCGGGAGCGATCCGTCAATGCGGCCCCTTTGTAATTGAAAAAAAAGCGATAGAGCGCTATGAAACTTCCGAAAGTTATAGCGAGCACCCCTGCAATCTCGAACCCGATCACCGCGATCTCAATCGCTGCATGAGGTGCCTCAAGGTTCATAGAAACACCCGTCAATGGTGGTCATAGATGCCTATTCCCCGAATATCGTTCCATGAGGTGGTCTGGTGGCAGAGATAGCACTGCTCAGGTTCCGCATTCCTGACACCCGCTATCGGCTTGGACATCATTCCGAAGTGCTCCTTGTAGTGGCTGAGC
>LNAP01004095.1_pt1 | contig 25140 bp, 25 predicted proteins | sample 602601 | NCBI WGS metagenome assembly LNAP01 (sample SAMN02440304, study PRJNA202911) | soil metagenome | biome: Subtropical and temperate rainforests or woodlands; isolation source: soil samples (1 kg each in a 20% v/v slurry with milli Q water) were... ...
AAAAATTTTGTCTAATTTTATAATCAGAAATCAACATCAAAATAACTGTCCAGTTTAGTCCGGAATAGGGTGTACACTTTCACCGGAATAAGCACTTTGGGAATGAATCTAAATACAAAGCAATCCTTGATTTAATATTTGCTAAGGATTATTTAAATAATAATGATCTTCCAATTCCATCTATGAAAGAAATATCTTCCATTACTGGAATAAAATATCCACAGCTTAGTAAGTTGATTGAAGAGTTGTACGATAAATTATTTTATGATGAAGATCTTGACTTTGTATTTGAGTTTGGAAAAGTTGAGGTTATTTTCTTTTTGCATTATTTTGAAAATTATGCCCAAGTTAAATGTGACAAATTAACTTATTTGCCAAAAGTAGGAGATCAGATTGATTTTTCTTTTGTTAAGTCTAAAGTTGGAACAGGTATGTTTTATGTTGATATGATTGAGCATACTTTTGAGGGAGAAACTCAAAGAATTTATATTACACTACGTCCAGGTTATTATAATTCATATTTGCATTACAGGAGGCAGAAAGCAATTGAAGAAAGAGAAATTGACCGAAAAGATTATTATTCAATGTCAGATTATGAATTAAGAGAAGAATTAAAAATAGGCAGGTATGGGCGACATTAAAAACAGGTGGGTTTTGGCGATAAAAAAACCGCTACAATTTATTGTAGCGGTTTATAAATAGTTATTTAGATTAAAAAATTAAGCCGCCGTACCAGAGCCTAAATAACTACTATTCGATACTTTTTTGTCAATGTACATCATATTTTTCCAAAAAAGTATTTAAGTAAAAATAATTTTAGCCCTAAGTTGTACAATCAAGTAGCAAATTTTGTATACACAGAGCAATCAACAAACATTAAAGTGGGTATGATGGCACCAAGTGAATATTTTGCTAAAGTGAATGAAGAAATAGTCAATAAAGTAAATAATATTTCAACCATTGATTCAGATGAGTTATTAACTAAAAATTTAGTAATTAATGATATTCCTTCTTCAATATTAGATGCAAATCATTCTAACTATGATGTTTTCTTAAAGGAAAGAAGGATTTTAATGGCAAAGAAAATTAGGGAATATTATGAAAAATTGTAGTCTTTAGAAGTAAATAAATAACCTTTCACCTGAAGTCTTTTAATTTTGCGACTTATAAGTCGCAAAATTAAAAGACTTCAGGTTGCGATGCAACTAAAGATGTATTATTTTATTAACAATTGTCCAGTTTTTTAATTAATAAACTGGACAATTTTACTACATTTGTATAAAATTAAATTAGTGAAAACATCTGATTACATAGAAGATAAGATAAACAAACTGCCAAAAGGCTATGTATTCACCTATATAGATTTTATATCGGAGGTGACAAAACGAGAAGCTGTTATTAAACACTTAAATAGAATGGTTGCTTCCGGAAAAATTGAAAAACTCTCAAAAGGTAAATATTACAAACCTCAAAGCACCGTTTTTGGCAACCTGTTACCAGATCAAAATCAAATTGTAAAAGATTTACTGGAAAAAAACGAAAAGTTATTTGGGTATATTACAGGATATAGTTATTACAATGCAATGGGGTTTACAACGCAAGTTAGTAATGTAATACAAATTGCTAAAAATGAAACCAGACCTTCCTTGCAACGTGGGCGTTTTAAAATTACATTTATCAAACAAAAAAATACCATTACCAAACAAAATATACCATTGCTTAGATTGTTAGATGCAATTCGTTTTATAAAAGACATTCCAGATGCAACTATTAATAATTCGTGTGTTCGTTTACTAGCGTTACTAACCGACTTAACTGAAGAAGAACAAGAACAGCTTAAAAAGCTGGCTTTAAAATATCCACCATCAACAAGAGCTTTGTTAGGTGCATTATTTCAACAGATAGACAGCAATCAAAATACTGAGATGCTTCAAAAGTCTTTAAACCCAATAACAACCTATAATTTATCGGTTTCAGAAACAATTTTACCAACTGCTAAAAACTGGAATATCAAATGAAATTGCACCAAAATATAGCGTTGTTTAAGCAGGCCGTAAAGTTTACGGCAGCTCAAAAAGGAATACTTGATATTTATATTGAAAAAGATTATTGGGTAACTTTTGTGCTGTACAATTTGTACAAAAGCGAATTAGGTAAAGAAATTGTGTTTAAAGGCGGAACGGCGTTGTCAAAATGTTACGAAATAATTGATCGTTTTTCTGAAGATATTGATTTAATTATTCTAAAAAGCGACAAGCAATCAGATCATTATTTAAAGAAAAAATTAAAAGAAATTACCACAGCAGTTTCACAATTATTGCCAGAAATAGAAGAAAAAGACATCACGCATAGAATTGGAATGGTTCGAAAAACAGCGCATTCCTACCCTAAAGCATTTAAAGGTGAATTTGGCCAGGTTAGAGACACTATTATTGTTGAAGCAACAAGGTTAGGGCATCACGAGCCTTATGAAACTAAAAAAATCGCATCCTATATTTACGAAATGATGCTAAGCACCAATCAACAAAAATTGGCGATTGAGTATGGATTGTTGCCATTTAATGTTTTGGCATTGGATGTTAGAAGAACACTCTGTGAAAAAATAATGAGTTTGGTTCGGTTTTCATATACTGAAAATCCTATTGAAGATTTAAACAATAAAATTAGACACACTTATGACATTCATCAATTGTTAAAAAATGAAGCCATTTTTGTGTTTTTCAATTCTGAAAAGTTTGATGTTATGCTGTTAAATGTTGCGAAAGATGATCTGATAAGTTTTAAAAATAACAATGAATATTTACAAATTCATCCAAAAGAAGCAGTATTGTTTGCAAAACCTAAAGAAACCTGGCAATTATTAAAAGGAACCTATCTGGGCAGTTTTAAAACTTTGGTTTATGGAAATTTTCCGGGAGAAGATGAAATTGAAAAAACAATTGTTAACGTTTCTTCAAGGTTGGAAAAAATAGATTGGGAATTAAAAAACTTATAAAGCTATGAAATTTACAGACTAGCAATTAGAACATTCATTTATTGAACTTTTAGAAGCAGAGGAAATTCCACACGTTTCTGGATAATATATTACTATAGTATATTACTCGAGAGGTATCTGAAGTATTACTGTTGATTTAAGAAACTTTTTATTAAGGCGGTACAAAACGTAAGTCTTCAAACTAATTTGGACCTTTAATAGAGAGTATTTTTGATTAATTCAAAGTTAATTTTTTTTTTGATTTGTTAATTTTTTAAATAAGATTAGAAGGGAAAGGAGGAAAATCTATTGGTCAAATATGGGATTTCAAAACGAATTAATAATTTAATTTGGTACAAATTTCGGTACAAAATAGAATATAAAATTATAAATAGCTGATAATGTGCGCACTAAAATTTTAAAAAAAGTCCCGTCCAGACCGCAAAATACCTGATAATCATATGATTATCAGGTATTTTCATTTATAATGATTTTTTTGTGAACGCAACTGTGAACACAAGGCGCTTATTGCATACCACAGCGCAAACCACCTACATCAGTTTAGAAAAATTTTGAGATTGAATTAAGAAGCGGAGAAGAGGGAATAAAAAAAACTAAACAGCGTAATTTTTTAGAAATTCATGAAATAACATAGGCTTTAATTTCCGGGCTTCACAATGAGCTACATAAGTGTTATAATTCTTTCTGGCAAAGCTTTGGATGACTTCTGGAGTGATCAATTCCATGAGTGATTTTGATTGCATAATTAATAATTTTTTGGTTAGTGGCAGACTTTTACAAATTTAAAAATTGGTTATTTTATTTAAAATAGAAATAAAAGTATAAAACACATTTGAATAATCCAACATAAAATACCGTTTATTTAATAAAATTAACCGTTTATATAACAAAAATAACCTTTTGTTTATATAATTGTGTATTATCAATTTAAATATTTTATAGTTAAAAACAACTATTTTACCTGCTTTTTAAACATCAGCAAATGGGATTGTGACAAGAGTCAACATCAAAATTTTACAGCAATCAAATAAAATGATGGTTTTATGCCGGGCAGAATCCATTCAGGCCTGAATGATTTGGCACAGACTGTTGAAATTTCACAATAAATGGTTAATTTCGCATATCGCTTTAAATTTGGGCGTAAAAGACGGGTGCGTACTATTAATTGCATTCAATGTCTGTTAAATAAAACCGAAAACTATGAAGGGAATTATATTGGCTGGCGGCTCCGGGACAAGATTGTACCCCATTACAAAAGGAACTTCCAAACAATTGCTGGCCATTTACGACAAGCCAATGATATACTATCCGCTTTCTATTTTGATGCTTGCGGGAATCACCGAAGTGCTCATCATTTCAACGCCACAGGATTTGCCGAATTTTAAAAAATTATTGGGCGACGGCTTGTCGATTGGCATGAAATTCTCTTACAAGGAACAGCCATCGCCGGAAGGTTTGGCCCAGGCTTTTATTTTGGGCGCCGAATTTATTGGAAACGATGATGTTTGTCTTATTTTGGGCGACAATATTTTTTACGGGGCAGGCATTGAAAAACTGCTCAGCGATGCGGTTCAAACCGTTTCGGAATCGCATAAGGCCTCCATTTTCGGGTATTATGTGCAAGATCCGCAAAGATATGGGGTGGCAGAATTCGATGCAGAAGGAAATGTGCTCAGCATTGAGGAAAAACCGACAAATCCAAAAAGCAATTATGCCGTTGTGGGTCTGTATTTTTATCCGAACAGCGTGGTTGAAATTGCAAAAGGCATCAAACCAAGCCCCAGAGGCGAATTGGAAATCACCACCGTAAATCAGGAATATTTGCTGCAAAATAAGTTAAAAACGGAGATTATGGGACGCGGTTATGCCTGGCTTGATACCGGTACCCAAGATTCGTTGCTTGAAGCCTCCAATTTTATCCAGACCATCGAAAAAAGACAGGGGCTAAAAGTAGCCTGCATCGAAGAAATCGCCTATGAAAAAGGCTATATTTCTAAAGAGCAGTTGCTTGTTTTGGCTGAGGAATATAAAAATAATGATTATGGTCACTATTTAACGCAAATAGCAAATCAAAAATAAAGTGGAATTTATAAAAACTAAAATAACAGATTTAATTATTTGTGTGCCACACATTTTTTCTGACAAACGGGGTTACTTTTTTGAATCCTTCAACCAAGAAGCCTTTGAAAAACACTTGGGAAAACCCATCCGTTTTTGCCAGGACAACGAGGCGAAATCCACCAAAGGCGTTTTAAGGGGATTGCATTATCAGCTTCCGCCTTATGCACAATCCAAACTGGTGCGGGTCATTTCAGGGAAAGTGCTGGACATTGCGGTGGATATCAGAAGAGGTTCTGCCACCTTCGGACAGTATGTGGCGGTTAAATTGAGCGGCGAAAACAAACACCAGCTTTTTGTCCCGGCCGGATTTGCGCATGGCTATGTGGTGTTGAGCGATGAGGCTATTTTTAGTTATAAAGTGGACAATTATTATCATAAAGCATCAGAAAGGGGAATCATTTTTAACGATACAGAACTGCAAATCGATTGGAAATTGCCTTTAAACGAATTGCTGATTTCTGAAAAAGATAAGATTCAGCCGACTTTTAACAGGGCTGATTTATTTGAAACAAATTTTTGAAAAATGAACGTATTAATCACAGGCTCTAAAGGGCAATTGGGATTGGAACTGGTAAATTTAGGACATCAATTCCCTAATCTGAACCTTTTTTGCACGGATAAATTCAGTCTGGATATCCTCAATTTTGAGGAATCGGAGCAGTATGTGTTGAAAAATAACATCGATGCAATAGTGAATTGCGCCGCTTACACCGATGTGAACAAAGCAGAAGACGAGTTTGAAATGGCCGATGAAGTGAATCATATAGCAGTCAGGAATTTAGGGTTGATCGCCAAAAAGCACCACCTGAAATTAATCCATATTTCTACGGATTATGTGTTCGACGGGAATTCAGAAATTCCCTACAAGGAATCCGATGCCACAAATCCGCAAAACGCTTATGGAGTCACCAAATTAAACGGAGAAAAAGCATTGCTGGAAATCAATCCGCAGCATTCAATAATCATAAGAACTTCTTGGCTTTACTCAGAATTTGGCAATAATTTTGTGAAATCAATGCTCAAATTGAGCAAAGAAAAGGAAAGCATCACCGTGGTTTCCGACCAGATTGGATCGCCAACCTATGCGAAAGATTTGGCATTGGCCATTTTACAGATAATTCCGGCAATCAACAATGAAAATATTCAAATTTACCATTATGCGAACAAAGGCCAGTGCAGCTGGTTCGATTTTGCATCGGCAATTATGAAAATCGCAGCGCAGAATTGCGAAGTTTTGCCCATACCATCATCCGCATATAAAACCAAGGCAAAAAGACCGAAATACAGTTTGTTGAATACCGATAAAATACAGCATGCCTTTAACCTGGAAATTCCAAATTGGGAAGATGCGCTGAGGGAATGTGTTTTAAAGAATAAAAAGCCCCCTAACCCCCAAAAAGCCCCCTAACCCCCGAAGGGGGAATTAATATTGGATTGGGAAAGGTTAAAGTAATAATTAATTAATAAAAGAAGTTCTTAACATACATTGTAAACAAATCATAGGACTAGATTTTTTTGTTACTTTTTTTATCAATGAAAAGTAAAAGATCAAATAGATGAATTAATAGATGTTAGTTAAGGTTCACAATTAAAAATTTATAATTCAACACTTTTCAAAAATCGTAAATCAAAAATCGTAAATCAAAAATATCAAAATACCAAAACAGCAAACAAATGAAATCACTGTTAATAACAGGCGGAGCCGGATTTATAGGTTCAAACTTGGTGGAGTATCTTATCGATAAATATCCCGATTATCAAATTGTGGTGCTCGATTTGCTCACCTATGCCGGAGATGCCGACAACTTAAAATCGGTGAAAAATGCCAAAAACTTCACCTTTATTAAAGGGGATATTTGCGACCGGGCGTTGGTGGAACGCATTTTTCAGCACCATATCATCAAAGGCGTTATCCATTTGGCGGCCGAATCTCACGTGGACAATTCAATCCTTCATCCGGATATTTTCATTGAAACCAATGTAAAAGGAACTTTTACGGTATTGGATGTGGCTTACAAATATTGGATGGAAAAACCATTTGTGTATAAAAGCGGCTTTGAAAACAGCCGGTTTTTGCATGTGTCAACCGATGAGGTGTACGGAAGCCTGGGCGAAACAGACCTGTTTACCGAGCAAACGCCCTATGCCCCAAATTCGCCATACAGCGCTTCAAAAGCAGCCAGCGATATGATTGTGCGCAGTTATCACCACACTTATGGAATGAATACCATCATCACCAACTGTTCAAACAATTACGGACCAAAACAGCATGATGAAAAATTAATTCCAACGGTCATCAGAAAAGCATTGGCGGGAGAACCGATACCCATTTATGGCAAGGGAAAAAACATCAGGGACTGGTTGTATGTGATGGATCATTGCAAAGGGCTGGATTTGGCTTTTCATAAGGCAAGATACGGAGAAGTATATAATATTGGCGGAAAAAATGAGCGGAATAATAATGAGATCGCCGAAAAAATATGCGAAATATTGGATACCTTGGCACCTTTAAAAAATCAGCCTCATAAAAGTCTGGTCACTTATGTGGAAGATCGCGCCGGCCACGATTTCAGGTATGCCATCGACGCCACAAAAATTGAAAAGGAATTGGGCTGGAAAGCCGATGAAAATTTTGAAACCGGACTGCTGAAAACAGTAAAATGGTATTTGGATAAGTATGGCCCCATAACCCCTGCCTCGCCGGCAGGCAGGCCCAAAGGGCAATATCCTTAAGTTAATGACATTGGGGTTAGGGGTGTGTAAAAGTGAAGTTAAAATCAGAAATAAAGTTCTCTTTTAAGGATTCAAATCCGCAAAAGTCAAGAAAATAAAAATTACAAAAGTCAAAATATAGAACAAAAAACCAAGTATTTATCGCTTTTCGTGAAGCAAAAAATTGAAATATAACAAATTATTAAAATTCAGCTGTTTAAATAATACCATAGAGATAAAAATAGGTTTAACATGAATCACGGAGAAATCATCATCTATCAACTCAACACGCTTTCCCATCATATAGCGGTTATAATGGAGGATGAAACGGTATGGCTTACACAAATTCAAATGACTGAATTATTTAATGTCTCTAAACAAAATATTAGTTTACACATTAATAATATCTTCAAGGAAGGTGAATTGCTTAAGGAAGCAGTTGTCAAGTATTCCTTGACAACTGCTTCCGACGGTAAAAAATATAAAACCAAATTATACAATCTGGATGTGATTATATCTGTCGGATATAGGGTAAAATCAAAAACCGGGACCCATTTTCGAATATGGGCAAACCAAGTTTTAAAGGATTATTTGCTTAAGGGATATGCCCTTAACCATAGAGTAGAAATGCTTGAACGAAAGGTAAGTATTCTTGAAATAAAAAATAATGATTTTGATTTTTTTATCAAAACAAATTTGCCTCCAAATGAAGGAATATTTTATGACGGACAAATATTTGATGCCTATCAATTTGTTTCTGAAATTATAAAATCTGCAAAAAAATCAGTTACGCTTATAGATAATTACCTGGATGAAAGTGTATTAATGCTTCTGGCAAAAAGAAACAGCAAAGTGCAAGCGACTATTTACACCAATAAGGTTGACCAGCAATTAAAATGTGACATTGAAAAACACAATATGCAGTACAACCCGGTTGATATTAAAATTTTTAAAAAATCCCATGACCGATTTTTAATTATTGATCAACATACTGTTTATCATATTGGCGCATCATTAAAAGACCTTGGAAAAAAATGGTTTGCTTTTTCAAAGATGACAATAAATGCCTCAGAAATAATTGAAAAATTAAATAATTAAAAGCTAAAACAGCCAATAGGCAAAAGGGAACAGAATACCGAGAAGACGGGACTGCACGACGCACGACTGCAGGACAAGAAAAATGAAAACATAGACATGAAAGAACAAATTAAAATAGCCATCATAGGCCTCGGTTACGTCGGACTCCCATTGGCGCGATTGTTCGCCACAAAATATCCCGTTGTTGGATTCGACATCAACAAACAGCGCGTCACGGAATTAAAAAACGGCATCGACAGCACCTTGGAAGTTGAAACAGAACTGCTTAAAGCAGTATTATTGGATAAAAACCCAATAAAAGGTATGCTCAATTCCCCTCCTTTGGAGGGGTCAGGGGTGGCCAACTCCTCACCCTTCGGGGGAGGCCGGGAGGGGGCTTTATTCTGCTCCTCAGAAATTTCCGACATCAAAGACTGCAACCACTATATCGTCACCGTTCCTACGCCTGTGGACAATAAAAACAAACCCGATTTTACGCCGCTGATAAAAGCGAGCGAAACAGTGGGGAAAGTCATAAAAAAGGGTGATATCGTTATCTACGAATCTACGGTTTATCCCGGCGCAACGGAAGAAGTGTGCATTCCCATCATCGAGAAAATCTCAAAACTCACTTACAATATCGACTTTTTTGCGGGCTATTCCCCTGAACGCATCAATCCGGGCGACAAAGAGCATACCGTTGAAAAAATACTGAAAGTCACCTCGGGTTCCACCCCCGAAATCGGCATCAAAGTAAATGAATTGTACAAAAGTGTCATCACGGCAGGCACGCATTTGGCGCCTTGCATCAAAGTGGCCGAAGCCGCAAAAGTGATCGAAAATTCGCAACGCGACATCAACATTGCCTTTGTGAACGAATTGGCCAAGATTTTCAATTTGTTGCACATAGACACCCAGGCGGTATTGGAAGCCGCCGGAACAAAATGGAACTTCCTGCCTTTTAAACCGGGCTTGGTGGGCGGACATTGCATAGGCGTTGACCCTTATTATTTGGCGCAAAAAGCGCAGGAAGTTGGTTACCATCCCGAAATTATTCTGGCCGGGAGAAGGGTAAACGACAGTATGGGGCATTATGTGGCATCTGAAGTGATTAAGCTGTTCGTGAAAAACGACAAAACAATAAAAAATGCCAAAATTTTGGTGCTGGGCATCACTTTCAAAGAAAACTGTCCCGATGTTCGAAATACCAAAGTGGTGGATGTCATTAAGAATCTTGAAGATTTTGGCACCCGGGTCACTATTTTCGACCCTTGGGCAAATCCGGCCGAGGTGTTAAAGGAATACGGACTTACAACCTATAACAGTTTTCCAATATCCGGGAACCTAAACCCAGAGCAGAGCCGAAGGGAACAACAATCAACCGTCACCCTGGGCGCAGTCGAAGGGCAACAACCGACAAGCACCTTTGACGCCATCGTCCTAACCGTTGCGCACAAAGAATTTTTAGCCATGGATCTGCACAAATACCTCAATAAAAATGGCATCATTTATGACGTAAAAGGAGTGTTGAAAGGAAAAGTTCATGGGAAATTGTAAGGCCCCCTAACCCCTGCCTCGCCGGCAGGCAGGCCCGAAGGGGGAATTTTAAAAAAGTTCGAAAGTAGGGACAAGTCGCGACTTGTCCGTTTTGTCCGTTCGAAAGTACGATTAATTCCTCTCGAGAGGGGTTAGGGGTGTGTAAAAAATATCATTTCGGAACAAATCGTTAAGGAACCTTTAAGTTCAACTGTGTTAAATCGAAGATTCACGAACATCTATTTATAGAAATAAATAGAAATAAGAAGTGTCGTGAGCTAAAATATCTGGTAACATTTTTAACATATTAACCAGTTTGCTGTCAGAAAGAATTAATTTTACAGAAAAAGATCATCAGACTATATTTTTTTGTTACTTTTTTTATCAATGGAAAAAAGTAAAAAAAGGTTAAAGAGTTCTATACAATATTTTCAGATCAAAAGAGATTCAAATGTTAAATTGAAGCAATGTATGGACGTAAAAAACATAGACATAAAAGATATGAAAAATTTCGCACTTATAGGAGCAAGTGGCTACATCGCGCCACGACACATGAAAGCCATTAAAGAAACCAACAACACTTTAATCGCCGCTTTAGATAAATTCGACAGCGTAGGCATTATGGACAGTTATTTCCCAAACGCCGATTTCTTTACCGAATTTGAACGTTTCGACCGCCATATTTCCAAACTGAAATATGAAAAAAACATGCAGTTAGATTATGTGAGCATTTGCACGCCAAATTACCTGCACGATGCCCACATCCGTTTTGCCTTGCGTCAGGGCGCCGACGCCATTTGCGAAAAACCCCTGGTGCTCAACCCCTGGAATATTGATGCCCTGGCCAATATTGAGAAAGAAACCGGCAAAAAAGTGTTCAATATCCTGCAATTGCGCGTGCATCCAAGCATCATCGCCTTGCGCGAAAAAATTGCCGCCGGTCCGAAAGACAAAATTTACGACGTGGATTTAACCTATTTAACCTCACGCGGACATTGGTATTACACTTCGTGGAAAGGCGACATCACAAAATCCGGCGGCATCGCCACCAACATAGGCGTTCACTTTTTTGATATGCTGTCCTGGATCTTTGGCGACCTCAAACAAAATATCGTGCACATCAACACGCACGACCGTTCTGCGGGTTATCTGGAATTTGAAAAAGCACGGGTGCGCTGGTTTTTATCCACCAATTACGACGTGTTGCCCGATGCCGTTAAGGCCAAAGGACAAACCACCTACCGCTCCATCACCATTGAAGGCGAAGAACTCGAATTCAGTGGCGGCTTTACCGATTTGCACACCGTTTCCTACCAGGAAATTATTGCGGGCAAAGGGTACGGACTTGAAGCGCCGCGCCAGGCCATTGAAATTGTGCACAGCATTCGCCACGCACAACCCATCGGCCCAAAAGGCGACTACCATCCCTTTGTGTTGAAACCATTGGCAAAACATCCTTTTGAGAAGTAAAAGCCCGCTAACCCCTGCCTCGCCGGCAGGGAAGGATTGCCAAGGCGAAGCCGAAGCAATCCAAAGCTTGTGCCGAATTTATTTTGGTACGGCAACCTGTTGTCAATTTCCAAAATGACCCTAAGCAACCTCTCCCGGACTACCAAAATCCCACAACACTTGCCCTGAGCGGAGCCAAAGGGAACAACCCACAACCAATTACAATTTTCAGCAAAAAAATAAAGTATCATCAATATTGGTAGGAGCAATAAGCATAAATTTTATATATTTGCTATCTAAACTAAGCAACAATGACGAGCCTTTACGAAAAATATATTCGTATGATTAATGCGACGCCCATGAATTTTTCGAGGAGTTTAATGGAAACCATACCATGGGATGCCCGATTAATTGGAATAAAAGGAGCGCGAGGCGTAGGTAAAACCACCTTGCTCTTACAATACATTAAAAAAAACCTGCCTATTGATCAATCAACCTTATATGTCAGCTTAGACAATATTTGGTTTGCAAAAAACACCGTAAGTGCCTTGGCCGATGAATTTGTGAAACAAGGAGGCAAGTTTCTTTTTTTGGATGAGGTACACAAATATGAGAACTGGTCACAGGAATTAAAAAATATTTACGATGATTATCCTGAATTAAAAATTGTTTTTACGGCATCATCCTTGTTAGAGATTCTCAATGCCAGAGCCGATCTTAGCCGACGTGCTGTTATTTATGCAATGCAAGGTCTGTCGTATCGTGAATACCTCAATTTAAAATTGGGATTAAATTTGCCCAAATATGGTTTGCACGAAATTTTAGCCAATCACATGGCAATCGCAAGGGATGTCAATCAAAAAATAAAGCCGCTGCAACATTTTAAAGACTATCTGCATCACGGCTATTATCCATTTTTTCAGGAAGTTCCCGAATTGTATTTTCACCGTATTGAAGAAGTGCTTAATCTGATTATTGAAATCGAATTGCCGCTCCTTAGGAAAGTCGAAGTTGCTTATGTGGCCAAATTAAAAAAGTTGTTGCAAATTATATCAGAATCAGTGCCGTTTATGCCCAATGTGAGTAAATTAAGTGAAAGGATTGGCGTAAATCGCAACACTTTTGTCAGTTATTTGTGTTTTTTGGAGGAAGCCCATATTATCAGAAATTTATACAAAGATGCCAAGGGCATTACCCAATTGCAAAAACCAAATAAAATATTTTTGGAAAACACCAATTTGCAGTATGCTTTATCACCAAATCATGCCAACATAGGCAATATTCGGGAAACTTTTTTTATCAATCAATTGAGTTCACAACATGTATTGGAATATATTGAAGAAAGTGATTTTTTAGTCGACCATAAATTTATTTTTGAAGTTGGAGGGCTGTCTAAAAATAGTGCCCAAATTAAAGATTTAAAAAATAGTTATCTTGTTGTCGACAATATTGAATACGGAATTGGGACTAAAATCCCACTTTGGCTTTTTGGATTTATTTATTAAAAGCCCTCTAACCCCCAAAAAGCCCCCTAACCCCCAAAGGGGGAATTAATATTGGAACGGTAAAAAAAAGTTAAAAGGTTAAAGCTGATGGCTTGCGTTTATATAATATTATATCCAAAATCAAGCTCCCCCCGCTCCGCAAAGTCTCCTGTTCCGATGGCTATCGGAATTGAGGTAGCGATTTTCAGTCTCCGACTGCCAGCATTAACCATCATAGAAGCAGAAATGTTTTGTAAAAATTCATCAATGCAAGGCGTAGTTAAGAAAACAAATAATATTCACCTCCTCAAAGTCACAGACTTTGCGGAGTTGAGGGATTAATTTTAATAAAAATATGATAAAATGACCGCACGATTGCACGACTGCAAGACAATACAATTCCTGACAAAACTGCCACCTTACCACAAACAACATAAAATATAAAAAATAATAAAGTTTTTATGCTCATAACCATAAAAAATAATTTTAATAACCTATATTTGTGCTTATAACCTTAAAAAATAAATAATGATTCAAAGAGAATCCTACATAAAGCAATTAAGGCAATTTATAGACAAGCCTTTTATAAAAATACTTACGGGCATTAGGCGCAGCGGTAAATCTTCTGTATTGTTGTTATTAAAAGAAGAGTTGCTTTCAAGGGGCGTTTCTGAAGCGCAGGTGATTCATATCAATTTTGAAAGTTTTGAATATATAGAGCTGAAAACAGCCAAAACATTGTATGAATATATCAAGAAACAAATAAAAAATAACAAACAGCACTATCTTTTGCTGGATGAAATACAAGAGGTGGAAGGCTGGGAAAAAGCGGTCAATTCTTTTTTGGTCGATTTTGGGGCAGATGTGTATTTGACAGGTTCCAATTCCCATTTGTTATCCTCAGAGTTGGCAACTTATTTGGCCGGTCGTTATGTTGAAATACCCATATACACGCTTTCATTTGAAGAATATTTGCAATTTCGCAAACACTATTCCCCTGAAGTGCCACAAAACAACCGTACATCCTTTCAGTCGTATTTAAGCTTAGGGGGGTTTCCGGTTATTCACACTTCCAATTATTCAGAAGAAACAGCCTATAAAGTTGTTTTCGACATTTATTCCTCAGTAATTCTTCGCGATACCGTGCAACGTTACAAAATTAGGGATGTTGAGCTGTTGGAACGCGTGGTGAAATATGCATTTGACAATATTGGAAATACATTTTCCGGAAAAAATGTGGCCGATTACTTCAAAAGCCAGCAGCGCAAGGTTGATGTAAATACGGTTTATAATTACCTCAATGCGCTTGAAGGGGCATTTATTTTGTGCCGCACCTCGCGTTATGATGTGAAAGGCAAGGAAATACTGAAAACACAGGAAAAATTTTATGTAAGCGATTTGTCTGTAATTTATGCTTTAATGGGGGTTCGAAATCGGATGATTTCCGGCATTTTGGAAAATGTTGTTTTTTTGGAACTCAAACGCAGGGGGTATCAGGTATTTGTGGGCAAATTAGATGATAAAGAAATCGATTTTATTGCCGAAAAACAGGGGGAAAAAATATATGTGCAAGTCGCATACAAGCTCGAAAGTGAACAAACGGCAGCTAGAGAATTTGCTCCGCTGCTGGCCGTCAAAGACCAATATCCCAAATATGTGGTTACCATGGATGAGTTTTGGAAAGAATCAGTAGAAGGCATAAAGCACAGTCACATAGCCGATTTTTTATTGATGGAGAAATTTAGTTGAAAGGCCGCACAACCGCACAACGATGCTATTCCCAGTTCTCAGTCCCGGTTCCCAATAAAATAATTCAAAATTCAAAATTCAACATTCAACCCCGCTCCGCAAAGTCTCCCGTTCCGATGGCTATCGGAATTGAGGTAGTGATTTTCAGTCTCCGACTGCCAGCATTAACCATCATAGAAGCAGAAATGTTTTGTAAAAATTCATCAATGCAAGGCGTAGTTAAGAAAACAAATAATATTATAACACATCCTCAAAGTCACAGACTTTGCGGAGCAAAAGGTTTGTAAAAATTCATCAATGCAAGGGAGGGTTAAGAAAACAAATAATATTGCTAAGGTCGCAGACCTTATAACGCATCCTCAAAGTCGGAGACTTTGCGGAGCAGGAAAAATCTGGCCCCCTAACCCCCGAAGGGGGAATTAATATTGGAACGGTGAAAAAAGTAAAAGGTTAAAGTTAAAAGTTAAAAAGTTAAAGCTGATGGCTTGCGTTTATATAATATTATATCCAAAATCAAGCTCCCTTTCCTTAGGAAAGGGTTGGGGATAGGATAAAAGTTAAAATGTCAAGTTCAAATTTAATTTGAAAACAAATCAAAGAAGATCATCAGACTAGACTTTTTTGTTTACTCACCATTTTTATTGTTTTTTTGTGTTCGTGAATCTCCTAAAGTCGATTTCTTTTTTGGGCGATGCAAAAAAGTAAAGAACCTGTTGCGAGGTGTTTATGGAGCGATAGCGTAAGAACAACGCGGCAACCTGTTGTAAACTACCGAAATGCCGCTAAACCTTTCCCGCCGAAAAAACTTGCCCATTAACAAAAAATGAGTACTTTTGTTGCTCATTAACCGTACTGTAACAATGCTCGAATCCCTAATCACCTCAAAAACCCGCATCCGCATCCTGGTAAAGTTTTTCATAAACGCAGCCAACATGGGACATTTACGCGGTTTGGCAGAGGAGATGAACGAATCCACCAACGCCATCCGAAAAGAACTGAACAACCTTTCCGAAGCCGGTTACCTGGAAAAAGAAGCGATTCAAAACCGCATATCCTACAAAGCCAACACCAAACACCCCTTATTCGCCACCCTGCAAAAAATAGTTTTCCAGCATTTGGGACTCGATGCTATTGTGGTGATGATCTTGGAGCGTATGGGAGAAGTGAAAAAGATTGTGGTGATAGGCGATTATGCCGATGGAAATGATTCGGGAACCATAGAAGTGGTGGTGGTGGGCGGTGCCCTTAACACAGAATACATCGACCAGCTGGCCGGTAAAATTGAAGAACAAATCAGCAGAAAAGTACAATTTTTAATCACCCAACAATATAAGGGCAAAGGATTGACGATCTATGAAGGAACGGCCCCTAGCCCCCGAAGGGGGAATTGATAGTGGAAATGTGAAAACTCAATCGTGAAAGCGAAAACAAATTTCGTCATTGCGAGAAGGATTACAGAGGCGTAGCCGACGTAAGCCGACGTGGCAAACTGTTAATACAGCAGCAGTGAGTCAATAATAACAAACAGATTGCCAAACAAAAAATAAATCCCTTACCCCAACCCTAAAGGGAGGGATTTATTTCAAGAGAATAGGATAAAATGACCGCACGACTGCTTCACCGCACGACTGCAAGATAAAAAAGAAAGTATGAATTGGCATGTAATATACACCAAAGCCCGAAACGAAAAAAAAGTCGCAGACAAGCTGGCGCAATCGGGCATACAAGTATATTGCCCCATGGTCACCCAGATAAAACAATGGTCAGACCGAAAGAAAAAAACGGAAACACCGCTCATCCCTTCTTATGTTTTTGTGCACATCGCAGAAAAAAACAGAAACGATGTTTTTGAAGTGCACGGCGTGGTGCGTTACCTGTTTTGGCTTGGAAAGCCCGCCATCGTTAGGGATGAAGAAATTTTGGCCCTGCAGGAAAGCTTAAAAGAAACAGTGTCGGAAGTGGAAATAGCCGACTATAAAACAGGGGATACCATCAGCATTGCCACAGGGCCTTTTAAAGGAAAAGAAGGCATTGTCAAAGAAGTTAAAAAAAATAAAATACAGCTGGTGCTGAAAGAACTGGGGATGTTAATTACCCTGACAAGAGCAGCAAAATAATAGAAACTCACCCTTTCTAAAACACAAATAAAAATTAACTTTGTCAGCATCCAATATGGGACTGACCGGGCGAAGCCATGTTGAGCTGGAAGCCCTTAAAAAAATTACACGGATTAACGCGGATTTCACAGAGAGAGATGAGCAAACTATTATTCGAAGATGAAACTTACAAAATAATTGGCGCTTGTATGTTGGTACATAAAAATTTAGGTGCCGGTTTTTTGGAATCCGTTTACCACGAAGCTTTAGAAAAAGAATTTGAAACGCAGGAAGTTAATTTTGACAGCAGAAAGAAACTTCAAGTCTTTTATAATGAAGTGCCATTGAAAAAATATTTTATAGCTGACTTTATCTGTTTCGATAAAATAGTCATAGAAATAAAAGCCGCTTCGTTTTTGCATAAAGACACAGAAGCCCAAACAATCAATTACCTTAAATCCACCAATTATAAATTAGGTTTATTAATCAATTTTGGACAATCAAGTTTAACTTGGAAAAGATTCATTAACACCAAATAAAATAATCCGCGGAATCCGTGCCAATCCGTGCAATCTTTAAACAATTTTGGCACACCCTCTTTAACTTATAAAAGAATATTAAATTCAAAAAATTTAGATTAACTCATAATAATTCGCAACAATTCGGATTAATTCGTATTTAAAATTCGTATATAATGAACATAGCAGTAATAGGAACAGGGTATGTAGGACTAGTATCGGGGACTTGTTTTTCGGAAATGGGAAATAAAGTAACCTGTGTGGACATCGATGCCACTAAAATCGACAACCTGAACAAAGGTATCATACCTATTTATGAGCCCGGCTTAGAACCTATGGTATTAAAAAATGTGACCGCAGGAAACCTGTTTTTTACCACAGATATAGCCACAGCCATTAAAAATGCCGAAGTCGTATTTATCGCAGTAGGCACCCCTATGGGCGATGATGGCTCGGCCGACCTTCAATATGTGCTGTCAGTGGCCAAATCTATTGGGGAAACCATGCAAAAAAAATTGGTGGTGGTCGATAAATCTACCGTGCCTATCGGAACTGCCGACAAGGTAAAAGCAACCATCCAAAAAGAACTGGACAAAAGAAATGTTACCATAGAATTCGAGGTGGTTTCAAACCCTGAATTTTTAAAGGAAGGTGCCGCCATTGCCGATTTTATGAAACCCGACAGGGTGGTGATAGGCACTGAAAATCCTTATGCCATAGAAAAAATGAAACAATTGTACGCGCCGTTTTCGATGTCGCACGAACGGTTTATCGTGATGGATGTCCGTTCTGCAGAAATGACCAAATATGCCGCAAACGCCATGCTGGCAACCAAGATTTCTTTTATGAATGAAATTGCCAATATTTGCGAAAAAGTGGGCGCCGACGCCAATCATGTGCGCATTGGCATTGGATCCGACAGCCGAATTGGCTATGGCTTCATTTATCCGGGCTGCGGTTATGGAGGCTCTTGTTTTCCAAAAGACGTTAAGGCTTTAATGAAAATTGCCGAAGAACACCAGTACCACCCAAAATTAATCACTTCGGTGGAAGAAGTGAACGACGCCCAAAAATTGGTGATTGCCCATAAAATCATAAAACGTTTCGGCGAAGATTTAACGGGAACAACTTTTGGCGTTTGGGGATTGGCCTTTAAGCCGGGAACCGATGATATGCGCGAAGCCCCTGCCATTTATGTGATCAAAGAATTGGCGAAGCGAGGTGCCAAGATTCAGGCTTATGACCCAAAAGCGATGGATGAGGCAAAACATTTCTATTTAAAAGATGTAGAGAATGTAAAGTATGTCACCTCAAAATATGAAGCCTTAAAAAATGCGGATGCCATGGTATTGCTCACCGAATGGAAAGAATTCCGTTCCCCCGATTTTGAAGAAATGATCCTGCAATTAAAAACACCGGTCATTTTTGACGGCCGCAACCAATACAATATTTTTAACCTCGAAGAAAAGGGATTTGAGTATTTTCAAATAGGGAAGTAGCCCCCTAACCCCCGAAAGCCCCCTAACCCCCGAAGGGGGGATTAATGTTGGAACGGTAAAAAAAAGTTAAAAGTTAAAAGGTGAAAGCTAATGGCTTGCGTTTATATAATATTATATCCAAAATCAAGCTCCCTTTCCTTAGGAAAGGGTTGGGGATAGGATAAAAGTTCAAAGGTGAAAGGTCAAAGGTCAAAGGTGAAAGCTCAAAGGTGAAAGCACAAAGCTAAATTTTTTCGTCATCGCGCTTTGCAAAGCCCATTAAAACCGCGTCATTGCGAAGGACAGAGCGTTAAAAAAATGTTCGGTGAACATTTTTAGCGATAGGGCCAGGTGGCGCGTTGGGCTTTAGGAAGTTAAAAGCTTAAACACTAAAGTTGAAAAGAAAACAAATTTCGTCATTGCGATGGAGAAACGGATAGAAAAGACGTTTCGACTGCGGCAACCTGTCGTGAACTAACGTAATCATCTTGGCAACCTGCTGTGAACTAACGTAATTGTTTTAGCAACCTGTTTATACAGTAGCAGTGTTGCCATAATAACAAACTCATTGCAACACAATACAAAACAATCCGCGCAATTCGTAATAATTCGTATTAATTCGCATAATCCGTGTTAATCCGTGAAATCTTTTTAAGAAACACCATCACCCAAGAATAGAACCTCTAATTTTTGCACAACAAAAATCCTAAATAATGCACAATAATATTCCTTAATTTTGCACAATCATATTTATTTATATATTTTTGCATTGATTTACATAACTAATTATGAGTTACATAAAAAGAATAGCTGAAGAAGATTTGTTGGAGAAATTGGCTGCTTCAGGTGCCGTACTTATAAAAGGACCAAAATCGTGCGGAAAAACAGAAACCGCTAAACAATATGCAAAAAGCTTTTTAGAAATGGATAGGGACAAACAGGTTCCTGTCATAATGGCTACAAATCCAAAACTTTTATTGGTGGGCAATACGCCGCGATTAATTGATGAATGGCAAGAACAACCCGAAATTTGGAATTATATAAGGCACGAAGTTGACGACCGTAAAGCTAAGAGGCAATTTATTCTTACAGGTTCGGCCAACCCGGCTGATGATGTCAAATTGCATAGTGGGGCTGGGCGTTTTACTGTTGTGCAAATGGACACAATGTCCTGGCAGGAATTAGGTTATTCAACAGGAATCGTTAAGATTTCGGATTTGCTGCAAGGGTCTTTTCCAGACTTTTACGATGCAGGTATTTCCCTCGATGATATAATAGATAAAATGCTGATAGGCGGATGGCCCACTTTATTGAATGAAAATACAAAAAATGCCCTCAAAATGAACAGCGGCTATGTTGATTTACTTTGTGAAGTGGATATGAGCAGGGCTTCGGGAGTTAAACGCGACCCATTAAAAGTGCGCAGTTTATTACGTTCAATAGCAAGGAACACAGCAACGCTGGTTGACAATAAGACATTAGAACAAGATGTAAAAACCACTGACAGAAATGATTTATCGAGAAATACAATTACAGAATATCTTGATGCACTGTCGCGCTTAATGATTTTGTATGAACAACCTGCTTTCAACCCGCATATTCGCTCATCTGCATCGTTGCGAAAATCACCCAAAAGACATTTGTGTGACACTTCTTTGGCAATAGCGGCATTGGGGTTGAACAAGGAATCGTTACTAAAAGATATAAAATATACAGGGTTTTTATTTGAGTCATTGGCAACGCACGAGTTAAATGTGTATGCCAAAGCAAATGACGCAATCGTATTTCATTATAATGATTCGTATGGTTTGGAAGTTGACGCTATTGTACAGAAACGTAATGGCGATTATGCTGCTTTTGAAATAAAGCTAGGTGTAGGATATATTGAACAAGCCGCCGAAAATCTTAAAAAATTTGAGCGCAATATAGATACTGCCAAAATGGATGTCCCTAAATCATTAAACATTATTACCGGAACAGGAATGACCTATCGACGACCAGATGGAATAAATGTGATTTCGTTGGCCTCGTTGGGAAAATAATAATCCGTGCAATCCGCGAGAATCTGTGTAATCTTTTTAAAAAATCCGTGAAAATCTAAATACATGAAAAAAAAAGCAATCATAGTAAGCGGTTATTTTAACCCTGTTCATAAAGGGCATATCGAATATTTCAACAAGGCAAAAGCACAAGGTGACAAATTATTTGTGATCGTAAACAATGATTTTCAGCGTGAATTAAAAGGGTCTAAAGAATTTCAAACCGAATCAGAGCGGGTATTTATAGTGGAGAATTTGAAAGCGGTGGATAAGGTATTTTTATCGATAGACCAAGATCGGACAGTTTGCGAAACGATTCGTTTAATAAGCCAGGAACTTTCAAAAGAGTATCAATTAGGATTTGCAAACGGAGGAGACCAAAACAATACTTCAATACCTGAGGTGCCAGTTTGTAGGGAGTTGGGCATAGATTTAATAGATGGATTAGGAGATAAAATTCAATCGTCTTCTTGGTTATTGAATAAATAAAGTAATCGCCAACCAAGTGAAAAGATATCTTAATCATTCAGGTCATCCTGCCGACGAAAACAGTATCGTAGGGGCGACCTGTTTGTAGCCTCGCAGTGGCGACCTGATTGCATTAAAAAATTAATTGGATAACAAAAAATATGGAACACGATAAAAGACCTTGGGGAGAATACTGGGTATTGGAAGATGCGCCAACCCATAAAGTAAAAAGAATTTTGGTGTACCCGGGAGGGCGCTTGTCCTACCAGTACCACCACAAGCGTGCAGAAGTGTGGACGATGGTTTCCGGAGCGGGAAGAATCACCTTAGATGGAGAAATAAAAGACTATGCGGCAGGAGAAACCGCCATCATTCCTTTGGGATCCAAACACCGAATTGAAAATCCTTTTACGGCACCGCTGGTTTTTATTGAAGTGCAGCACGGCACTTACTTCGGGGAAGATGACATAGTGCGCATTGAAGATGATTATCAAAGAGCCTAATTAAATAATATGATTTATAAAAACTCAAAAATATACATTGCAGGCCATATGGGAATGGTGGGCAGTGCCATTTGGCGAACACTGGTTGCCAAAGGCTATAAAAACATCATCGGAGCCACCAGTAAAGACCTTGATTTGAAAAATCAGCAGGCGGTAAACGACTTTTTTGCACAGCACAAGCCTGAAGTGATCATTGATGCGGCGGCAAGGGTTGGCGGCATTTTGGCCAACAGCAATTATCCTTACCAATTCCTGATGGAAAATATGCAGATTCAGAATAATTTAATCGATGCGGCTTTGCAGGCCGGAATTGAAAAATTCATATTCCTGGGAAGTTCTTGCATCTACCCAAAATTGGCGCCCCAGCCTTTAAAAGAAGAATATTTGTTGACAGGTCCCTTAGAGCCAACCAACGAATGGTATGCCATTGCGAAGATTTCGGGCGTAAAAGCCTGTGAAGCCATCAGAAAACAATACGGCAAGGATTATGTAAGTCTTATGCCAACCAATTTATACGGCACCCACGACAATTTCGACTTAAACACCTCCCACGTATTGCCGGCGATGTTGCGAAAGTTTCACGAAGCTAAATTAAATGACAACGCGCCTGTTGAACTGTGGGGAAGCGGAACCCCAATGCGGGAATTTTTGTTTGTGGATGATATGGCGGAAGCAGTGGTTTTTGCCTTAGAAAACAAACTTCCCGAATACCTCTATAACATAGGAACTGGCGAAGATTTAACCATCAAAGAACTGGCCGAAACCATCCAAAAAATTACAAAACATCAGGGAAAAATCAGCTGGGACGCCACCAAACCCGACGGCACCCCAAGAAAATTATTGGATGTGTCCAAAATGCACCAATTGGGCTGGAAACACAAACTAAACCTGGAGCAAGGCATCCAAAAAACCTACGACTGGTTCTTGGAGAATGTGGAAAATGTAAAGAAAAATAACACGATAACCAACGAATAGCTTTAAAAAACTAAAAGCAATTCCCCTCTAGAGAGGGGCTAGGGGTGTGTAAAATTTGAATTTAAAAGCTAAAAATTCAGCACAATCAATTTTTTACCCCGACCCTAAAGGGAGAAATTGATTTTAGAAGTTTAGAGATGCAAACATGAAAATAAATAAATTATAACAAAATTTGAATCCCTAATAAAAGAAGCCCGTCATATGATTTTTTTCGTCGTAAAATATTGAAATTTTTAGCGCTGGCCGACGGAGCAACCCAAAGAGCCTCGTAGTGGGTGAAGCGGCTGGAAAGGCGGTCTGGGTGATGTGGACAAAAAATTTCAATTCATTTTACAGAAAAAGATCATCAGACTAGATTTTTTGTTTCTTTTTCATCAATGGAAAAAGAAAAAAACATAAAATGAGTTATAAACTTAGTTATTAGGTAACAATTAAAATTAATAAATCATAACAAAGTCAAGTTAGTAGGTAAATAAATAAATAAATAAACCCTCCAACTAGCATAGAGACATAATAATTAACAGATTACCACAGTTTTTTTCAAAAACTTCGCAATGACGAGACCGCACGACCGCAAGACTGCACGACCGCACGACAAAAAAAGACACCAACAAAAAAACCACCACTATGACCACACCACAAAAAACAGCATTCATCACAGGAGTAACCGGACAAGACGGCGCTTACCTATCAGAATTCCTACTAAAAAAAGGCTACATCGTTCACGGATTAAAAAGACGTACTTCCCTGTTCAATACCGACAGAATCGACCATTTATACCAGGATCCCCACGTAGAAAACCAAAACTTCATATTGCATTACGGGGATATGACCGACAGCACCAATTTAATCCGCCTGATAAAAGACATCCAGCCCGATGAAATCTACAATTTGGCCGCCATGAGCCACGTGGCAGTGTCATTTGAAACACCGGAATATACCGGTAATGCGGACGGATTGGGAACACTGCGTATTTTAGATGCGGTGCGTTTGTTGGGACTGGAAAAGAAAACCCGCATTTACCAGGCCTCAACGTCTGAATTGTACGGAAAAGTGCAGGAAGTGCCGCAATCGGAAACCACGCCATTTTACCCGCGTTCCCCTTATGCGGTGGCAAAAATGTATGCTTTTTGGATTACCGTAAATTATAGGGAAGCTTACGGAATGTTTGCCTGCAACGGTATTTTATTCAACCATGAATCACCCGTGCGTGGCGAAACTTTTGTGACGCGAAAAATTACAAGAGCCACTTCCCGTATTGCTTTGGGATTACAGGACAAATTGTACTTAGGAAACTTAGACGCAAAACGCGACTGGGGCCACGCCAAAGATTATGTGCGTATGATGTGGATGATTTTGCAGGCAGAAGAAGCCGAAGATTGGGTAATTGCCACAGGCAAAACCACCCCGGTACGGGATTTTGTGCGCATGAGTTTTGCCGAAGTAGGCATCACCCTTCGTTTTGAAGGAGAAGGCGTGAATGAAATTGGCATCATCGACAGTATCGACCAGGAAAAATACCAACAAGCAACTAGTACGTCAGTTCGAGTGCCGGAGCAAAGCGAAGGCGTATCGAGAACCGACCAACGACCAACGACCAACAGACAACGTCCTGCCGTAGGCCAAGTAGTCCTCGCCGTCGACCCTAAATATTTCCGCCCAACAGAAGTTGATTTATTAATTGGCGACCCAACAAAAGCCAAAACCAAACTGGGCTGGGAATGCAAATATGATTTACCCGCTTTGGTGAAAGAAATGATGCAAAGCGACGTAAAATTGATGCAAAAAGACCAGTATTTGAAAGATGGCGGCTATACAACCTTGAATTATTTTGAGTAGAAATGGTTAATCGTATAGGAAAAAGGGTTAATCGGTTAAGAAAAGGTTAATCGGTTAATTGTTTAGGAAAAGGTTAATCGTATAGGAAAAAGGGTTAATCG
>LNAP01008516.1_pt2 | contig 25137 bp, 17 predicted proteins | sample 602601 | NCBI WGS metagenome assembly LNAP01 (sample SAMN02440304, study PRJNA202911) | soil metagenome | biome: Subtropical and temperate rainforests or woodlands; isolation source: soil samples (1 kg each in a 20% v/v slurry with milli Q water) were... ...
GATCGACGGTGCCATTACCGTGGCGCTTGTCATGGGTGATCACAGTGCCGCCGATAATGCGCAATGCATGGCGCGAAAGTTATTGGACCTGTAACACTTTAATCAAGCCCGACAACTTGCTAGAACTTTACTTTGATAGGGAGACTATTAATGTCTAATGCCGAAGTTCGTCCGCCATTGCCGCCGTTCACCCGTGAGTCGGCCATCGAAAAAGTACGCCTGGCCGAAGATGGCTGGAACTCCCGCGACCCGGAACGGGTATCGCTGGCCTACACCCTGGACACCCAATGGCGCAACCGCGCCGAGTTCGCCTACAACCGCGAAGAAGCCAAAGGCTTCCTGACGCGCAAATGGGCCAAGGAACTGGATTACCGCCTGATCAAAGAACTTTGGGCCTTTACCGGCAACCGCATCGCCGTGCGTTATGCCTACGAATGGCACGACGACTCGGGCAACTGGTTCCGCTCGTATGGCAACGAAAACTGGGAGTTCGACGAAAACGGTTTGATGGCCAATCGGTTTGCCTGCATCAACGACATGCCGATCAAGGAAAGCGACCGCAAGTTCCACTGGCCGCTGGGCCGCCGGCCTGACGATCACCCAAGCTTGTCCGACCTGGGCCTGTAACTTCACATAGACCAAATGTGGGAGTGAGCCTGCTCGCGATGACGGTTGAACATTCAACAAATAAGTTGCCTGTTACACCGCTATCGCGAGCAGGCTCACTCCCACAGGGTTTTGGGGTGTTCAGGCGACCGCGGCCTGCTGCCTGGCCGCTGCATTAGCTTCCAGCTCACGCACCAACGGCAACACCCGCTTGCCGAAATACTCCACTTCTTCCTGGAAGTGCAGAAACCCCGCCAATACCAGGTCCACGCCCACCGCTTTCAACGCGACGATCCGCTCGGCAATCTGCTGCGGCGTGCCGATCAGGTTGGTCTTGAAGCCGTCGTTGTACTGCACCAGATCGTCGAACGTCGACTTGGCCCAGTTGCCCTCACCCTCAGGTGACGCCCTGCCCGCCTGCTTCGCCGCATCGCCGAACGCATTCACCGCCTCGGGGTCCGCCTGATCGATGATTTGCGCCAGCACCGCTCGCGCTTCTTCTTCGGTGTCGCGGGCAATGACAAACGCGTTCACGCCGACTTTCACCGAATGATTGTTCGCCGCCGCCTTGGCGCGGATGTCATCGACCTGGGCCTTGATGCCTTGCGGGGTGTTGCCGTTGGTGAAGTACCAGTCCGAAACCCGCGCCGCCATGTCCCGAGCCGCGCGGGAACTGCCACCCTGAAAGATTTCCGGCTGACCCAGCGGTTTGGGTTTGAGGCTGTAGTTGTCGAAGCGGTAGAAGTCACCACGAAAGCTAAAGTTGTCCTGGCTCCAGATGCCTTTCAGCGAGCGGATGAATTCTTCGGAGCGGCGATAACGCTCGTCGTGTTCCAGCCAGTGTTCGCCAATCGCCTGGAATTCCCCCTTGAACCAGCCACTGACAATGTTCACCGCCACCCGGCCGTTAGTCAGCTGGTCGATGGTTGCCAACTGCTTGGCCGCCAGCGCCGGTTGCCAAGGGCCGGGCAGGATCGCGGCGATCACCTTAAGTCGCATGGTGGCGGCCAGCAACGCGTGGCTGAAGGCGACGGATTCGTGCTGGTACTCGGCGCCGTAACCGGCGGTAAAGCGGATCTGCGTCAGGGCGTATTCAAACCCTGCCTCTTCGGCCAGTTGCGCCAGTTTGCGGTTGTAGTCGATGCCCCAGTGGGTGCGTTGCTCGATCTTGCTGACCACCAGCCCGCCGCTGACGTTCGGCACCCAGTAGGCAAATTTGACGGCTTGCTGACTCATTGGCATGTCCTCGGGACGTTAGGGATGTCCTGGGGTGAGAGCAGCAACCGTGCCAGCGCACAAATCGCGGGGTGAGCGAGAACTGTGGCGAGGGGGTTTACCCCCGTTGGGCTGCGAAGCGGCCCCAAAAAACAGGACTGCTGCGCAGTCCAACGGGGGTAAACCCCCTCGCCACAAAGTGTGGTGTGCCTGGGGCAAATTGCTGATGCACTGTTGTTACAGCAACAATTCACTGCGTACCGACATCCAGTTTCTCCAGCAAATCCTGGCTCGCGAGTTTCGGCATGGACCCTGCAATTGCCCCTGGCAAACGCAACACTTTCTACTGCCGCCCCAAGGAGCTGTCCCATGACCGAACACCAGGTAATCAATCCGCTGTCCATTGGCACCGACTATGAAGCGCTTGCCGAAAGATTCCGGCCGATCTTCCAGCGCATCGCCACCGGTGCCGTTGAGCGCGAACAGTCCCGCAGTCTTCCGTACGAACCGATTCAGTGGCTCAAGGACGCCGGTTTCGGCGCGGTGCGGGTGCCGATTGAATACGGCGGTGGCGGTGCCTCCCTGCCACAACTGTTTGAGTTGCTGATCGAACTGGCCGAAGCCGACTCCAACATCCCTCAGGCCTTGCGCGGACATTTCGCATTCGCTGAGGATCGCTTGAACTCGCCACCCGGGTCGGCGCGGAATCTGTGGTTCAAGCGCTTCGTCGACGGCGACATCGCCGGCAACGCCTGGACCGAAATCGGCAACGTGGCGATTGGCGACGTCATCACCAAAGTCTCGCCCCACGGTGACCAATGGCGGCTCAACGGCGAGAAATTCTACAGCACCGGAAGCCTGTTTTCCGACTGGATCGACGTGTACGCGCAACGCAGCGACACCGGCGGCGATGTGATTGCCGCAGTGCGGACCCGCCAGCCGGGCATCGTGCTGAGCGACGACTGGGACGGCTTCGGCCAGCGCACCACCGGCAGTGGTACTTCACGGTTTATCGATGCCGATGTAGAGGCCGAGAACATCATCGACTTCGCCACTCGCTTCAAATACCAGACCGCGTTTTATCAGTTGGTGCTGCTGGCAACCCTGGCCGGGATCGGTCGTGCGGCGTTGCGCGATGTGGCTCATCAGGTGCGTGAACGCAAACGCATCTACAGCCATGGCAATGCGCAGCATGTCAGCCAGGATTCGCAGGTGCAGCAAGTGGTCGGCGAAATCGCGGCATTGGTGTATGCGGCCGAAGCGAGCGCCTTGAAGGCTGCACAACCGGCGCAGCGGGCTTATCTGGCGCGTTTCTCGGGTGATGAGGCCGCGGAAAAAGAAGCTAATGTCGCGGCGGAAATCGAATCGGCCAAGGCGCAGGTGGTGGTGTCGGAGTTGATCCAGCGAGCGACCACAGCGCTGTTCAATGCGCTGGGGGCTTCGGATACTCGGGTGGGTAAATCGCTGGACCGGCATTGGCGCAATGCGCGAACGGTGTCGTCGCACAATCCGGTGATCTACAAGGCGCGGATTGTCGGGGACTGGGCGATCAACGGGACCGAGCCGCCGTTTGTGTGGCAGATCGGCAATGGTCCGCACAACTAACCACCACCGCGCTGATCGTTCCCACGCTCCGCGTGGGAATGCATCCCGGGACGCTCCGCGTCCCAGCGTTAACAGCGGACGCAGAGCGTCCATGGCGGCATTCCCACGCAGAGCGTGGGAACGATCAGCTGTAGGAGGACAACTTTATAGGTAAGATATCGGCCCTTCCCCGCAGCCTTGTCCTGCACCCCGCCGAATAAGCCGATTCCATGCCTTTCGAACTCAGTGTTGACCTCACCACCCTGGCCATTCTGGCCCTCGTCGCTTTCATTGCCGGTTTCATCGACGCCATTGCCGGTGGCGGTGGTCTGTTGACCACTCCGGCGCTGCTGACCGCAGGCCTGCCCCCGCATCTGGTGCTGGGCACCAACAAACTCAGTTCGACGTTCGGCTCGGCCACCGCCAGCTTCACCTTCTACCGACGCAAGCTGTTCCATCCAAGGCAGTGGATGCACGCGATTGTCGGCACGTTGGTGGGTGCGCTGACCGGTGCCGTGGTCGCTCATTATCTGCCGGCTGAATGGCTGAACAAGATGCTCCCGGTAATCGTTTTCGCCTGCGGCGTCTACCTGTTGTTTGGCGGCACGCCAAAAGCGCCGCTGGACAGCGACGCACCGATCAAGAAAAAGTGGCAATCGACCCAAGGCTTCGGCCTGGGCTTTTACGACGGTGTGGCCGGTCCCGGCACGGGCGCGTTCTGGACCGTCAGCACGATGCTGATGTACCCCATCGATTTGGTGAAAGCCAGCGGCGTGGCGCGCAGCATGAACTTCGTCAGCAACATTGCGGCACTGTCGGTGTTCGTGTTTTCGGGACAAGTGGACTGGATCATCGGCCTGAGCATGGGCCTGTCGGTGATGGTCGGGGCGTTCTTCGGGGCTCGCACCGCCATCAGCGGCGGTGCGAAGTTCATCCGCCCGGTGTTCATCACCGTGGTATTGGGCTTGACCGTGCGGCTAGCCTGGCAACACTGGTTCAGCGTGGCCTAAGCGCCGCGCCACATAGACGTCGATCAGGTAACGGGCAATCGAGCGTGACGCCGGCAACGGCGGCAGCTCGTGCACGTTGAACCACTGGGCGTCTTCGATCTCGTCTTCCTGACACACGATCTCGCCACCGGCGTACTCGGCATGGAAACCCAGCATCATCGAATGCGGGAACGGCCAGCACTGGCTGCCCATGTACTGGATGTTCTTGACGTCGATCTGCACTTCTTCGCGGACTTCACGAATCAGGCAGTCTTCGGCCGATTCTCCCGGTTCGGCAAACCCCGCCAACGTACTGTAGACCCCGGCGACAAAACGCGGCGAACGCGCCAGCAGGACTTCATCGCCCCGGGTCACCAGTACGATCATGCTCGGCGAAATGCGCGGATAGCTGCGTAAATCACACGGCTCGCAATACATCGCCCGTTCCCGGGTCACCTGGGTCATCGCCTGTCCGCAGTTACCGCAAAAGCGGTGTTCGCGGGCCCAGGTACCGATTTGCGCGGCGTAGCCGAGCATCTTGTAAACCGTATGGTCGCCTTCGAGCATGAACGCCCGCAGGCCTTTCCAGTTGCAGCCCGGCACTTCGCTGTGACTGCGTAGCTCCAGCAAATAGACCGGTTCGCCGTCCAGGTGACCGATGCCATGTTCGGCGAGGATCGACAGGTCCTGGCGCTTGAGCCATTCGCGGGGGAACAGCGCGCCATTGTCATCGAACAGAAAGCCTTCGGGGCTGCGCGCCACCGCCCAGCCGCCGGGCTGATCGGTGTCCAGTACTGCAGTGGTCCAGCGTGAAGTCATTTTCAATCAATCCAGAAATTCAGGTTTCTGTTTGCTCATATGGGCGGCCATGGCCACGCGCAGATCGTTGGATTGCAGCATGGCGGCGTTCCAGGTGGCGACGTATTCGAGGCCGTCGTCGATGCGATGGTCGCGCATGTAGCTGATCATCTCTTTGGTGCCGGTGATCGCAATCGGCGACTTGCTGGCGATCTCCCGGGCGATGCCCATGACACCGTCGAGCAGGCTGGCGGTGTCGCTGTAAACGCGATTGACCAGGCCCATGCCACGCGCTTCTTCGGCGCCGAACGTGCGACCAGTGTAAGCCAGTTCACGCAGCATGCCGTCACCGATGATCCGCGGCAAGCGTTGCAAAGTGCCAACATCGGCGGCCATGCCGATGTCGATTTCCTTGATCGAGAATTGTGCGTCTTCAGCGGCGTAACGCATGTCGCACGCGGAAATCAAATCAATGGCGCCGCCCAGGCAATAACCCTGAACCGCCGCCAGTACCGGCTTGCGGCAATTGTCGACGGCATTGAAAGAGGCTTGCAGGGCGAGAATCTTGCGACGCAGCAGGCGCGCGTTGCGCCCCACGTCCTTGCCCAGTTCATTGGCCACACCGGCCAGCATCATCAGGTCGATGCCGGAAGAAAAATGCTTGCCCGCACCACTGAGCACCACCACGCGGACTTCATCGGTGTCGTCGACCCATTGGAAAATCTCGATGATTTCGCTCCAGAACGCAGCATTCATCGCATTGATCTTTTCTGGCCGGTTGATCTGCACATGGGCGATTTTATCGGCCAGTTCGACGGTGAACGCAGTGTACTGAGACATGGCAGTGATCCTTTTACCGGGCAGAAAATGAGGCCCGGACTATAACAAGGCAACATGGCCGGCGGTAAGGCAGCGGTTCGGCCAAAGACAGGACTGGTCGTTATGCACCACAACAGTGCGCGAACGTGACCGCGCTTCGCACATTCATGTGACACCTAAATTATTTTTTGAGGCAAAAAGGTAAAAAAACATGCCCTTCATCGGGGCATTTTCCCTTCCAAGCGGTACGTCCGTACCTCTTTAAACCGATTGTCGAACAATTTTGCCATCCAGCGTCCCCCGCTCTAAGTTCTGGCCTAGACTCAGTTCCGCCAGGTAAAACCGATCGGTCACAAAGTGAAAAAAAAGTCGAAACTTTTGCCGGTCGTGACGAGTCAGCTTAAAAGGAGGTGCGTTGCGACTGGTGCAATCCTTGCAACGATCTCTCCAGCCATTGTGCTTCAACGTGTTGGCAGCGTTTGCTCACCGATGCGTAGCGCGTTTGCGCCCGGCCACAGGAATTGGCCACGAAACAACGTTTCTGCCAGACCTAAGAATTAGATCAACAACATGGGAGATTCATATGATCAGTGCGGCTTTAGATATTCAGGGAGAACGTGCTCATCAGCAAGTCGGCGAAACAAGCGCCGTGAGTGCCCCCAGTCACCAATCGATCAGCGTCCCCGGCACCAAGACGCTGGCACCGGTGGCCAGTCGGAATCCCAACAGGAAGAAAGTGCTGTTCGTCACCTCGGAGATCGCCGACCTGGTGAAAACCGGTGGCCTGGGCGACGTTTCAGCAGCGCTGCCGCGAGCCATGGCTCATTTGCATGATGTGCGAGTGTTGATCCCCGGTTATCCGCAAGTGCTGCACAGTGAAAACCCGATTCATATCATTGGTGAGCTCGGTGGTCACGCCGCGTTGCCTCCCTGCAAGATCGGGCGTATGGACATGCCTGACGGTCTGGTCATTTACGTGTTGATCTGCCCCGAACTCTACGAGCGCGAGGGTTCGCCTTACGGCGCCAACAACGGCCGCGACTGGCCGGACAACCACATTCGTTTCGCCCGCCTGGGCCTGGCAGCCGCCGATATCGCCGCCAACCTCGCACAAATTCACTGGTGCCCGGACCTGGTGCACGCCCATGACTGGCCTGCCGGTCTGGCACCTGCATACATGCACTGGCGTGGACAGCGCACCCCGACGCTGTTCACCATTCATAACCTCGCCTATCAGGGCGTGACCAGTCTTGGGTCGTGCCCGGAACTGGGTATTCCCATGCATGCCTTGCAACAGGAAGGCATGGAGTTCTACGGCAAGATGTCGTTCCTCAAGGCCGGCATGGCTTATTCGAGCCACATCACCACCGTCAGCGCCACCTATGCCCAGGAAATCACCACCCCGGCCTTCGGCTGCGGCCTCGACGGTTTTCTTGCCGCCAAGACCCAGCAAGGTCTGCTCAGTGGCATTCCCAATGGCATCGATGAAAGCTGGGACGCGGCCACCGACCCCCATTTGTTCTGCCCCTTCAAAATTGGCGATTGGGAAGGCAAAGCGGTCAACGCCGCCCACGTGCGTGAGCTGTTCGGCCTGGAAGATTCCAAAGGTCCGTTGTTCGCCGTGGTGTCGCGACTGGTCTATCAGAAAGGCCTGGACCTGACTGAAGCCGTCTCCGAGTACATCGTCAAATCTGGCGGGCAAATCGCGATCATCGGTCGTGGCGAGCCGGAAGAAGAACAAGCCATGCGTGAACTGGCCCTGCGTTTTCCGGGCCAGATCGGCGTGCGCATCGGTTTCAACGAGACCGACGCCCGGCGCATGTTCGCCGGCAGTGATTTCCTGCTGATGCCTTCGCGTTACGAGCCTTGCGGGCTGAGCCAGATGTACGCCCAGCGCTTCGGTTCGTTACCGGTGGCACGCAACACCGGAGGGTTGGCCGACACCATTGAAAACGGCGTGACCGGTTTCCTGTTCGACGAATCCACTCCTGAAAGTTATGAGGAAGCGCTGAGCCGGGCCTTCAAGGTTTTTGCATTCCCCGACCTGCTCAATGCCATGCGCTGCCGAGCCATGGCCGCGCCTTTCAACTGGTGCAAGGCGGTCGAACCGTACGCCGAACTCTACGAAAAACTGGTGACCAAAGCGCTGGGCAAATCGGGCAAACATTAAGAGGTTTTCAAAGATGCCGTTACGGACCCTTGAGACCTGGCCCCACGGCGCAATCATGCTGGACGCAGAACACACGCGTTTTGCCTTGTGGGCGCCAGATGCGTTTTACGTCAGTGTCGAACTGGAAGATGGACAATCCTTGCCGCTAGATGGCTGGTTCGTGATCAATACCCGCTGCCCCGCCGGCACGCGTTATCGCTACAACATCGACGGCGAGTTGGAGGTGCCCGACCCGGCCTCCCGCGCGCAGGCCGGTGATATCGACCGCCACAGCGTGGTGGTCGATCCACTTGCCTATCAATGGCAACACAGCGCCTGGCTCGGACGGCCGTGGAACGAGGCGGTGATCTACGAATTGCACGTCGGTGCGCTCGGCGGCTTCAGTGAAGTCGAGCAGCACCTGGCACGCCTCGTGGAGCTGGGCATCAGCGCAATCGAATTAATGCCGCTGGCGCAGTTCCCCGGTGATCGCAATTGGGGTTACGACGGGGTTCTGCCCTACGCACCCCAAGCCTCCTATGGCACTCCCGAACAACTCAAACACCTGATCGACACCGCCCACGGCCATGGCCTGGCGGTGATTCTCGACGTGGTCTACAACCACTTCGGCCCGGACGGCAATTACCTGCATCGCTACGCCAAGGGTTTCTTCCGCGAAGACAAGCACACCCCGTGGGGTGCGGCGATCGACTTCCGGCGTCGCGAGGTGCGGGACTTCTTCATCGACAATGCGTTGATGTGGTTGCTGGAATACCGCTTCGATGGTTTGCGCCTGGACGCGGTGCATGCCATCGAAGACCCGGATTTTCTTCGGGAACTGGCACAAAAGGTTCGCCAGCAAGTCGATCCGGCCAGGCATGTGTGGCTGACCGTTGAAAACGAACACAACCAGGCCAGCCTGCTCGAAGAAGGCTTTGACGCGCAGTGGAACGACGACGGCCACAACGCCTTGCACGTGCTGCTGACCGGCGAAACCGACGCCTATTACGCCGACTACGCGCAAAACCCGACTGAACAACTGGCGCGCTGCCTGAGCCAGGGCTTTGTGTTTCAGGGCCACGTCACCCGTCACGGCACAACCCGAGGCGAGCCCAGCGGTCATTTGCCGCCGACGGCTTTCGTGCTGTTTCTGCAAAACCATGACCAGATCGGCAACCGCGCCCTGGGTGAACGGCTGCATCAACTGGCCAATCCCGACGCGCTCAAGGCAGCCACCGCATTACTGCTGTTGTCACCGATGATCCCGCTGATGTTCATGGGCGACGAGTTCGCCGCCGAGCAACCGTTCCTGTTCTTCACCAGTCATCACGGTGAGCTGGCGGAGTTGGTCCGCGAGGGACGACGCAACGAGTTCGCCGCCTTCAGCGCGTTTGCTGATCCGCACACACGCGAGCAGATTCCCGATCCCAACGCGCGCCAGACCTTCGAGGCTTCACGCCCCGAGCTGACGTCAACTCGACAATCCGCCATGCACGAGTTGTATCGCCAACTGTTGCAGATCCGCCACCAGCAGATCATTCCCCGTCTTCCAGGTGCGCAAGCCCTGGGCGCCGAGGTGCTGGCCACAGGCGCGGTGACGGCGCGCTGGCGACTGGGCGATGGCAGTCAGCTGCGCATTGACCTGAACCTCAGCGACACAGCTGTGGTCCACTCCCCACAGGCCGACGCTTCGTTGTTGTTGTTCGAATACCCGCCACAGTCAGCCGGCCTGTTGGATCAGGGCACACTTGCCCCGTATTGCGCGCTAGTCAGCCTCACGGCCGCAGCCCCTTTGCTACCCCCGGATGGAGAGCGCCAATGAGCGATGCGCAATTGGAAATACTGGCCAGCCGAGCTGGCCTGGCCGTCGACTGGATCGACGCCAACGGCCGCCCACAGAAAGTCGCGCCATCAGTGTTACGCAATGTCCTCACCGGACTCGGCCACCCGGCTGGCAGCGCTCAGGAAATCGACGCCAGCCTGCTGGAACTGCAGCAGGTGCAACAAACCCGACACCTGCCACCGCTGCTGACCGCAGACTTCGGTGTCGGCCTGAGCCTTGCGCATTACTTTGAGCCCGAAACACCGTGCGAGATCAACCTTGAAGATGGCTCGCGACTTCATTTGAAACTGGATGGCGAGGCGGTATTGCCTGGCCTGGTCCCGGTCGGTTATCAACACGTCAGCATCGACGGACAGGAATTTACGCTGGCCGTTGCACCGGCGCGCTGCTACAGCGTCGGCGATGCCGTCGACAGCCCGATCCCCCGCGCCTGGGGCCTGAGCGTGCAGTTGTACTCGCTGCGTCGTCCGGGCGATGGTGGTTTTGGCGATACCCAGGCGCTGGAAGACCTTGCGCGGGTGGCCGGCGAACGCGGTGCCGAAGCGCTGGCGATCAGTCCGCTGCATGCGATGTTCGGCAGCGATACCCAGCGCTACAGCCCGTACTCGCCTTCCAGCCGTTTGTTTCTCAACAGTCTGTACGCCGCACCCGGCGCCATCCTGGGTGATCGAGCATTGCGGGCCGCGATAGATGCAACCGGCCTGGCGGCAGAACTCAAGCACCTTGAAGCCTCGCCGTTGATTGATTGGCCAGTGGCTGCCGAAGCCAAACATCGTCTGTTGCAGGCGTTGTACGAAGGCTTTGTCCAGGGCGAACACCCGCTGCATGCCGACTTCAGCAGTTTCCGCCACGCCGCTGGCGAAGCCCTGGAAAACCACTGCCGCTTTGAAGCCATTCAAGAAGCCCGCGCCGCCAAGGGTGAAAGCCTCGACTGGCGGCATTGGCCCGAGCAATGGCAAAACCCGCGTAGCGCGGCCCTGGCTGAATTCGCCGAAGAGAACGCCGGGCGCATTGGCTTCTTTGCCTTCTGCCAATGGCTGATCACGCGGTGCCTGGAACGGGCACAAACCGCCGCCCGTAGCGCCGGCATGAGCATTGGGCTGATCGCCGATCTGGCGGTGGGCGCCGATGGCGGTGGCAGTCAGGCCTGGAGTCGTCAGGACGAATTGCTCGCCTCGCTGACCGTGGGTGCACCACCGGATATCCTTAATCGTACCGGTCAGGGCTGGGGAATTTCCGCGTTCTCGCCCGAAGGCCTGGTACGCAACGGCTTTCGTGCCTTCATCGAAATGCTCCGCGCCAATTTTGCCCACGCCGGTGGCCTGCGCATCGATCACGTCATGGGCCTGCAACGGCTGTGGGTGATCCCCAATGACGCGTCCCCCGCCGACGGCGCCTACCTCTATTACCCGGTGGACGACCTGCTGCGTTTGCTGACCCTCGAGTCCCATCGCCATCAGGCCATCGTCCTTGGCGAAGACCTCGGCACCGTGGCTGACGGTCTGCGAGAAAAGCTTATCGCCCGCTCGATTCTCGGCATGCGCGTGCTGCTGTTCGAGCAGGACAACGCGCACTTCAAGCCGATTCTCGACTGGCCAGACAACGCACTGGCGACCACCAGCACTCATGACCTGCCCACGCTCAATGGCTGGTGGCATGGCCGCGATATCGACTGGAACGCCCGACTGGGCCTGGTCGACGCCTCGGGTGAAATCGAATGGCGCCACCACCGCGAACGCGAGCGTGAAGGCCTGCGCCGGGTGTTGAGCGAGGATCCGCAGAACTTTCGCGAAGAGTCCCATGAAACCGATCAGGTACTCGACGCCGCCGTACGTTTCCTCGGTCATACCCGTGCGCCGCTGGTGTTGCTGCCGCTGGAAGATGCCCTGGGCATCGAGCAGCAGGCCAACTTGCCCGGTACCATCGACACGCATCCCAACTGGTCCCGACGCTTGCCCGGCGACAGTGAAGCCTTGCTCGATAACCCGGACGCCGCCCGGCGCCTGGAACTGCTCGCCTGTGCGCGGCTTCAGGCGGCCGAGCGTGACCAATGAAGCAAACGCTTATCCAACCGCTGCGGGCAACCCTGCGGCTGCAGTTTCATAAAGACTTCACGCTGGACGATGCGGTGCCACTGGTGCCGTACTTTGCCAGCCTCGGTATCAGCCACGTCTATGCGTCACCGCTACTGAGTGCTCGCGCCGGTTCCATGCACGGCTACGACGTCGTCGACCCGACCACGGTCAACCCCGAGCTGGGCGGCGAAGCGGCGCTGCGGCGCTTGGTCAGCGCATTGCGCGAGCAGAACATGGGGCTGATCCTCGACGTCGTCTCCAACCACATGGCCGTCGGCGGTGGCGATAATCCCTGGTGGCAGGATTTGCTGGAATGGGGACGCTTGAGCCCTTACGGCGAGTTTTTCGATATCCAGTGGCATTCACCCGATCCGTTGATGGAAGGCCAGTTGCTGTTGCCCTTCCTCGGCAGCGACTACGGCATCGCCTTGCAGGACGGCACCCTGCCCCTGCGCTTCAATGCGCAAAAGGGCATGTTTTATGTCGAGCACTACGAGCACCACTTCCCGATCTGCCCGACGAACTACGGCGAACTGCTCAGGACCGATGACCCACTGAGCGTCGAATCGCTCAAGTCGCTGGCAGACCGTTTCAGCGCCTTGAGCTACCAGACTGACGCCCACAGCCTGGCAATACCGCTGAAAACAGAGTTGCGCGAGCTGGCCAATGATCCGGCGATTCTGCGGGCCATCGAGCAAAACCTCAGCGCTTACGACTCGCTCACGGCTGAAGGTTTCCAACGCCTGCACCAGTTGCTGGAACGCCAAAGTTATCGGCTGGCCAGTTGGCGTACGGCGGCCGATGACATCAACTGGCGGCGTTTTTTCGATGTCAACGAACTGGGCGGCCTGCGGGTCGAACGCCCCGCCGTGTTCGAAGCCACCCACGCCAAAATCTTCGAGCTGGTGGCCGAAGGCCTGGTTGACGGTCTGCGCATCGACCACATCGACGGTCTCGCCGACCCACGCGGCTACTGCCGCAAACTGCGGCGGCGAGTCGACAGCTTGTCGCCGGATCGGCACCTGCCGATCTACGTCGAGAAAATCCTCGGCGAAGGTGAAACCCTGCACCGTGACTGGTCGGTGGATGGCACCACGGGTTACGAGTTCATGAATCAACTGTCGCTGCTGCAACATGCTCCGGAAGGCGCCGACACGTTGGCCGAATTGTGGAATCGCTACAGCGAACGGCCCGCCGATTTCCGTCAGGAAGCGCAACTGGCCCGCCAGCAGATCCTCAACGGCTCCCTCGCCGGAGACTTCGAAAGCGTCGCCCAGGCCCTATTGCAAGTGGCCCGGGATGACCTGATGACCCGCGACCTGACCCTGGGCGCGATTCGTCGGGCGTTGCAGGAACTGATCGTGCATTTCCCGGTGTACCGCACCTACATCAGCCCCCGCGGGCGTTCGGCTGAAGACGATGTGTTTTTCCAGCAAGCCATGACCGGTGCCAGGCATGCCCTCAGCGAAGCCGACTGGCCGGTGCTCGATTGCCTGGCCCGTTGGCTCGGGGGTGAATCATGGCGCAAACGCCCGTTGGGCCGGCCGCGCAAGATGCTCAAGCATGCCTGTGTGCGTTTTCAGCAACTGACGTCGCCGGCGGCGGCGAAAGCCGTGGAGGACACCGCGTTCTATCGCTCGGCGACATTGTTGTCACGCAATGACGTGGGCTTCAGCACCGAACAGTTCAGCGCCCCGGTGGCCGATTTCCATGCGGCTTGCGTCAACCGTCTCGACGAGTTCCCCGATAATTTGCTGGCCACCGCCACCCACGACCACAAACGCGGCGAAGACACCCGCGCGCGCCTGGCGGTGCTGAGCGAGCGCAGTGCCTGGTACGCCGAGCAAGTCCCGCTCTGGCAGGCCCTGGCCCGCCCCCTGCGCGACGACGACCAGATGCCGACTGCGGGCGATGAGTTGATCCTCTATCAAGCGATCCTTGGCAGCTGGCCGCTCGATTTGCGCCGTGACGATCAAGCAGCGCTGGAGAACTACACTCAACGAGTGTGGCAGTGGCAACAGAAAGCTTTACGCGAAGCCAAGTTGCAAAGCAGCTGGAGCGCGCCGAACGAGGCTTACGAACAAGCGGTTCACCGATTCCTGCAACGTCTGCTGCGAAGTCCCGAAGGTGAACCGTTACGCGCGGCCCTCGGCAAGGCAGCCATGACCATCGCCGTACCCGGCGCACTCAATGGATTGGCGCAAACCTTGCTGCGCATGACAGTGCCGGGGGTGCCGGATCTTTATCAGGGCAACGAGTACTGGGACTTCTCGCTGGTCGATCCGGACAACCGCCGGCCGGTGGATTACGCCAGCCGTCAGCAGTCGATGCAGACACCCTCGGAACTGCCCGAGCTGTTGGCTGGCTGGCGGGACGGGCGCATTAAACAAGCGCTGATCGCTCAGGTGTTGAACTTGCGGCTCGAGCACACCGAGCTGTTTCGGCGAGGGACCTATCAAGCCCTTGAAGTCGTCGGCAGCCAGGCTCACAGGGTGCTCGCATTTGCTCGCACGCTGGAGGGAAAACGCGCCGTCGCGATCGTGCCGATTCGCTGCGCCGAATTGCTGAAAAACAGTGCCGAGCCCCGTATTGACGCGCCGCTGTGGGGCGATACACGGGTCAAATTACCGTTCACCGCCCCTGATGAAAATTTGAAGGGACTTTTTTCAAGCACAACAGTCACACACCAACGGGAGCTGAACATCAGCGACGCGCTGGGAGATTTCCCGGTCAATCTTTTAATCCAAACTACCCATACTTGAGTTCAGTTCAGGAGCATTGCGATGAGCATCAACGATAAACGCATCCGCGAATTCGCCTATCAGATCTGGGAATCGGAAGGAAAACCCGAGGGCCAGGACGCTCGCCACTGGGAGATGGCCCGCAAACTGGCCGAAGCCGAAGCTCTCGCACCGAGCAAATCGCCGAAAGCCGCTGGCAGCAAGACCGACGGCGCCAAGGCTCCGGCCAGCAAAGGCAATGGCAAGGCCGCGGCGCCAAAAACCAAAGCCAAGCCCGCCGCCGCCTCCAAGGTCATACCGCCGGGCGAAAAAGCCAGCGAGAAAAAGCCTCGAGCAGCGCGTAAGCCGCCCGCTGTCTGACGCCTTTCACTTTTGTCCTGATTGACTTCGTGGCGAGCCTTCTCGCCACCGAGGGCTCGCTCGCCCTCGAAAAAAAACCAGAGCCACGAATTGTCCCCCCTTTGCAGGAGCACTTATGACCAGTCCGAAGAAAGCCGCGCCAGAACCTCAGCACGAGGCCTCGCGAATCCGTGAAGGCCTGCCCTTCCCGCTGGGCGCGACCTGGGATGGCCTGGGGGTCAACTTCGCCTTGTTTTCCGCCAATGCCACCAAGGTCGAGCTGTGCATCTTCGATGATGCCGGCGAGGTCGAACTGGAACGCATCGAACTGCCGGAATACACCGACGAGATCTACCACGGCTACCTGCCCGACGCGCACCCGGGGATGATCTACGGCTACCGCGTACGACCCGGCGAACGGGCATCGCTTCAACCATAACAAACTGCTGATCGACCCCTACGCCAAACAACTGGTCGGCCAGTTGAAATGGTCCGAAGCCCTGTTCGGCTACACCATCGGCCACCCCGACGCCGACCTCAGTTTCGATGAGCGCGACAGCGCCCCGTTCGTGCCCAAGTGCAAAGTGATCGACCCGGCTCACACCTGGGGTCACGACCATCGGGTCAGCGTGCCGTGGGACAAGACCATCATTTACGAGACTCACGTGCGCGGTATCAGCATGCGCCACCCCTCCGTCCCCGATAACGTGCGCGGCACCTTCGCCGGGTTGATGGTCGATGACGTGCTGGAACACATCCGCAAGCTCGGCGTGTCGTCTGTCGAATTGCTGCCGATTCATGCCTTCGTCAACGACCAGCATCTGTTGCACAAAGGCATGACCAATTACTGGGGCTACAACAGCATTGCGTTCTTCGCTCCCGACCCGCGTTACCTGGCCAGCGGCAAGATCGCCGAATTCAAGGAGATGGTTGCGCACCTGCACGAAGCCAATCTTGAAGTGATCCTCGACGTGGTCTACAACCACACCGCCGAGGGCAACGAACAAGGCCCGACCCTGTCCATGCGCGGCATCGACAACGCCTCTTACTACCGCTTGATGCCCGACGACAAGCGCTTCTACATCAACGATTCCGGCACCGGCAACACTCTGGACCTGAGTCACCCGTGCGTGCTGCAAATGGTCACCGACTCCTTGCGCTACTGGGCTTCGGAAATGCACGTCGACGGTTTCCGCTTCGACCTGGCAACCATTCTCGGGCGTTATCACGACGGCTTCGACGAACGTCACAGCTTCCTTGTGGCCTGCCGTCAGGACCCGGTGCTGCGTCAGGTGAAAATGATTGCCGAAGCCTGGGACTGCGGCCCCGGTGGCTATCAGGTCGGTAACTTCCCACCGGGCTGGGTCGAGTGGAATGACAAATTCCGCGACACCGTGCGTGCATTCTGGAAGGGCGACGACGGCCAACTGGCGGACTTCGCCAGTCGCATGACCGCTTCCGGCGAGATGTTCAATCAGCGTGGCCGGCGGCCGTACGCCTCGGTGAATTTCGTCACCGCCCACGATGGTTTCACCTTGAACGAAACGACAAACACAACGAAGCCAACGACGAGAACAATCAGGACGGCAGTAACAACAACCTGTCCTGGAACCATGGCGTCGAAGGACCGACCGACGATCCCGAGATCAATGAGCTGCGTCAGCGCCAGATGCGCAATTTCTTTGCCACGCTGCTGCTGTCCCAAGGCACACCGATGCTGGTGGCCGGCGACGAATTCGCTCGAACCCAGGAAGGCAACAACAACGCCTATTGCCAGGACAGCGAGATCGGTTGGGTCAACTGGGACCTGAGCGAAGACGGCAAGGCCCTGCTCAAGTTTGTCAAACGGCTGATCAAGTTGCGCCTGGCCTATCCGATCCTGCGTCGCGGTCGGTTCCTGGTGGGCAATTACAATGAGGACATCGGCGTCAAGGACGTCACCTGGCTCGCCCCGGATGGCAGCGAAATGTCTGTCGAACAATGGGAGGAAGCCCATGGCCGCTGCCTCGGCATGTTGATGGATGGCCGCGCCCAGGAAACCGGTATCCGCCGCAAAGGCGCCGACGCCACCTTGCTGTTGGTGGTCAATGCGCATCACGACATCGTCAATTTCCTGCTTCCGGAAGTGCCCGACGGCGGTTTCTGGACCTGCATGATCGACACCAACCAACCGTCGATCAGGGGGCAGGAACGCTTCGAGTTCGGGCACGAATATTCAGTCACTGGCCGTTCGCTGCTGCTGTTCGAATTGCAGCGTGAGGAAGAAGAGTGAAATAAACCTTCAAGACTTCCGGCCATATTCGCCCCCCACAGCGATCCATTGGCCGGGATCGGGACACAGCCGGGGGTAATAAAACCGCACCGGATTGAACATCGGGGCGACGAATAGCGTGACATGAGCAATACTCTGTTCGCGGCAATCCAGGGTTTGGAGCGCCGCACATTGCTATCAACGAGAACAAGGACGTAGCCATGAAAACGGTCTCCATCAGTGAAAGCAGACTCTGCGCCCAAATCTGGAACAGCGCGCCGCAACTGGACAACATCCCTGTCATCAGCACTCAGACCCTGGTCCCCGCCGGCGCACGCGCTGTAGTGATTGCCCCACACCCTGGCGATGAAGTCGTGACCTGCGGCGGCCTGCTGCAGCTGCTCAGCGCCTTGGGTCATCCCCTCCAATTGATCTCGATTACCGACGGCAGCGCCAGCCATCCGGGCTCGCAACAATGGTCGGAGAAACGCTTGAGCGTGTTTCGCCCCCAGGAAAGCCTCGAAGCCTTGCGCCGGCTCGGATTGCCGATGCACAGCCTCAAATGGATTCGTGGCGGTTTCACCGACAACGCCCTGGCCGAACGGGAGTTTCAGATGACTCAGTTCATTGCCCGTTATTTACGCCCCGGGGATGTGGTGTTCAGCACGTGGCGCGAGGATGGCATTGTCGACCATGACGCCGTCGGCCGGGCCAGCGTCAAGGCCGCGGCCATGGTCGGGGCGACGCTCAACGAAGTACCGGTCTGGGCCTGGCACTGGCCAACGCGTGATCGAGGGCTTATCCCCTGGCATCGCGCGCGCAAGGTTCGCCTGGACACCTGGACCGTCGCGCGCAAAAGCCACGCTACCCACGCCTATGCCAGCCAGCTCGACGGCGAACCGGCCATCGGCCTCGCCCCGCTGCTGCCCCCGGTGCTTCTGGAACGGATACGGTTGCCCTATGAAATTGTCTTCGTCTGACATAAGCCTGTAGCAACTGTCGAGCTTGCGACGAATCACTCTGAACTGCCTGCCGCTGTATCAGTCGCATGCATAACCCATCCCATTCAGAGGAGTGAACGTGACCAGTGATTCCAAGTGGCAGGCCGTCGAATCATCTCCATTGAATACGCCCCCCGCGATTCATCGGCTGAGAGTGCTGACGGTCAACACCCACAAGGGTTTTACCGCACTCAACCGACGTTTCATTCTTCCGGAATTGCGTGAAGCGGTACGCAGTACCTCGGCGGACCTGGTGTTCTTGCAGGAAGTCGTCGGTGAACACGACCGCCATTCCACTCGCTACAACGATTGGCCACAGACCTCACAGTACGAGTTCCTGGCCGACAGCATGTGGAGCGACTTCGCCTACGGTCGTAACGCGGTCTACCCCAACGGTCACCACGGCAATGCCCTGTTATCGAAATACCCGATCCGCGAACACCGCAACCTCGACGTCTCGATCACCGGCCCCGAACGCCGCGGCTTGCTGCATTGCGTACTGGATGTGCCGGGTCACAAAGAAGTGCATGCGATCTGCGTGCATTTGAGTCTGTTGGAAAGCCATCGCCAACTGCAGCTCCAACTACTCTGCCAACTGCTCGAATCGTTACCCGACGATGCGCCGGTGATTATCGCCGGCGACTTCAACGACTGGCAGTTGCAAGGCAACACCGCCCTCGCCCGGCGCGACTATCTGCATGAAGCCTTCGAGCGCCACCACGGTCGCCCGGCAAAAACCTATCCGGCACGCTTTCCGCTGCTGCGCCTGGATCGGATTTATCTGCGCAATGCCAGCAGTCATGAGCCGCGAATACTGGGGCACAAGCCCTGGACGCATTTGTCGGATCACTTGCCGTTGGCGGTGGAAGTGCACCTTTGAAACGCCCAATAGCTTCGTAGAATACGGTGCCTGAAAACGAAATCCCTTGCCCTACCTGTTACTTCTGACAGTAGCGACTTCCAAAATCTGTTGATACGGTGCGCAGGTCCGTACCCGTTGCATGTACGAGCTTTCAACCGTAGCAGCCAACGTTGCCGAAGGTTTCCAGTTCGGGGACTTGTATTACCGATGTCGTCTCGCAATTCACGCTGCCAAGGACGTCAGACTCTTTTTCACCCACTACGAGTGAAGGGGTCGGACGCCAATCGATGCGTGGAGACGAGCATGATATTTCCGACAGAATTGCCCAACTACCGTTACTCAGCCTGCGCCGTTTCTCTCTGTTTATGGATAGGCTGGTCCAACACCGCCCAGGCGAGCTGTACGCTCACACCGACCGCCGGCAACGACAATTACGTGTGCGACAGCACCAGCGGTGGCCCGCTGACCGACTTGTCGGGCAACAACACCCTGATCTTTCTCGCCAATGGCACCATCAATGGCGATGTAACCTTCGGCGCAGGTGCTGACCGGGTCGTCATGGCGGCGGGCACCATCGCAGGCGTACTCGATCAGGGCGACGGCGCCAATTTTCTGCAGATCGACAACGGGCAGATTACCGGCGAAGTCCACCAGCACAGCGGCATCGACACCTTCAGGAGTATTCATTCTCTGGCGCAGGGCGATGGTTTCGACCAGTTCCTGATGACTGGCGGCACGATTGCCGAGGACTTTGAAGATGGTGACTTTGCGCAGATGACCGGTGGCACGATCGGTCGCGTCAATATGAAACTCGACGACAACACCTTCGACATGTCCGGCGGCCAGATCCTCGGCAACCTGGTGACTGGTTTCGGCACCGACACGATCATCGTGTCCGCCGGGCGAATCGGCGGCAACGTCAGTGTCAGCGGCGGCAATGACAGCATCACCGTGACGGGTGGCGAGATCCTCGGCGAGGTCCGTGCCAGCGCCGGTAATGACACGTTGGTGTGGAATGGTGGCGGCATCATCCGCTCTGCCATCCTCATGGGCACCGGCAATGACAGTGCCACCTTGGGAAATCTCGGCCAAAGCACCCTCGCCCTCACCCCGAGCATTGATGGTGGAGACGGCACAGACCTGCTGACCTTCGATGACACCACCGCAGCGGGTACTCCCCGGTACATCAACTGGGAAACGGTCAACCTGAACAATGGTTCGCAGATCGATCTGGCCGGCATTTTTGTATTGGGCGACAGTGCCAGCGGCACCGGTGTATTCAATATCGATGGCAGCAGCACGCTGACGTCGACCCAGGGCCGCATCACGCCATTCACCGCCGGCCAGCGTGCAACCTTGAACAATGCCGGGCTAATCGACCTCAGCAGCGGCAATAGCCGGACCGACGATACGCTCACGGTGCAGGGTAATTATTCGGGTAACAACGGCCAGTTGTTTTTGCAAAGTGCAGTCGGCGATGACAACTCCCCCAGTGACAAACTGGTGGTGAACGATGGGACATTGACCGGCAGCACATTGATCACGGTCACCAATCTGGGCGGAACCGGCGGGTTGACGCGGCAGAACGGTATCGAGTTGGTACAGGCGCAAGGCACTGCTGTCAGCACCCCCGATGCGTTTGCGCTCAAAGGTCCGGTCTCTGCGGGTGCCTTCGATTACTACTTGTTCAAAGGTGGCGTTACCGCAAACAGCCAAAACAATTGGTATTTGCGCTCTGCCATTGTGGCCCCCACGACCCTCACCCTCCCCAACCCGGATCCGGCCTTGCCACCGATTGTCGTCCCGGTTGTCGCAACGCCGGTACCCGCACTTGCACCCGTCGGCAGCCCACCGTTGCCGGTTTTGCCGACAGCCGTACCGGGCGCGTCACCGATTGCGCTGTACCGCCCCGAGGTTCCAACCTGGTCGGTACTGCCTCCCGCCGCCGCGCAACTGACCCTCAATGCACTCGGCACTTTCCATGATCGCCAAGGCGACCAGCGCCTGCTCCACGAAACCGGGGCCTTTGGCGCTGGCTGGGGCCGGGTCTATGGCAAGAATGTGAATCAGACCTGGGCCGGCACCGTAACGCCAAGGCTCGACGGTTCGCTCAGCGGCTTTCAGGTGGGTAACGATGTGTACAGCTCACTGACTGTCCATGGACAGACCCAACGCATTGGTTTTTTTGTCGGGCATACGCGTTTGCAGGGCGATGTCGACGGTTTCAACCAAGGGTTCGAAAACAAACGTGCAGGCAAAGTGGAACTTGAAGGCGACAGTTATGGCGTGTACTGGACGTTGACCGATCCCAAGGGCTGGTACGTCGACACCGTCCTCATGGGCACTCGGCTCGACGGTGACAGCCACTCCGAACGCGGCCTCAAGCTGGATAACCGAGGCCATGCCTTGACTGCTTCGGCGGAAGCCGGCTATCCAGCTCAAGTGACGGGTAACTGGGTGGTCGAACCCCAGGTGCAGCTCATCCATCAAAAAGTCTCGCTGGACAGCCAGGACGACGGCATTTCCCACGTCTCATTCGACTCCGACGGAGCCTGGACCGGTCGCCTCGGCGCTCGACTAAAAGGCCGCTACCAAGTCAGCGGACGACCACTGGAACCTTACATTCGAGCCAATCTGTGGCACACCCTTTCCGGTACCGACTCGGTCACCTTCGACGGTGTGGACCGGATCGATACCGAGCAAAAATCGTCATCGGCCGACCTCGGTGTCGGTGTTGTGGTTAGCCTCGCGAAAAGCGTGAGCGTGTATGGCGCAGTCGACTACACCAGCAATATCGACAGTCATCAGCAGCGCGCAACGTCTGCAAATATCGGTGTCAGGGTGAGTTGGTAGACCGGTAGCCCACTATTAAAAAACGCTCTGGGACGCAGGTTTCTTGACGATTTTTCGAACAAACAACAGCTTAGATGTGCGGCGAAAATCAGTCACTTGCGAACCCTAAAATACACGTACCACTTATCGGCCATTTTCTTGACGCAGTATCAAGGGTCTTCTTAGCTACACGTTACTACCCCCGGAAATACACCAGGGGCAAGCCTCCAGACACCCGCAAAAACGGGCGGCCAGAGGCTTGCCCCATTACATTCGGTCGCCCCTCATTCGGGGTAGGAGAGACGCCAGAGCGAGATACCGCATGCGATTGCAAGGTAGACCTCCATGAAAACTTCATTCACCCAACAAGAGATCAAAGTTACTTTTTGCACTGTATCGAGCTCACTCCTTCTGTGCTCGTCCATGGAAGTGCAGGCAGGGCCGGCAGCGGATGAAGCCACGCCTTGGTACCGTCAGGATGTTCCGGTCATGACCTTACCCGCTGTCACTTTCACCGCTCCCTACTCCCGCCGCTTCAGCGCCGCCTCCGATACTCGAAGTTCGCGCCTGACCATCGAGGACGCTGCGCCTTCGGCCTGGGATCAGGTATATGGACAAGCTTCGCGGCAAGCGCAAACCGATGTTCTGGCTCAGGGGTTTGCCGGCCCTGGCAGTAGCGAATTCAAAGGTCCGGCGATCCTGACTCTAAAAAGCGGTAGCGGTCATACCCAGCGAGTCGGACTGGTTGGCGGCACCACTCAGTTACAAGGCAACAGCAACGGGCTGCTGACCGGTCGCGCCCATGCTGACCCCAGCCACGACACCCTCAGCCTCGAAGGCCAAAGCCTCGGTGCTTACTGGAGTTTGACCGGTCCCCAGGGCTGGCACGTGGATTTGACGGCCAGCGGCGGTCGGGTCAACGGCTATACCCGCAATGACCAGGGCGCCCGAATGGCGACCGAAGGCAGCGCGGTGACGCTGTCGGTAGAAGGTGGTTTCCCCATTGGCCTGAGCGACAACTGGGTCGTTGAACCCCAGGCGCAGTTGATCAATCAACGCATTACCCTGGACACCCCGTATGGCGGGTCTGGCAATGCCTCGTCCAGCGAACTGACGTCCTGGAGCGGGCGGGTCGGTGCACGCTTGAAAGGTAGTTACGACATCAACGGGCTGGGGGTCGAACCCTATGTGCGAACCAACCTGTGGCACACGGTGTACACCGGCAATACGGTGAACCTCGATCAGGTCGAGAAGATCAGCAGCAGCCGTTATTCATCGACCGTCGAAGTGGGTTTGGGCCTGGTGGCCAGAGTGACACCTGCTGTAAGTCTTTACGTCAGCGCCGACTACAGCAGTGATGTGGATGACAATGATTTGAACGGGTTGATTGGGAGTCTGGGTGTGCGGATGCGGTGGTGAAATGATCGTTCCCACGCTCTGCGTGGGAATGCCTCCAGTGACGCTCTGCGTCACATCGTAGGAACGCGGAGCGTCCCGGGCTGCATTCCCACGCGGAGCGTGGGAACGATCATGTGGGAGCGAGCCTGCTCGCGATGGGAGCGACTCGGTTCTGGATCAACCCTCCGGACGCAGCATCAACACTGCCAGCGGTGGCAGGTTCAATACCAATGAGAGTGCCTGGCCGTGGCTCGCCTCGTCCTCGGTAAACGCCCCGCCGCTGTTGCCATAGTTCGAACCGGCGTAAGTGGCCGCATCGCTGTTGATCACCTCGGTCCAACGCCCGGCAAACGGTACGCCGATGCGATAACCCTCACGCGGCACCGGCGTGAAGTTAGCCACCACCAACACCGGCCGCCCATCCCTGCTCCAGCGCATGAAGGCGTAGACGCTGTTGGTGGCGTCATCGCCAATCAACCACTGGAAGCCTTGTGGCGCGTCGTCCTGATCATGCAGCGCCGGTTCTTCGCGATACAGCCGATTCAGATCGCCGACGAGTTTCTGCACTCCTTTGTGTTCCGAATACTGCAGCAAGTACCAGTCCAGTTGCTGATCGTGGTTCCACTCACGCCACTGACCAAACTCGCACCCCATGAACAACAGCTTCTTGCCTGGATGTGCCCACATGAAACTGAGGTAGGCGCGCAGGTTGGCGAATTTCTGCCAGCGGTCGCCGGGCATCTTGTCGATCAGCGAGTGCTTGCCGTGTACCACTTCGTCGTGGGAAATCGGCAGGATAAAGCGCTCGGACCAGGCATACACCAGACCGAAGCTCAGTTCGTTGTGGTGATGGGCGCGGTACACCGGGTCTTGCTGGATGTAGTGCAGCGAATCGTGCATCCAGCCCATGTTCCACTTGTAGTCGAAGCCTAGTCCGCCCTGTTGCGTGCCCTGGCTGACACCCGGCCATGCGGTGGATTCTTCGGCGATCACCAGCGCGCCGGGGGCTTCGAGGTCGACCACGTCATTGAGATGGCGCAGGAAGTCGATGGCTTCGAGGTTTTCCCGACCGCCGTGGCGGTTTGGCACCCATTCGCCGGCCTTGCGCGAATAATCGCGATACAGCATCGACGCCACGGCATCGACCCGCAGGCCGTCGACGTGGAAATGCTTGAGCCAGTGCAGCGCCGAAGCCAGCATGTAGCCGTGCACTTCGGTGCGACCCAGGTTGTAGATCAGCGTGTCCCAATCCTGATGGAAGCCTTCCTGCGGGTTGCCGTACTCGTACAGCGCAGTGCCATCGAATTGCGCCAGGCCGTGGGTATCGGTCGGGAAATGTGCCGGCACCCAGTCGAGGATTACACCGATGTCGGCCTGGTGGCAGGCATTGACGAACGCGGCGAAGTCATCCGGCGAGCCGTAGCGGGCGCTCGGGGCGAATTGCGACAGCAGTTGATAGCCCCAGGAACCGCCGAACGGGTGTTCCATGATCGGCATCAGCTCGATGTGGGTAAAACCCAACTCCTTCACGTAGGGAATCAGCCGTTCTGCCAACTCATGCCAGGTGTACTGCCGGGCGACCTCACCCAGATCATCCAGCTCACATTGCCACGAGCCAGCATGCAATTCGTAGAT